>FWPU01001715.1_pt1 | contig 38110 bp, 21 predicted proteins | sample 2228361 | NCBI WGS metagenome assembly FWPU01 (sample SAMEA103939777, study PRJEB20133) | metagenome | reverse complement strand
TTGCCGGAAGACGGACGCGACGGAGCGCATCCCTCCAGAAGAGGCATGGCCGGCAGGCGATTCGGTCTTATTTGGTCGGCCACGCCCTGTGGTCCCCGCAGTCCCCATCTTTGGAGGGGCACGCTCTGTCGTGCCCGCGGGGGTGGATTCTGGGTGCCACAACCCGAAGGTGCCGTCTGCGGACCAGAAGACGGACGCGACGGAGCGCGTCCCTCCAGGGGTTCCGAAACCAAGCTGGCTGCGACGGAGCGCGTCCCTCCAAACAAGGGGGGACCTCGGTTTGCCATCTGGCAGGATTTGCCGTAGGCTCTCGGCGGAAAAGGTTCGGTTTGAGAGTGCCCGCTTCGGCGACGAGGTCCGCGGTCCCTCTCAGGGGGACGTCCTGAACCGGAGGATGGGGACATGGCGAAAGACGGTCTTCTTCTGGTGGCGGCCTGCCTCTGCGTGGGCTTGATCGCGGTCTGGACCGGCTGCGGGGACTTCACCCTTTTCGGCGACGACGAGGAGGGCCCTTGCAAGGGCGACCCTTGCGCCGACATCACGAACGCGGTCTCGGGCTCCTGCGAGGCCGTCGGCACAGACGATTTCACCTGCGACTGCCGGACCGGATTCATCTGGGCCGCGGCCACGAACACGTGCGCGGACGATCCGTGCGATCCGGACCCCTGCGCCGGGATCGAGAATGCCCTGGCCGCGACCTGCGAGGCAGTGGGCTCGAGCGACTATACCTGCGAGTGCGAGACCGGATTCATCTGGGACGACGGCGGGAACGCCTGCGGGGACGATCCGTGCGATCCGGATCCCTGCGCCGGGATCGAGAACGCGACGGCAGGCACCTGCGCCGCGGTCGGGACCGACGATTTCACCTGCGGATGCGCGTCCGGCTTCGCCTGGAACGCGGCATTGAACCAGTGCGTGGCCGGGGCCCAGGGGTCCTGCGGCGAGATGCTCGCCTGTGTGGCCGGATGCAGCGTGAGCGATGTCACCTGCCAGTCGCTCTGTCTGGGCGCGGCCACGGCGTGCGACTGCGGCGGGGCGGATCCGGCGGCGGTGCTGGCCGGGTGCGTCGCGCAGTGCCTGGGCGACTGCCTGACCGATCCTGATTCCGAGGCATGTTCGCTCTGTTTGCTCGATTGCCTGAGCGCGTCCTGCCTGTAGCGGCCGCCCTTTGGGCTCAGCGGGAGCCGTACCTGGGTCTGCGCTTTTCGAAGAAGGCCAGGACGCCTTCGTAGGCATCCTCGGTCTGGGCGCACAGGGTCTGGTTCCTGTCCTCGAGCTTGATCGCGGCCTCCATGCCGCCCGCGTCCATGTTGTAATTCAGGGCCTCCTTGGTGAGCCTCAGGCCCAGGGGGCTCCGGGTGAGCAGGAACTCGGAGGCGAACCGCACGGCGAACGGCACGGCCTCCTCGGCCTTCTCCACCAGGTAGTTCACGTATCCCCACCGGTGGGCTTCCTCGGCCGGAAGGTCCCGGCCCGTGTACATGAGTTCGGCGCTGCGGTGGAACCCGACCGTGCGCGGCAGGAAGTACGAGGAGCCGCAGTCTGCGCCGCTCACCCCGATCTTGATGTAGGCGTTCACGAACTTCGCGTCCCGCACCGCGATCACGATGTCGCTGGCGTTGCAGAAGGCCATGCCCGCGCCCACGGCGGCTCCGTGCACCGCGGCAAGCACGGGCTGGGGGATGCGCCGGAACTTGAGGATCGCGCTGCTCAGTTCGTGCTGCATCTGCCAGAAGCTTTTCACCTTGTCCGGGAAACGGGCCCAGTCGTAGGTCTTGTCGCCGGCCGGGCTCGAGGAGAGGTCCGCGCCGGCGCAGAAGACCCGGCCCGCGCCCCGCAGGATCACCACGCGGCAGTCAAAGGCGTGGTTGAGAAAGTCCAGGCAGGCATGGAGATCCTGCATCATGGCGAGATTGACGGCGTTGAGCTTGTCGGGCCGGTCGAGGGTCATGAGGCCGATTTCGGGACTCGCCGCGTTTGTCTCGAGCCGGATCGTCTCCCACTGCTTCCAGGGATTCCACTCGGCGACGGGTGTCTGGCTTTCCTGCATGTCGGGCTCCTGCGTTCGGGGTTTTCTCTCTTCCTAGCAGGCCGGACAAGGACTGTAAAGGGAGCAGGGGGCAGAGAAAGCTGGAGGCAGAAGGGTCAGATGGAAAGCGGGGGAGCGAGGAGCGGACGGGGTGCGCAAGCCGGTTTTCGGCGCGGCCCGGGCTCCTGCCCGTTCGGGTCAACCGGTCCGGAGGACCCGGGCTGCGATCGCGGCGAGTTCCTGGATCCGGCCGGCCTCGCGGGCCGAGATGGCCTGGCGGCTGAACGCGGCCAGAACGCCGCACGGCCTGCCTTCGGACGAAAGAATCGGGAACCCGGCGAAAGAGAAGAGCGCCAGCCGCTTGATCCACCTTACGTGGTGGAAGTGCGGGTCCGCGGTCAGGCCGTTGAAGGCCGAGCCGGGCTCGATTCCGGCCGCGATCCGGCCCACCTTGTATGCGCCCAGCGGGATCCGGCCGTGAACCGCGCCGTCGGTGTGGCGGTACCGGCCCGAGCTGGCCACAAGGTGAAGGCAGAAGTCCCGGGACTGGCAGAAATGGGGAGGCGTGCGGAACCGCGCGTGGAGACAGCCGGATTCGCACCGGTCTCCGGGCGCCACGATCCAGATTCTGGCGAACTCGGCGCCCAGAAAGGCCACGGCCTCGTCCGTGATCCTTGTGAGCCTTTCTGCCTGGCCGGTCAAGGCCGAAAGGTCTTCTTCGAGCCGCGCCGGGTCGGTCAGCGGGCCTGCCGGCCGGGGCGGTTCTTTCGGAACGCCGGCCGTATCTCGGGCAGGGTCGATAGCGGTGGCTGTGTTTGCCATGATGGTGCCGGTCCTGATTCTCGGGTCTCTTGCGGCTCGGCAGGCCCGCGCTGCAAGGGAGGCGCAGGTCGCCGGTTGCGCAGCCGCGTATTGAGTGGATCGGCCGAAAACAGAAGAAACTTGAAAAAATTTTTCCGAGCGATCCGTGTCCGCCCGGTTCCGGCTCAAGGGGAGTTCGGGCCAGATCCTTGCGCCGGGGCGGCGTAGGAAGCGATCTGCGGCTTCCGGCCTGCGGACGGCTCCTGCTCCGCGGCCAGGGGCAGCTTCACCGTGAACACGCTTCCCTCGCCGGGGCGGCTCTGCACCTCGATTCGGCCTCCGTTGGCCTCCACAAACTTCTTGGCGATCGCCAGGCCGAGCCCTGCGCCGCGCCTGCCGCTCTTGGTCGTGTAGAAGGGCTCGAAGATCTTCCGGAACTCGCTCCGGTCGATGCCGCTTCCGGTATCCCGGATATCGATCCGCAGCCACTCGAACCCGTATCGCGAAAGGCTCACCGTGAGGCGGCCTCTGCCGTCCATGGAGTCCAGGCCGTTGCGCACGAGGTTGCAGAAAGCCATGGCGAGCTGGTCCGGGTCGGCTTCCACCCAGAGCGCCTCCGGCGTGTAATCCTGGGTGAGCTCGATTCCGTTCGGAGCGGACAAGCCCTTGAACACGAGCCCGACCGAGTAGTCCAGGAGTTCTCGGACCGGCACGCGGCAGACCCGGCGGGTCTCGGTTTTTCCGAAGGCGAGCATCTCGCGGATGAACCGGGCGATCCTTTCGGTCTGAGCCTGGATTTCCCGCTTGGCGGCAGACGGAAACTCTTGGCGCTCCATGGCCGCTTCAATGACCTGCAGAGGAGTTCGAATTTCGTGGGCGAGTTCCGTGGAAAGCCGTCCCAGGTTGGCGAAGGTCTGGAATCTGCCGAGCAGCTCCACGTAGTTGTGCGCGACCACCGCCATGACGACGATGAGCAAGACCGTGCTGGACCAGCAGAACAGATCCAGCCCGAAGCTCTCGGGGACGCCGAAAACGTTGTGCCTCGGGACCACGCCGGTTCGCTCCAAGTGGAAGAGGGAGGAGTACGCCAGGAAGATGTAGACGGAATAGAGGATTCTTCCTCTTCGAGAAAAGAACAGACTGGCCACGGCGAGAAGGAGAAGGTACGCGAAGCTCCACATCATGGAGTAGATCCCGCCCGTGTAGTGGAGCGCCACGGTGATGGCGAGAACGTCGACAAAGAGAGTGGCAGCGTTGTAGGGAAGAACCCAGTCGGGCTTGTGGCTGCGCAGGGCGAAATAGAGGAGGAAGAGCGCCATTTCGCCCAGGAGGGCCCCGATCACCGGAGCTGACTGGATTCCCTCGAGAAACTGAAAGGTGTGGAAGAACAGGGCGAAGGCAATGAGAGCGCAGCCCAGGATGACCTTGGCTCTGAAAAAGTAGTCGGCAAGGCGAATCTGGAATTTATGGTGCAGGCCCGTGTTCAGCATGGCTGCGGGTAGACGCCCGTGGGCTGCGCAGAGCGTTTAGAGGACTTATAAACATTTTGTGGATCCCTTGGCAAGAAAAATCTTTGGCCGAGGGCGCCCCTGCGGCGAGGGACAGACCGACGGGACAGTGTCCCCCTGTGTACGGCCGGACACAGCGCAGAAGAGAGCAAAGAGCGAACGGCAAGGGAATGTTCTCCTAAGTTGCTGGAATGGATGCGCTATCGAGGATCGTCCCGGGTGTGACCTTGCGGAAACGCTCCTGCGGGCTCCTGTGAGCCGCCGTGGACAGACCGGGGGCCCCGAAGCGGGGAATTTCTGAGTCGCGGTTCCTCCTGTGGCCGTGCATCAAGGCGGACGGGACGGAGCGCGTCCCTCCACTGCTTGACTCCGCCGGGGTTCCACCCTCAGGACCGCTGGTCTCGTTTCTTCCCGGGCTTGTGGGGCGGGTGATTCTGGTATGGCGCGGCATACATCGAGAAAGGGCCGCAGGGGGGCGTGCCTCTGGCCGCGTCGGCCAGAGGGTCGAATTTTTCGCAGGGGAACGCCTACCTCCTCGTGTTCTGGCACACAATTTGATTAGGTGTTGCCGCGAGGAACCCATCCCGGGAGAGAGGCCATGCATTCCAGAGAGTCCGCACCCCTTCTCATCGTCTGGCGGCGGCCAGTTCTTGCGGCCATCGTCGGGATCACGCTGGTCTTCGCCTTTTTCTCGCTGCGGATTGATCTCAACCAGCGGCCCGACGAACTCCTCTACAAGGACGACCCCGGTTACCCGCAGCTCAAGGCCTTTTTCGAGCAGTTCGGCTACGACGAGGTCGTGGTCGGCGTCTATGCGGCCGCAAACGTGCTCGAGAAGCCCCATCTCGAGCGGATCCGGAGGATCACCGAGCGCCTCGAAGCGATCGAGGGGGTGACCCGGGTCGTTTCGCTCGGGAATGCCCAGGATGTCTTTGCCCAGGAAGGCACTCTCGAGGTCGCACGGCTGCTGAGGACCCTTCCCGAGACGCCGGCAGCCCAGGATGCGCTCCTGCGTCAGATCGAGGAAAACCCCCTGTACAAGAACCTCCTGGTCTCACGGGATCGCAAGAACACGTTGTTCGACATCACCCTGGACGCCGGGCTGAGCGAAAGCGAGCGGGACAGGGTCCTGGCCGAGATCGACGCCGCCTTTTACGGCGATGGAGGCGGAAGCGCCTACTATCTTGCTGGTTCCCCCATCGGCAGGTCCGAGGTCTTCCGCGTGCTGCGCCGGGATTTCAGCACCCTTCTTCCGATCGGCATGGCGCTCCTCGTTGTCTCCATGTACCTCGTGTTCCGGCATTACCTGTGCGTCCTTCTCCCGTTCCTGGCCGTGAGCCTGAGCGTGGTCTGGACGGTCGGGTTCATGTACCTGGCCGGAAGCGAACTCAATTTTCTCTCGGCCATGATCCCCACGATCCTTTTCGTGTGCGGCACCTCGGACTGCATCCACATCCTGAGCCAGTACCAGGACTGCCGCCACACATGCAAGACCAAAACGGAGGCGGTCCGGCAGACGATCCGTCTCATGGTTCTTCCGTGCTCCCTGACCACGGTGACCACCATGGTGGGCTTTGCGTCATTGGCCGTAACCCGCCTGGCGCCCATGAGGCACTTCGGCCTTTTCAGCGCTGTGGGCATGGGGTTCGCCTTTGTCCTGGCCATGACGGTCTTGCCCATCGGATTGAACATGGCCGACACCAGAGGACTGAGCGTGGGCCCGCCCGCGTACGAGCCTCTTGCCGGCCTGCTCGCTAGGGTGGCCCGTTTCGTGAAGGCACACCGGACCGGGATTCTCGCGGCCTCGGTCCTCGCGCTCGTCCTGGGAGCCTATGGCACGAAAAGGCTTCACGTGGAGACCGACCCGGGCAAGTTCGTCACCCGCTCTCGGGTGATATCAGACATGCACTACATCGAGCGCGAGGTGGGCGGGTTTATCCCGTTCTTTGTCGTGATCGAGGGCCGGCGGGAGGACCGGATGAAGGACCCTGTCGTTCTGGCCAAGATCGACGCCCTTTCGGAATTCCTCCGCAAACAGGACGGCGTGGACCAGGTCGTCTCGGCCGCAGATCTCGTCAAGTACCTGAACTTCCGGTTCCACGACAGCGACCCGGCCGCGTACCGGCTTCCCCCGGACTCGAGCGCCGTGGCCGAGCTCTTGCTGGCCGCCAGCCTTTCGGACAGCGATGGCCTGCTGGCTCGGTTCTTCGATCCGGCCTTTGCCACGACCCCGGTGGCGATCCGCTTCCGCTACCACGACTTCTACCATTACAGCAGGCTCATGGGCGCCGTCCTGCCTTATGTGCGGGCCGAGTTCGGTTCGGTCCCGGAGGTGCGCACCTACGCCACGGGCACCAACATGATGCTCGCCAATACCTTCCTTCCCATCCTGAACGGCTTCAAACAGAGCCTCTTCGTGGCCGCCTTCGCCATCCTGGCGATCATGGTGGCTCTCTTCCGCTCCTTCCCAATGGCCCTGCTCTGCATGATCCCCAACCTGATCCCGATCCTGCTGACCCTCGGGACCATGGGCGTGTGCGGGATTTCCCTGAACTTCATGACCGTGCCCATCGCCGCGATCGCCCTGGGGCTCGCGGTCGACGACACGATTCATTTCCTTTCGAGGTTCAGGCTGGAGCTGCGCAAGGACGCAACCTATCCGGCCGCGATCGACAGGACGCTCAGGAGCGCGGGAAAGCCCATCTTGATCACGAGCGTCATTCTCACCCTGGGCTTTCTGATCTTTCTCTTCTCGGATTTCCAGTACACCCGCAGCCTCGGCATGCTGATCAGCTTCACCATGGCGAGCGCCATTCTGGGAGACCTGTTCGTCCTGCCGGCCCTGCTTCTCGTTTTCAAGCCCGTGGGCCGCCAAGGGGCCGGGCCCTCGCATCCGGCCGCTTCCTGAAGGCGGTCTCGGATGGGCCTGGACGATTCGCAACTCCTTTATCAGGATCCGGGCTTGCCCCCTACCGTCTGCGAGGGCCGGATGGCCCAGGAAGCCCTGTAAGCGTTGTCGCGCACGTACCATGAAGGGTCGCCGGCCAGAATTCTCTCGATCCTGCTCAGTGCGCGGTGCGGAACGGCTTTTGCCAGAGCTAAAGCCGCTTTCGCGCGGACCAGGGGCTCGGGATCCTCGAGGCCCTTGACCGCCGCAGCCCAAAACCGCGCGTCTCCTCGTCTTGCCATCTCGACGAAAGCACCGTGCCGAACCTTTGGACTCGGATCCGCGGCAAGACGCTCGAGTTCCAAAAGGCTCAGGCGATCCGGGAAATAGGTCAAGGCCAGATAGCGTCTCTGCGCATGAGCGGAGGCGGCATACGTGTGCACCCGGCTCGGGTCGCGTTTGAGCAGCTCGCGCTCCGAGAGGCTCCAGATCGAAAATGCGGCCAAGAGCGTCGTTGCGGCCAGGACAAGTCCTCGGCGGCTTTTCCCGGCGAGCCAAAGATGCTCGCCTAGCGTGCCGAGCCAGAGCACAACAAGCAGTCCGGTGGCTGGGAGGCCCCAGGTTATGGAGGCCCTGACGCCTCTTCGGATCGCCCGGTTGGGATCCAGCCTGCTGCTGGCGTGGTCCAAAAGGGCCTCGCTGTCCCCTGCGAGCTCGGGCGAGACTGACAGGAAGCGAGCGCAGCTCAGGGGTTTGTTGCAAACCACCAAAGATGCGCCCTTTACGAGACACGGCTCAGGGGTCACGATCCAGAGGCTTCCCGAAGGCAGGAGTTCCGGCACGGGCAGACCGTCGCACTGGGCGACGGCCTTCTGGCTCAGGTGACGCAAGGGCTGGACCACATGGGCAGCGAGCGGTGTGTGGTCGTAGTAAAAATGCACAAATTTGCTGCCCACCGGATGATCCATAAGGCGGTCTCGGATGCAATAGGGTGAATGTCCGAAAACGGCACTCCCGGCAAGGGCCAACAGGAGAGCGAACAGCGCAAGACGGAGAGGGTTTGGTCTTTTGCCGGGGTTCTTTTCCCGAATCCACAACCCGGGCGCCCGATAGGCCACGGGCGTGAGCAGCGCGCAGAGAAGGGAAAGAACGGGTGCGTCTGCGCTGAACAGAAACACAAGAGACACCGGCACAAGCAGGATGTCGGCCCGGAGGCAGGCGAAACCCAGGCTCCTCTTCACCTGGTCCTGAAAAAGCGCAAACGCCGCAGCCAGAAGACCGGTGAGCACGCCCAGGAAAAGACCGAACTGGAGCGCGCTTCCTGCCTGATGCCAGAGCCGGGTCAGGAATGGGTCATCCGGCTGGACGACCGCGGTCATGCCGTATTGCAGGAAAAGCTCCATTTTGGCCGAGAGGCTCTGGGCGTGGCGGCGGACGAGGACAAGCCCGAAGGCGGTTTCTAGGGCGACGCATCCGAGGAGGCCTAGAAAGATTCGGGTCAGGGCACTCCGCAGGTCTCCGCCGCGCGCACCCTGGTGGGCTTGTGGAGCCATGGGGGCGCGGGCGAAAGAGGCGGACTTCCGGCAAACGTCTTGGGGGTTGGGAATGGGGTGCCTCCCTGGGTTAGGATCAGAGCGCGGAGAGCCCGGTCTGGACCACGGAGTAAGGAGCGAGAAGAACCGGAAGCTGCTTCAGGACACGCAGAGCGAGCGTTTCCTGGGAGCGCACATACAAGGACTGGATCACGGCCGAATTGGGGAGGGCATAGAGCAAGCGCTTGAAGAGCCTCCAGACGAGATTGTCTCCGATGAGGCCGCCCCGGCCGCGGAGTCCCAACAACCACCCAAAGGACTTGGGCCCGAGCCCGGCCGGGACAGGATCTGAACCGGCCCGCGAGGGGCTGCGGGCGAAAAACTGTCCGATCCACTCGTTGACTTCCTCCACGAGCCCCCGGATCGTCATGTCCTGAGCCAAAATCCAGGATCTGCCTGCCCGGACATTCTCGAAGTACTCCTGAAAGGTCTCGCCTTGCGCGTAGGTGCGCACGGAACCGAGCGTCCTGCCGGTGTGGGAGTCCGAGCATGCCACGATCCCTTTCCCGTAGTGGCCGGCCAGGGCCAGGGCCAGGCGGTTGAGAGAACGGGTGCGGCCGCGGTTGTACTCGAGGACCGGAAAAAGCTTCGCTACCTCCAGAACGGCCGTGAAGTTCGGTTTTTCCCCCCTTTCGAACCAGAACGGGTGGTTGTACGTATGCGGGAGCCGCTCCGAGGACAGAAAGGCGAGGAAGGTCTCCAGGTCCCTTTTTCGCGAGGCCAGCTCCTGCAGGGCTCTGAACTGGCCCCGGTCGAGCAGATACACGTTCACGTGAATCGTGTGCCCTACGTTCCTCCGGTCCAGGATACTCAGCTCCACGCCGGGCACCAGCCCTTCCCGCTCCCAGCCGACTCGGTCGTAGGCGTCCATGGTGGCGTGGTCGGTGAAGGAGACGAACTGAAGGCCCCTGCGCCTGGCCTCTTCGTACAGCCGGATCGGATCGTTCGACGGGGAAGGCAGAACGTCCTCGGAGTAATAGGTGTGAACGTGCAGGTCCGCCCCTTTCAGGTCTTTGGAAAGATCGGCTGGGTGTTGCCCATCCACGAACACCTTTGACCTCAGAATCGCGGCGCCCGCTCCCGCCTCCGCATTCGCTTGAACCATTCTCATTTTCGCGTCCTTCCTTTTTCTTCTGAAACGGCCTTGCGGTGACCGCCGGAGCCCGCAGGCCAGGAGGAATTCCTATCCTAACCCACAAGTTTTTCAGACCCGTGAAGGACAGGTGACAACTTGATGACAAACCCTCTGGAACGCCGGCCGGGCTGTTTGCAGAACCTTCACGGAAGTGAAACCGGATGTTCACGGACGCATCACGCGGGCTTAACGCCCTCGGTGTATCAAGGAGCAGTATCATCACGGGGCCCCTCCCCGAGATCCTCGGCCGGCTCGACTTGCCTGGCCGCGGCCAAAGGAGAAGAAGCAAGGGCGGGGTGGAAACAGACCGGATTCCAACAAGTCGAGGAGGATCATTTCCATGAGGAACGCAAAGAGAGGATGGATCTTGTGGCTCTTGAGTCTGATCGTTTCGCTTGGCGCGACGACTCCCTGCATCGCCGCTTTCGACACAGGCAGCCTGGTTCAGGTCGTCTACAAGAGCGACGATGTCGAAGTCGGGACTGATCTGGCCAATCTGACGTCCTTCGACCTGAGCCAGCAGAACGTGACGCTGGCGCCCGCGGGCACGGTGAATCTAAGCCAGTTCGTCACCACGAGTCAGTGGGCGGACCTCAGCCTCGGGTACTTCGCTTACGACGGCACGTACGTCTATTTCGCCACCACGGAGAGCGTTGCGCCCTCTGTGGTCAGCCGGAGCTGGAGTTCTTTCATCGGCGCCGTTGACGGGGTGCTTCTCTACTACGATACCCTCGGCGCAGGTCCGACCGTGATCGGCATGCCCACCCATTTCAGCTCGTACTGGGTCAAGATGGACTCCGGTGCTACGCCCGGCCAGTACGCTGGGCTCAATGCGGACCACCCGGCGGGAGAAGCCACGCTGGAGGCCCTGGACACGGCCGGTGGGTATGTGGACATGTACCTGTACAAGTTTCGCAGGCAGGACCGAGAGGTCTTTCTGGTTCCGGGCGCAACCGCGGACTATCAGGCCGTACTGAGACTGCGGGCGGACGGGAGCACGGTTCTCAATCCTGTCGAGAGTCCTTTCGAGATGGTTCGTCCGGCCAACGGCGCAAGGCTCTCCAGCGCGCCGACCTTTGAATGGACCGCCGGATCCTACAACGCGTACGGCCTGTATTTGGTCCTGCCCATATCGGGCAGATACAGCGTGAAAAGCTACTGGACCTACGATACGACATACACGCTTTCCTCGACGGTGTGGAATACGGTGACCAAGAACAAGTGGGCCGGCTGGTACGTGATCGGCGTGGACACGACTGTGACCCCGGTGCGTTATGAAATCCTCGGGCCCCGCTGGTTCCAGAAAACAGGGCCCTAGCCAAAAGATTTCGATGCGCAACATGCCGGTTTTCAGGCCGAGGGGCCGCGTGGGCGCTTTCGCAGAAGAGACCAGGTGGGCGTGAATGGCTGTATACGGAGAAAATCCGCATCAGAAGGGAAGTCGGGATTCGCCTAGCGTTCCCCGAGATGGGTTCGTAGTTCCGGGATCAGGAGAGGGGCGCAGGGAAAGCCCCAGCAAGCTCAAGCGGCTCTTCGAATACCTCCGGGATCTCAAGGAAGCCGGGTTCACGGGCTACATCAAGATCAACTACAGTCAGGGCCAAATCGGCAGGGTGGAAAAGTTCGAGGAGATTTTGAAGGAGTAGTGCGGACCGAGCGGCCGACGGCCCGCAACTCGAAAACCAAGGACTCGCAAGAGCAGGCAGAAAGGGGATCTCCGTAATGCAATTCAGGATCCGGATTCGCAAAGCGCCAGAAACCGGGCGCCTTCACGGGTTGCTTCCAGCCGCATTTTTCCTTCTGTGCTTGTTTTCCTTCTTCTGCAGCCCCGCCTGGGCCTACTTCCAGAACGGGAGCTTGATTCAGGTCGTCTACAAGAACGATGACGTCGAGGTCGGAACAGACCTGCTCGACCTGCTCACGTTCAACCTCGGGCAGCAGAACGTCGCCCTCACCCCGGCCGGGACTTTCAACCTGGGCCAGTTCGTGACGACGAACGACTGGGCGAGTCTTCGAGTGGGCCTGTTCGCCTTTGACGGCACATACGCCTACTTCGCCACCACCCAAAGCTCGGCGCCGAACGTGGTGAGCCGAAGCTGGAGTTCCTTTCTCGCTGCCGCCGACGGCGTCCAGAACTATTACTCGGAACTGGGAACGACCCGGACCGTGATCGGCCTGCCTTCGGAGTTCCGATCTTACTGGGTCAAGATGGACTCCGCCACGACCCCGGGCCAGTACGCGGGACTCAACGGCGATCCCTCGGTCGGCGAGTCGACCCTGGCGGCCCTTTCCGGCCTTCCGGGATATGTGGACATGTATTTGTACAAGTTCGAAAGGGTGGGCAGGGATGTTTTTCTTGTCCCCGGGACCGGAACGCCGTACGTGGCGGTGATCCGCCTTCTTGCCGACGGGAGCACGCGCCTGAATCCGGCGGTGGCTCCGGTCGCCCCGGTGATCAACCCCATCCCCGACGGCTCGACGCCTGCGGGAATCCCGTACACCGGGCCGACCCCAAGCTTGTCCCAGGGCACGCTGCCGGTCACCTGGTCTCTGGCCACGGGTCCTTCCGGCATGACGATCCATCCGTCCACCGGCGTTGTGAGTTGGCCGAATCCTGTCACGGCGGGCAGCCCGCACACCATCACCATACGGGCCACCAACACGGCAGGATCCGACGACGAGACCTGGCTGCTGACCGTCACGCCTGCTGCGCCCTCTGCGCCAACGCTCCATTCGCCGCCAAACGGCTCAGAGGTTACGACCCGCACGCCGGTTCTTTCCGTTCAGAACGGCAGCTTTTCGGGCGGGGCCCCTTTGACGTATGACTTCGAGGTCTACGGCGATGCCGGCTTCACTTCTCTGGCGGCCTCTGCGACCGGGGTTCCGGAGGGGGCGACCCTGACCCAATGGCAAGTCAGCCCGGCCCTCGACGACAACACAACCTTCTACTGGCGGAGCCGCGTCTGTGCGGGCGACGTGTGCAGTGCCTGGATGAGCACGGCCAGCTTCTTTGTCAACACCGAGAATGATCCGCCGTCCGTTCCTTCCCTGAGCTCTCCGCCCGATGGCTCGACGGTGACTGAAACAAGGCCAGTGCTTGAAGTGACGAATGCGACGGACCCGGATCTGGACGAACTCACGTATGAATTCGAGGTTTACTCGAACGCGGCCGGGACGAATCTGGTCACTTCCGTCGCAGGCCTACCCCAAGGGACAGGGGGAACGACTTCCTGGCAAGTCGACACAGACTTGCAGGCGGGTAACTCCTACTGGTGGAGAGCTCAGGCCCGCGACTCCGAGGGCGAGGGGAGCGGCTGGAGCGCCGTGTGGGTGTTTACGGTGACTTCAACCGGAAATCGCGCCCCCACGGCACCAACGGTCGTCAACCCCCCGGACGGATCTCAGGTCTCCACCCTCAGGCCCGATCTCACCGTGTCGAACGCCACGGACCCGGACGGGGATTCCCTGTCCTATTTCTTCGAAGTGGATCAAGTGAATACCTTTGACAGTACAAATTTGCAGCAGTCCTCGGCCGTCCCAGGGGGAGCCGGAGGAACGACTTCCTGGCAGCCGGCGTCCCTTGCGGACAATACCAGGCATTATTGGCGAGCCAGAGCCTCGGACGGCGAGGCTTTTGGACCCTGGGTTGCGGCTTCGTTCTTCGTGAACCTGGAAAACGACCCGCCGAGCGTGCCCGCGATCCGGGAGCCTGACGACGGGGGCGAGGTGCAGACCCTCTCGCCCACCTTGAGAGTCTATCCCTCGACCGACGTGGACTCGGATGAGATTTTCTACGAGTTCGAGCTCTACGGCGACGAGGAAATGACCGAGCTTTTGGACTCGACCGTGACGGACGCAACGGCTTGGACAGTCGGTGTGACCCTGCAGGATGGCGCAACCTACTTCTGGCGTGTCCGGGCCTTGGATGACCAGGGGGAGGCGGGCAACGGAGCGAGCCCGTGGACCGCGTTGGTCTCTTTTGTGGTCAACGTGGGCGGGCCGCCTCTGCCGCCGACTCTCTTCGGTCCTGTCAGCGGCGCCACGGTGACGACACGGACGCCGACGCTCACGGTCGGCAATTCTCCCTCGTCGGGCCAAGGGGATCTGGAGGTGGAGTTCGAGTTGTATGGGAACTCGGGACTCACGACGCTCGTGGATTCCTCTGTCGTGCCGGAGGGAGAGGAGACCACGTCCTGGACTGTCGGCACGGGTCTTGACGACAACAGGACCTACTACTGGCGTGCGCGCGCCGGGCGGGGAGACGTGAGGAGCAGTTGGACCGCCACGGCCGTTTTCACGGTGAACACCTCGGGGGCGGCGACCACGGTGGCCATCGCCGCCTCCAAGCGGGTGGAGGCAGCCTCGGACACGACCGAGACTCTTGAGGTCACGGCTTCCGACAGTCCAATCCGGGGCGTGGCCGTGAGAATTGCTCCCGGGGCGCTGCCGCAGGACGCCACGATCACGATCGGCGTGGTGACGAATGCACCTGCGCTTCCTTCCAAGGTGAAAGGATTGGGGAGGGTCGTCGTCTTCGGTCCCGAGGGCATGGTGTTCAACGAGTCTGTGACCCTCGTGTTTCCCTACACGGAGGCGGACCTTCAGGAAGCAGGCGTGGCGGACCCAGCGGAGTTGAGTCTGTATACCTACGATCCGCTCGCTGCCGTGTGGAAGAAAGTGCCGGTGAGTCTCGTGGACGAGGAGAACCAGGTTCTGCTCTGCGAAGTGGAGCATTTCTCGATGTTCACAAAGACGGCTGCCGTCTCGGGTGGCGGAGGAGGCGGCGGAGGAGGCGGCGGCGGCTGCAGCGGCTGCTGCTTCATCGCCAGTGCCATGCACGGCGATGGAGAATCTGGCGGCCAGGGCGCGGCGTCCGAGCGGAAATGGGAAGGCGGGGTGTTGGTGGTTCTCGGAACCATCCTTTTCGGACTCCGCCGGCTTGGCCGCCGCAGGAGAGGCGAAATTTCATGAAGGCTCAACCGAAACGACATACGGCCTTAGTCGAGCTCGCCTAGGATTGCGCTCAAGATTGGACAGGGACCTTTGCTGACCCCTCCGGGGGGACCAGGAAGCCCGATCCGGATGCTCCTCTCTCCGCGATCGGGCTTCTGCTTTTTGACAACCAGGAACCGAGAAAGGGGGTGATAGAGGGCGGCGAAGAGCATCTGACGCGGTTTGGTCCGGCCCTTTGGGAGGCCGACCTTCAGAAAAAGCCAACAGCCAGCCGGCTGGCGGAAAGCTGCGGGCCCGAAACGAACGGGCAGCCGGGCTGCCTGAAGGTGAAAAAGAAGAAAGATCACAATTTGGAGGAGAGTAAAATGAAACGTTTCCTTGTCCTTCTCACGGCGGCCATCCTGGTATTGGGCATGGCCGTCCAGGCGAAGGCGGCCTTTGAGCCGGGCAGCCTCACGCTGTCGCTTTACAAGAGCGACGACGCGGATGTCGGCCACGACCTGGGCATTGCCCTGGCCACCTTCGACTTCTCCGGTCTGGGCGTTCTCAACGTGTCGGTGGAAAAAACCGCTTTCACCACAAACCCGAATTGGGCCGACCTGCGGGTGGGGATTTACGGATACAGCGGGCCTGAGGACAACCATGTCTTTTTCGCCACGACCCAGCCTACGGCGCCGCCAGTCGTCAGCACGAGCTGGAACGCCTTCCTGGGTGCCGACGACGTGGTGAAAGGCACCTTCTACAAGCCCATCGGCACGAATCCTGCCGTGGGCCTGGCCTCTGCGCCCAATTCGTACTGGAACAAGATGGATTCCGGCACGACACCGGGCCAGTACGCGGGCCTGAACGCCGATTACCTCCACGGCGAGGCGACGCTCGAAGAGCTGGATCCGGGCGGGCAGGGCTCGGTGACGATGTACCTGTACAAGTTCGCGCGCGTCAATCGCGATGTGGTGCTGGTACCAGGACCGGGCGGCCGTCCCTACCAGGCCGAAATCCGGATTTCCGCGGGTCCGTTCCAGCCCTACGGCGCTCCGGTGATTGCGCCCATCGGCGACGCCTCGACCCCTGAGGGCGTACCATACACGGGTCCCACTCCGACTCTGCTCGAGGGCGTTGGTCCTGTCACATGGTCGCTCGTGACTGGGCCGGCCGGCATGACGATCGATTCCGCTACCGGCGTGGTTTTCTGGGAAGACCCGGTGGTGGCGGGCAGCCCCTTCACCGTGACGATCCGCGCGACGAACGCCTTCGGGTTCGACGATGAGGACTGGCTCCTCACGGTGACCGGCGGCGGGCAGCAGAACTGGCAGGCAGCCTCCACAGTCGGGAGCCCCAAGGCGAGCGAGTCCGGCAGGGCATTGAACTACCTGGCTTTCGTGTTTCTGCCTGCTGCGGCTGTGCTCTGGAGAAAGCTCCGCCGCGGATCTTGCGGGTGAGCCTTGTTCGTTGGAGAGACGCTCGAGCAACTCAATGCAACAAGAAGGAGTAAGGAACCATGAAAAGGACTCTTACGGCAACCGTTCTCATGACTTCGGTATTGTTTCTGACGGCGGTCGCGGCGCATGCGGCCACGGTCAACATCAATCTCTACGGCGCTTCGGCTCAATACTTGTTCTGGAATGACGCGGCTGACAATTTCCTTCTGGCCCAGGGCTGCACAAACGTACAACAGGCCGAGGATTCCACCAAGAAGCACGGCATCACCCGGGGCACCTGCGGCGCGGACACGGTTTACATTCGTTACTCCTCCAAGGCTTCCTATGATGGAATTTATGCGTGCAAGGGCCAGGTGCCGCCCGGCGGGCAGCCGAGCTGCTCGGGCCAGGGGCCTCGGTATCGCGAAATGGCTGATGAGACCCAGACGAACTTCGGCACGGGCGTTGTGAACGGGCTTGCCTGCAAGATCGTTACGATCGGTGCCTCGGACGTGGCTGGTGAGACCTTCCAGCAGAGCAGCCACGGCCAGCTCAGGGGGCACCTGGGCGGCGGCTACATCGACCGGACGATCTCCCCCATCGTCACAACCGGGATGACCTATTACAGACCGGTGATCGTTCCCTTCGGGTTTTTCAAGAACAACACGGCGAACCCCGGTCTGACCAATCTCACCCGGCTCATGGCTCTCATGATCTTCTCCGGGAAAGCCTACAACTGGAGCGACTTTGGACCCTCTTATGTAAACAAGGACATCATCGCCTGCCTGCGCCATGCCGGATCCGGCACCCACGCCACTCTCGACGCAGCGGTCATGCGGGGAGATTGGCCTCTGGTGACCTACGAGGACGCCCCCTACGTGTATTTCAACGACGGATCTTCGGATGAGATGAGGTGCATCAACGAGAACGCCGGCCAGTCGACTGCCTCCTTTGCCGCGGTCGGTTACGCAGATGCCGATCAGTCCCTGACCTCCTACCCGAACGTGGCAGCGATCAACTACGAAGGCGCGCCGGCGCAGAAGGTCAATATCACGAACGGCGTCTACTCCTTCTGGTCCGCCCAGTGGCTCTACGAGTGCAACCCGAGCGATCCGGTCCACCATCCGTGGATGGTCCTCCTGAACACCTTCGCCGAGAACCCGGCAAACCTGCCGCCCAGCAAGGCCGCCTTTTGGGCCACCCAGAGCGAGATGCAGGTGGAAAAGGCCAACGACTTTGCCATGCCTCAATTCAAGTAAAAGGGCGAGTCCGGGCCTGAACCTCTGATGAATCCGGGTTGAAAGGGCGTCTTCGGACGCCCTTTCTTTTTCCGGGCAGAGGGACATAACGAAAAAGTAACAATGCCATAACGACCCAATAACAGCCGTGTGAGAAAAAAGGACTTGTTTCGGAAAAGCTGGTGCGTCCTCCGGAGACGGCATAGACCATGAGAATCCGCCGAGCGTCCGTTTCTCCTTTTATCGCGATGACTTTGCTCGTCGTTCCTCCCGTGGCGGGGGGCTGCTCCTCAAGGCCCGCGCAGCGCGTGATCGCACCCGGCGACCGGGTGCGGATCGAATACACCTGCACGCTTCCCAACGGGGATCTCGCAGCCACGAGCGATGAACGGACCGCCCGGAGCGCCTCCGTCCCAAAGTCGGCTTTGTTCGTTCCCGGGGAGGATCCCCTCCGCCTGGTTCTTACGGCCGGACCTGGTCCATCAGCCCAGGAGCTGGCCCAGGCCCAGAGCTTCCGCGCGGCTCTTTCCGAAAAAATGGCCGAAGCTCTGGTGGGCATGAAAATCGGCGAAACCCGCAAGGTTGCGCTTTCCGCCTCTGTGCCGAGTGGTCTGAAAGACTCGGAACGCTTCCTTCAGATGGCACGGGTGCGAAAACGCGCAAAAGAGAAGACGATGACCCGGGACTTCTTCCTCCGGTTCAGCAAGGGGAAGGGGCCCGAGATTGGCCAGCAGATACCGGTTGAGCCGGGGTTTCTGGGAACCGTGTCGTCCCTGGATGAAAAGACCGTGACGTTGCGGATCACGCCTGAGGACGAGAAAGAAATCCGTACCGATTTCGGCAAAGGAACAATTCGGGACAAGGAGGACCACTACGAAATCGAGCTGGACGTAAGGCCTGGCATGCTGGTTCGGATCGGGCCTTTGGTGGGAACCGTTGCGGAAGTGCAAGATGAAACGTTCACGCTGGATTTTGGGCACCCCTTCGGAGGGCAGGTTCTGTGGTGCACGATCCGGCCGGTGGCGCTGGAGGAGACTGGAGACGGCAAAACAGAGGCTGCCGCACAGGACGAGGGCCGGGCGACACAGGTGGAAGCCGGGGACGTTGCAACCGTCGAATACACCATCCGGCTTGACGCGGCGCAGGGGGCTGTTGGCTTCGGCGTGAGCAGGAAGGATCGAGATTCGACCGGCTCGAGCCTGGCTGGTTTGCTGGATATCCCGACGTCCGGTGCGGAACGGGTGTTGGCCGGCCAGGATTCCTCGGTACCGGGGTTGAGCCGTGCCATCGTGGGGATGCGTGCGGGCGAGCGCAGGACCGTGCGGATCCCGCCCGAAGAAGCCTACGGCGCGCACGATCCGGAGAAGATGCTGAAATTCCCGAGGATCCGTCGCACGCCTCGAATCCTCCAAATCCCTGTCGAAGAGTTTGCGATGACCTTTGGCGTCCTTCCGGAGAAAAACCAGGATTTGCCTTGGGTGCCTTATTTTGAAACGCGCGTTGCGAGCGCGACGATCCGCGATGTCACCCTGGAAAACGTCGCTGTCGACGGAAGGCGCTTCGAGGAAGACCACGGAACGACGGTGGTTTCGGTTCGGGGCGAAGAGATCGTCACGCGCCTCGACCCGAGGATCGGAGCTTCCTTCGAGTACGAGAAGCGCAAGGGACGAATTGTGTCCGCGGATGAAGACACCTTTACAGTGGACTTCAATCACCCCCTGGCAGGAGAGGCGCTCGAGGCGGACGTGTTCGTGTCGGCCCTGACCAAGGGGGAAACCCTTCGCGACAAGCGGATTCCATGGTTTGAGGCCTATGACCAGGGGATGGAGGCCGCCCGGACAACCGGAAGTCCCGCGGTTCTGGTTCTGTACGCCGCAGACTGCCCCTGGAGCCAAAAGCTTCTGGCTGAGACCCTGGAGGATCCCAGGGTCAAGACCCTAGAGGATCTGTTTGTTTGGATCAAGGTGGATTCCGGTCAGAACGGGAATCTCCAGGCGGTTTACGAGCAGAAATCCTTTCCCACGGTCCTTCTCTTGAGTCCGGCTGGACCCGTGTTGGGCCGGCATGAAGGCTTCCTGACGGCCCGCGGCCTCCTCGAAGCTCTGGACCGATGGACGACGGGGTCGGACTCCTCGGGCTGAGGCCCGGCGCCGGGCTCGAAGCTCTCCCATCCCGAGCGGATCCGGCGAACCCTGGCGAGGAAATCTCATGCGCATGGTCGGAAAGTGGAAGCGGACCCGGGTGTGCTGGACATGGAGTCTGATCGCCTTGTGGCTCCTTGCCGGTCCGGCTTCGGCTCAGGAAGAGGAGACGGTCTCGTTCGACATCGCGGGCTACGCGGTGGAGGGCAACACAATCTTTCCCGAGTCCAGGGTTCAGGAAATCCTGGCGCCGTTTACCGGTGCCGGGCTGAACGCGGATGACGTGGAGAAGGCGAGAGCGGCCCTCGAGAAGGCGTACCACGAAAGCGGGTACATCTCGGTCCTCGTGAACATCCCGGTCCCGCAAACGCTGGAAGACGGGATCGTGAAGCTCCAGGTGGTGGAAAGCAAGGTTTCGCGCGTCCGCGTCATGGGGAATCGGTATTTCACGCAAGAGACGATTCTCCGGGCCCTGCCTTCTCTCGCTCCCGGGACGGTCCTTTATACCCCCAGGATCCAGGAAGAACTCAATGAACTCAACCGAAACCCGGACATCAAGGTGGCGCCGGTTCTCATGCCGGGCAGAGAGGCAGGGACCGTGGAGGTGGAACTCAAGGTCAAGGACAAGCTTCCGGTCCATGGCAGCGTGGAGATCAATAACCGGTCGATTCACGACACGACCGATCTGCGGCTCAACGCAATCCTGCGCTACGACAACCTCTGGCAGCGCGAGCATTCGATCTCGTTCCAGTATCAGACCTCTCCCCAGGATCCGAAGGAAGTCCAGGTGGCCGCGGGCTCCTATGTCCTTCCGGCGCCGTGGAACCGAAATCACATTCTGGCGCTGTATGGGATCTGGTCGGACAGCCAAACCGCCTTCGGCGAGGGCTTCGAGGTGGTAGGAAAAGGCCAGATCGTCGGGGTGCGGTACATCTTGGCGCTGCCTTCTTGGCAGCCCCCTGAGCAGATCTGGCTTCTTCCGGCCCGGCTTGGCTCCTACGGACACACCCTGAGCCTGGGCTTGGACTACAAGGATCTCGACGAGACGCTGGGATTCCAGGGGGAGTCCGAGGCCATTCCGACGCCGGTCACCTACCTTCCGCTCTCCCTGTCGTACAACGTGTCGCTTCCGGACTCTTGGGGCGGCACGCGCCTGAGTGCGGCGGTGAATCTGGCCTTTCGGGGACTTGTCACAGACCCGGAGGAGTTCGGGGACAAGCGCTACAAGGCCAGAGGGAACTACCTCTACAGCCTGATCGGCGCAGAGCGGACCCAAAACCTGCCGGCCGGCATGCGCCTGATTCTCAAGCTGGACGGGCAGTACGCGACGGAGCCCCTCATCTCCGGCGAGCAGTACATGGCCGGGGGCATGGAGAGCGTGCGCGGATACAAGGAGAACGAGCTGGCGGGCGACCACGCCCTTCACGGCTCGATCGCCCTGTACGGACCGGACCTTGGGGGGGCTCTGGGCCTCGGGGATCAGGCGGGGATCATGCCTTTTGTGTTCTACGACCGGGCATCTTTGTGGCTCCGGGATCCTTTGCCGGGCCAATGCAGGGCCTCGAACCTGCAGGGCGCGGGCGCGGGCCTGAGAGGATCCGTGACGCCTCACATTTCTTTTGAAGTGGACTGGGGCGCCGCCCTGACGGGAACAGAGCGTACGGACTCAGGGAGCAGCCGCATCCACTTCCGCGTCAAGGGGGAGTTCTAAGGCGTCTTCGGTATCGTGAACCCTGCGGCCGGATGGGTCGCACGTTTTTCAAAGAGAGCTTGGTTCGATGCTACGGCGCAGACAGGAATTCAGGCTTTTGGCAATGGACACCCTGTTGGTCTTTCTGATGGGCCTTTTCTGTCCCACCGTCCCGGCCCATGCGGGCTCCCCGACTATTCCAGGGCTTCAGGGAGGAGGGGTCGGCCCGTCGGCGCCGGCCGTCCAGGATCTGCCGGTTTTGAGAAACGCGGTCCAGGGCATCTCCTCGATTGAGAGACCTCAGCCGAACAAGCTCGTCATCCGTCAGGCGCAGGACAAGGCCGTGATCGACTGGGAATCCTTCAACATCGGACAGGAAGCCTGGACCCACTTTGACCAGCAGGGAAAACCCAACTGGGCGGCCTTGAACCGGATCTATGACCAGAACCCGAGCCTGATTTTCGGCCGGCTTACGGCGGACGGAAAGGTTTACCTGGTCAACCCGAACGGGGTTGTGTTCGGCCCGGACTCCAAAGTGACGGCTCACTCTGTGGTCGCGTCCTCCCTGGAGATGGAGCAGGAGGCGTTCCTGGCCGGCCTGCTTCGTTTTCGGGCAGGCGGGGACGGCGCAGGCGGCGCGGTTTCCAATCAGGGTACGATCGAGACAGACGAACTGGGATCTGTGTTTCTCATCGGCCCCAACGTGGAAAACAGCGGGACGATCCGGTCTCCCCTCGGGCAGATCGGTCTTGCCGCGGGTACGGACGTGGAAGCGGCCCCGGATACGACACCGAACACGAGACGGGCCGCTTTGGTCGTGAAGGTCAAAGAGAACCCGGGGCAAGCGACGAACGCACCGACGGGCGAGCTCCTTTCGGACCTAGGCCTCGTGGGCATGTACGGCCGAGAGGTGAGGCAGGACGGCGTCGCCCGGGCTGTAACCGCCATCAAGCGCAGCGGGGCCATTGAACTCATGGCCTCGGAGAGCGTCCGGACCGGCCCCGGGAGCGTTACGGCCTGTCCGGTCAGCGACTCGGAGGAAAAGGTTCACGAGTCCTTTTCTTACATGCCGGGCAGCATCAAGATGGACGGCCTGGATCCGGTGTCTCCCTTGACGCCTTCCACTCCGGTCAAACGGATTGAGCATGCCGGAGTCGTGGAAGCGCCCTCGGGCACAGTCACGATGCGCGCCGAGGAGCGGGTGTATCTGGACCGTGGCAGCTGCATCGATGTGAGAGGCTCCTGGGTGGACCTGCCCGGCGAGACGAACTGGATCGAGCTCCAGCTCAACAGTGTCGAGCTCAGGGACGATTACGGCCAGAAGGATGGGCTGCTCAGGGGAGAAAAGGTCCGGATTCACAGCACGAAAGGTTCTAAGATTGGAGACGTTTCCGGTGCTCTCACGGCCGAGGAAAAGACCGCTCTTGAGCGAAGCACGAAAGGAGGCACGGTCGAGATTCAGGCGGGCCAAGGGGACATCGTGGTTCGCGAAGGCGGGTCCATCGACTTGTCCGGAGGCGGCCTGAACTACCGAGGTTCGGCCGGACTCTCCACGAAGCTGCTGTCCGGCCAGAGAATCTACGACATCAGCGAAGCTCCGCAGTGGCTGGCTTACGACACCATCCTGGGCAATCACGAAGTTCGGCACAGCCGACACGGGGTGTCCGAGGTTTTCCGAGGCCTGTTCTGCGGCGGGGCAACGCCCATCCTGGACCGGGTTCCGGGCTACGTTCAAGGGGCTGACGCGGGAAGCCTCAAGCTTCTTGCGAGCCGCATTGTGTTTGACGGAGATCTGCTCGGTGCAGTGGTCAAAGGCCCGTTCCAGACCGAGAAGGACGATCCCACGAATCAGCATGGGGCGCTTGCGGCCCGGGGGCGAAGAGAACCCCGCGGAGCCCGGGTGGAAATCGGCGACCCTCAGGACAGTGCTTTTCCCGAGTCCATCGACAGGGTCGTTCACGAGATTGTTCTCGCTGAAGAGGTCAGTCCCCTGCCCGCAGGCTTCGGGGCCGGGGATCCGATCCCGGAGGGGTACGGCGGAGAATGGGGGGGAACGGGAAGAACGGTTCTTTCCGCTGCCAAGCTCACATCTGCCGGCCTGGAGAGCCTGGGGCTCTTTGCGAACACCAGGGTGAGGACAACTCCGGATGCCGCTCTGGCCCTCGCCCCCGGCGGAAGCCTCTCGGTCAAGGCCCGATCGATCGAGCACTTTGGAACCATCGACGTACCTGCCGGCTCCGTGAGGATCGAAACCCGTGACAATGTGACTTCCGGCCTTGTGGAATTGGGGGGCGCACTCAATCCGCGCTACGTGCCGGTCCGGGAGAGGATTGATCTGGCCGCCGGGAGCCGGATCTCGGCCGCTGGAGAGCGGATCGACAATGCCGCGGTTGGGGAAGTCTCGGGCGAGAACCTTTCGCGAGGCCGGGTGGATGCGGGCGAGATCCTGATCGAGGAAAAGAACCGCGGCGGCGAAGGCGTCGTGGTCCATCGAGGGGCCGTGCTCGATGTGTGCGGTGGGTACGAGGTGGACGGGCAGGGGAACGTGCGCGGAGGGGACGCGGGCACGCTGGCCCTGCGCGGGTCCGCCCTGGTTTTGCAAGGAGATCTGAAGGGTCACGCTCTCGCCGGAAAGGACGGAGGTCGGATATCGCTCCATGCGGAGGACGTTTCGATCGTGTCCAAGGCCCCGGTTCTGGCCTCCGGGTTTACCGTGGACTCCGACCTTCCGGACCTGCTGAAAGGAAAGCTCCTGCTCTCCCGTGATCGCCTGGACGATACGGGCTTCGCGCACGTGGCCGTAAAGAGCCTGAAAGACCTTACGGTGAAAGAAGGAGTTGTTTTCGCTCCGTCCGATATGCGCCTGGCGCCTCCTGTTGCCGGCCCGCGAGACGCTCAGAAATGGGTGGCTTTGAATCAGGGGCAAACCCCGGTTGTGTCCACCAGAGACGGAGAATGGCTGGTTCGAGAGCGGCCCGAGTTCCCGGGCCCATCCTCGGTAGAACTGGAGGCGGGCATCGCGGTGCGGCTGGACCAGACGGACGACCCTTCGGCGAAGATTCGGGTCGATGCCGGGGCCAAAGTTCAGGCGAGCCCGGGGGGTAAGATCGTTCTGGCCGCGCCCGGCGTGGAAATCGCCGGCACTCTGGAGGCCCAGGCCGGAGAGGTGCAGGTCCAGGCGAGTCAGCACAAGGTTGTGATCGAATCTGGCGGAAAGCTCCTGGCCAGGGGCTTCCATCGACCGGACACAGGTACACGGATCCAGGGAATGCCGCTCGGGCAGACTGCGATGACTGGAGGCAACGTGATCCTGCAGGCGCCCTCGGGAGACATCGTGCTCGAGTCGGGATCGCTTGTGGACGTCTCCGGGTCTGACCCGGTCCAAGGGCTTCTGGAGAATGTGGACGGCACTGTTTCGTTCTTTCCTGTGGCGGGTGATCCGGGAAGCGTCAGCTTCGAGTTTCTGTCAGGCCTGACTCTCCAAGGGGCTCTTGAGGGTCACGGAAAATGGGAAGGCATCCGGGGCGGCGATCTGAGCTTGAAAAAACTCGATCTCTCCGACGGGCTGACGCTGGATGCAGCCCAAATCCGAACGTTTTCTGAAAGCGGCTTCGATTCCCTGTCCTTCCAGAGCCTGAATGCCATCGGGTTCTCCGGATCCATGGATGTGGAGGTCGGCAGAAAGCTCACGCTCGACGCTCCTGAACTGCGGGGGACCGAGAACGACCGGATCCGATTGAGCGCACCCTGGGTCGTGCTGCAGAACACGTACTGGCCGTCGGAGGGACAAACCTCCGAAGGGAATGCGCGCCTGACCCTCGCAGGGGGATCCGTCGATGTCTCGGGCAGCCTGCGCCTCTCCGGGTTCAGACATGTACGCTTGTCTTCTGACAACGATCTCACACTGGCCGAACGTCTGTATGCCCTGCCCGGAGGCATGTCGCCTGTCTGGGGAGGAACCCTGACCACGCGAGGAGAGATGACTCTCCGCGCGGCCCGGGTCTATCCTACGACTCTTTCAAACTTCACGATCGAGACCCCCGGAAAAGTGACGATCCTTCCTGCACGGAGATCTGCGGAACCGGTCTATTCCGCGGGCGGGAGGCTGGCCGTTGTGGCCGGCGGGATCGAGCATCGGGGAATCCTGGCGGCCCCCATGGGAGAGGTGGTGCTTCGTGCCGGGAACGAGTCTGGAAGAGTGTACTTGGCTTCCGGAAGCGTGACGAGCACGAGCGGCAGCGCTCCTGTTGCCTTCGGTGTGCTGGATGAGCAGTACTGGACCGTTCTGGACAAGAGGACCAACCTTTCCATGCCGGTGGAGGCGGCCCCGGATAAAAGCGTCCAGATCAGCGGTGCCGAGGTTCTCGTGCGGGAAGGAGCATTGGTGGAAAGCTCGGGCGGGGGCTCGATCTTCGGCTATCAGTTCCTGCCAGGGATCGAGGGCTCGGAGAATCCGCTGGGCAAGCAGGGCCGATTTGTGATCCTGCCCGGAGGCTCGGTTTCGTTTCCGGGTTCGGCTGTCACGCTTTCCGGCACCGAGGGCCTCCCGGCAGGCACGTATTCCGTTCTGCCCGAGTGGTTTGCCTTTCTCCCGGGAGCCCTTGTTCTTGAGGAACTGGGGGCAGTCCCGGCGTTGAGTCCCGCGCTTTTCTCAGCGGAAGGGTATCGTACGGTGGCAGGATATACCTCGGTTTCGGGGACGAACCTCCGGTCGCCCGTGCAGAAGTATTACTCGGTGCGGTCCGCAGCGGACGTTTTGAAGGAAGGCTATTTCGCTTTTCAGGAGATCGGTGCGGGGGATGCGGGCAAGGTGAGGCTGGCTGGCAACACAGTCGTTCTCGATGGCAGTGTCGCCGGAGCTGCGATTTCAGGATATCGCGGAGGAATCCTCGAACTGACGGGCGAGGAGTTGCTTGTCGGGGCCCGACAGGTGTCTCTGCCCGAACCGTTCGGCTATGAGAGCGCCCTGCCCGAAGAGCTCAAAGGGAAGCTGAGCGTGGCTGCGGAGGCGCTTGCCGGCAGAGGCCTTGAGGAACTCCAGATCGGAGATCCCGACACAACCCGCTCGATTACGATCGAGGAGACAAGCCGGATTGAGGCTCCCGTCGTGACGCTGCGCGCCTCTGAATCCATCACCGTTGCGGCTGGCGCCGCCATCGAGGCCTTGGGCACCGAAGGACGAGTCGGTCTTCTTGTGCCGGACGGAGGCCTGACAGTACGGGAAGGCGTTCGGCTCCATGCCTCTGGCTCTGTGGACATCGACAGCACTTCCATCGAATTGGCCGAAGACCTTGAGGTCGACGCGAGGGAGATGAGCTTTTCGGGCGAGCGGGTCGTTTTCGCGTCCGAAGCTTATGCGGGCGAAGTCCCGGAAGGAGTCTTCATCTCTGAAAGGCTCTGGCAGAATCTTGTCTCCATGGAAAGCCTCAGGTTCCAGGGCCGTTCGGAACTTCTGTTTCTCGGGGATGTGGCCTTTGACGCCGGCGAGGAGCTTACCTTGGCCGGCCCTCGCATTGCGGGCTTCGCTCCGGGAGGGGAATCGGTGGTGGCGCTGGGCGCAAAAACCATCCACCTGCTCAACGATGGAGCACCGCTCGACGGGAGCGGCCTGGCGGATACGGGGCGGTTCTCTCTGAACGCGGAGGAGATCCTCATCGGAGGCGGAGACGTTTTGCTCGACGGCTTTCAGCAGGTTTCCCTGTCCGGCAGCGCGGGGGTTACGTTTCAGGGCAAAGGCTCTCTGCGCCTCGGCGGGAATCTCGATCTATGGGCCCCCAGGGTCACGGCACGGTTTGATGCGGAGAAAGGCTACCAGCCAGCGGACTTCCGGATAGATGCGCAGCAGGGATCGATCCGGATCTTGGGCACCGGAGGCGTCCCTCGTGAGGAATCTTCCGTGGGAGGGTCTCTGTCCTTTCTGGCTTCCCGGATCGAGATCGGCAGTCCGAATCCTTCGGATCCAGGGGTTCTTCTGGATCTCCCTTCCGGCCGTTTGAGCCTGGCGGCTCTGGGGAGCCAGGGTGAGGGCATCCTGTTGAACAGAGGTGCCCAGATCGTTGCGCGTTCCACGGCGTTTGCTCCCGGCGGCGTTGTCACACTTCAGGCAGACCGGGGAAACATTTGGATGGAGGACGGAGCCCGGATTGACGTGTCGGCCTCGGACGGCGCTGACGCCGGTTCTGTTTCCCTGTCCGCTCCAGAGGGAGGGGTGCATCTCGCCGGGAGTCTGCTGGGTGAAGCCGAAAATGGAAGGGGAGGTTCCCTTTCCCTGGATACAGGGACCCTTGCGGATTTTTCCTCCCTCAACAGGAAGCTGGCCGAAGGGGGATTCACAGGCGACTGGAGCTTGCGAGTCCGAATGGGCGACGTCGCGGTCCAGCCGTCCGACGAGGTCCGGGCGAGCCGTTTCCAGTTGGCGGCAGACGACGGAGCGGTCTCGTTCAGCGGCTCCGTGGATGTATCGGGGGAGGAAAGGGGTGGGGACGTGGAGATCTGGGCAGGCCGGGCTCTTACGCTGCAAAGCGGAAGCCGCATCCGGGCCAACGGTTTGGGAGCTGAAGCCCCCGGAGGGGCTGTTGTTCTTGGCTCGTCACAAGGACGTTTGGAGATCCAGGCCGGAGCCGCCATCGACGTCTCTGGAAGTGCTTCCTCACGCGGAGGCCGGGTTCTTTTGGCTGCAGGCCGGGACGGAACAGGTGTGAACATGAATCTGTCGGGCACCATTGCCGGTGCCTGCAGTGTCCAGGCAGTCGCGAATCGGGTGTACGAATCCGCTGGAGACTTGAACATCTCCGCCTCGGAAATCCAGAGATGGGGGGACGACGCCCTCCAGTTCATGAATCAGGTGCGGTTTGAACCGGCCCTGGCAGGAGTTCCGCCCGGTGCGTTTTCGCTCCTGCCGGGCATCGAAGTCCGCAGTGCGGGGAACATGACCCTCGGCTCTCCCTGGGATCTCGGCCTTCGGATCCTCGGCGAATCTGCCGGAATGCTGACTTTGCGATCCGCAGGGGATCTGCTCCTGCAGGCGGACCTTCGGGACGCCTCTGGCGTCGGATCCTCCTCGTGGCTTCTGTTTCTCGCTGCAGGCGCGGACCTGGGCGGTGCGGATCCTTTGTCCGTGGTTCGCTCCCGCGGGGATCTGCTCGTCGCCGACGAGGCGGCGGTGTTTACCCGTCAGGCGCCTATTTGCTTCGCCGCCGGGCGCGACGGCGTGATCGGAAGGTCCAGTACGGAGCGCACCCAGACCGTCGGCGCCGTGCCTTTCAGCGTGGCGACCTCCGGAGGACGGATTCTGGGGCGCCTTGGCCGCGATCTCGTCCTGAGCGGAGGCGCTCTTCAGTCTGAGACCGGGGACATCCGAATCGAGGTGGGCCGAGACCTGGTTCTTGAGAGCCGACAGGGTGTGCTGGGAGCGATCCGCACCCTCGGCAGGCTTCCTTCGGGTTTTGACGCTTCTGTGTACTCCCAGGAACCGTTCTGGGAGTACAGGGACGGCGGAGGGATCTGGCTCCGGGTGGATGGAAAGGTCCAGGGGCTGCTGAACAACAACGCCTGGGACGCTGCCTATGCGTACAACTTTACCGATCCCGAAGGCATCCGCCGCAAGGGGCTTTCCTGGGGTCCCAGCTTTCTTGGGCGGAACGCGACCCAGGGGCTTGCGACCCTGGCAGGGGGTGACCTCACGATCCTTGTGGGTGGAAGCTTCCTCGGACAAGCCGGCGCGTTCGGACATGGAGATCTCCGCATCATGGCCGGAGGAGACCTGGACGGCCGTTTCCTGGTACGGGAGGGGTCAGGGGCCTTGGTGGCCATGGGGAACTTCGGCACCCGAATTCCGAACACGGCCGTGGAAATGTTCGATAGCAACGTCGACATTGTTGCTCAGGGCCGCATCGACCTGGGCACGGTTGTGAATCCGACCCTGGCGAGGGACGGATTCACGAATCAGTGGAACCTGACGTACAGCCAGCAAAGCCGCATCGGCCTGTTCGCCCGGACCGGCGACTTCACGCTCTCGGGCGTCAACACGTACTACTTCCAGGGGGGCGGACTGCGCAGCCGGGTGCTGCCTCCAAACGTGGAGATTTTGGCCGGAGGGGACATCCGCTTCTCGAACGAATACTTCATGGTGCCGCCCTCGCCCCGAGGGTCGGTTCGCCTTGTTGCGGGCCGTGACATTGACGGTCAGTATTTCGAAGGCGTCGGCGCGAACGCCCGAGAAAAGCGTTCTGGCCTCTATCTTTCGGACATGGATCCTGCCGAGGTGTATGGGCAGCAAGGCACGAAGCTCGATGCGAACGACCTGAAGGATGTCTACCGGCATGCGTCGTCGCCCGTGCATCTGGGAGACGAAGTCCCCATCGAAATCCGGGCAGGCCGAGACATACGAAACCTCGAGTTCTCCCTGTCAAAGCAATCCCGTATCGAGGCAGGCAGGGATATTCGAGATCTATCGTATTTCGGACAGAACGTCTCCCCTCAGGATCTCACCCTGATCCGGGCCGGCCGGGATATCCGTTTCCAGTCCTCTCCGGATGTGATCTTCAAAATGGGAATCGAGCACGGCGGGCCCGGGTTTCTGCTCGTCCAGGCTGCGAACATGATCGATCTGGGAACATCCGAGGGCATCTCCTCGATCGGCAACCAGTTCAACCCGGCCTTGGGGACGTCGGGAAGCGCCCTGGGCGTGATCGCGGGCTTCGATCTGGAGACCGGGGAGCAGGCGCTGCGGGGATTTTTTGAGGCATTGCGGGAGGCCGGAACCGAGTACAGCGAGTTGCTGGCAGCAGGCGATGTGCTCGAGGCCGAAGCGAGAGTGAAGGACTTCCGGGCGTTAGTCCTGGAGCCGTTCCTGGGGGGAGACGGGTCGAACGGCGGCGATCTCAACATGGTCAACTCCCAGATCAACACGAGCGCGGACGAGGACGACATCTTCCTGGTCATCGCGGGCGACCTGAATGTGGGCCGGAGCACGTTCTTCTCCGACGAGAGCCAGAGGAAGAACACGGGCGTCTACACGGCTTCCGGAGGAGGCATTCACGTTTTCGCTGGGGGAGACGTGAATGTGAACGAATCCCGGATCATGACCTTTCGGGGGGGAGATATTGTGATTTGGAGCGACCGGGGAAACATCAACGCCGGCCGGGGTTCAAAGACCGCGATCAACGCCGAACCCCCGAAACCTGTGCTCGTCGAGGGCGTGTATGTCATTCAGTTCAACCCTCCGGCCGTGGGCAGCGGGATCCGGACCTTGACCTATGATCCGGATGGCATCGAAGGACCTCAGGAAGCGCCGGTTGCGGGCGATGTGAGCCTTTTTGCCCCGGAGGGCGAGATCGATGCTGGAGAAGCCGGCATTTCGGGAACGAATGTCGTGCTCGGCGCCACCACCATCGTGAACGCCCAGAACATCCAGTTCTCCCAGGGATCGGTGGGCGTGCCGGTCGCCTCCCAGAGTGCGGGAGGTCTGGGCGCCCTGGCGGGCAGCGGCGCGCTGGCCGAGACGAGCCGGATGGCCCAGGAGTCCTCCTCTCTCGGGTCGGCGCAGGACAGGCTGGACGCCGACAAGGAGAAGCTGGCCGAAAACTTTAAACCCAAATGGCTGGACGTCAAGGTGATCGATTTTGGCGACAAGGGCTCGGATGCCGTTCCTGAGCCCGGCGAGGGGCAATCGGAAGAAGATGAGAGAGATCGCAAAGGCTGAAGCAGAAAAAGTTCCCGCGAAGGTTCACGAGACAACGCGCCGAGCGCGGAAGGGCCATGGGGTGGCGGGCTTTGCCCTCCTCCTTGGAGCGATTCTGCTCGTCCTGGCTCCGGCGCGGGCCGGCGCCTGGTGGAACAATGACTGGCGGTACCGGATTCGGATCAGCCTGGATACGACAGGAGAAGGAGCCGACATCCGGGAGAATCTGGAAGAGGTGCCGATCCTCATTCGCCTTCACACCGGGAACTTCAACTTCGGCAACGCCAAGGAGGACGGGTCGGATCTCAGGTTCGTCGGCTCGGACGACAAAACGGTCTTCAAGCACCATATCGAGAAGTTCGACTCCCTGGACGAAATGGGCCTCGTATGGGTGAAGCTGCCCCGCCTGTCAGGAGGAACGGATCAAGACTTCTTCTGGATGTACTACGGAAATCCGGATGCCGTGGGCGGGCAAGACGAGCACGGAAGCTACGACGTGCACCAGGTGCTTGTGTATCACTTCGACGAAGTGGAGGGCGCGCCGCGGGACAGCAGCTTCTACAAGAACCACGCTTCCGATTTTCAGGGCATTCAAGGGCTTCCGTCGGCCATAGGGAACGGGATCGCCTTGAACGGGGGCGATGAGAAGATCGTGGTGGAGCCGGCCGACTCTCTGGGATTTGGCGATGGGTTTACCTTTTCGGCCTGGGTCCGTATCGCCCAACCCCAGGCGGACGCCTACCTTTACTCTCGGCGAGACGGAGACCGCTCGTTTGTGGTCGGCATCGACGGGACCCAGGCGTACTTTCGGGTCGCCGCCGAAGGGCAAGGCGTTCTCGTGTCCGAGAGAAGCGTGGATTTGACGCTGGGGAGCTGGCACTTCCTTGCTGTTACGGCGGAACCGTCCGGTAGAGTGTCGATCCTGCTGGACGGACTGCAGATGTTTTACGCCGATTCGCCGTTCCGGCTCCAGTCATGGAAAAGCAAGGTGGTGCTGGGCGGCTCCGATCAGGGAGGCCACGCCTACACGGGCGAGCTCGACGAGATTCAGCTCTCCAATGTGGCCAGGCCCGCAGGGTGGATCCGCGCCGCCTGGGCCTCTCAGGTCGCCGACGGACCTCTTTGTCATCTCGGCGTGGAGGAGACTGGCGCTGCGGCGAGCTACATTTTTCTCACCTTTGCCTATCTCAAGACGGTGGTCCGCTACATCACGCTGGACGGATGGGTGATCATCGGAATCATCGCCATCATGTCGACCCTGTGCTGGATCGTTTTCATCAGCAAGACGACGATTCTCCGGTTTGTGGAAAGGGAGAACCGCGATCTGCTCGCTTCTTTCAACGAAGCCAAGGATCCGATGTCTCTCTCTCTGGCTGCCGGGGACTTTCAAAATTCGACGCTCTATCCCATGTATTGCGCAGCCCGGGACCTGTTCCATCCCTGGACGGGGAATCCGGCATGCGCGGGCGAGGGCCGGCCTGTGCCCAAGAGGATCCTGAATGCACTCCGCGCCGCGCTGGATCGGGGAGTTGTGGAAGAGACGCGGCGCCTGAACGCATGGCTCCTGCTTCTCGCCATGACGATCGCGGGGGCACCCATGCTGGGGCTTCTCGGGACGGTGTGGGGCGTCATGAACACGTTTGCCTCCATGGCCGAGTCGGGCGAGTCCAACATCATGGCGATCGCTCCGGGCGTCTCTTCCGCCCTTGCCACGACCGTGGCTGGACTTGTCGCTGCGATCCCGGCCCTGTTCTGCTACAACTATCTGACCAGCCGTGTGAAAGGGATCACGGTGGAGACGAACGTCTTTGCGGATCTGCTGGCGCTCAGGTTTGAAGAAATGCTTGGAGAGCATGCATGAGAAGGGACCTTTATGGGCAAAGCCTGTTTGAAGACATCAACCTGACCCCTCTGCTGGACCTGGCGTGGACCATTCTTGTTGTTTTCATCATTGCCGTGACGGCTGCGGTCCAAGGGATCCGGGTGGACCTGCCCAAGGCCAGCGAGAACCCGAGTCTGATGAAACCCAAGACAAAAGCCATTTCGATCCAGGCGGACGGCCAGATCTATCTGGATGCCTTTCCCGTGACCATGGAGGAGCTGGAAATCCGTCTTCGGCAGTTTCAGGCTGTGCAACCGGATTTCCCGGTGGTGATCAAAGGGGACGGCAAAGTCTACTACCAGAACGTCATCGCCGTTTTGGATCTCCTCCAGAAGCTCGAGATCCATCAGCTGGGGCTCGTCACCCAAAAGCTGGTCAAGTAAAGGCGCCTCATGAGGCGCACAGCACCGGAGGCCCTGAAACCATGAAGGGAGGAAGGAAAGCCCTTACCCGGAATCGGGTCTGGCTCATCTCTGCGGTGACCGCCGTGGTGTTCATGGGAGCGCTCATCGGAATTCTCAAGTGGCTTGTGAGCGGAGAGGGAGAACGGCGAAGCAGGCAGATTCACACCGTGACCCTGCTCAAGCCGCCCCCGCCTCCTCCGGTGCGGGAAAAGCCGCCAGAGCAGGAGATGCAGAAAGAGCAGGAGAAGCCGCCTCCAGAAGTGGAACAGGAGGTGACGCAAGAGCCGGTTCAAGAGGACGCCCTCGGCCTGGACGCTGACGGAGGAGGGGGCTCGGACGCATTTGGCCTTCGGGCCAAGAAGGGAGGGAAACCGCTCATCGGCGGCGATTTTGAGACCGCCGAACTCCTCCGGAAATACGCTTGGTATGTTCGTATCCTCCAGGAGGATATTCGCAAAAGGGTGAATGAGCACATGGATCGAAACGGGGGCCTTCCGGACGGATCCCGCCAGGTGCTCGTCCGGATCGTCCTGGACGATCAGGGCGTGGTTCGGGACTACGAGATCTATGGTCCGTCCGGAGACGCTTCGCTCGACCGTGCAGTGGGGGAAGTCTTGAAACATGTCCGGGTGAGTGAACCGCCGCCGCAGGGAATGCCCAGAACCATGAAACTTCGAATTTCCTCGCAGGGGTGACGGAGACCGGTGATGAAAGCATGCTGGCGATTCTTGGGGTGTCTGGCAGTTTGGCTGTTAGGGATCGGGTGGGGAGGGGTTCTGCCCGAGCCTGCTCGTTGCGAGGAGTCCAGGGGTCAGGAGGAGTCCTTCGAGAGCATCGAGGCGCTGATCGGCATTCTGCAGGAAAAGGGAGTCATCAACTCTGAAGAAGCCAACACATTCTTGCAGCGATACAGGAAATCCAAACCGCAGGCTGCAGAGGTGCCTGTTCTTCCCCAGTCTTCCGAAGCACCTGCCGCCCAGGGAAAAACGGCTGCAGGCTCGGGCGAGGCGTCCAAGCAGGACAAAGAATTGCGGCCCGAAGACGGAATCGCTCTTGTTTTGTCCTCCTCCGAAGAATCTTCCGGTGTGGCAAACTGGATCCGCCGGATTCGCTGGGGAGGGGATATTCGGCTTCGCTACGAGGCGGATTTCTTCGACAAGGACAATGCGCTTCTTCTTCAGCCGGAAAGTCCCTCAGAGCTCATGAACACTCGTATCGATCGGCACCGCGGCCGGGTTCGCGCCCGGTTGGCCATGAAGGCCCAGGTCAATGATTCGGTGGAGTTTGCCGCACGGCTGAGCACGGGAAACGAGAAAAACCCGGTTTCGACCAATGAGACTTTCGGCGACTACATGACCAACGGTAACGTAGTCTTTGATCAGCTCTATCTCCATTGGAAGCCGATCTCTGAGGTGTCAGTCCACTGCGGTCGGATTCCGAATCCGTGGTTTTGCTCCGATCTGGTTTGGGACCCGGACCTGAACTTCGAAGGTCTCTCCGCTGCTGCAAGCATACCCCTGACCCGCAAATGGAAAGGATTTCTTACGGCAGGCGTCTTCCCGCTTCAGGAAATCGAATTTTCCAAAAAGGACAAGTGGCTTTATGCCGGGCAGGTCGGTGCCGAATGGCGCCCTTCGGAGATTCTCCGTGGAAAAATCGGCCTTGCATACTACAGCTATCAGAACATCACGGGGGAGCTGAACGACCCTCTTCGCCCCGGCGAGAAGGACTGGACGGCCCCGCTCTTTCAGCAAAAGGGCAACACCCTCATGGATATCGATCCCTCGGCCGGCATCAAGACGGCTTTGGCGTCCGATTACGACGAGTTCAACGTGACCGCTTCCCTCGATGCGGGGATGTTCGATCCAGTCCACGTGGTGTTCCTGGCCGATTATGTGATCAATCTGGGCTTTGACCGGGGCGAGGTGATCAAACGTACCGGCAATCCGGACGTCAAGAAACAGACCCAGGGCTACCAGGTCGGTCTGACGGTGGGATACCCGCGCGTGCGCAACTTCGGAGACTGGAACGCCTCTTTGTTTTACAAATGTCTGGAGGCGGACGCTGTGCTGGACGCCTTCACGGACTCGGATTTCTACCTGGGGGGCACCAACGTCAAGGGATGGGTCCTGGGCGGCGAGTTCGGGCTGGCCCGGAACGTGTGGCTCCGCGGCCGCTGGTTCTCGGCCGACGAGGTGGAAGGCCCTCCTCTGTCGATCGATGTCCTGCTGCTCGACCTGAACGCAAGCTTTTAGAACCGAACGAGGGAAAGGGCCGTGTTCGTGCGCAGTCGGACCTTGCTTCTGGTAGCGATGTTCCTTGCCGCCTCGGTTTCTGCGGGGTACAGCATCCTGCATCTGAAGAGCCAGCGGGACGCTTTGTGGGACCAGAAGCAGGGCCTGGAAAAGAAGCAGACCGCCCTGGAGAAAAAATACCAGGAAGAGAAAGCCCGGGTTGGCGACCTCCTGCGGCTCAAGGCTTCCTGGGAGCGCGAGGTGAGAACCCTGCAGGGCGATCTGGAAAAGCTCCGGCAAGAGCATCTCGCGCTCCTGTCGCGGACAGGAGGGGTCGGTGGAGGCGGGCCCGATATCCAGGGGAAAGTTCAGTCTCTAGAGGGGCAGGTTGCACATCTCAAGCAAAGCCTGGAACGCAGTGAGCAGGAAAAGAAAGACATCGAGCGCAGATGGACTCAGGCCTTGCAGGATCTGCAGGAACGGATCGCCAAGTGCGCGGAAGAGAAGAGCACAATGGAGTCGGATCTAAGACAGCAGGCGCAATTCGGAGAACGGTGCCGAGCGGACAATGCCCGGCTGGCCGCCCTGATGGACGAGTTGATGCAGAAGTTCCGGCAAAAAGGTCTGGTGGACAGCCTGCTTCAGAAAGAACCCTTCACGCAGATCAAGCGTGTCGAGCTCGAGGAGTTGCTCCAGAAATACGCAGAAGCGAGGTCGGACCACGTCCTACCGACTTCAAGCAGCGAAGAAAGGCCGTAGCGCTGCTCCCTCGACACGGCTGAAAGCTCACCCCTGCCCAACCGCTGGTGGTGTCCTGCGACCGTCCTCAAACCCGTGGCCTCTCTCCTTGTCTTCATCGTACCTTCAATTGGTCTTCACCTGCCTGTAATGGGCCGGGACGAAAATGGAGGAAGAAAAGAGAAGAAGCGTGCTTTCCCTTGTCCATTTGCGAGGGTTCCATGGCTCAGGTATGGGACAGGCAGGTTTTCTCTCAGGACGAGCAGGCCCGCGGTGCCCTGGCAGTTCCTGCTGGAGCGGGCAGGACCTTCGCCCTGGGCATATGGCGCCTGCTTCGGTTCGCTTCGGCCACGGCAGAAACGATCGTGATGTGTCTGGCCGAGGCTCGCAAGGGCCCGGTTACGGCGGAGCGCTCCGCACAGTGGATGCAATCGTGGTCGGCGAGTGTTCTGCAGAGATTGGGCGTGGACGTCAAATGCTCTGGCACTGCCCCGCCTGCGGGGTCTCTGATCTTTGCCAATCATAGGTCCTACATCGACATCGCCGTGATCGCGGCCCACACACCTTGTTCTTTTCTTGCCAAGGCCGAAGTGTCCCGGTGGCCCTTGCTGGGCTACGGGGCTCGGAGATTCGCGAACATCGTGTTCGTGAAAAGGGACAGCCTGGCGAGCAGGAGCCAGTCGGTGATGCGGGTCCGGTCGATCCTTGACGCCGGTGTTTCGGTGGTCGTGTTTCCCGAGGGCACGACCAGCAGGGGCCCGGGCATCCTGCCGTTTCGGCCCGGCATGTTTCGGCTGGCCGCCCGGGAGGGGATCCCGATGGTGCCCGTGGCTCTCGACTATGAGGACCCCGGGGACGCATGGGTTGGTGAGGATGCCTTCGTAGGCCACTTTCTCAGGACCTTTTCCAAGCCGAGGGTGGTCTGCAGGGTCTGTTTCGGACCGGTCCTGAAAGGCTTGGAGTGGGCGGAGCTGCAGAACGTGGCATGGCACTGGATCAACACGGTTGTCCGGCAGCAACGATAATAAATGACTCTGGAAAAGACCGCAGGCATCTTGGAGGGAGAAAGCATGAAGGGAATCGACGGATCGAAAGGAATTCGGAAAAAGCCGGACAGGAAGGCTTTCCGGGTTGAGTTTCTTTATCGGCCGGGCCTGAAGATGTCGGACCAGGCTCTTGAAACTCTCGTTCGAGAGATCCGTGAGGTGGCGGCGACCTGCTTTGAGGAGATCCCCCGGTACCAGGCGCTCGATGGCAGCCGCCAGGAGCTTTCCGACAAGGTGATTACCGTTGCGCGGCAGCCGGACGGAACCATGGCGGGCTTTTGTTCCACGGTTCTGCTGCCCGTCCCGGGAGTGGGCGAGGTTCTGCATTTGGGACTTACCTGCGTGCGACCCGAGGCTCGCAGATCTGGTCTGACTCATCTCCTGATGAAAAAGGCCGTGGTCGGGTATCTCCTTCGCCGAAAGCCGGTTGGGCGCGTGTGGGTCACGAACTGCGCCGCCGTCTTGAGCAGCCTGGGCAACGTGGCCCTGTACTTTGACCGCGTGGTTCCCTGCCCGTTTGGGAAAACCGCGCCGTCGAAGAAGCACCTCTGGATTGCCCGGGCGATCGATCAGGCGCACCGGAAGAAGATCTATATTCGGGAGGATGCGGTTTTGGACGAGAGCCGCTTCGTCTTTCGGGGGAGCGTAAAAAACACCGTATTTCAGAAATCCTCAACCGATACGCAGTTCCACCATCGCAATCGGTTTCTCAACGAGTACTACGGCAGTTTG
>FWPU01003649.1_pt1 | contig 38127 bp, 41 predicted proteins | sample 2228361 | NCBI WGS metagenome assembly FWPU01 (sample SAMEA103939777, study PRJEB20133) | metagenome | reverse complement strand
TCGCCGCCGAGGTGGCCGTGACCGAGGCGCCGGCCCGCGAGGAGGCGGCGGGCGCGAGCCCGGCAGGCCCCGGGGCGGCGGTGGTCGCGCCGGCGCGCGAGCGGCGTCGGCTGTCCCGGGAGGAGCGCCGCCGGCTCCGCGAGGAGCGACGGCTCCGCGAGGAGCAGGAGCGGGCCGAGGAGCTGGCGCACGCCCCCACCGCGACCGGGATCCTCGACGTCCTCCCCGAGGGCTACGGGTTCCTGCGGACCTCCGGCTACCTGCCGGGCCCGGAGGACATCTACGTCTCGCTCTCGCAGATCCGCCGCTTCATGCTGCGGAAGGGCGACGTCGTCACCGGGAAGGTCCGCCACCCGAAGGACAACGAGAAGTACTTCGCGCTGCTCCAGATCGAGAGCGTGAACGGCCTCGACCCCGAGGAGGCGAAGCAGCGGCCCCACTTCGAGAAGCTCACCCCGCTCTTCCCCAACGAGCGGTTCCGCCTCGAGAGCGGGCCCACCGCGATCACCGAGCGGATCATCGACATGATCGCCCCGATCGGGAAGGGCCAGCGGGGGATGGTGGTCTCGCCGCCCAAGGCCGGGAAGACCACGGTCCTCAAGCAGATCGCCAACGGGATCCTCCACTCCTCGCCGGAGACCCACGTGATCGTGCTCCTGGTCGACGAGCGGCCGGAGGAGGTCACGGACTGGCAGCGGACGGTGGCCGCGGCGGAGGTCGTCTACTCCACGTTCGACAAGCCCGCCGACCAGCACATCCAGGTCACCGAGCTGGTCCTCGAGCGCGCCAAGCGCCTGGCCGAGATGGGCCGGGACGTGGCGATCCTCCTCGACTCGATCACCCGGCTGGCCCGGGCCTACAACCTGGCGGCGCCGGCGTCGGGGAAGATCCTGTCGGGCGGGGTCGACTCGACCGCCCTCTACCCGCCGAAGCGGTTCTTCGGCGCCGCGCGGAACATCGAGGAGGGCGGCTCGCTCACGATCATCGCGAGCGCCCTGGTGGAGACCGGGTCCCGGATGGACGAGGTGATCTTCGAGGAGTTCAAGGGGACCGGGAACATGGAGCTCCGGCTCGACCGGGCCCTGGCCGAGAAGCGGCTGTTCCCGGCGATCAACGTCGAGGCCTCGGGGACCCGGAAGGAGGAGCTCCTGATGCCGCCCGAGGAGCTGGCGCTCGTGTGGAAGCTCCGCCGGGTGCTCCACGCCCTCGAGCCCGCCGCGGCGATCGAGCTCCTGATCGACAAGATCCGGGCCACGAAGTCCAACGAGCAGTTCCTGAGGGAGATCGCGAAGGCGCCGGGCTCCGGCTAGGCGCGCGCCGCGGGATGGGAGCGACGATGAAGCAGGGCATCCACCCCGAGTACGTGCTGGCGACGGTCCACTGCTCCTGCGGGAACACCTTCCAGACCCGTTCCACCAAGCCGGAGCTGCGGGTCGAGATGTGTTCCCGGTGCCACCCGTTCTACACGGGCAAGCAGAAGCTCGTGGACACCGGGGGGCGCGTGGAGCGGTTCCAGCGCCGGTACGCGAAGCGGAGCTCCTGACCGCCGCGCCGATGGCCGAGCCCGCCGCTCGCCCCCCCGGCCGGTCGGCCGCCCGCGGGCCGGGGGAGGACCTCTACGGCGGCCAGGCCGTGATCGAGGGCGTGATGATGCGGGGGCGGGACCACTGGGCCGTCGCGGTCCGTCGCCCCGACGGCGGCATCCACCTCGAGTCCCACGACGTCGACCCCCTGACGCGGCGGTTCCCGTGGCTCGGGAAGCCGGGGCTCCGGGGGGTCGTGGTCCTCGGGCAGTCCCTCAGGATCGGGATGCGGGCCCTCCAGATCTCGGCCAACGCGGCCGCGCCCGAGGAGGAGCGGCTCTCGTCGGGCCAGATGGCGCTCTCGATGACGCTCGCCGTGGCCCTGTTCCTCGGCCTGTTCATCGCGCTGCCGGCGGCCGCCCTGGGGTGGGCCGACCGGTGGCTGGGCTCCGGGCTCGTGGGGAACGTCCTGGAGGGGGTGGCCCGGATCCTCCTGTTCCTCGGGTACCTGGCGCTGATCGGGCGCACCGCGGAGATCCGCCGGGTGTTCGAGTACCACGGGGCCGAGCACAAGACGATCGCCGCCTTCGAGCACGGCGACGCGCTCACCCCGGAGGCCGTGGACCGCTACCCGACGGTCCACGTCCGCTGCGGCACGAACTTCCTCCTGATCGTGATGATCCTCACGATCCTGGCCTTCGCGCTGTTCGGGGACCCGCCGCTCGGCTGGCGGATCGGCTCGCGGCTCCTCGCGATCCCCCTCGTGGCCGCCGTCGCCTACGAGCTCCTCCGCCTCGGGGCCCGCTTCCCGCGGTCGGCCGTGCTCCGGGCCCTCATGGCCCCCGGGCTCTGGCTCCAGCGGATCACGACCAAGCCCCCGGCGCCGGACCAGATCGAGGTGGCGATCGCCGCCTTCGCCGAGGTCCGCCGGCGCGAGGCGGCGGCCGGGGCGACCCCCGCCCCCTGAGGCCCGCCCCGCTCGCATCCCGCGGGGCGCGGGGTCGTTGCATCGGCGCTGCTCGGGGCTAGAGTGGTGCGGGCGGCCCCCCTGACGATGCGTCCCCGAGGAGGGTACCCATGAACGCGACCGAGCTGGACCTCCCCCTGCTGCCGTCGGCCGCCCAGATCCGCCGCCGGGAGTTCGCCACGGTCCGCCGCGGCTACGACCCCGACCAGGTGCGCGACTACCTCCACGCCGTCGCGGAGGCGGTGGAGGCCCTCGAGCACCAGCTCCGCGAGGCCAAGCTCGAGCTGGAGTCGGCGCTCCGCCAGCAGCGCGAGGCGCGGCCCGACCCGTACCGGGAGGTCTCGGAGCGGCTCGCCGAGCTGCTCCGCTCCGCCGACCAGCAGGCCGAGCGGATCCTGCGGGAGGCGAAGGAGGAGGCCCGACGGATGGTCGAGGAGGCGCGGGCCGAGGCCGACCGGATCAGGCTCGACGCGCAGGCCCGGGCCGAGGAGGCCCGCCAGCGGGGGCACGAGGCGCTGGAGCGGGCCCGGGAGGAGGCCGACCGGATGCTCTCCGGGCTCGCCGAGCGGCGGCGCTCCCTCGTGGACCAGCTCCGGTCGATGCAGGAGCGGCTGATCGACGTGGCGAGGGAGCTGGAGGTGGCCATCGAGCCCGCCGGCGAGGGGCCCGCGACCTCCGGCGTCGAGCCGGCGGCGGAGGGGCCTCCCCGCCCGGAGGTGCGGTCGCCGACCGCAGCGTCCGAGCCCGCCCCCGCCGAGCCCCGCCCCGCGGAGGACCCCTGGGCCGGGGAGGAGACGGTGGACCTCTCGGGGCTCGAGGTGCCGCCCCTCGACCTCGACCTCGACGACGAGGACGGCTGACGGGGCCCCGCCCCCGGCGGGCGGCGCTCGAGTGGGCCGCTCCCCTCGGCCCTCATCCGCCGTCGGTCACCGCGGCCGCGCCGGTCCCGTACCATCGAGGCGTGGACCGGCGGCTGGACGAGATCGAGCGGAGGTTCGAGGAGGTCGAGCGGGAGATGACCTCCCCGGAGGCTTCGGCGTCCCCCGAACGCCTGCGGGAGCTGGGGAAGGTCTACGCGGAGCTGCGCGAGATCGTCGAGCCGTACCGGGAGTACCGCCGGGTCCTCGGTCAGCTCGAGGAGGCCCGCGAGCTCGCCCGGCGCGAGCGCGATCCCGAGCTGGCCGCCTACTTCCGGGAGGAGGCCGAGCGGGCCGAGGCGCGCGCGGCCGAGCTGCGGGAGCGGCTGGAGCTGCTGCTCGTGCCGAGGGACCCCAACGACGAGAAGGACGTGGTGGTGGAGATCCGGGCCGGGGCGGGCGGGCAGGAGGCGGCGCTCTGGGCCGGGGAGCTCCTCGAGATGTACCGCCGGTACGCCGAGCGCCACGGGTTCCGGACCGACGTGCTCTCCTCCTCCCCCTCCGACCTCGGCGGGTTCAAGGAGGTGGTGCTCGAGGTCCGGGGGCGGGGGGCCTACTCCCGGTTCAAGCACGAGTCCGGGGTCCACCGGGTCCAGCGGGTCCCGGTCACCGAGTCGGCCGGCCGGATCCACACCTCGACCGCCACGGTCGCCGTGCTCCCCGAGGCCGAGGAGGTGGAGGTCGAGATCCGCCCGGAGGACCTGGAGATGGACGTCTTCCGGAGCTCCGGGCCCGGCGGGCAGTCGGTGAACACCACCGACTCCGCCGTCCGGATCACCCACAGGCCCACCGGGATCGTCGTCACCTGCCAGGAGGAGCGGTCGCAGACCCAGAACCGGGAGAAGGCGTTGCGCTACCTCCGGGCGCGGCTCCTCCAGCGGGCGCGGGAGGAGGCGCGGGCGGCCGAGGCCGAGGCCCGGCGCTCCCAGGTGGGGACGGGGGAGCGGGCCGAGAAGATCCGCACCTACAACTTCCCCGAGAACCGCGTCACCGACCACCGGGTCAAGCTCACGCTCCACCGGCTCGCCGAGGTCCTCGAGGGCGAGCTCGACCCGTTCGTCGACGCCCTCCTCGCCGCCGAACGCGCCGCCCAGCTCGCCGCGGCCAGGTGAGGTCAGGGTGTCGGGAGGAGGAGGTGGCGGAGCCGGGCGACGCTTCCGGTGGGGTCGGTGACGTCGAAGTGGAAGGGTCGCATCCCCACCGCCCGCGCGCCCTCGAGGTTCACCCGGAGGTCGTCCACGAACAGGCACGCCGAGGGAGGGAGGCGGAGCGCCCGGGCCGCTCGACGGTAGGCCTCGGGGTGGGGCTTGCGGATCCCTTCCTCGGCGGCGTCCACGATGGCGTCGAAGGAGTCTCGCAGCTCCCAGTCCCGCCACCAGCCGGGCCCGAGCCAGGTGGTGGCGTCGTTCGTGAGGATGGCCTGCCGGTAGCGGCCGGCCAACCCCTGCATGAGGGCAGCCACCTCCTGCCGGTTCCGCCGGGTCCACAGGGCGACGTCGTCGGCGGTGATCGTGAGGCCATGGGCCTCGAGCCGCCTCCGGACCCGGGCGAAGTACTCCTCCTCGCTTGCCGTCCCGGCCTCCAGGGCCTGGAAGTCGGGGTCGGCGTCGGGGTCGAAGGGGCCGCGGGGGAGGGAGCCAGGAGGGAGCCCGTGGCGTCGCTCCACCTCGGGGAAGACCTCGAAGGGACTCACGTGGAGGATGCCACCCATGTCCCAGATCACCCCGCGGATCGTCCTCGCTGCGCCCAGGCGGCTCACGATCCGCCCTCCTGCTCGGCGCGCCATCGCGCGGCCTCCCGGAGGAGCACCTCCCGGATCGACCCGGGAGGCTCGGTCGGCTGGATCTCGACCACGATCCGGTCGCCCTCCACGCGGACAGGGTACCGCCGGAGCCGGAGCCACGGGGCGCCGAGGCGGGCTCCGGTCCGGAGGTCGTAGCGCCACCAGTGCCAGGGACAGGTCACCACGCCGCCCTTGATCAGTCCCTCCGCGAGCGGACCGCCGCGGTGGAGGCACCGAGCCTCCACCGCGTGCAGCGTGCCCTCCACGTTGAACACCGCGATCTCGCGGCCCCCGGCCTCGACGACGGTCGCGGAGCCCGGGGGCAGGGCGTCCAGCGGGCCGACGGGGACCGCGACGCTCCCCCTCATCCCGGGAGCTTGACGACCACGGCCTTGGCCTCCGTGTAGAAGTCGAGGCTGTAGGCGCCGCCCTCGCGGCCGATCCCGCTCTCCTTCATCCCGCCGAAGGGCGCCCGGAGGTCGCGGACGAAGAAGCAGTTGACCCACATCGTGCCGGTCCGGACGCCCTGGGCCACGCGGTGGGCGGTGGCGAGGTCCCGGGTCCACACCATCCCGGCCAGGCCGTACCGGCTCTCGTTCGCCAACCGGATCGCGTCCCGTTCGTCCTCGAACGGCATGCAGACCTGGACCGGCCCGAAGATCTCCTCCTGGCACACGCGCATCGACCCGTCGACGTCCACCAGGACGGTGGGGGCCATGAAGTTGCCCCCCTCGCACCCGGGGACCGTCACGCGGTTCCCGCCGGTCAGGAGCTTCGCCCCCTCCCGCTCCCCGAGCTCGACGTAGCCGAGGACCCGCTCCAGGTGCTCCGGCGTGATCAACGGGCCGATCTTCGTCGCCGGATCCAGGGGGTCGCCCACCTGCAACGCCTCCGCCGCCTGCACGTAGCGGGCCACGAACTCCTCGTAGATCGGCCGCTGGACGAGGAGCCGGCTCCCCGCGAGGCACACCTCGCCCTGGTTGCGGAAGAGCGCGTCGATCGAGCCTTCGAGCGCCAGGTCGGGGTCGGCGTCGGCGAAGACGATCGAGGCCGACTTCCCGCCCATCTCGAACGAGAGCTTCTTCAGGGTGGGCGCCGCCGCGGCCATGATGGCCCGCCCCGTGTTCGTCTCCCCCGTGAACGAGATGAGGTCGACGCCCGGGTGGCGGGTGAGGGCCTCCCCGGCCGCGTCGGGCCCGAAGCCGTGGACCACGTTCAGGACCCCTTCCGGGAGTCCCGCGTCGGCGCAGATCTCGGCGAGCTTCCAGGCCGTCACCGGGCTCTGCTCGGCGGGTTTCAGGACGGCCGTGCACCCGAACGCGAGGGCTGGGGCCACCTTCCACGTCTCGAGCATGAGCGGGAAGTTCCACGGCGTGATGAGCGCGGCCACGCCGCGGGGCTCGCGGAGCACGTACGTGAGGACGCCCTCCCAGGGCCTCGGGAACGCCTCGGTGTGGGCGAGCTCCGCGAGGTCGGCGAAGAAGCGGAAGTTGAGCGCCGCCCGGGGCATGTCCTTCGTCCGGGCCTCGGTGATCGGCTTGCCCACGTCCCGGGATTCGAGGCCGGCCAGCTCCTCCCGCCGCTCGTCGATCAGTTCGGCGATCCGGTACAGGATCCGCTTCCGCTCCGCCGGGCTCATCCGGGGCCAGGGCCCGTCGTCGAAGGCGCGACGCGCCGCCCTCACGGCCCGGTCGACGTCCTCCGCCCGGCCCTCGGCGACCTCGGCGAGGACCTCCCCGGTCGCCGGGTTGTGCGAGGGGAACGTCTCCCCGGAGGTCGAGGGGACGAACCGCCCGTCGATGAAGTGCTCGATCCGCAGCATCTCCCCCTCCTCGCGCTCGTCCGACGCCATCCCTTCACCGCTCCATGCGCACGGGAAGCTCGCCGAGGCTGTCGAGCTCGGGCCGCTCGTCCGTGCGCGGGTCGATGGGCTCCCTCCGCCGCTCCGGGAGGTGGAGGCGTTCGGCGGAAAGCTCGACGTCCTCGGCCGGGTTCCTCATCGGCAGGCCAGCTCCGCCGTGCCAAGTCGGTCGAACCGCGCCGCCACGACGTCCCCGGCGCGGATCGGGACCGCGCTGGTGAGGCCGCCCGAGAGGACGACCTGTCCTGCTCGGAGCCCGCGTCCCCGCGCGGCGAGGGTCCGGACCAGCCACGCCACCGCCGTCGCCGGGTGTCCGAGCACGGCGGCGCCGGCCGCCGTCGCGAGTACCTCGCCGTTGCGCTCGAACACGCAGCCGAGGACCCGGAGGTCGATGTCCTCGGGAGGGGCGCCCGGCCCACCGAGCAGGAACCGTCCGGCCGAGGCGTCGTCGGCGACCACGTCGGGGAGGCCGAACCGGTAGTCCGCGAAGCGGGAGTCGAGGACCTCGATCGCCGGGAGGACCGCCTTCGTCGCCGACAGCACGTGGACGGCCGTGACGTGCCGCCCCGAGAGATCCTCTGCCAGCACGAACGCGATCTCCGGCTCCGCCCGGGGCTGGACCAGCGTCGAGACCTCGAGCACCGACCCGGGCTCGATCGCCATGGCATCGGTGAGCCAGCCGTGGATGGGTTCGTCGATCCCCACGTCCCGCTGCTTCGCCCGGCTCGTGAGGCCGAGCTTGGCGCCGACGACCCGCTCCCCGGCTTCCTCGCGCAGCGCGAGGAGGGCCTCCTGGATCTCGTAGGCCTCGGACACGGAGAGCCCCGGACGCGCGTGGGTGAGGGGCGGGATGAGGCGTCCCTCCGCGGCTGCAGCGAACAGGCGGGCCGCCAGCTCCCGGGCCGTCGCGTCCACCCTCATGCGCCGGGCGCCCTCCGCGCGAGCTCCACGGCGACGTCGACGATCATGTCCTCCTGCCCCCCCACGACCTTGCGCCGCCCCAGCTCGATCAGGATGTCCTTGGCGTCCACGCCGAAGCGCTCGGCGGCTCGCTCCGCGTGGAGGAGGAAGGACGAGTAGACCCCCGCGTAGCCCAGGAGCAACCCGGCCCGGTCGACCACCTGGGGCCTGGGCGAGAGCGGCCGGACCACCTCCTCCGCCGCGTCCATCAGGGCCAGCGGGTCCACGCCGGTCGGGATCCCGAGCTTGTCGCAGACCGCGACGAGGATCTCCGACGGGCAGTTCCCGGCCCCGGCCCCCAGCCCGCAGAGGCAGCCGTCGACCTGCGTGGCGCCCTCCTCGACCGCGGCGAGGGAGTTGGCCACGGCGAGCGAGAGGTTGTTGTGCGCGTGGAACCCGATCTCGCAGGAGAGGGCTTCCCGGAGCGCCGCCACCCGCGCCCGGGCGTCGGGGACGGTCATGGCGCCCGCCGAGTCCGTGACGTAGACGCAGTCGGCCCCGGCCTCCTCCATGATCCTGGCCTGCCGGGCGAGGGCCGCCGGCTCGATCATGTGCGCCATCATGAGGAACCCAACGGCTTCCATCCCGAGGTCCTTCGCCATCCCGATGTGCTGGGGCGAGATGTCGGCCTCGGTGCAGTGCGTGGCGACCCTCGCCACCGCCGCCCCCAGGTCCCGCACGACCTTCAGATCCTCCGCGACGCCGATCCCAGGCAGCAGGAGCACCGCGAGCTTCGCCGTGGATACCTCCTCGGCCGCGGCCGCGAGGAGCTCGCGCTCGTCGGTGGCCGAGAACCCGTAGTTGAACGAGGAGCCGCCCAGCCCGTCGCCGTGGGAGACCTCGATCACCGGGACCCCGGCCCGGTCCAGGGCCCGGGCGACGGCCCGGACCTGCTGCGCCGTGAACCGATGGGAGACGGCGTGGGAACCGTCCCGGAGGGTCGTGTCCGTCAGCCGGAACGCGGGAGCGGGCCGTGCGGCCTTCACGCCGGCACCTCCTGGGCCAGGCGTTCCCGGGCGATGGTCTCGCCGACCCGCACCGCCGACGCGGTCATGATGTCGAGGTTCCCGGCGTAGGGCGGCAGGTAGTCGCCGGCCCCCTCGACCTCGAGGAGCACGGTCACACGGGCCCCGGCGCGGCCCGCCGGCGTCTCGAAGGGCCCCTCGTCGAAGAGGGGAGGGCTCTTCAGCCGGTACCCGGGCACGTACGCCGCGACCTCCGCCACCATCGCCTCGACGGACCGGGCCACCGCGTCCCGGTCCGCGTCCTCCGGCAGGGCGCAGTACACCGTGTTGCGCATGAGGATCGGTGGCTCGGCCGGGTTCAGGACGATGATGGCCTTGCCCCGGGCCGCGCCGCCGAGCCGCTCCAGGCCGCGGGCCGTGCGCTGGGTGAACTCGTCGATGTTCTGCCGGGTGCCGGGGCCGGCCGAGCGGGAGGCCACGGTGGACACGATCTCGGCGTACGGAACGGGGCAGACCCTGGCGACGGCGTGGACGATCGGCACGGTGGCCTGCCCGCCGCACGTGATGAGGTTGAGGTTCGGCGCCTGGACGTGTTCACGGAGGTTCACCGGCGGCACGACCGCGGGCCCCACGGCAGCCGGGGTGAGGTCGATCGCGACGAGCCCCGCGTCGCGGAGGAGGGGCGCGTGGCGGAGGTGCACCTTGGCCGAGGTGGCCTCGAACACGAGGCGGAACTCGTCCGCATGGGCCAGGAGCCACCCGATGCCCTCGTGCGTGGCATCCAGCCCCCGCGCCCTGGCGCGTGCCAGGCCGTCGCTCTCCGGGTCGATCCCGACCATCGCGCGCAGCTCGAGGACCGGGGAGCGGAGCAGCTTCTCCATGAGGTCCGTCCCGATGTTGCCGGTCCCCAGCACCGCGCACGGCATCCGTCCGTCCCGCATCGCCCTCCCTCCCCTCACACGAACCGCACGGTCACGGGTCCCAGGCGGTCGAAGCTCGCCGTGAAGACGTCCCCGGCCGCGGCCGGGACCGCGGCGTGGAGGGCCCCCGGCATGACCACGTGGCCCGGCTCCATCCGGACCCCGAGGGCCCCGAGCGTGTTCGCCGCCCAGGCCACCGCCTGGGCGGGGTTGCCCAGGGCCGCGGCCCCCGCCCCGGTCGCCACCACCTCGCCGTTCCGCTCGAGCACGCAGCCCAGGAGCCGGAGGTCGGTCCCCTCGACCGGGAGCAGACGCCCCGCGAGCACGACCCGGGCGCTCGACGCGAGGTCCGCGATCGTGTCGGCGAGCGTGATCCGCCAGTCCTCGATCCTCGAGTCGATCACCTCGATCGCGGCGGCCACGCCGGCGGTGGCGGCCAGGACGTCGATCGCCGTGAGCCCCGGGCCCTGGAGCGGCTCCCCCAGCACGAACGCGACCTCCGCCTCGACCCGCGGCTGGATCAGCTCGGAAGCCGCGATCGCCCCGCCGTCGGGGACCACCATGCCGGAGAGGATCGGCCCGTAGTCGGGCTGGTCGACGCCGAGCAGCTCCTGCATCGCGCGGCTCGTGAGCCCCACCTTGTACCCGACGACCGCCTCGCCCGCGTCGAGGCGGGCCCGGACGACGTGCTGCTGGATCCGGTAGGCGTCCTCGGCGGTGAGCCCGGGCCAGCGCTCCGTGAGCGGCGGGATGGGCCGGCGGCGCTCGCCCGCCGCCAGGAGCGCGGCGGCCGCCTCCCGGGCCAGGCCGTCCTCGATCACCGCCCCGCCCCCTCCGCCCGCTGGGGCCGGTACCCCAGGCGCGCCGAGATGGCCTCCGCCGCGGCCGTGGTCTGCCGCACGACCCTGCGCATCGTCGCCGGGGTGAAGCGGAGGGTCGGTCCGGCCACGCTGATCGCCGCCACCACCTCGCCCCTCGCGTCCCGGATGGGGGCGGCCACCGACGCGACCCCCATCTCGCTCTCGTTCACGTTCTGCGCCCACCCCCGCCGCCGGACCCGTTCCAGCTCCCGCTTGAGGACCTCGGGATCCGTGATCGTGTGGGGGGTCTTCGCGTCGAGCGGGCGCCTCGCAAGGACGCGGTCCAGCTCCTCCGGTGGGAGGTGGGCCAGGAGGACCTTGCCGGTGCTGGTCCGGTGGGCCCGGTTCCGGTGGCCCACCCGGCCCCACAGCCGGAGGGTCTGGGGGCTCTCCCGCCGCTCGACGTAGACGACCTCGTCCCCGTCGAGGATCGCGACGTGGACGGTCTCCCCGGTGCGGTTCCGCAGCTCGTCGAGCTCGGTGGCGACCGCCTCGTGCAGGTCCAGGTGGGTGGCGACGATGGCCCCGAGCTCGTAGACCTTGAGCCCCAGCCGGTACTTCCCCGTGCGGGGATCCTTCTCCACGAGCCCCTCCTGGGCCAGGGTGGTGAGCAATCGGAAGACCGTGCTCTTCCCGAGCCCCAACCTCCTGGCGAGCTCCCCGACGCCGAACCGGGTCTCGCTCGCGCTGAACGCGCAGAGGAGCCGAGCGGCGTTGCGGACCGAGGAGAGGGTGGCGCCTCGGTTCACGGTCCCTCCCTCGCTGCGGCCCGGACGGCGTGCAGGACGGCCCGTCGGAGCTCGTCCGGGTCCGGCGGATCCTTCGACGCGGCGGCCTCCACCCCGGCGTCACCCGGGACGATCGCGCGGGCCAGGAGGGCCTGGGCCCGCCGCAGCCCCGCGACGGCGGCGCCCTCCATCTCGTCGACCAGTCCCTCGCGGCCCCGGGCGGCGTTCCGGATGGCGTCGAACTCGCGGGCGGAGGCCGCGTGGGCGCCGGCCAGGCCGGCACCCGTGTGCCCCGCGTGGTGCTCGCCGAGCTCGGCGGGGGGCTGGACCGTGAGGTGGTACAGGAAGGTCCGCACGCCCAGGAGACCGCGCACCTCCCGGCCGGCGGGACCCTCGGACTCGTCGAGGAGCCGGAGGGCGGGAAGCACCACGGGGTCGTAGAACCGGAGGCTCCAGCGGAGCGGCCCGACCTCGCCGTCCACGGACGCCTCCCTCCCGCGCGGGTCCTCGAGGCGCTCCGCGGTGCCCACGATGTGGAGGTACCTGGCGCCCACCGCGGCCACGGTGAAGCGCCCCGCCGCGATCAGCGGGAGCCGGCCGCGCACGGCCGGCGGCAGGAGCTCGGCGTGCCGGAGGTACGCGGCGTGGCAGGCGGCCACGTAGTCGGCCACCGCCTTGCGCATCCGCTCGGGCGGGGTCGCCGCCCGTCCGCTCTCCATCGTGCCGTATAGCGGAACGCCGGTGTTGATGATGGAACGAATGACTCATAGCATGATGCAGACGATCTCCCCGCCCGTCAAAGGGGAGGCGCGAGGGAGCCCGAGCGGAGGGAGGTGGCGGTGGGCATCCTGCGACTCTCGCACGTGGAGGTCCGGGTCCCCGACCTGGACCTGGCGGCCGCCTACTACACGGGGGTGATGGGGCTGCTGGAGGTCCGCCGCGAGCCGGACCGCGTGTTCCTCAAGTGCTGGGACGAACGGGACCACCACTCGGTGGTGCTCCGCTACCACCCGCGCCAGGGGCTCGAACACATGAGCTTCAAGGTCGAGGAGGAGCGGGACCTGGAGGAGTTCGAGCGGACCCTCGAGCGGTACGGCTGCGCGGTCCGGCGGCTCTCGGCGGGGGAGGAGATGGGGCAGGGTGAGGCGATCCGGTTCGAGACCCCCTCCGGCCACGAGATGGAGCTGGTCCACCGCCTGGAGCGGGTGGGCGGCGTGCTGCCCCCGGTGAACCCGCCGCCGACGCCGATGGGCCTCGAGGGGATCCACCCGCCGCGCCTCGATCACCTCCTCGTGACCGCCGAGGAGGTGGGCGACGCGGCCCGCTTCTACATGGACGTGCTCGGCTTCCGCCTGACCGAGCAGCTGATCTCGGGCGACGGGCACCAGATCGGGGTGTGGCTGGAGCGGTCCCACACCCCGCACGACCTCGCCATCGTGAGCGGCCCGAACGGCGGCCTCCACCACTTCGCGTTCTGGCTCGACGACTGGGACGAGGTCCGGCGGGCCGGCGACATCCTCGCCTACCACGGGGTGCAGATCGACGTCGGCCCCACCCGGCACGGCATCACCCGGGGCCACACGATCTACTTCTTCGACCCCGTGGGCAACCGGAACGAGGTCTTCACCGGCGGGTACCGGCCCGACCCCGACTTCGAGCCGATCACCTGGACCGAGGACCAGATCGGGAGGGCGATCTTCTACTACGAGGCCGAGCTCAACGAGCGGTTCCTCACCGTGCACAGCTGAGGGCAGGCATGGGCATCCTCCGGCTCTCCCACGTCGAGGTGAAGGTCCCGGACCTCGAGCTGTGCACCGCGTACTACACGGAGGTCCTGGGGCTCGTCGAGGTCGACCGGGAACCCGAGCGCGTCTACCTCAAGTGCTGGGACGAGTACGACCACCACTCGGTGGTGCTCCGCTACGCCCCGCGCTACGGGCTGGAGCACATGAGCTACAAGGTCGAGGACGAGCGCGACCTCGAGGAGCTGGAGGGGCGGGTCGAGTCGTTCGGCATCCGCGTCGAGCGGATCGCGGCCGGGGAGGAGCGGGGGCAGGGGGAGGCGATCCGGTTCGAGACGCCCTCGGGGCACCGGATGGAGCTGGTCCACCGCCTGGAGAAGGTCGGGAACCTCCTGCCCAAGACCAACCCCCCGCCCGAGCCGCAGGGCCTCGTCGGGATCCACCCGCCCCGGATCGACCACGTCTTCGTGATGGCCGAGGACGTCGACGAGGCGACCCGCTTCTACCGGGAGGCCCTCGGGTTCCGCCTGACCGAGCAGCTCGTGGCCCGCGACGGCCACCTCCTCGGGGCCTGGCTCGAGCGGTCCCACTCCCCGCACGACCTGGCCCTCGTGACCGGCCCCAACGGCGGCCTCCACCACTTCGCGTTCTGGCTCGACGACTGGAACGAGGTGCGGCGCGCCGCCGACATCCTCGCCTACCACGGGGTCCGGATCGACGTCGGCCCCACCCGGCACGGCGTCACCCGGGGCTACACGATCTACTTCTTCGACCCCGTGGGCAACCGGAACGAGGTCTTCACGGGGGGCTACTGGGTCGATCCCGACTTCGAGCCCGTGACCTGGACCGAGGACGAGATGGGACGGGCGATCTTCTACTACGAGGGCGCGCTGAACCAGCGCTTCCTCACGGTCCACAGCTGAAGGAACGACCATGGATGAGGGGCGGGAACCGAGCCGGTCGGACGAGGTGGCGCTGCCGCGGACCGAGCGACCGGACGCGCCGCTCTACCTCGCGAGGTACCTGGAACGCAAGGCCCGCGAGCGGCGGGGCCCTCCCGAGGAGCCCGGGGACGACGGGACGCCCCTCTACCTGCGGAGGTTCCGCGAGCGGCGGGAGGCGGGCGGGGGCCTGCTCGCGCCGCCCCCCCTGTGGTCGGCGGCGGACGGGCCGGCGGCGACGGAGGCCTGGGCGGGGAACACCCGGACCAAGGAGATCGTGCCGCCGCCCGAGGCCCGGGAGGAGGGCCTCCTCGAGATCCACGTGGTGCGCCACGCGGAGACCCAGGGGTACTCGGTGGACGGCGGGCTCACCCCGCTCGGATCCTGGCAGGCGCACCGGCGGGGGCACGATCTCTCGAAGGGGGTCCGGGAGGGGGAGTCCGTGGTCCTCGTCTGCGCCCCGACCGCCCGGGCCGAGCAGACCGCCGAGCACCTGCGGCGGGGGCTGGAGGACGGCCTCGTGCTCTGGGGCCGGGAGGCCCGGGTGGAGGGGCCGCTCCCGATGGAGGAGTTCCGGAACTTCCAGGTGTGGTCGCCGGGCGTGGGGCTCCGCGACCCCACCCAGGCGTTCCGCGAGTACCACGCGGTGCTCGAGCGCTACGAACGGGTCGCCCTCGGCGACCGGCCCCTGTGGCTGGTCGAGATGGACCGGTTCTGGCGGACCCAGCAGGGCGGGGGGGACCCGATCCACTACTGGATGACCGTGCCCATGCTCCACTTCGAGCCGCCCGCCCACGTCGTGCTCCGGTTCTGGTCCGGGTTCCTCCGGCTCGCTGCGGAGCGCCCGGGCGCACGGATCGTGTGCGCGACGCACTCCGGGCCGATGCGCGCCCTCGCGACGTGGGCGTTCGGCTACGACCCCGGCGAGCCCTACAACACCGAGGAGGTCCGGGTCCGCGTGCGGCCCGACCTCAAGGAGGGGACCGTCACCTTCCGGAACCGCACGCAGGAGGTGCACGTCCCCCCCGCCCCGGAGTGGCCGACCTGGTGGCAGGACCGGCCCGGCGTGGCCGCCGAACGCGTCGCGGAGCCGACGAGCCCGATCCCCGAGAGGAGGTAGCCGAGGATGCTGTCGAAGGAGCGGAACGAGCGACTGACCCGGGTGGGCAAGGGGACGCCCCTCGGCGAGCTGCTGCGACGCTACTGGTACCCGGTGGCCTTCGCCCACGAGCTCGACGACTGGCCGGTGAAGAAGGTGCGGCTCCTCGGGGAGGACCTCGTCCTGTACCGCGACGGGAGCGGGAACCTCGGGCTCCTCCACGAGCTGTGCCCGCACCGACGGGCGTCGCTCGTGTACGGCCCGGTCGAGGAGGTCGGGATCCGCTGCGGCTACCACGGGTGGCTCTTCGACCACACCGGGCGCTGCCTGGAGCAGCCCGCCGAGCCGAAGGAGTCGGCGTTCAAGGAGCGGGTGACGACGACGGCCTACCGGGTCCAGGAGCTCGGGGGGATGCTCTGGGCCTACCTGGGCCCGGAGCCCGCGCCGCTCCTCCCCCGGTACGACGTGTTCGTGATGGAGGGCCTGCGCGACGTGGGGCACTGCCTGCTGCCGGTGAACTTCATGCAGATCATGGAGAACGCCGTGGACCCCACCCACGTCGAGTGGCTCCACGGCCGCTACTTCCGCTTCCTCCAGGAACGGACGGGCGCGAAGGCCGGGCGGACGTTCCAGGGCCGGCACGTGAAGATCGCGTTCGACGTCTTCGAGCACGGGATCATCAAGCGCCGGCTCCTCGAGGGGCAGAGCGAGGACGACGACGACTGGAAGGTCGGGCACCCGCTGGTCTTCCCCTACATGATGCGCGTGGGGGGCGGGGGCGCGCACCAGATGCAGATCCGCGTGCCCATCGACGACGAGACCACCTGGTTCGTCCTCTACACCTGCCACGATCCCGGTGGGGTGGAGCTCCCGCCGCAGGGCGGCCGGCTGGTCACGTACGAGTTCCCGTGGCTCGACGAGCGAGGGAACCACATCGTCGACTACATCGAGGGCCAGGACATCATGGCCTGGGTCACCCAGGGTCGGATCGCCGACCGGACCCAGGAGCACCTCGGGAAGTCGGACACGGGCGTCGCGCTCCTCCGGCGGCTCGTGTTCGAGAACATCGCGAAGGTCGAACGGGGCGAGGACCCGCTCGGCGTGATCCGGGACCCGGAGGCGAACGTCCGGATCGACCTCCCCTGCGAGCGGAACAAGTTCGGGGCGGGCGACGACTTCATCGTGGAGTGGATCGAGGGCGGATCCTCCCGCTACAGCCCCCAGAAGCAGGAGATCCTGGCCCTCTACCGGCGGGCCCAGGAGGCGAGGAGGGTGAGCGTCGGTGCCTGACCCCGACCGGCGCGTGCCGGTCGGGACGTCCCGCGGGATGCCCTCCGACGCCGCCGACGGCGGGGCGCCGGTCGTCGGTCCCGACCGGGGGCGGCACGGCGCATGGCCGGGGGGTGCGGGTCCCCTGGCCCCCCGGACGTGGACGACCCCCACGAGCGGCGTGCTCGGGGTCCCGTTCGGGTTCTGTCCCGCCTGCGGGGCGTCGCTCCGGCGCCCGGAGGCCTTCGTGCAGGAGCTGTGGGTCTCGGAGGAGAGCGTCTTCCACGTGTGGTGCCCGTCGTGCGGTACCGTCGCGGACGTGATCCTCGTGCACCGGATGGTCGGATACGAGGCGGAGGGGTGACGGCAGCGCGGCCGGCCCCGCCCGTCGCGGCCATGGAGGGTCGGGCCCCCGGGGCGGGCGGAAGGGGCGCCGCGGTCCTCCTGGACCTGGACAAGACCCTGGTCAACGTGGAGGACCACGTCGACTACTGCCGGGCCCTCCGCGAGGCCAGGGCCGTCGCGGGAACGGCGGCCCAGGTGGTGGTCCCGCGCACCCATTGGGCGCGCTGCGCCCTGGAGGCCATGCGGCTCCTGGTGGCCCTGGCGGGGGAGCGCGATCGGTGGCGGCTCGCGAGCGACATCATCGAGCGGTACGAGCTCGCGGGCGCCGCGGCCTCGGCGCCCATGTCGGGCCTCGGCGGGTTCCTGGCCGCCCTCGAGGGGCGTCGGCGGGCGGTCGTGACCCTCCTCGGGCCGCGGGCCACCGAGGCCGTCCTCCGCCGCCACGGCATCCGGGCCGACCTCGTGGTGGCCAGGGACCCCGCCCGCCGCATCAAGCCCCACCCGGACCAGGTGGAGGCGGCCCTGGCGCTCCTCGGCGTCCGGCCCGAGGAGGCCGTGATGGTGGGGGACAGCGAGTGGGACGAGGCCGCCGCCCGGGCCGCGGGGGTCCCGTTCATCGGGTTGAGCCTCGGGCGGAGGCGGCACGGCTTCGGGGCGGGCAGCCTCGTGGTCCGGGACCTCGAGGAGGCGGCGACGGTCCTCCGCGGAGGAGGGTGAGGGGCGCCCGCGGGTCGGGCCCGAGCGGGCTAGTATCGGGGCGTGACCCCAGCGGAGGTCGTTGGGCGGGCCGCCGCGTACCTCGAGCGCCACGGCGTCGAGAGCCCCCGGGCGAACGCCGAGGCGCTGCTGATGCACGTGCTGGGGACCACCCGGGCCGGCCTGTACGCGCGGCGGGACGGGCTCACGACCGCCGAGGCCCGGATGTTCGGGCGGGCCCTCTGCCAGCGGTGCCGCGGGACGCCGCTGCAGCACCTCACCGGCGAGCAGCAGTTCCGCCGGCTCACGCTCGAGGTGCGGCCGGGGGTCTTCGTGCCGCGCCCGGAGACCGAGGTCCTCGTGGGGGCGGCCCTCGAGGCGCTGGGCCCCGTGGAGGACCCGGTGGTGGTGGACGTGGGGACGGGGACCGGCGCGATCGCGCTCGCGATCAAGGACGAGCGGCCCGACGCCGAGGTCTTCGCCACCGACATCTCCCCCGAGGCGGTCGAGCTGGCCCGCCGGAACGCGGCCCGGCTCGGCCTCGACGTCCGGGTCCTCCAGGGCGACCTGCTCGCGCCGCTCCCCGAGGAGCTCCGGGGCTGGGTGGACCTCGTGATCAGCAACCCGCCCTACGTGACCCCCGCCGAGTACGAGGACCTCCCCGAGGACGTGAAGGCCGACCCCGAGCTCGCGCTGGTGGGGGGCCCGGAGATCTACGAGCGGCTCGCCGCGGAGTCCCTCCGCTGGCTCCGGGACGGCGGGGTCCTGGCCGTGGAGATCGGGGCGGGCCGGGGGCGCGGGGTCGCGGAGACCCTGCGGCGGTCGTTCATGGACGTGAAGGTCCTCCTCGACCTGGCCGGCAGGGAGCGGGTGGTCCTGGGCCGGCGGCCGTGAGCGACCGCTCGGGCCTCCCCGGCCCGGTCGAGGAGGCCGTCGAGGCGGCCCTCGCGGGCGAGCTGATCGTGCTTCCCACGGACACCGTCTACGGGATCGGCACGCGCCCCGACGACCCCGCGGCCACGGCGAGGCTGTTCGAGGCCAAGGGACGGCCGAGGGACCTCGAGCTGCCCGTCCTGGTCCCGAACACGGCGGTCGCCCGGGAGGTGGCGGCCTTCGACGAGCGGGCGGAGCGCCTGGCCCTGACCTCTTGGCCGGGGCCGCTCACGATCGTGCTGCCCCGGACCGACCGGAGCCGGGCCTGGGACCTCGGCGGCGACCCCGCCACGGTCGGCGTCCGGGTCCCCCGCCACCCGCTCGCCCTCGCGGTGCTCTCGCGCACCGGCCCCCTCGCGGTCACGAGCGCCAACCGGAGCGGGGATCCCACCCCGGCGACCTGCGAGGGCGTCGTGGAGGTGTTCGGCGACCTGGTCGCGGTCTACCTCTGCGCGGAGGAGCCCCTCGCCGGCCCGCCGTCGACCGTGGTGGACCTGGCCCACGGCGAGCCCCGCGTGCTGCGGGCGGGCGCGCTCGACCCCACCGAGGTCCTCGCCGCGGCCGCGGGCCCCGCCGAGGGGCGCTGCTAGACTCCGGCGAGACCCGATGGCCGCCATCCTCGTCGTCTGCACCGGCAACGTCTGCAGGTCCCCGATGGCGGCGGGGTTCCTCCGGTCCGCGCTCGAGCGGCGGTTCGGGGCCCTCGCCCCCGAGGTCCGGTCGGCGGGGACCCTGGCCCGGCCGGGCGAACCGGCGTCCGTGGGGACGGTGTTCGCGGCCGCCGAGCTCGGGGTGGACCTCACCGCGCACCGCGCCGTCCGGCTCACGCCCGAGCTCATCCGGGGCGCGGACGTGGTGCTCGCGATGGCCGCGGAGCACCGGGACGCGGTGGCGCGCCTCGCACCGGAGGCCGCCGGCGCGACCTTCACGCTGAAGGACCTGATCCGCCGGCTCGAAGCGCTGCCGCCCGCCCCGGGGCTCGGGCCCGGGGCGCTCCCGGCCCGCGTGGCGGCGGCCGCCGAGGTCCCGGACCCCGGGGCGGGCGGGCCCGAGGGCGACGTCCCGGACCCGCTGGGGGGCACGCTCGACGGGTACCTGGCGGTCGCCCGGGAGCTCCGCCTGCTCGCCGAGCGCTTCGTCGCCGCCGCCTGGGGCGCCGGGGTCCCGGGGGCCGTCGAGGCCGAGGCCGCGGGATGAGGATCGCGATCGGCTCGGACCACGCGGGCTTCGCCCTGAAGGAGGAGCTCAAGGGGTTCCTCCGGGAGCTCGGCCACGAGGTCGTGGACGTCGGCAACCACTCGCCCGAGCCCGCCGACTACCCCGTCTTCTGCGTCCGGGTCGCGCGGGCGGTGGCGTCGGGCGAGGTGGAGCGGGGGATCGTCCTGGGCGGCTCGGGGCAGGGGGAGCAGATCGCGGCCAACAAGGTCCGGGGGGTCCGCGCCGCGCTCTGCAACGACCTGTACACCGCCCGGATGTCCCGGGCCCACAACGACGCGAACGTCCTCGCCATCGGGGCCCGGATCGTGGCGGCGCCCCTGGCCTGCGAGATCGTGCGGCTGTGGCTCGAGACACCCTTCGAGGGAGGTCGGCACGCGCGGCGGATCGAGCAGATCGCGGCGATTGAACGGGGGGAGCTCTGAGTGGTCCCCTACCTCATCGTGTTCGCGGCGAGCGCCGCGGTGACGCTGGCGGCGACGCCGTTCGTGCGCCGGCTCGCGCTGCGGGTGGGCGCCGTCGACCACCCCTCGGACCGGAAGGTGCACCCGTCCCCCACGCCCACGCTCGGGGGGGTCGCGATGTTCCTCGGGGTCCTCGCCGGCCTGGGGGTCGCCCGGGTCCTCCCGCCCTTCGCCGACCTCCACCGCACCACGTCGGAGCCGCTCGCGGCGCTGGTCGCCTCGACGGCCATCGTGGCGGTCGGGGTGATCGACGACCTGCGGGGGATCTCGCCCGCCGCCAAGCTCGCCGGCCAGGTGCTCGCCGCCGGGCTCATGGTGCTCGTCGGCGTGCAGCTGCTCTGGTTCGTCCTGCCCGGGCTCCCGGGGCAGGCGGTCCTCGCGCTCTCGCCGGACGTCGCGGTGCCGCTCACGGTGCTGTGGACCGTGGCGATGGTGAACGCGGTGAACCTGATCGACGGGCTCGACGGGCTCGCGGCGGGGATGGTGGCCATCGCGGCCGCCGCCTTCTTCCTCTACATGGAGCGGAGCCCGAACGCCTTCGGGGACGAGTCGGCGGCCGCCCTCCTCTCCGCGATCGCGGCCGGGGCCGCGGTCGGGTTCCTCCCCTGGAACTTCCACCCGGCCCGGATCTTCATGGGCGACGCCGGCGCGATGCTCCTGGGCCTCCTGCTCGCGGTGGCCACGATCTCCGGGGTGGGCCGGAACCCCTACCCGCCGACCGGGGGGGACCTGGCGGCGATCCTGATCCCGGTCTTCGTCCCGCTGCTCGTGCTCGCGATCCCCTTCCTCGACGTGCTCCTCGCGATCGTCCGCCGGGTGCGGCGGGGGGTGGGGATCGCCCACGCCGACAAGGAGCACCTCCACCACCGCCTCCTCGACATCGGCCACAGCCACCGCCGCGCGGTGCTCCTCATGTACCTGTGGAGCGCGCTGATCTCCGGGAGCGGGCTGGCCGTCGCGTTCATCGACAGCCGGCTGATCGTGGGCTCGATCCTCGTGGTCGCGGTGGGGGCCTTCGCGGCCACCGCGCTCCCCCGGCTGCTCGGGGGGCGGGCGGGCCGGCCGGGGCCGGAACGGGTGCCGGGCCGGCCGGGGCCGGGACCTGCGCCGGGCCGGGCCCCGGGCGCCGGCCCCGCGGGCGCGGAGGCCGGGGCGGTCCCGGAGGGGCGGGGCCGCTGAGGGGTCCGGGCTGCGCATCCGCCGGGTTGTCCACTTCGTACAAGTCGGTGGGGAGGTTCGTCCGGGCCGTGGTCTGCCGATCGCGCACACCCTGGGTGGATGATCACCGGCATCGCCGTACCATGATGGTGCAGGGGAGGACCTGCGGGAGCGTCCGTGCCTGAGATCGACGTCCGACTGGAGCGGGTCACCAAGGTCTTCGGCGACACGGTGGCCGTGGACGACGTGTCGCTCGAGATCGAGGAGGGCGAGTTCTTCAGCCTCCTCGGCCCCTCGGGCTGCGGGAAGACCACGACGCTCCGGATGGTCGGGGGCTTCGAGGAGCCCACCCGGGGGACGATCTACCTCGGCGGGCGGGACGTCACGGACCTGCCCCCTTACAAGCGCGACGTGAACACGGTCTTCCAGTCCTACGCGCTCTTCCCCCACCTGGACGTGTTCGAGAACGTGGCCTTCGGGCTCCGGCGGCGGAAGGTCGACCGGGCGGAGATCCAGCGGCGGGTGGGCGAGGCCCTGGAGCTCGTGGACCTCGTGGGGTTCGAACGGCGCCGGCCCACCCAGCTCTCGGGCGGCCAGCAGCAGCGGGTCGCCCTGGCCAGGGCCCTCGTCAACCGACCGAAGGTCCTCTTGCTCGACGAGCCCCTCGGGGCCCTCGACCTCAAGCTGCGCAAGCAGATGCAGCTCGAGCTGAAGCGGATCCAGGCCGAGGTCGGGATCACGTTCATCTACGTGACCCACGACCAGGAGGAGGCCATGACGATGTCCGACCGGATCGCCGTGATGCGCCACGGCCGGATCGAGCAGGTCGGGCCCCCGGAGGAGGTCTACGAGCACCCCGGCACGGAGTTCGTCGCCGGGTTCCTCGGGGCCTCGAACCTCCTCGACGGCGAGGTGAAGGAGCGACGGGACGGCGTGGCGACGATCCGCCTGACCGCGGGCGGTACGGTGCGGGTCCCCGAGGACCGGATGCCGGCCGACCTGGACTCCGTGGTGAAGGTCGGGGTGCGTCCGGAGAAGATCTCGATCCTGCCGGAGGGGGAGGAGCCGCCGCCCGATCGGAACCGGATCCCCGGGCTCCTCCGGATGGCCACCTACATCGGGGTCTCCCACCAGTACAAGGTGGAGGGCCCCGCCGGCCAGGAGCTCACGGTGTACGTGCAGAACCTGGGCGCGACGCCGCCGCCCCACCCCGGCGAGCGCGTCCAGCTCGTCTGGAAGCCCGAGCACACGTTCGTCGTCCGACCGTCGGCCCCGCTGAGCGAGGAGGAGGAGGAGCTATGAGCGACGCGCGCGAGCGTCTCGACGAGGCACGGCTGCAGGCCGTGTGGCGGCGCCGGCTCACCCGGCGGGGGTTCCTCCGCGGGGCGGGCGCAGGGGCGGCCGGGCTGTCGCTCTCCGCCATCCTCGCGGCCTGCGCGCGGGAGGCCGGGCCCGGCCCCGCGGAGCCCGGGGAGGAGCTCGAGCCGGCGGACATCTTCGCCACGCCCGATCCCGAGCCCCACGTGGAGTTCGCCAACTGGCCCCTCTACATCGACAAGGCGAAGGACAAGGAGGGGAACGTCTACCGCCCGTCCCTGCGGAAGTTCGAGAAGGAGACGGGCATCACCGTGAACTACCAGGAGGTCATCCAGAGCAACGAGGAGTTCTTCGCCAAGATCCAGCCGCAGCTCGCGGCCGGCGACCCGACCGGCTACGACATCATCGTCATCACCAACGGGCGCTACTTCACGGCCCTCGTGAACAACGGCTGGGTCGTGCCGCTCGACCCGGCGCGGCGGCCGAACTTCGACGCCCACGCTGCGGACTGGGCGAAGGACCCGGTCTACGACCCCGGGAACCGGTACTCGATGGCCTGGCAGTCGGGGATCACCGGGTTCGCCGTGAACCACGACCTGGTGAAGGGCGAGGTCACCCGGCTCGAGGACCTGCTGGACGAGAGCAAGGTGCCGCCGGCCAGCGTGGGGATGATCCCGGGCGACGCCCCGGACTTCGTGATGATCAACCTGGGGATCGACCCCACGACCTCCGGCCCGGAGCAGTGGCGGGAGGCGGCGTCGTGGCTCCAGACCCTCCGGGACTCGCCCACGTTCCGGAAGTTCTACGACCAGGGCTACACCGACGACATGACCGCCGGGAACCTGTCGGTGACGATGGCCTGGTCCGGCGACGTCCTCTACTACGCGCAGTGGGCCGGGTACACGAACCTCGAGTTCGTGTTCCCCGAGGGCGGCGCGCTGCTCTGGATCGACAACATGATGATCCCGCAGGGCGCGGAGCACCCGGTCTCGGCCTACACGCTGATGGACTTCGTCTACCGGCCCGATATCGCCACGATGATCACCGAGTGGGTGCTCTACATGTCCCCGGTGCCCGAGACCCGGGAGCTGATCCTCGAGGACGCCGAGAAGGCCGAGGACCAGGGGTACAAGGGCTACGCGAACAAGCTCCGGGCGACGGCGAACAGCCCGTACCTCTACCCCGACGAGGAGTTCCTCTCGCGGACCTCCTTCGGCTTCAGCGACTGGACCGACGAGGCCGCGGAGGAGTGGGACGCGATCTTCAACCCGGTCCTCTACGGCTGAGCCACCGGGGATGGCGGTCACCGCGACGGCGCCACCGACCTCCTCCGTCCCCCCGGCCCCGGGGGAGCGGGGGAGGTCGCTGCGGAAGCGGCTCGTGCCCTACGGGCTCCTCGCGCCCGGTGGGACGTGGCTCCTCGTGCTGTTCCTCCTCCCGGTGGGGATCATGGCGTACACGTCGCTCAAGAGCGGGGGGCTGCTCTCCGGCGGGTTCCGCTTCACGTGGGAGTGGGGGAACTACGCGGACGCGCTGACCGAGAACCGGGCGTACTTCGTGCGCTCGATCGGGTACTCGGCCATCGTGACCAGCGCCGCGCTGCTCCTCGCCTACCCGCTCGCGTACTGGATCGCGTTCCACGGCGGCCGGTGGAAGTCGAGCCTCCTCCTGCTCGTGCTCCTGCCGTTCTTCGTCTCGTTCATCATCCGGACCATCCAGTGGAAGTTCATCCTGGCCGACGACGGGATCGTCCTCGGGCCCCTCAAGGACCTGGGGATCCTGGGCCAGAGCTTCCACGTCCTCGCCACCCCGTTCGCGGTGATCGCGGGGATCACCTACAACTTCCTCCCGTTCACCACGTTCCCGCTGTACGTGGCGCTCGAGCGGATCGACCGGTCGCTCGTGGAGGCGGCCAAGGACCTGTACGCGAGCTCCGCGGCGGCCTTCTGGAAGGTCGTGTTCCCGCTCTCGCTCCCCGGCGTGTTCGCGGCGGTGATCCTCACGTTCGTCCCGGCCACCGGCGACTACATCAACGCCGAGATCCTCGGGAACCCCGACACCACGATGATCGGGAACATCATCCAGCGGAAGTTCCTCGTGACCCTGGACTACCCCGAGGCCGCTGCGCTCTCGATCGTGCTGATGATCGGGATGGTGATCCTGGCCTCGATCTACGCGCGCGTCCTGGGGACCGAGGACGAGACCGTCGTGGCGGGGGTGGCGTGAGCGCGACCACGGTGACCGCGCCGGCGGGGGCCCGGGTCGAAGGCCGGGAGCTCCCCCCGCTCCACCGCGGGCCGCGCCGTCCGGCCCGGTTCGTGCTGCCGGTCTACGGGACGCTCATGATCCTGTACCTCACGAGCCCCGTGTTCCTCATGATCCTCTACAGCTTCAACGACATCCCGCAGGAGCGGCAGACCGTCCGGTTCTGGGGGTTCACGCTGGACTGGTGGAAGAACCTCTTCGACATCCCGGGGCTCACCGCCGCGCTGCAGCACTCGCTCGCGGTCGCGGTCCCGAGCACGCTCGCGGCCACGGCCCTGGGGACCCTGCTCGGCCTGGCCCTCGGCCGCTACCGGTTCGGGGCCCGCGGCGTCACGAACTTCGTGATCTTCCTGGCCATCGCGGTGCCCGAGATCGTCCTGGGGTCCTCGCTGCTCAGCCTGTTCATCACCTCCCAGGCCGTGCCCCTGGGCTACTGGACGATCCTCCTCTCCCACGTGAGCTTCAGCGTGCCGTTCGTGGCGGTCGTGGTCCGGGCGCGGGTGCAGGGGATGGACCGCGCCCTGGAGGACGCGGCCCAGGACCTGTTCGCCTCGCCGGTGACCGCCTTCTTCAAGGTGACGCTCCCGCTGATCATGCCCGGCGTGATGGCCGGCGGGCTGCTCGCCTTCGTCCTGTCCCTCGACGACTTCGTGATCACGAACTTCGTCTCGGGGAGCTTCGAGACCTTCCCGATCTGGGTCTACGGGGCCACGAGGATCGGGCTCCCGCCGCAGGTCAACGTGATGGGGACCATCCTGTTCGCGACCGGGCTGGTCCTGGCCCTGCTGGCCGCCGCGTTCCAGCGGAAGCGGACCTGAGCCCGGCCCGCGGCCTCCTCGCATAGACTCGCCTCGACCGAGGGAGGGACCGTGCGCCACGCCGCGCCCGACGGCTCCGCGCCCGTGCCGGGCGGGCTGACCCGCCGACAGCTCCTCGTCGCCCTGGGCCGGGGCGTGGGGGCGGCCGCGGCTCTGCCCTGGCTCGCCGGGTGCGCGCCGGAGGGGCTCGACGGGGGCCCGACCCCACGCGGCCCGACCACGATCCGGGTGGCGAGCCTCCCGCTCGCGATCGACCGCGGCGCGGGGGGCGAGAGCGAGGCCCTGGCGCGGTTCGCGGCGGAGACCGGGACCCTGGTGGACCACCGGGAGGTGGTGGGCGACGCCGACGCCTTCGTCCGCTCGCTCCTGCCGCGCCTCGAGGTCGGGGAGCCCTCGGGGTGGGACGTCGTGGTCCTGCCCACCGGTGAAGCCCTGGCGACGCTCCTCGCCCGGGGGCTCCTCGAGGAGCTGCCGCCGGAGCGGCCCAACTTCCTGGCCCACGCGGCGGGCTTCGTCCGGGACCCGAGCCTCGACCCCGGCAACCGGTTCACCATGGCCCTGCGCGCGGAGGCGACCGGGATCGGCTCGAACCCCCGGCGCACGGGGGGCCGGCCGGTGGGGAGGCTCCGGGACCTGTTCGGCGGCGCGTTCGCCGGGGCCGTCGGGATGCCCGCGGACGCCCTCGAGCTCGGCAACGTCGGGCTGCTCGCGGTCGGCGCCGACCCCGCTGCAGCGGCCCCGGAGGAGTGGGCCGCCGCCGCGCGCGCCCTCCGCAGGCAGCGGGACCGGGGGGTGGTCCGCCGCTACTACGGGCGACGGGAGGCCGTGGCCGCGCTCGCGGCCGGCGAGGTGGCCGTCGCGGTGGTCCGCTCCGCCGATCTCTTCCAGGCCAACCCCACCGGCGACCCGGAGGGGCTCGGCTTCGCCTACCCGGAGGAGGGAGCCCTGCGCTGGATCGACGCGATGGCGATCCCGGCCGGGTCCCTCCACGTCTCGGAAGCCGCGCGGTTCATGGACTTCCTGTACCGACCGGACGTGGCCGCCCTGCTGGCCGCGGCGGGGGGACACCTGAGCCCGGTGCCCGCCTCCCGGGAGGAGCTGCGCGCCAGGGCCGGGGCGACCGCCGACCCCGAGGAGCGGGCGGCCCTGGAGGCCGTGGCGGAGAGCCCGCTCGTCTACCCGGGGCCCGGGGCGGCCCGCCGCCTGGTGGACCCCGCGCTCCCGGTGGAACACGGGGAGGCCTGGGAGGCGCTGTTCCGGTCCATCGCCGCGGGCCGGTGACCTCGTGAAACCTTTCACAAGCTCACGAGGAAATGGGCTTCTAGCTGCGGAAACGGAGGAGGCCGGCTTTGACGCCCCCGGGGCCCGCGTCTATACTGCCCTCGCTCATGGCCGGTGGACCCCGCTCGGGATGGAGCGGCGTCGGCACGGCCTGGGCGATCCTCGGAACGCTCGCGTCGGGGATCCTGGCCTGGGGAGGGATCGGCTACGTGGCCGACCGCCTCGCCGGCTTCCGCTGGCTGTTCCTCCCGATCGGGATGCTGATCGGGGCGGGGACCGCCATCTACCTGGTGTACGTGCGGTATGGGAGGGACGGCGACGCGACCTGAGGTCGAGATGGTGCGCCGGGCGCTCGGGCCCGGCGCGGTCGCCGTCCCCGTCGCGCTGGGGGCCGGGTGGGCCCTGGGCGGCCCCGGGGCCGGGGCGTCGGCCGCGCTGGGCGTGGCCGTGGTCCTCGGGAACTTCGCCGCCCACGGGCTCTCGCTCGCCTGGGCCTCCACGGTCTCCCTCGGCGTGCTCCACGCGGTGGCCCTGGGCGGCGTGGTGGTGCGCCTCGGGGCGGTCGTCGGCCTCCTCTTCGCGCTCCGCGGCGCGGGCTGGTTCTCCCCGCTCGCCTTCGGCCTGGCCGTGGTGCCGGGGACGCTCGGGCTGCTCGCGTACGAGGCCCGGCTGCTCGCGGGCGGCCTGGGGCAGCTCCTGCAGGTACCGGCCGACCCGGTGGCGGCCGCCGCCAGGGAGGTCCGCTAGGTGGCGGCCCCGGGGTTCCTCGGCTCCTTCGTCCGGCCCCCCGCCGGCTTCGAGGCCCCGGGGACCGAGATCTTCGAGACCCAGTGCGTGATCGGGAGCGGGGAGCCGTTCACGCTCCTCGGCTTCACCGGGCCCGCCTGCCTGAACCGCGTGTCGCTGCTCATGATCCTCGCGGGCGCGGTCGTCGTCGGCCTGTTCCTCGCGGCGTTCCGCCGGCCGCAGCTCGTCCCCCGCGGGCTCCAGAACGCGATGGAGTCGGTGGTGGAGTTCGTGCGCAACGGCATCGTGATCGAGGTGATGGGGCTCGACGGCCTCCCCTGGGTCCCGTTCCTCACCACGATGTTCGTGTTCATCTTCGTGAACAACATCTTCGGGATCCTCCCGCTCATCAACTTCCCCACCACGTCGCGGATGGCGATCCCGCCGTTCCTGGCGGTCCTGTCGTGGCTGCTGTTCGTGGGGGCGGGGATACGGGCCCACGGGCTCGCGTACTTCAAGCACGCCCTGTTCCCGCCGGGCGTGCCGAAGCCGCTCTACGTGCTGGTGACGCCGATCGAGTTCGTCTCCACCTTCCTCGTGCGGCCGGTGACGCTCACCGTCCGTCTCCTGGCCAACATGGTGGCCGGGCACCTGATCCTCACGATCTTCTTCCTGGGCTCCACCTACCTGGCGCTGCGGCCGGCGACGATCCCGTTCGCGATCCCGGCGTTCGCGCTCGCGGTCTTCCTCACGACGTTCGAGATCCTCGTGGCCGTCCTGCAGGCCTACATCTTCACGATCCTGACCGCCGTGTACATCGCGGGTGCCGTGCACCCGGAGCACTAGAGGAGGCGACGGATGACGCACTTCCTGGGGGTCCTCGCGCAGGTCGAGGGCGACGTGGGCGCGATCGGCAAGGGCCTGGTCTACGGGCTGGGCGCCATCGGCCCGGGCATCGGCATCGGGTTCCTGGTGGGGAAGTCCGTGGAGGCGATGGCCCGCCAGCCCGAGGCCGCCGGCATGGTCCGCACGACGATGTTCCTGGGCATCGCGTTCGTCGAGGCGCTCGCGCTGTTCGGCTTCGTCCTGTCGTTCATCATCTGAGGGGGGAGGGCGATGCTGGTGGCGTCCGTCCTGCTCGCCGAGGCCGCGGCGGAGGAAGCGGCCCCGCCCAACCCGCTCCTGCCCGAGCCGGTCGAGCTGATCGTCGGCGCGATCACGTTCCTCGTGGTGTTCGCGCTGCTCGCGAAGTTCGCCTTCCCCGCGATCGACCAGATGCTCGAGGCCCGGACCCGGAAGATCCAGGGCGACCTGGAGCGCGCCGAGCAGGCGCGGCGGGAGGCCGAGCAGGAGCTCGCCCGCTACCGCGAGCAGCTCGCGAACGCCCGCGGGGAGGCGAACCGGATCATCGAGGAGGCCCGCCGCCAGGCGGAGGAGCTCCGCCGGAGCCTCCAGGCCCGGGCCGAGCAGGAGGCCCAGCAGATCGTGGCCCGGGCCCAGGAGGAGATCCGAGCCGAGCGGGACCGGGTGTTCCAGGAGCTCAAGGGCCAGGTGGCCGAGATCGCCGTGGACCTCGCCGGCCGCGTGGTCGGCCAGGTCCTGGACGCGCAGGCGCACCGCCGGCTGATCGACGAGTACATCGAGCAGGTCGCGGCGTCGGGCGACGGGTCCCGCGGCCGAGGGGGCGTGGGTGGCTGAGCGGAAGGACGCGCTGGTACGGGGCTACGCCCAGGCCGTCCTGGCCGTCGCGGAGGCGGAGGGCGTGCTCGAGACGGTCGAGGACGAGCTGTTCCGGTTCGCCAAGGCCGTGGAGCAGAACCCGCCGCTGCGGGAGGCGCTCACCGACCAGGCCCTGCCGGCGGAGCGGAAGAAGGCCGTGATCGTGGACCTCCTCGGGGGCCGCGCGATCCCGCACACGGTGAACGTGCTCGGGTTCATCGTGGAGTCCGGGCGGGCCCGGGAGCTCGAGCGGATCGTCCGGGAGGTGGCCGAGCTGGCCGCCGAGCGACGCCGCCGCGCCCTGGCCGAGGTCCGGGCGGCGGTCCCGCTCACCGACGAGCAGCGGGCGCGCCTGGAGGAGGCGCTCTCGCGGGCCACCGGCCGCCAGGTGGAGGCCAAGGTCGTGGTGGACCCCTCGGTGATCGGGGGGGTCGTGGCCCGGGTCGGCGACGAGGTGTTCGACGGCACCGTCCGGAGCCGGCTGGAGCGGGCCAGGGAGCTGCTCGCGGGGGCGTGAGCCGCGGGCGGAGGAGCGTGGGAGCGAGATGGCAGAGCTGGTGATCGACCCGACGCAGATCGCGGAGGCCCTCCGCCGCCACGTCGAGGGCTTCCGCCCGGAGGTGGAGCGCGAGGAGGTCGGCCGGGTGCTCGAGGCCGGGGACGGCATCGCGCGGGTGGCCGGGCTCCCCCGGGCGATGGCCAACGAGCTGCTCGAGTTCCCCGGCGGCAAGCTCGGCCTCGCCTTCAACCTCGACGAGGACGAGATCGGCGTGGTGATCCTGGACGAGGACTTCTCCGACATCGAGGAGGGGGACCCGGTGAAGCAGACCGGGCGCATCCTCTCGGTGCCGGTCGGGGACGGGCTGCTGGGGCGGGTCGTGGACCCCCTGGGGCGGCCGATGGACGGGAAGGGGCCGATCCAGGCCGAGACCACCCGGCCCCTCGAGGTCCAGGCGCCCTCGGTCGTGGCCCGGCAGCCGGTGAAGGAGCCGCTCCAGACCGGGATCAAGGCGATCGACGCCATGACCCCGATCGGCCGGGGCCAGCGGGAGCTGATCATCGGCGACCGCCAGACCGGGAAGACCGCGATCGCCGTCGACGCGATCATCAACCAGCGCGAGGACTGGGAGTCGGGCGACCCCAAGCGGCGGGTGAAGTGCATCTACGTGGCCGTGGGCCAGAAGGGGTCCACGGTCCGGGAGGTGGTGGAGGCCCTCACCGAGCACGGCGCGATGGAGTACACGGTGGTGGTGAACGCCCCCGCCGCCTTCCCCGCCTCGTTCAAGTACATCGCGCCCTACGCCGGCTCGGCCATGGGCCAGCACTGGATGTACAGGGGGGAGCACGCGCTGGTCGTCTTCGACGACCTGTCGAAGCAGGCCGAGGCCTACCGCGAGCTGTCGCTCCTGCTCCGCCGGCCCGCGGGCCGCGAGGCCTACCCGGGGGACGTGTTCTACCTCCACTCCCGGCTCCTCGAGCGGTGCGCCAAGCTCTCCGACGACCGCGGCGGCGGGTCGCTCACCGGGCTCCCGATCGTGGAGACCAAGGGCGGGGACGTCTCGGCCTACATCCCGACCAACGTGATCTCCATCACCGACGGGCAGATCTACCTCGAGACCGACCTGTTCTACGCCGGCGTCCGCCCGGCGATGAACGTCGGGATCTCGGTGTCGCGGGTCGGGGGCAACGCCCAGATCAAGGCGATGAAGCAGGTCGCGGGCCGCCTCCGCCTGGACCTCGCCCAGTACCGGGAGCTCGAGGCGTTCGCCGAGTTCGGCTCCGAGCTCGACCGGGCCTCCCAGCAGCAGCTGGCCCGCGGGGCGCGGGTCGTGGAGGTGCTCAAGCAGCCCCAGTACCGCCCGATGCCCGTGGAACAGCAGGTGATCTCGATCTGGGCGGTCACCGGCGGGTACATGGACGACGTCCCGCTCGAGGACGTCAAGCGCTTCGAGGAGGGGTTCCTCGCGTTCGTGGGGACCCGTCACCCCGAGGTCGGGCGGCACATCCGGGAGCAGGGGGACCTGCCGGAGGAGATCGAGACCGTCCTCAAGGAGGCCGTCCTCGCGTTCAAGGAGACGTTCGTCCCGAGGGGCGGGGCCCCGGGGAGCGTCGCCGCGATCGGCGCCACCACCCCGCCGGACCAGGTCCGGCCCGACGTGGGCTGGGACCGGATGTCCTCGGTCGAGGAGGACGAGGAGGGGGCCGGCTCGCCCTCCGGGGAGGCGGGCCCCGAGGGGTCGGGCTAGGCGGGAGGCGATGGGCGCCAAGCTCCGGGTCGTCCGGCGGCGGATCCGCTCCGTCCAGTCCACGATGAAGATCACGCGGGCGATGGAGCTGATCGCCGCGTCCCGGATCCTCCGGGCCCAGGCCCGGGTGGTCGCCGCCCGCCCCTACGCGGAGCTCCTCACCCGGGCGATGGAGGACGTGGCCCGCCAGACCGGCCCGCTCGTCCACCCGCTCCTCGAGGAGCGCGCCGAACCCCGGGCGGCGGGGGTCCTGGTGATGACCTCGGACCGGGGGCTCGCCGGCGCCTACAACGCGAACGTGCTGAAGCGGGCGGAGGACCTCATGGACCGGCTCCGGGGGCGCGGGCTCGAGCTCGTGGTCTACGTCTCGGGCCGGAAGGGCGTCTCCTACTTCCGGTTCCGCGGCCAGCCGATCGAGCGCTCCTGGACCGGCCACAGCGAGGTGCCCCCCTACCACGTGGCGGAGGAGATCGGCGCGGAGGTCGTGCGGGCCTTCTCCGAGCGGCGGATCGACGAGCTCCACGCGGTCTACACGGACTTCCGCTCGGCGTTCACGATCCGCCCGACGGACAAGCGGTTCCTGCCGATCGCGCCGGAGGAGGTGGTGGCGCGGGAGCCGGGCCGGCCGCACCCCGAGTACCTCTTCGAGCCGGCGCCGGCGGCGATCCTCGACGACCTCCTGCCCCAGTACGTCACGACCAAGATCTACGCCGCCCTGCTCGAGTCGGCGGCGTCCGAGCACGCCGCCCGGCAGCGGGCGATGAAGAGCGCCACGGAGAACGCGGAGGACCTGATCAAGGTGCTCACGCGGGTCGCCAACCAGGCCCGGCAGGCCGAGATCACGACCGAGATCATGGAGGTCGTGGGCGGGGCCGAGGCGATCCGCCAGGCCGCGGGAGAGTGAGGAGCCGATGGAGGAGCGCACGGTCCAGCACGCGACGGGACGGGTGGTCCGGGTGATCGGCCCGGTGGTCGACGCGGAGTTCCCCCCCGACGAGCTGCCCGAGCTGAACACCGCGATCCGCGTGGAGCGGACGCTCGAGGGGCGGACCGACGTGATCACCTGCGAGGTCGCCCAGCACATCGGGGAGTCGGTGGTCCGGGCCATCGCGCTCAAGCCCACCGACGGCCTGGTCCGGGGGGCGCCGGTCGAGAACACCGGCTCCCCGATCACGGTCCCGGTGGGGCCGAAGGTCCTGGGCCACGTCTACGACGTGCTCGGCGAGCCGCTCGACTGCGACCCGAGCGAGATCGAGTACGAGGACCGCTGGCCGATCCACCGCGACCCGCCGCCGTTCGAGGACCTCGAGCCCAAGACCCAGATGTTCGAGACCGGGATCAAGGTCATCGACCTGCTCGAGCCCTACGTGCAGGGCGGGAAGATCGGGATGTTCGGCGGCGCGGGCGTCGGGAAGACCGTGATCATCCAGGAGATGATCTACCGGGTCGCCGAGCAGCACGGCGGGGTCTCGGTGTTCGCCGGGGTGGGGGAGCGGACCCGCGAGGGCAACGACCTGTTCCTCGAGATGAAGGAGACCGGGGTCATCTCCAAGACCGCCCTGGTCTTCGGGCAGATGGACGAGCCGCCGGGCGTGCGCCTGCGGGTCGGGCTGTCCGCGCTCACGATCGCCGAGTACTTCCGCGACGTCCAGCGCCAGGACGTGCTGCTGTTCATCGACAACATCTTCCGCTTCGTCCAGGCCGGGTCGGAGGTCTCGACGCTCCTGGGGCGGATGCCGTCGGCCGTCGGCTACCAGCCGACCCTGGCCGACGAGATGGGGGAGCTGCAGGAGCGGATCACCTCGACCCGGGGGCGGTCGATCACCTCGCTCCAGGCGATCTACGTCCCCGCCGACGACATCACGGACCCGGCCCCCCACACGACGTTCGCGCACCTGGACGCCACGACCGTGCTCACGCGGGCCCTCGTGGAGCAGGGGATCTACCCGGCGGTCGACCCCCTGGACTCGACCTCGCGGATCCTCGACCCGCGGTACGTGGGCGAGGAGCACTACCGGGTGGCCCGGCGGGTCCAGGAGATCCTCCAGCGCTACAAGAACCTCCAGGACATCATCGCGATCCTCGGGGTCGACGAGCTGTCGGAGGAGGACAAGGTCATCGTGGCGAGGGCCCGGAAGATCCAGAAGTTCCTCTCCCAGCCGTTCTTCGTGGCCGAGCAGTTCACCGGGATCCCCGGGAAGTACGTCCCGGTCGAGGAGACCATCGCCTCGTTCAGGGCGATCGTCGAGGGGGAGTACGACCACCTGCCCGAGCAGGCCTTCTACATGGTCGGCGGGATCGAGGAGGCCGTCGAGCAGGCGCGGAAGCTCGAGCGGGCGGCCTAGGGTGGCGCTGGAGCTGCACCTCGTCACCCCCGAGCGGGAGGTCTGGACCGGCGAGGCCGAGATGGTCGTGGCCCGCGGGACCGAGGGCGAGGTCGGGATCCTCTCCGGGCACGCCCCGATGCTGATCCGGCTCGCGATCGGCGCCCTCCGCTGGCGGACGCCGGAGCGCTGGCAGGCCGCGGTCGTGGACGGCGGGTTCCTCCACGTGACCTCGGAGGGGGGGAGGACCCGGGTGGACGTCCTCGCCGCGCACGCGCAGCTCGCCGACGAGATCGACCTGGCCGCCGCCGAGGCCCGGGCCGAGGAGGCGCGACGGCGGCTCGAGGGGCGGGAGGACGCCGAGGCCCGGGCCGAGCTGGCGAAGGCCCTGGCCCGGATCTCGGTGGCCAGGGGCTGAGCGGCGGGGGCGGCGCGCTGCGCGCCCGGCGCGCCGGGCCGCGGTAGCATCCTTCGACGACCCATGGACCGGCTGCTCGTGACCGGCGGCGCCCGCCTCTCGGGGACGGTGCGCATCTCGGGGGCGAAGAACTCCGCGCTCAAGCTGATGGCGGCGTCGCTGCTCGCCCCGGGCCGCACCGTGCTCGAGAACGTCCCCCGGATCCAGGACTGCCGGACGATGGGCGAGGTCCTCGAGCACCTGGGGGCGGGGGTGGCGTGGGCCGGCGACTCGGTGACGATCGACGCGGAGCGGATCGCCTCGCCCGTGGCCCCCTACGAGCTGGTCCGCCGGATGCGGGCCTCGATCCTCGTGCTGGGCCCGCTCCTGGCCCGCGCCGGCCGGGCCCGGGTGGCGATGCCGGGGGGCTGCAACATCGGCTCCCGCTCGATCGACCTCCACGTCCGGGGGCTCGAGCGGATGGGGGCCCGCTTCGCGTTCGAGCACGGGTTCCTCGAGGCCCGCGCCCGGGAGCTCCGGGGCGCGCTGATCACGCTCGACTTCCCGAGCGTCGGAGCCACCGAGAACATCCTGATGGCGGCGGTCGCGGCCCGAGGCACGACCGTGATCGAGAACGCCGCGCGGGAGCCCGAGATCGTGGACCTCGCGTCGTTCCTCGTCGAGATGGGGGCGCGGATCGGCGGCGCGGGGACCACCGCGATCGTGGTCGAGGGGGTCGACGCGTTCCGGCCCGTGCGGCACCGGGTGATCCCGGACCGGATCGAGGCCGGGACGTTCGCCATCGCGGCCTGCGCGACCCGGGGCTCGGTGGTGCTGGAGGGCGCGCGCCCGGACCACCTCGAGCTCGTGCTCTCCAAGCTCGCCGAGGCGGGGGCCGACGTGCTGGTCACGGAGGCCGGGGTGTCGGTGGGGATGGCGGGCCGCCCGCGGGCCGCGGACTTCGTCACGCTCCCCTACCCGGGGTTCCCCACGGACCTGCAGCCCCAGATGATGGCGCTCCTCGCGGTCGCGGAGGGGACGTCGATCGCCACCGAGAACGTCTTCGAGAGCCGGTTCATGTTCGTCGACGAGCTGCGGCGGATGGGGGCCGACATCCGGACCGAGGGGCACCACGCGGTGATCCGGGGGGTCGAGCGGCTCCAGGCGGCGCCGGTGCGGGCCCTCGACATCCGGGCCGGCGCCGCGATGGCGATCGCGGCGCTCGCGGCCGACGGGGTGACCGAGGTCGCGGACATGTACCACGTGGACCGGGGGTACGAGGACTTCGAGCTGAAGCTCGCCGCGCTCGGCGCGCAGGTCCGTCGCGAGCGTCTCCCCTCGCCGGTCCCCTCGTGAACCCCGGGCCTCGCCGGGCCGCCCGCCGCGGGGCCGCCGTCCTCCTCGCGGCCGCCGCCCTCGCCCTCCCCGCCACGCCGGCGCTCGCCCTCCCCCCCGCGCCGGCGCCGGCCCGCGCCTCCCTCCCGCAGGCGGGCCGGCCCGAGGTGGACCGCCAGGTGCTCCTGTTCCTCGTGGACGCCGTGTCCTTCGAGGAGCTCCTCGCGGTCCCGGAGGTCCGGGCCCTGGCCCGGGCTGGCGGCGCCGGCCTGATGAGCCCCCGGACCGTGCCCGGGGACGCCGGCCCCGGCGCCTACCTCACGCTCGGCACCGGGGCCCGGAGCGCCGCCCCCTCCCCGCGGGTCGTGGCCTACGACCGGGGGGAGCCGCTCGATGGGCGGAACGCGGACGACCTGTGGGCCGAACGGCACCCGGACCGCGACTTCCCCGTGGGCCCGTTCCTCCTGGACGTCGGGCCGTACGTCCGGGCGAACGAGGGTCGGAGCCTGCCGGGGCTCCTCGCGGGGGTGCTCCACGACGCGCGGCGGACGGTGGCCGTCTTCGGGAACTCGGACACCCGGGCCGGCCGGGACCGCCCGGGGATCCTGGTGGGCATGGACCCGGGCGGGGACGGGATCGGGGGAAGGATCGGGGTCGTCTTCGCCCCCCGCCCGGGAGGACGGGGCGGGCCGCTCGCGGTGCCCATCGCCGAGCCCGACCCCGACGCGCTGGGCGGGTTCCGCACCGCCTTCGACGTGCTCTCCTTCGTGGCGCTCGGCGGGCGCATCCCGAACCCCTCGCCGTGGCTCCCCGCCCACCTCACGGTGTTCGACATGGGCGACACCCGCCGCATCGACGTCGCGGCGCCCGGCGCGCCGCCCGAACGGGTTCGCCGGGAGCGGCGGGCCGCGCTCGCCCGGATCGGCGAGCGGATCGCCTCGCTCGTCGGCCGGGCCGCCGCCCACGAGGTCCTGGTGATCGTCGTCGCCCCCTCCACCTCCCACGACATGGACGCCCGGAAGGACGAGCTCACCCCGATCGTGCTGGCGCGCGGGGACCCCGACGAGCTGTTCCCGGAGGAGGGCCCGCTCCACGCCCTCACCTCCGACACCACCCGGCGGGTGGGGGTGGTGTCGAACGAGGACGTGGCCCCGACGATCCTCCGGTACTTCGGGCTGTTCGTCCGCGCCGAGATGCGGGGCTCGCCGATCCGGGTGGTCGAGGAGGCCCCGGCCCCCTTCGCGCTCCACGCCCGCCACCTCGCGAACCGGCGGATGACGGTCCCGGTCCAGGCCGGGGCCGGGGTGGCGGTGACGCTCGCCGGGCTCCTCTGCGGGTGGCTCGTGGCCCGCGGCCCGCGGGCGCCCCTCCGGGCGAGGCGGGCCGCGGCGTGGGCCGCGCTCGCCGTGCCGCCGGCCGCGGTGGCGCTCCTGCTCGCCGGGCACCTGCCCACGCTCTCCTACGCGACCGTGGTCCCCACGGTCCTCGCGATCACGGCCTTCGGGACGTTGGTCTTCCTGCCGCTCGGGGGCATCTCCCCCTCGGCACCGCCCGCCGCGGTGGGGCTGGCCGCGATCCTCGCGCTCGCGGCGGAGGCCGGGTACGGGTGGACCGCCGCGCTCACGCCGTTCCTCGGCGGCTCGCAGCTCGACGGCGCGCGCTTCTACGGGATGCCCAACGTCTACGTCGGGCTCCTGCTGGGCTGCGGCCTGTGGGTGGCCTCGCGGCTCCGGCCCTGGAGCGGCGCCGCCCTCCTCGGCGGCCTGGCGCTGCTCGCGGGGCTCCCGGGGGCGGGGGCCAACCTCGGCGGGGCGTTCACGCTGTGGTTCGCCGCCGGCCTGTGGGCGGGCGTGCGGACCGGCGGGCGCCTGGGGGTCCGGGAGCTCGCGGCGGGCGCGGCGGCCGCGGCGCTGGGGACGGGGGCGGTGCTCCTGGCCCACGCCCTCGCCCCGGGAGCCCCCACGCACGCGGCCCGGTTCGCGGCGCGGGCCGGGGGCGGCCCCGGCGCCGTCCTCGACGTGCTGCTGGCACGGCTCGGGGTCGGCCTCGACCTGATCGCGCGGAACCCCCTCGCGCTGATCCCTCCGGTCGGGGTCGTCGTGCTGGCGGCGGGCCTCCTCCGCCCCCCGAGCCTGCTCCGCCCCGCGCTCGAGCGGGACCGGGCGTGGTGGGACGCGCTCCTCGTGACCGCGGTGGGGGGCGTGGCGGCCTACCTCGCGAACGACACGGGCCCGGCCGCGGCGGGCCTCGCGTTCGGCACGTCGCTCGCGGGGGTGGCCTGGGCGGCCCTGTCGGTGGGGGAGGAGGGGCCGGCGGGGTCCGGGAGGCCGGGGCCGGGGGGCCGCGGGCCGGG
>FWPU01003644.1_pt1 | contig 38143 bp, 22 predicted proteins | sample 2228361 | NCBI WGS metagenome assembly FWPU01 (sample SAMEA103939777, study PRJEB20133) | metagenome | reverse complement strand
TTCTAAAGAATTAACTTAATTAGCTTTTTCAGGATAAGCAAATATTTAATAAACCATTCTGATAAAATTTTATCAATAATAAAATTTTTTTTATAAGATTTCAATAAATTAATATAAATTTGTTTTTATATAGAAATAAATTTTAATCAATTTCAGGAATATTATTATGAACATATCTGTTTCCTTTAAAAATTTAAAGGAAGGCTTTCATACTTCTTTCTGGGTAGCAAATGGAATGGAATTATTTGAACGTCTTGCTTATTACGGTCAAGCAACAATATTAAGCATTTTTCTGCGGGACCATTTGAAATTCAACGAAATACAGGCTGGTCAATTATCATCAATTTTTGGTGGATTAATATATTTACTACCAATATTTGCTGGTGCATTGGCAGACAAATTTGGTTTTAAAAAAGCTTTTTCCATAGCTTTTGGCTTTTTAGCAATAGGTTATTTTCTTATTGGATTAACCGGCATGAATTTTTTTGCAAATTTTTATTCTAATTTCGATTTATATCCTATTTTATCATTAATATTAATCTTTACATCTATTGGTGGTTCATTTATAAAACCAAGTGTTTTAGGTACAGTAGCATTAAGTACAACAAATCAAACAAAATCTTTAGGTTATGCAATTTATTACTGGCTTGTTAATACAGGTGCAGCTCTTGGGCCTTTATTTGCATATTTTGTAAGAGATATTTTTGGAATAGAATTCGTTTACATTGTATCATCCATCAGCTGTGCTTTGATGTTTTTAACAACAAGAATATTTTATAATAATCCTCCAGCTCAAGCTGATAATGGAAAAAAGGATCTCAAAGCTGTAATAATTAATCTGTTGAAAGTTTTAAAAAATATTCGATTCATCACTTTCCTTTTAATATTCAGTTTATACTGGATTTTATTCTGGCAGTTTTTCATTATTATTCCTTTTTATATCACGGATTATATTTCTAAAGATTCACCAATCGAATTAATCTTATCAACTGGGGCATGGACAATAATAATTTTTCAAATCCCAATTAATAGATTAACAAAGAACATTTCTACTCAAAAAGCAATATTAATTGGATTTATTCTTGCTACTTTTTCATGGTTTATATGGTTTTTTCTTTTACCAGCTTCAAATGAAATTTATATTTCTATCTTTGGAGCTGAAATTTCACTTGGAATTATATTAATCGTTCTCGGAATATTTATTTTTTCTATAGGTGAGCAAACACAGGCTCCAAGATTCTATGAATACGTAGCAGACTTAGCACCTAAGGAACAAGCAGCACTGTTTCAAGGATATGCGTTTTTGCCTATTGCAATTGCTTGGGGCATAGGTGGTACATTTGGAGGTTGGATTTATCAAACTTTTTCAACAATCAATCATAGACCTGAATTTATATTCCTCGTTATGACTTTTGTAGGGTTTATTGCATCAATTTTAATGATATTATATAATAAGTGTGTACAAACGAAAACAAATTAAAATAAACTTAATTGATATTCATTACTTACTACTGCTGCTTCATGACTTAATAACCATTTCTTACGCCATATACCCCAGGTATAACCTGTAAGAGTTCTATCTGAACCAATTACTCTGTGACACGGAATAATTATTGCAATTTTATTTTCTCCATTTGCTCTTGCTATTGCTCTTATAGATTTCTCGTTACCTAATAGTCGAGATAGCTCAAGATATGATATTGTTTTACCGAATGGTATTTTTAATATTTCATTCCATACTCTTTTTTGAAATTCTGTACCGGAGGGATTCAATTTTAAGTCGAATTCTTTTAATTCCCCCTTGAAATATAAATCTAACTGTCCAATACATTTTAGTAGAGGATCATTTACAATCGAAGGCTCTAATTCAATTCCATCCATATCAAGCATAAAGAATAATGAAGTTATAGACTCTTCATCTGCTGTAATTTTTATTTTTCCTATTGGCGAGTCATAATATGTTAAGTATTTATTTGTCATTATAAATGGCAGGTAATTATAATTATAGATGTAAAATAATAAAAAAGGTGCTTAGTGGTAAATTTTTTTTAAAATTTCTACTATTTTTTCTTTAAGTAGTGGCTTTGATATAAAGTCTGTAAAACCAGCAGCTATGAAATTATCTCTTGCTCCCGGTTGCATATATGCTGTTGAAGCTATCATAGGTACATTTTTATAACCAGGAATTTTTTGAATTATTCTTAATGCATCCAGACCATTATATTCTCCTTGAAGGTTTATATCAATAATTAAAAAATCGAATTTTTTTGTTTTTAATAGTGGCATTGCTGCTTCTAAACTTGGAGCAACTTCTACAGACTTTAATTCTTTCATCTGACTTTTAAATAAAATCTGAGAATCAATTTGATCTTCAAGATACAAACATGAAAGCTTAGATAAATCCAGTTCTTTTCTTTCTTCTTTAGGTTTTTCCTTTGTTATTGTTTTATCTATAATATGTTTTATATAATCTTGTTTATCTTCTTGATATTCAATATTTAACTCTTCATTGATTAAAAATTTCTTCGATATAATAATTGCGAATTCAGAGCCTGAATTGGTATTCTTTACTATTTCTTTTTTAGCAGATAATAATTCAATTAATTTTTTTGCTAATTTCATTGAAAATCTCGAAAAGCCATAATTTTTTCTGCTTATTGAATCATCATCAGAAAAAACTTCATTAAGCCCCTGAAGTAGAAGTGGCGATATAGAATTTATATTATCTTTAAGCGTAATTATTATATTACTCTCTTTTTCATATGCAGATATGTATAAAGTTCTTTCTTTTGAGATGTTGAGAGCAAATTTAATAATCAATCCTAATAAGGTACTTAATTTTTGTTTATCAGTTTCAAGTTGTAAGGATTGATGAATTTTTTCATAAATAATTTCTTTTTTTAATGATTCCACTTCCTTGTTAATATTATTTTTAATTTCTTCAAATAAATCCGTAATAATTATTTGCTCCGGCTTAATTTTAACAGATTTTTGTAAAAGTGTAGAGTATTCAATAGCATTATCCATAATCTGCATTAAAACTTTTTGATTTTCTTTTATAATATCCATTGCTTCTTTTTGCTCAATGTATGGAGTACTTATACTCTCAGATAAATCTTGTGTAAAACCAATTATAACATTCAATGGGGTTAATAATTCGTGAAATAAGCTTGATAAAAATGTTGAATCTATTTGTGTAACTTCTTCTTTATTAATTTGTAATTGAATATTATTTGATTTTTCTTCTATTATTTTTAAAATGATAGAATAAGTTTCAATTTCACCTTGATAATTTTTAATAGGGGAAGCAATTAAAGAAGACTTCTGAAAATCCCCATTCTGCATCTTAAGATTAACTTCTAAGGTTATTGGCTTCATTAAGCCAGAATGGAAAATATTTTTATTTACTTTTGCTCTATCCTCATCTGAAACAAGACTTATAAGTGGTCGTGCTCCCAGATCTTTTTTCGAAAGACCAATCTTCTTAGGAACATTATCATTTATATCAATTATAAAACCGTCTTTATCTGTAAGAATTAATAAGTCACTTGTATTTTCGTATAAATTTTGGTATAACTGTAGTTTTTTATTTCCCTCTAACTCTTTAGTTATGTCTCTTATTATGCATAAATGAGCCTTTTTATTTTTATATTCAATAGCAATTCTGTTGATACTAACAAAAATTGAAGTACCATCACTTTTTTTGTGGCGCCAAGGTCCAGCTAAAGTAAAGGTTGATTTAGTATCAGTGCTTTGAATTAATCCCTGAATATCCTCTGGTGCGAACAAATCCGTTAAATCCATGTTAAGAAAATCATTTCTCCTATAGCCATACAATTTCAAAGCAGCATCGTTAACTTCAATAAATTTTAGATTTTCTAGATCATAAACAAAAACTGGTTCAGTATAACTATGAATCAGGATATCAAAAAAACTTTTTGACTGAAGTGAAATACTTTCTTTATTCTTTTTTAAGAATAGTATAAGTGTTCCATAAAAACTATTTTTAACAAATATTTTTTGTACAATTATTTCAAGATTAATATTTTCTTCATCGGGTTGTGAATAATCAAAACTTAGAATTTCATTTTTTGCATTATCGTATAAATAATCATGAATTGGTTTTACAAAATTTTCAGGTAAAATCTGCATCAATGTTTTGTTTTTAATATCCACTTTAATATTCAATAATGAGATTAACTGTTCATTATACGATTCAATAATATGATTTGAATTTGTGAATAAATACGGTATGTTTAAAATACTTAGTGGCGAGATAACTTCTTTTTCCGAAACTTTATCTTTCTCTTTTTGTGAAAATCCAATAATAGCAACAACTTTATTTTCTAAATCGCAGATTGGAAATTGAATAATGTTAACTCCTTTTCCATAATCACTTGAAACTGGAGTTTCAATCCCTTCAATTATTACTGAATTTAATGAGTTAATTATAAAATTATTAATTGTGTTATAAAGAGATACTAAAAATTTTGGCAGATAATCCTCTTCTTTTTTATTTTCCAATTGAGCTGAAGAAAATCCCAAGGAAGAAGCATATAGATCGTTAACTAATATAAATTTCCCCGAGATATCCTTTATCCAGAAAAACTCATCAAGCTCATTAATTTCTTTTTGAATTTTTGCTTTTTCAATAAATGTGAACGGGAATGTAATTTTAATTTTATTGATTACTGATAGTATCTTTTTATCACTACAAATTTTCTCTATTTTAGAGGTAGCAATGTAGAATTTCTCTACTTTCTGCTTAATCTCAGTAAATTCTGTCGGAATTATATCAACAAAAAAATAAATATTATTTTCGCTTTTTAAGGGAGAGAAAAGAAATTCATAAACTAATTTTTCATTCCCTTTTTTTAATTCAACATAATCTCTTCCTGTTGTTTCATACTTTCTGGCATCCAGAAAAATTCTTTGAAGATTGATTACTGTTTCTTCATCGAAAAATTCAAATAAAACTTTATGTGGAGTAATTTCTGGAATGATTTTTTTTACTGAAGGATTAAATGCAATAACATAACCATTTTTATCAATTATTAAATTGAATAATTCAGTTTGCGTCTTAGCAGAAGTTTTACTATGTCTTAATTCATCCATCAAATCCTCACTCACTAATCATGGTATTGTTATACTAACAATATTAGAATAAGGCGTATAAACTCTCGTTGATAATTTTTGCCGTACCCGATAATAATAAACTTTTCCTGATTGAATGTTGACATCATTAAAATTATCTACATCCGAATCTGTTGTTCCTATTTCAACAAATTTTCCATCATTCCCTGTTTTTCTTTCAATTATTGTTCCTTTTGTCAATTGAAGTTTATCATTATTAGTCCACTGTAATATAACACTATTTGAATAATATACAGAGAGATTGGTAGGACCTTCAACATCAGTATAAAAAGTAGATATTGTAGCTTCGTTCGAATAACCACTCATAGTATTAGTTGTAAAGTAAGCTATACGATATTTATAAGCAGTACTGGGTTGCACATTACTATCTTCGTATTCAGTTTGATTAGGGGCTGCAATATCAATTATTTCCCAATTATTAGTATAAGGATTAGTTCTTTCTATCTTAAATCCTAATTCATTAACTGCAAAATCATTCCATTTAAGTATAACCATGCTTGCGCCAATAGCTTCAGCCTGAAGATCCCATTGTCCACCAGGCAAATTAGATGTTCCTGCTTCGTTACTGAATTCAGATGTTCCTGAGTTATTATAAGCTCTAACTTTATAATAATAATCAACAAAAGGTGATATACCATCGTCTATTGTACTGATAGTATTTTGAGGTAAAATTTTTACTCTACGATATGTACCTCCTCCCCCATCTTTGCGCCAGATTTCAAATCCAATTTCGTTTGAAGAATTATCATTCCACAATAAAACTACAGAATAATCACTAATTTTTTTAATAATTAAATTTGATGGTGCTACTGGTGGTTTATCTTTCACATAGATATAATCCTGCACTTTGCTCTCTTTTGCTTTACCTGATTTGTTATATACTTTTATATAATATTTAATTTTAGTTCCAAGAAGTGTAGAATCAATTTGTAAATAAATTTTTGGATTTGTACCATCTTCGTTTTGTGTATATCTTTCAATAAACTTATCATTGATGTATACATCATAAAAAGATAATCCCTGTCCTCCTGCCCCATCTGATGCTTTATAATCAACTTCATTCTTACCAATCATGACAGAATCTCCGGTAACAGGTTTGATTATTTCTATACTTGGAAGTGCACTCTGTTGAGTATCAGTTAATGGTTCAACGCAAGCTACTAAGGATAAAGTTATCAGATAAAATAATCTGTAATGAGTATTAGTTATTGAGAATTTTAAGATATTTTCAATTATTTTTTTCATGACATAAAAGAATATAAAAATTATTTTTGTTTAATCTAGATTCTCAAAATCAATTAATATAGAACGAGTCTCATGAGGTTCAAGTTTAGTTATATAAAAATCAATTAATTGTCCATCTTTACTAATTTGATATTTCGGAATGGGTGTATTAATAATATCTGAGGATATATCAATATTCTTTACTTTTTTATTAAGATTTAGTTTAATTACCAAATTCTCAGCTGCCTGATTACTGGGATTAGTAAATTCTACTGATATTCTCCTTTTACTTCTAGTTTCATATCTTACTTCAACTTGCTGTTTCTTTTTCCACCATATCTGTAATTCAGATAAGTTAGTTATCCACATATTTTTACTTTTTGCATACCTTAAAATATCACGAACAACTGAAATATACTGAGGTTGAAGCTGGTATTCAGTATGTACCTTAAAAACATACAATCCCCCTTCAAATAAAATTCTGTCTATATCTTCTTCGTAAGTATATCTTTGAAATTCTATATTTGTCAATCCATATTTCTTTACCACTTCATAATCATCTCTTGCTGTTTTAGTAATTATCATAATTTGTTTATTATTTCTCACACGTAATTCGGGTACGGATCGATCGGTAAGTGAATCTGTAACAAGGAAATCTAAATTTTTCTCCGCCATAACCTGAAGTGTATTATCATTGTAATAGCCATATAATGGCATTATTGATTTTATAGTTTTACCTGTAACTTTTTTCAACGTATCTAAAGCATTTGTAATATTTATTAATTGAGTTTCTTTATTAAAAAGTTGATTAACAGTATCTTCAGGAAATTCAATGTATCCAATGTCGATTATAGCACCAAACTCTCCCGATTTCGACAAGGATTTAATAAGGTTTATATTTCTTGAAGCAGTTAAGGGATCAACAAAGAATGTAGCTGGATATTGTGTAAAATCTATAATGTTTTTAAGATAATTAATATTGGAAATATCTTGCGAGAGAGTAGGAAAAAATATTAAAGCAGCTTCATAATCTAAGGGCCAATCTTTTATATAGGCGGTTGGTTGATAAGTTAACCAATTTAATGAATTATTAAACAACTTTTCAAAATAAATAAAATCTTTCTGGACACCTAAAACAGAATTTAATTCAAAGCCATACCAGATAAATCTACCTTTGCCATAAGTTCCGTAAGCAATTCCTGCACTTTTTTGAATTTCTTCCCGAACCAGACCCGCTTCTCTTCTGAAGTCGTACCAAAAGCTTACCTGTATAGTTCTTGGTTCAAGCACCTCTGCGTAAATTGGTCTATCCCATGTAGCTATTTTTAGTGCATAACCTGTCGGTATTCCAGCAGTAATAGGTAAATTTCCTCTGAGAGTATGTACTTTATAAGTTTCTTCTGGTTTTATTTCTTTGCTGTATTTAAGTCCAAAAACTTCTGTGAAGAAATCCCATCCTCGCCATTTCCCTTCGTCGGAATAAGTTGCCGGTCCTCCAGTAACAAATAAACTTCCACCATATTCTAAATATTTTTTTAACTGAACAAGTTCTTTATCGCTTAAGGATTTAGAACCGGGTAAAACGATTAATTTATAATCATAATGTTCGCCAAGTTCAATTGTTTGATCTGAAATAATATCATAATTCATTTTAGAATTTTTTATAAATCGTTTCCATGTATCGATATTATCTTTAAGCCATGTGCTACCAGCCGGTAACATATTTTCAGTATATTGAGAATAAAGTACAGCTATCTTTTTAGATTTAATATTACTGCTTACTGATTCTAAATTTTCTTTTGTAGGCAATATTTCTTTTAATTCGTAGTTACCATAAATGTTTTTTATGATAAGCAAAAAAACTAGGATACCTGTAGTTACAAGGACAAGTCCACTTAGAAATATAATCAAATAATTTACTCTCAAGCCTCTATTATCAATTACCGCCACCTAAGATTATCCTCTTGTTTTTTATTTTGTTTAACAGATTCCTCGTATCCTTCGCTGGTATATCTAACAAACTTTTTTTTGGGTGAATATCGTTCTGCAATTGAACCTGGGAATTGTTCTTCGGTTCGGCGCTGGAATTCACTTTCCTGATATTGCCTTGGGCCACCACTTACAAATGTAGGTCTCAATTCAGGACCTCTCGATTCTTCCTGTTCATATGGAGCAGCTCTTTGATATTCAAAACCAAATTCTTGTTGCGGTTGAACAACTTCAAATGTTTTTCGTTCTTTAGTTGCAGCTCTTTGCTCTGCAGCTAATGGTGCAGGTGCAACTAATTCAGCTGGGATTGCTACAGGTTGTGGTGCCTGTGCTTCAATCCCTTTGCGCTCCCTAACTTTATACAATATATATGCACCAACTGCAAGTATAAATGTCGATACAGTTGCAACAAGTATAATCAATGATAATATTGGAATTAATTCCATTTTCTACCTCGTAAAATTTTACTTAAAAGCTTTTATACTTTCGACCGTAGGCATTTGTACACTTCCTATTCTTTCCAGTTTCCCCCAGGTCATTCTTATTCCAATAAATTCTTCTACAGTTGCCATTGCCTTTGTAACATCAATAAGCAAAATAAAAAATATCCTGTAAATTATTGCATATGGGACAAGTCTAAATTCTTCTTTTTCTGCAGCTACACAATAAACAGCAGACATTAAATCAAGCACTGCTATTCCTACCCACCATAAAAATAGTGTTATGTGAATTCCATAAAGCAAAGCAATTATTATAAAGTATAGATTAACAAAAATATTCATAGCCGGCCAGATTAATGCTTCATAAAACATTGACCACATTATAAAACTATTACCAAAATTTATAGTAGGATTATACAAATATCTTTTATGCTTTCTGATTGCTTGTAAAATTCCTCTTGTCCAGCGATATCTTTGTTTCAGCAACTGATAAATTGAAACCGGTGCTTCTGTATATGCTATTGCATTTGGTTCATAAATTATTTTCCAGCCTTTGGCTAATATCTTCAAAGTTATATCTGCATCTTCTGCAAAAGTATCACTAGAATAAAAGCCTGCATCCCTTAGTGTTGTTTTACGAAATACACCTATTGGACCCGGTATTATATTAACCATCTGAAGAAAACCTTGCGCACTTCTTGCTAAATTTAATCCTTCTAAATATTCCAATGCTTGTAAATCAGTTAGAATCTTTTTTCTGTTCTGCACTTTAACATTTCCTGCCACTGCTCCAACACTGGGATCAGCAAAATGTCTCATTGCAGCTTTCAGTGTATCGGGAGTTAATTGCGAATCACCATCCATACATAATACAAATTGAGCTTCGGAGTACTGAATTCCAGCATTTAATGCTTTAGCTTTTCCACCATTTGGCTTATTTATTAAAGATACTTTAACGATACTTGTTTTACCCTTATGATATCCCACAAGCGATTCTCCAATTTCCGCTGTATCATCTGTCGAACCATCATTTACTATTATTATTTCATAATTAGGATAATCTAAATTAAGAAGAGATTCTATTGAATTCCTTAATATTTTACCTTCGTTATATACAGGAACTATTATGGAGACAAAAGGATAATATCCTAGCTTACTTTGAACAGTATACTTTGTATTATAGAAATAAGCCATAAATAGAATTCCAAAATATCTAAACAATAGTATAAACAAGAATATCACAAGAGAAACAATAGATGAGTATACAAATAAACCACTCCAGGTTAAAATAGTAAGAGGCATTGTAAATATTATTGTCAGAATTAAAATAATTGATAAAAATCCTGATAGAAAAATAGTTCGCAGTTTTTCCTTTGCTTCATAACGCTTCGGGGGCTTAAGTTCTCTATTGTCTAAAATTATTTTGTATTTCAGATTATTTTTATCCATGTCTGAATCTATTATTAGCATTTTTATATGTTCAAAGGAAATGCCAAACTATTAATTTAATATTTTATATCATTTTCTTACTTATTACTCCAACTTTATATCTCATTTATAAACATAATCAATATTGTGACTCACAATTATACAATCACTTTATGAATATACTTGTTTATTTAAATTATTGCAAGATAATAAGTTATTAAAATAAATTAAAAAAGTGGTGGAAGTGCATGAAGATTATATTGGGTGGTTCTATATAGGTTAATATTTATTGTAAGCATCCATAATTGCATCAAAAAGCAATTGAGCAATTCTCTTCCCCCCTATTTTTGTAAAATGCGAGAAATCTTTAAGAGCCATCGGAGGATTCGAATTTACCCATTCAGCCATTGAATTTTCGCCTCCCATTGCTTCCCATAAATTCCAGAATGCAATTTTTGAGTTCTCAACTATCCTTTTTTGAGCCGAAAGCAAAAGAGGAACATCAGGATTGGTAATAAATTTATTACCTACTTTCATTGTTTTATCTCCTACCCCCACAAGCAAAATTCCAGCTTCTGGAAAAATCTTTCTTAAATATTCAATTACATTTATCATTTTCTTTTCATAATATTTATAAATTTCTTTATTAGGAGCATTTACATTTGCCCCATATGTTAAAATAATTAATGAATAATTTGAATATTTCTTGAATTCCTTTAACATTTCCTCTGATATATCCAATAAAGAAACCCCTGAATTACCTGGCATAGGAAAGTTATCAACATACACACCATTACCACTTTCTAAACTTATTCCATAAAAATACGGAGCCTTGCCAGAGATAAATTTCATTTCAAATGCTTTACCAGGTAAATCGATATCTATCTTTAATTCCTTTAATGATTTACCAGCCTCTAGATTTACATTAACAGTCTTACCATTATTCACTCTATATTGGATTAGAGAACTATTTTCTGCATTGCTGTAATAAATTTTAATGCAATTGAAACTAATTGTAGATTTAAAATTATCTGTAGTTTCATATTTTACCCAACTACCAACATTTGGAATAGCAACCGCTCCACTTACACCTAATGGTAAATTATCCGGATTACGAGTAATTATAGAAACATATTTCCAATCATCTGAAAAACTATGTGTAATACTTGTTTTCATTTTAATGTCATTAGAAACAATGGATAACAAACCAATTCCTTTACCACCAAATTTACCTTGAAAAAATTCCCTTAAATATTCAGTAATCACATCACCCTGGATTAATGAATCTCCATAATGTGCGATTCTTATTGTTTTATTTTTTGAATTTCTTAATGCTTGGAAAAAATTTTTAAGCTGCTCTACATTACCAGTCAATTGAACGAACTTCCCCAGTTCCTTGCTCGATGCTACATAAGTATTGTCTCTAACTACTAATAAATAATTATCACTATTAATATAAATACATTTTCTTAAAGCAAATAAATTACCATTAACAATCAACGTTAACATTGAGAAAATTATATAGATAATATATTTATGTAATGACATCATAAATAATCCTAAATTTTGAAAGTACAATTAATATAGATTCCAATATAAAGAAAAAGAAAATGAAAAAGACTGATAGACTGAATCAAATCGATAGCTATTTGAAAAACTTATTCTACCATTGAACGACAAATTTTTAAAAATATTATAACTAGCATCTGCATAGTATTCGCTTACAAAAAAATCTATTTCGGGAACATAACCTATTTTGCCAAACAGATTTAATTTTAAGCCACTCTTGTGCAACAATTTATATTCACCCCAAAAACTATGAGATATAAAATTCTGCGGTGAATAGTAAAGTGATGAAACGAATGCAAAATCTGAAAAGTAGTATTCATAACCAATTATTCCGTTTTTAAAAAATTTTCTCCCTAATCGAAATAGAAAATCATTCCCTTCATTTTTATCCGAAATATTATAATAATTATAGTTTGCATAAATATTCAATTGATTCTCATACAGGTAATAACCATTGATTCGAAATAATTCTGCTTTTAATCTTGTATCCATTAAATATGGAGAATATAATATCAATCTTGCATCGTTATTTTCGTAGTACGCATTTAATATTAATTTTTCTGGTTTTTCAAACTTTATTAATCCAGAACCAATTTTCTTATTTTTTTCACCAATAATATTCAACACTCCATAGCTTCCTGAAATTGACAATTCTTTCATAAGGAATAGTGATAAATTTGCTTTTAATGTTGAAAAATCTTTGGATACAATTTTATTAGTAATTCTAAAATTCTGGTAAGAAGCACCCATACCAATAAATCCTACAAAACCACCGTCTACATTTAATCCGTAATTCCATAATCTAAAATTTTGATTATCTCCATAAAATGATGAGTAAGGGGATAAACCAATATTTGTCGGCAATAAAATGTTTTTAATAAAATAAAATCCCTTTTTAATTCCATATGGGGGGATCCACGACAATCTTTGTTTAAAAGTGTTTATTTCTGATGTGTCCTTGGCAGATTCTAATAAATCGTCATAAATTTTTTCTGCTTCGCCCCAATGGCTTTTGAGAGCATATGCGTCTGCAAGATACAATCTTTGTTGATTAATTTTTTTAATTAATTCCTGATCATCGGTTCTTTTTAGTAATTCATTAAAAATTTTTTTTGCCTTTTCAAGCTGTCCGGTTCTTACATAAGAATTACCTAACATTACTAACTTCTCGTTAAGTAAGCTAAATTCCTCAGGAGTTTTTAAGCTATCATTTATCGAAAGATATATTGAATCAGCTTTCATTGGAAGTCCTATCATACTATAAGCATAAGCTATATCCATCTTTTCTTCGATATCGAATAAATCTTTTTCGCTTATTGATTTTAATTTTTCAACCGCTTTTAGTGAATCTTTATTTAAGAATAGTACATTTACATATTGAAGTGCTACTTTCAAGTCAAATTCTTCATTTAATAATTTTTCATAAATTTCAAGAGCTTTTGAATAATCTTCGGAACAAGAAACTATATTTGCATATTCAATTAGCTCATCCCTTGTTGGACCTGTTCGTTTAGAAAAATATTCTTCGTATTTTATTCTTGCTTCTTGACAGTTTCCTTCCATAAAAAGTTTTTCTGCTTCTGCACGTATTTCTAAAACTTTTATTTCCTCGTATGCAGAAAGGTGTAATTCATAATTACTTTCTGAACTGATTACTTCAGGGTTATTAGGATCGATTTTCTTTGCAATTTCAAGGTATTTTTTTGCTTCGGGAAAATTCTTTTTCCATGAATAAAGAGAAACAAGCGATAAATATGCCGGCAATTCATCCGGTCTATTTCTAATTACATTCAATAAATATTGTTCTGCCAGGTCCAGATCAAGTACAGTCCATACAGCAATTTGTGCCCTTAGCAATTGATAATCCAAATTATCTGGTTCGATTTCAAGAAGTTTATTTATTTGGGCAATAGCTTTCTCCCATTCATAATTCCAGGCACAATATTTTGAATATAAAAAGCGTACATCTAGTTCTTCATTTTCAGGTTTATCTTTTAAATATTCACCAAGTATCTCAATAGCATCATCATAATAAAGGAGATTTCCGTATGTTTCAGCTAATTTTACTACGGCTTCTTTGTTGTTAGGATTTTCTTTTAATAAACCAGTATACAGTTCAATGTTTTTGTTGTAGATACTATCTCGTGCAGATGATACTTTCTGATATAATGATTTGTATTCCTCGTCATTTCCATATTTATTTTGGAGATATTGTAGCTGTTGATATGCTTCTTCAAAACGATTAGCATTTATTAACTCTTTTATCAATGTAAATCTTGTTTTATCATCATCAGGATTTTTTTTAAGCTGTCTATAATATCTATCGATTGGATAAACATATTCGAATGAGCGGGGCTGATATTGCAATAAATAAGCCTGATTGCGAGTTATATCCAGGCCATCCTGAGCTTCTTTAAAGAATGGTTTAATTTCGAGTGCTTTTTGAAAAGCATTTTCTGCAATTTTATATTTACCCAACCATAAAGTGAAATATCCATATCGACTCCACAATCTCCAATCTTCCGGATAACGTTCCACATACTTTTTAAGTATTTTTTCTCCTTTAGATATCGATCCTGTTTTAGCAAGAATTTCTGTATATCTTATTATTTCATCTGCTGAAGCATTTTCATCTCTTTTCAAATACTCATCATACCATAATTCAGCATTATACCAATCTTCAAGCCATCTATGCGATTTACCAATTTCCAGATAATTCAATGGATTTTTAGGATCAATTGCAATATCTCTTTTATGACCTTCAATTTTTTTATAAAGTTGTTGATGCCATATTGAAATAATTCTATTGAGATCTTTTTTAATTTGTTCATTTTGAGGATCTAATCTCTCTGCTCTTCTTAAATCGAGAACTGCAAACTGTAACTGATTGGTTTTTTCATAACAGAGCCCTCTTAAATGATATCCTTCGGCTAACTGCGGATTTGCAGATATAAATTTATGCAACTGATCTATAGCTTCGCCATATCTCTGTTCTTTCATTAAAAAAATCGCCTGGCGTTTTGCTATATCTAATTTTACTTGTGGATATAAAAAGGAGGATACGAAAAATAAAGTTGTGAAAAATATTTTAATACATCGAATCATTACCCTATAAATTTATTTAGCGGCTGATAGGTTTTTGAAGACGAAACTTCTGCCGAAAGAACATATTCCATCATAGATTCTGCATTTTCAGTATTTTCATCAACTGTAATATTGAAAACTGAAATATAATCGAGTATACTATTTAAATATGTTGGGTCGTTGCTTGGTAAATTATTTTGTACACTTGAAACTAAATCTACAATTGCTTTTAGACTTCCTCTTACTAAAAGAACTAGTATTTTATTTTCTATTACACAAATTTTATCTCTTTTACTCGTGGATAATTTTATTGCATTTAATAATTGATTAATAGACAAAAGACCTTTTACCTGAGCAGCAGGATCCAATTTGAATGAGATAAGATTAAAAGTTTGACCAGTACTTTTATATAGAGCAATTTGATTATTGAGTATTAACAAAAAATCCTGATAATTATAAACATTTGAAAAAGCATATGGTTCTGATGGCATTTCAACTTTTGTAGGTATATTAAAATTGTTTGTACGAGTTTTTGTATAAATATGGTCATATTCTTCCGTAATGGCAGGTTCATGAGTAAATTCAGTAGTAACACCTTTATTTGGTATTATACGATATTCTGAACTAAATTCACCTTCTGTATGGCCCACATTCGGAGTAATTGTGACAACACCACCATGAAATCTTTCTTTTCCACCTTCTTTTTTAAGCTCAATTATGCCTGTTACTAATTGTGATAACCCGTCTACAATAGAATGTGCTTTTTGTGTAGCAGGTTCACTTATTACAAAAAGGCTTGTTATATCTCGTTCTTCTATATATTCAATAGTATGCAGAAATGTATTTCTAAGATAATCTAAATTTCTAAAGCCTACAAAGGGTGTAATTTCGTCAAATATAATTCTAGTTGGATGATATTGATTAATTACTGTAATAATATCATTAAAATACTCTGATAAATAATCATCTGGATTATGCATATCATAGACTTCTGTTGGTAATGCAACGCGTACAACGATTATCAGATTTTGATTCATGTAAGATTGAATATCAAAATTTAGAGATGCTGCTTGAATCATTAAATCCTTTGGACGCATTATTGTAAAGTAAACACATGTCTCACCATTTTTAGCTGTTTCGAGTGCAAACTGTAATCCTATTAAAGTTCTACCTGATTTTCTTGGCCCAATTAGTAAATAACTACCTCCCCTGTAAACACCCCCCCAGTGTTTATCTATGAATGAAAACCCAGAGGGTACTTTTCTTACTGAACCAATCATAATATAACCTAATTTTAAGTATCAAGACCAATTTACATGCCAAAAAATAAATTGTTTTATATCAATAAAAAATACCTTATGAAAAATTTTTAATCTAAAAATGAAATTGTTGCACCAATTTAATACATAAATACTATCTCATTAAATTTCCAAATACAAAAATTGCAGTTGCATTTGCTGTAATAGTTGGTTCATTTGTTATATAATCGTTTCTATCATCTCTATAATAGATTTCCTCTGTTTGAAAGGGTAAAAATTCATCTTCGTTTTCGAATTTAATTTTATAATCACTTAATACTTTTTTGGGGACTGGTCCAGCTGCGAATCCTCCTGGAAGTTCTTTTTTGATGTAAGAAATTTGATGATGAAAATTTTTTGAATATTTTTTACCGAATCCATAAACAAAACTTAGCCCCCATGGATTTCTTCCTAATATAAAATCTCTTTGTATCACAGCCAATGTATCATAAGATGAATAATTAGTTAAACTTTTCCACAAAATATTTTGAAGCACAATCCCAAGTAAAGTATTATTACTTCCCCAATTAAGTGAGGTCCCTAAACCAAAGACATTATTATTTTTAAAATTATTAAATTCATCAAGATTTCTTTTAATTAGATCGGCGAAGCGTCTATCATACTTTGATAATTTATAATGAATAAGTGGATTTATATCACCCCAACTCCACCAGAAGTGATTCTTCGCAGAGTCTGCATATTTAACAGCATCATTTAAATATTTTTTTTCATTTGTAGAAATGTATAACTCAAATGCTCCAAGTGCCAGTTTACCATAAAAATCATTATCACGATACATACCTGTACCACTACTATCTATATCAGAAACTTTATTGTGCAAAGAGTAAAAATGCTTTGCCGTATTTAAACATTTATCTGCGTATTCATAGTAATAAAATTTATCTCTCCAGATTCGTGAAGCTAAAGCTAGGGTTGCAGTATAAATTCCGATCAAATTTTTCCCAATACCTACAAATGCAGGTCGATCAAATGTATATTTGTCATTTTCAGGCATACGCCATTCTGATTCATGGTCCTTTAAATCCTGAACCTGTGTAACTAATTTCTTACCTTCATAATTACATCTCAACAACCAATCGATACCAACTTTTGCTTCTTCTAAAATATCCGGTATATTATTTTTATCATTATCAAAACCAAATTTACTTGGATTAAATTCGTAAGAAAACAAAAGCATATAAGTAGCAAAAGCGGTAGTGTTTAAAAATTTTATATAATCTCCTGCATCGTGCCATCCACCTGTAACATCAATGCTTTTTTTGATTGTATTATTCTCATCGATTATACTTGTAGCATCTGCTATGTGGCATAAATCATGCAAATAAGGATTTGTATAACCACATCTTTGAACCTTAAAAAAATCAAGTAATGAAAAAGTTACATCTTTATAAATATCTTTATCAATCTTGAATGGATATGAATTTTTACTACCAACATAAATTACATATTCACCTTCCTCTGTCAGATTAGTAAAATCAATAACATAAATGTATTTAAAACTACCATATGACTTTTGTAATTGACTGAGAAATGTTTTAACTAATACTTCGTTTGAATTTAGCTTTTTAATTACAACATCTTTATTATCAAGTTTTACCTTTGATAATACAACAGCAGTTTTTATATCATCTGGTAAGAAGCCTAATTGATTCACCCTGATATAATAATCAGATTCTGCGCTTGTCTTCTCTAAACAGTAAGGGAATAATCCAGATAAAAAGAAAAGAATAATAAATAAGTAACCTGTATTCATGAATATAATTTTTTAGTATATATTAAAATACCTCTTTTTTATGAAAACACATATACAAAATATTTAATTAAATCTCACAAATAATTTCCTCAATAATTATTTCTTATTATAATCAAAATTAGTATTAAAAATATAATCCCAAACAGGCTGGCTTACACCAAATCCTTTCGTAGAATCCTTGTAATGATGTTTCATATGATGATTTTTTATATACAACCAGAACTTGTTATGTAAATTAAAATGATGAACTGCATAATGTGTCATATCATAAATTAGATATCCAATTAAAAATCCACTATAAAATGGAAATACATTACTATCTAATATAGATTCAAAAAAAATAAAAAATAAAATCGCCAAAGGTATACTTACAATAGGTGGCATTACTAATCTTTTAGAATCCTTAGGATAGGCATGATGTACCCCATGAATTAAAAAGTGGATGCGTTTACCAATCTCACTTTTTGCTTCGTAATGAAATACAAATCTATGCAAAGTATACTCGGTAAATGTCCAGATTACAAACCCTGAAACAAAGAGAAATATGAAATCAGTAATAGCAAAATGCATAAGGATAAATGAATAATAAACAAGATAAATAACTACTGGTAAATAAATTAACAATGGTACAGACCAATGAACACGTGAGAGAAATTCTAAAAAATCATTTTTGAATAACCTAACTGTCTCATCTTTATTTGAAATGTAATTTTTTGCCATAGAACCCTCCAGAAATTTTACATTAAAACAAAACACTCTATTAAAAAATTCAATTAAAATTTTAAAATGAGAAAAGGTCACCAAATTGTGACCCTTAATTAAGGATAGGTTATTAGAAATAAAATTCAAATTACAGAATCTAAATGCAAAATCATAAATAAATGTACAGAAATTATAGGATCAGTATAAATTGTTTTACTTAACTAGTAACATCTTTTTAATTGAACTAAACTTACCTGTATATAACTTATAAAAATATACCCCGGAATTAACTCTTTTTCCAGAATTATCATCTCCTTTCCAAATAATTGAATAATTACCTGCCAATTTTTCCTCATCGACCAAAGTTTTGATTTCTCTACCAAGAATATCATATATTTTGAGTGATACAAATGACTTTTCTGGTAAACTATATTCTATTATTGTACTTGGATTAAATGGATTGGGATAGTTTTGTTTTAATGAATATTCATAAACAACATTTTCATTAGCATCTGATATGCTCCCTGTATGAAAAGCGCTTGTATATGAATAATTAGATTTTTCACCCTCGATAGTTTTTGATTGAACACGCCAATAATATTTTGTATTTGGTTTTAGTCCTTCTACTACATAATTATTTGAATGTATATTCCTAATTGTTATTAAATTGCTAAAATCATTCTTTTCTGATATTTCAAGCTCATAAATTAATGGAGATGTACTTTGAGCTGGAACTATCCAGGATAAACAAACATTGGTTGTATTTAATTCTGCTCCTACTATTGGATTTGCTGGTAAAACTACAACTGGCAATGCACCTGGGGATACTGTGAATTGAGCTACGGAAGAAAAATTAGAAATATTTGATGGATTTGCTGCTAATCTCGAACGAACCTGCCAGTAGTATGTTGTACCCGGCGTTAATCCACTTAGAGAATATTGATTTGTTACAAGCCATCCAGATTGCCCGCCTAATGGGGCTGTGATATTTACCAATACACCTGAACTTAAAGTAGGATCAGATGACCATATTACCTGGTATTCAAGTGCGCTTTGTGAATTTGCTAACCATTGTAAATTTGGGCTTTGAGTATATATAACTATTGACCCACTTGGATAAACAGGGGTTGGAATAACTGAATAATTAGAAGAAGTTACAACTGCGTTAGGATCAACATCAAAAGATTGTGTATACCAGATACCACCGCCATTTATTCGAACTCTCCACCAATATGATGTACCTGCTGTTAATGGACTCGTAGTATATTCGTAACCACTAATAGCAGTCTCATTTATTTCCGGTGAAGGAAATGTAGGCCCACTATCATCAACTTGGAGATCAAATGTAACTCCCTGTAAATGAATTGGTAAAAACCAATAAAGTGTTGGAGTTAATGAATAAACTATAGTGCCTGTTGTTGGATAAGTCTGATAAACAGGTACATTCGCCAATGATGCATAGTATATTGCAAAACTTTCTTCCGAGCTTGTGGTATATGTTGTAAAAGCTTGATCCTGTGAAACATCTATTACATAATAATAAGTAGTTGCTAAATTAAATCCTGATAAAACTATACTACTGTTTAAAGTCGTAACACTTGTATTTGTATAAGGACCCCCCGAAGTTGTTCCCCATCTTATTCTACAATAATTTGGTGCATTGTTAAAATTATTGTTTAATATCCAGTAAATTGTTGGGTATACTGTATAAATAATCGTTCCATTTGTGGGATATAGTGGAATTGCAGTGGGAGGTCCGGGTATAATAAAAGTCCAGCTCGATGAAATACTTACCAGTGTCCCATCATTTGTGAAGGATTTTATGCGCCAGTAGTATGTTCCTGCAGGTAATGAAGATATAGTAAATTGATAATTATAATTTGTTAAACTACTTGCAGTTGTTGGAAATCCTGTAACTTGACTCGTAAAATTAGGATCATCATCCAGTTCTACAGAATATTTTAATCCTGAATAAGGAGCTTGCCATTCAAATTTAATAACATTACCTGATATATTTGTCCCATCAATCGGGTTCAATAAAATTGCTTTCCCCTGTGGAATAGTACTGAATTTACCTATACTGAAAGAATTTACAGACCCAATTGTTGCTGTAATCCTCCAATAATAAATAGTTCCATTTTCAAGAGCATCTAAATCACTTAATACATAAGGAGGTGTTACTGTTGTTGGTCCAAAAAGTATTTGTGTAAATCCTAAATCTTTTGAAATTTCTAAAGTATAGGATGGACTACCAGTACCTGGCCAGCTCCAATTAAATGTAGGGGTAATTGAAATTCCGGACGAATTGTTTAACGGTGCAAGTAAATTAGGTTTAGCAATAGTAGTAAAAGAATAATAATTCGGTGCAGCTGATGGCTCTACAACATTTGATCCATCAGTATCATATATTCGCCAATAATAAGTTGTATTATAATTTAAGCTTGATTGCCCTAATAATGAATTTATTAAATCTGAAGCGTTGAACACATAATTTGTTGCCCCATTTGTTAGAATAACATCTAACACTAAATCAGCTGGATTAAAAGCTGTTGTTGTTGATAGTTGCAAATGAGTTGTTGGAGGAACACTTATAGTATTAAAAGCGAAATCAGGCGTTACCGAAATATTTGTTGAACTATTTGTAGGTGTTTCTGCAAAAACTAATGATATTGAAATCAAAATAGAAGCAATTAACCATCTTCTCATTATGCCCCCCTGTTAAAATATAATATATATAAAAAGGGTCATTTTAGAAAATGACCCATCTTTATTTATGAAAAATAAGTTACATGGCAGGCATAGAGAGCCAGACCGATTACTGCCAGAAAAAATAATATCATTAAAGATGCTGTCAATTTTTTCATAATACCTCCGCTCTCTATTCTGCCTTATTTAATTAACAACATTTTCTTAGTCGAAACAAAATCATTAGCAATAATTTGATATAAATAGGCTCCGCTTGCAACTTTATTCCCATAATTATCTTCGCCATCCCATGAAATTGAATAAATGCCAGCAGGTTGTTCTTGACTAATTAATGTTTTAATCTCCCGCCCAATTAAATCGTATACTTTGAGTATTACATACGCACTCTTAGGAAGCTGATATTTAATAACTGTTGATGGATTAAATGGATTAGGATAATTTTGATATAATATAAATTCGTTTGGCAAAGTTATTTCATTTATATCTGTCACAATATTACCAGTACTAAATAAAGCGGGAGCAGAATACTCAGAAGTTTCCCCTTTATCAGTTTTTGAAGCAACTCTCCAGTAATAAATTTTATCTTTCTCTAAACCTTCGAGAGTAATATTATTAGTAGTTATCCCCGTTATTCTAATAGAATTTATAAATTCTTTATTATCAGCATATTCAAAATTATAAGTTAATTTACTCGTACTTGGAGCAGGAATCACCCAAGATATTCTTGCAATTGTAGAATTAATTGGATATCCATTTATAGGGCTACCTGCAATAGGAACTACACTTGATGCACCGGGAGAAACTGTAAAGTATCCTAAAGATGACCAGGCTGAAATATTTGATGTAACAATATCTTTTGCTCTTACCTGCCAGTAATAAGTTGCTCCTGGTGTTAATCCTGTTAACACATAAGATGCGGAATTAACCCATGGAGTTGATGAAATTGGAACAATTGGATTATCAAGTACTCCTCCAGTTGTTGAAGGATCTGTTGAATAAATTACCTGAAATTGTAAAGGATTTGTATGGAAAATTGTCCATGATAATGTTGGATTTGTAACAAAAACTACCTGCCCTAAAACTGGATTTGCTAAAGTTGGAACAGGAACGCTTGCCGTTGTATTTACAGTTGTTGGATAGACAAAGCTGGCAGGCGTTGAAGGTGTTCCAAAATTATTCATTGCAAATCCACCTCTTACTCTCCAATAATAAGTTCCACCCAATGTAGGATTTAATGTTGTCAGATCAGATGATGTTAATGTATATGATGTACCTGGTATATTATCAACGGTTAAATTCACTGAACCAAATAGCGGATCATCATCTATCTCCAGTCTAAAGTATAAAAGAGGTGCATAAACATTAGTATACCAGTAAAATGTAGGTTGAGCATCAACAACTGCTCCCAGAATTGGATAACTTGGATAACATACTAAAAACGTTAAGCTACCATAAACTGTAAAACTTTCCTCAAGTGAATAAGCGGATTCATTCGTTCCATCTGACGATGCAACCTTCCAGTAATATGTCTGACCGGGTGTCAATGCGGTTGGAATAGTTGTAAACCAGTTTGGGTTACCCGTATCAAAATAACCTTCAGTAGAATTTGTTGTTCCTAAAGGAACAGTATATGAACCCGATGTAGTAGTGTATTTTACTCTAAAACTTGTAACTTTAGAATTATATGAAAGTAAATACCAATATAAATTGGGTGGATTATTATAAATACTTAACCCACTGGTTGGATAAGATGCAATTGGCTGTGGTAACCCTGCAATAGAAAATTTCCACACATTTGAGTAATTAATTATTACGCCACTAAGTGTCTTTGAAGTTACGCGCCACCAATAATCCGTTCCTGTATTGAATATTGAAGTGTTTAAAGTTACATATGTGTTTGTAGTAGTTGTGGTTGCTGCTGCAACAAGATTTTGCATATCTGATGTAGTGGATACTTCTAAAGTATATTGAATCCCACTTACACCAGTTATCCATGAAAAAGTTATTAATTGCTCCCCAATAACTGCATTATTCGCTGGGGCTTGCAAATATGGTACTGCTGGTGGAATTGTAGTAAAACTCCATGGGGATGATGGTTCCCATGTAGTTCCTCCATCCGAACTTACCTGCCAGTAATATGTTACTGAATTTTGGAGAAGTGTTGTATTTATAAAAGAATTAGCAGGTGGTGAGATTGTATATACGGTAGCACTACCCATTCCTGGATCTATATCAAATCGAATACTATTCGCTGTTGATGTCCACGTCCAGGAGAAATTATGGATAACTCCAACTCCTACAGCTCCATCAGATGGATTTGGGCTTGTAGGCTGAGCATAGTAAGTCCCTACTAAAAATAAAATAAATAATATTGTTTTTTTCATTACACCCTCCTTTCGGGTACTATTATTTGAGATAATAAACTCGGCTGGCTTTATATCTTATTTAATTAAATATTTTTAACAAGAGGAAATCTTTCTATATTATTATTAAATATCGGCTGGTTTGATGACAAACATAAATTTTTTCAGATAATTTGTCAAGAATTTCTATAAAAAAATACTTCCATATGATTTTTTGCTCTTTAAATCACATATCTTGCAATAATGTAAGTAAATGTGATTTATCTATTTCTGCTTAGTTTTCTACGTAAAGATAATTTAGTTTGTAATTTTATTAGCAAAAATTATTTCTAATTAATAACTTGCAAGCAATTTTTTAACAACTCATCGGTGAAATAATGACATCTGAAAAACCAAGAGAACGATGGGGGAGCCGAATAGGATTAATCCTAGCAGTTGCCGGTAATGCAGTTGGATTAGGAAACTTCTTAAGATTTCCTGTTCAAGCTGCACAAAACGGTAGTGGTACATTTATGATTCCGTATTTCGTATCATTTTTATTGTTAGGGATTCCTTTAATGTGGATGGAATGGGGAATTGGTCGCTATGGCGGAAAATTCAAACATGGAAGTGCACCCGGAATGTTTGATGTTTTATGGAAAAATAAAATTGCAAAGTACATTGGTGCTCTTGGATTATTTCAGTCTACAGTAATATTAATATACTACACATACATAGAATCATGGACACTTGGTTATAGTTTTTTTTCTATTACAAAAAGTTACTTTGGATTAGAAAATTTTACAGAGATGAAAAATTTTCTTTATGCTTATCAGGGTAGAATTTCTAATGAATATTTCAACAGTATTATAACTTCATACATATTTATGTTATTAACATTTTCGATTAACATGTATGTTTTATATCGAGGTATTTCCAGAGGAATTGAAAAATTAGCAAAAATTGCAATGCCCACATTATTTATCTTTTCGATTATTATAGCCATTAGAGTAATTACACTTGGCACACCTGATGCTTCTTATCCTGAAAATTCAGTTAGCAATGGATTTGGTTTTATATGGAATCCAGACTTTTCAAAATTAGACGACCCCAAAATTTGGCTTGCTGCTGCAGGACAAATCTTTTTCACACTTTCATTAGGGATGGGAACAATACAGGCTTATGCAAGTTATTTAAAGCCAAAAGATGATATCGTACTTTCAGGATTAGCAACCGCTGCTACAAATGAATTTGCTGAAGTTGTATTAGGGGGCTCAATTGCAATACCAATTGCAGTTGCTTTCTTTGGAATTTCTACAACTCTGGAAATGGCAAAAGGTGGCGCATTTGATTTAGGTTTTGCTTCTATGCCTCTTGTTTTTGAAAGAATTCCTTTAGGAGAAATTTTTGGCTTTTTGTGGTTTATTTTGCTCTTCTTTGCTGGAATCACTTCTTCTGTAGCGATGGGACAACCAATTATAGCTTTCCTTGAAGATGAACTCGGTTTAAATAGAAGAAAAGCTGTTGCAGTTTTAAGTGTGGGATTATTTATTTCGATTCAATTTGTTGTCTTTTTCCTTCAGTATGGATACCTTGATGAACTGGACTACTGGGCAGGCACTTTCGGTTTAGTCGTTTTTGCTCTTATTGAATCAATTTTATTCATGTGGGTATTTGGTTCGGATAAGGCCTGGGCTGAAATGAATGAAGGTGGTGATATTAAAATTCCTAGATTCTTCTTTTATATTATGAAATATATTACTCCTTCACTTCTTTTGATTATTATGATATGGTGGTTCATTAATGATGCAATTCCAATTTTGATGTTAAAAGGTGTTGAACCATCAAATCATCCATACATCTGGGGTGCACGAATTTTTATGATAATCCTTTTTGGTCTGTTATGCTGGATGGTTAATATTGCGTGGAAAAATTTTAAATAATCATTTTCAAATTAAATCACATAATTCATATACATCATAAAGTTTAATAATTCATTTTCATAATCTTATTAAATTATTATATATCATTATAAGCTTTTGTACATAAGTTTTTGGTGTATCTAATCTTAAAACTTTCTTATACAAATTATTTGTTAATTTAACTTTTATTTTTGTATCAAGATTTAGAACATCATTCATTTTATCAACCAAGTCCTGAACATCCTCACTTTTAAATTTTATACCATTAATCCCATCATCGATAAATTCATCAATACCGTCTACATTTGAACCAATAAATATTTTTTTATTCAACCCGGCTTCTAGCATTACATAAGGGAAAGGTTCAATTCGTGATGGAAGTATCACTGCATGAGCTAACCTATAGAATTCATCAATATTTTCTCCCGGTGGAAATAAAAATATCTTTGGATTCACTCTTTTTATTTTATTTTTATCTTTATAACTTAAATTAGAGACTATAATAAGCACAACATCAGAATATATGTTTGAGATTTTTCCAAATGCCCTAATAAGAATATCAAGACCTTTGACTCGATGGTTTCTTCCAATAAACAAGAATACTCTATAATTTCTAAATAATTTTAATTCTTCATTTGGTTTTACTTCTGCATAGTTAAATTCAACAGGATTATAAATCTGAATTATATTTTCTTTATTCACCTTAAAATTTTCTGATAATTTTTTTTCGACAGATTTACTGACTGCAATTATTTTATCAGAATTAAAACTCAAAAAGCGCATACCTTTGACCAAACTATGCACTGTGGAAATAGTTTTTATGTTTAATTTCTTTTTTAATTGATTTGCTAAAAATTCAGGATAACGATGATGTGTATGAATAATATCAATCTCATTTTCGATACAAAATTGTTCAAGTCTTTTTAAATTATTTTTTACATAGAATATATTTTTTAATCCACTGGTAAAGTTCATCAATATTGGTTCAATCCCTATTTTTTTTAATCTCTCTAAGCCATCTCCAGAATTTGTAATAAAGTGCAATCTAATGTTCGAATAATTTTTTAATTCTCTTAAAATAAGAGTTAGGTATTTACTGACCCCACAAGCATAATTAAAATATGGAGAGATATGAAGTATATTCATTTTGTTAATAAGCTCTTATAAATTCCCTCGAAATCACTTATAAATCTTTCTTTACCATATTTAATAAAACCATTTTTACCATTTTGACTAAATTCGAACCATAATTTTTCATTTTTCTTAATTAGCATTATTAAATCAAAACAGTTATCTAAATCCCCTAATTTATAGACTAAACCACAATTTTCTTTTTCTAAAATTTCTTTAATTCCGCCCACATCACTTGCAACAACTGGTATTCCTTCTTTCATTGCTTCCCATATTATCAAAGGGAATCCTTCAGATTCAGACGTAAGTAACAACAATTTGAAATGCTTAAAATATAGATTTGCATCTGGCACGTATCCTAATAAAGTAAGTCTATCATCAAGATTCAAATTCTTTGCAAGAATTTTCATTTCATAAAATTGAGGTCCATCCCCCATAAACACAAAGTATATATCATTAATATTTTTGGATTTGAATAACAAAATTAATTTCATCACTAAATCAATGCGCTTAAAGTATTCAAATCTTGAAATAACTCCAACTAAAAAATATTTATTCTTAAGATTTTCTAATATCTTATCAATATTATTGTCAGGTTCTTTCAGGTCGTCATCAACTGCACTATTATAATAGAAATTAAAAGCCCTGAACATTTTTGACTCGCTTTTTAAGTTTTTGAGACTCAATTCTGAGGGAGCTATTACCATCTGACAGCCATTAAAAAAATAAACAACAAAATGTAGCAGATATAAAATAACCTTTTCAATAATATTGTAATATCTATTGAAAATAAAAGTACCGTGATAATTAAATAAGTGTTTCTTTCTTAGGAAAATATTTAACAATCCAAATAAAATATATGTCTTGGTTGAATGAGTTTGTATTAAATCAATTTCATACTTTTTAATTATTTTATAAATCTTTATCCATGTTAAAATTGGTATTTTATTTTTTATACTTTTATCTATAAATAAAGTGAGAGATAATTTTTCTAATTTTTGTATTGCCTTCTCTACATTCTCAACAAATACCATATGCTCATATTTCTTTTTATCTGTATTTTTTAACAACATCAACAAATGATTAAAGCTACCATCAGCAGTTCCACTAATATGATGAATTAAATGGAGTATTTTATACTTCATTTTAATTAATAAAAGTTATTTTAGTTAATAACATTTAAAAAAATATTCTCATAATCTTTTACCATTTTTTCAACAGAAAATTTTTTTATGGTTTGTCTCGCAAGATTATATATATTATCATCATCTTTCTTTAATAAACATATAATATTTTCGGTATCATTAATATCTACTAAATAGCCATTTAAGTTGTTATCAATAACTTCTTTATTTCCACCTGCATCATAAGCAATTACCTTCATCCCACAACCTAATGCTTCCAGAATTACAATATCAAAAATTACTCTTTCAGAAAAACTTATATAAACATCACAACATTTCATCAAACGAATAACATCTTCGTTTTTAAGAAACGGAATAAATATCACATTTGCAGACAGATTTAAATCATTCACAATCGACTTTAACATTTTTGTTAAAGGTCCCGACCCCAAATTTATAAAGATAAACTTTTTATTGATTTTCCTAAATTCTGATAATACTAATAAAATTTTGTCTATATTCTTTACTTTAATATGGTTCGCAACATTTAATATTTTCATCCCCTTGCTTTTAAGCAATGGAAATCTTTTATAAAATTTGTCATCAGGATATAATGAGTTAATTCTATCAACGTCCAGCCCAGTATAAATTATTTTTGTTGAAATATTATTTGAGTTAATTCCCAAATCATCAAAATACATATCCCTTGCAGCTTTACTTGGAAAAATTATTTTATTTACTGTACTTAAAGTTTCCTTTTCAAGAATATTAAATTCAGAATATATTTTGCTTAAATTTTTCCTGTAACCATATAATGTAATCATATCATTTACAATACACCCTTTAGAATGCACCGATAAAATTATTTTTTTACTGGATTTTAATTTGAACAGAGTTCTGACATCATGAGCATTTAATATATCATAATCAGTTTCCTGTATATACTGATTTACAATATCAATCGATTTTTTTAAAAAATAATTGAGATAAATACTTGAAGAAAATATTTTTCTATAGAAGTAGTTTTTGCTAAAAAAATATTCTCTAAATAGATCGACTCTTTTCATTATATTCTTACGAGATGGCGAAGTTAATATAATTTGCCCATGTTTAGAAATAAATTGTGATTGAAAATTTTCGATCGACAATCTTTTTGTCAATATGCTAATTACTTTATTTGGTCCACCAGATTCTTCTTTTGGAAACCCGGATAAACTTGTAAATAAAAGCTTAATCATAAATTAACAATAAGGTTTTCAAATATTTTTAATGCACGACCAATTACCTGATGCATGTCATAATATTTAAATTCAGCTAATCTACCACAAAGTATTAAATTTTTTTTCTTACTTGCATGCTTTAGATACTTTATTAATCGTTTAGAGTTATCATTATTTATTACAGGGTACATTGGTTCACTATTATTATTTGGATATTCAAATAAAACAGTTGTTGACTCAGTTTCTTGAAATGTTATTTTTTTATATTCTGTAACTCTTGTGAAAGCTACATCCCTGTCAACATAATTTACAACAGAAACTGGTAAATAAGAATTCTGATTAAAGTTTTTGAATTCAAAATGAATAGATCTATATGTTAACTTACCAAATTGATAATCAAAGAAATAATCTATCGGTCCCGTATATATTAAATACTTGTAATTAATTTCATTTATTAATTCCTTGTAATCTTTTCCAAGAATAATTCGTATTGTTTTATTGTTAAGTATATTTTCAAATACCTTAGTAAAACCATTTTTAGGCATTATCTGATATTTATCCCGAAAATATCTATCATCATCGTTGAATGTAACCTTTATTCTGCCACATATTCCGGGTGATAAATATTTTGGTTCCAGGTTCCACTGTTTCATTGTGTAATGAAGAAAAAATTTTTCAAATAATTTTCTGCCAACTTGACTAATAATAATATCTTCTGAATTTTTTATTGGATTTCTTTTTTCACGAATATTTTCTAAAAAATTTTTAACCTCATCTTCTTTTTGAAAATTTTTATTAAATACTTTATTAATAGTAATTCTATTAATCGGGATTGGAAAATATTCCCCATTCGAATAAGCTAAAACTTTATGTTGATATTCATACCACGAAGTAAATTGAGAAAGATAATCAACTATATATTTATCATTCGTATGAAATATATGAGGACCATATCGATGTACTAAAATACCATATTCATCATATTCATCATATGAGTTCCCGCCGATATGATTTCGTTTTTCAATTATAATAACATCATTTTTTAGATCGCTTGCAATTCTTTCAGCTAATACTGCACCAGCAAATCCACATCCCACTATTAAAAAATCACATTTCAACATTTTTTTACTTTTTTATGAATTTTTAATAAATACATTAGTTGTAGTAACAATAAAGCCGATTCTGTAATAATGGTTGAATATATTGCTCCAAAGGTTTTTATTTCAGGGATTAATATCATGTTGCTCATAATATTAATTATTAGACAAATTAATGTAGTTATCATAGTTACAAATTCATGCTTTATTGAATTTAAAATAACACCTGTAAAATTATTTAAAAATATGAAGGGTATTGCAAATGAAAGTGATTTCAGGTAATTAAATGATTTTAAGAATCTATCACTAAACAATATCTTAATAAAAAAATCTCCAAAACAATTGAAAATCAAAATTAAAGAAACTGCAAGCACTATGAGAGAAATTGATTCTGTTTTAAGTGATAAAGGATTTATTTCACGATACAAAAAAATTTTTGAATACCTTGAATAAACCTGTGATAAAATTGCATTAGAAAAAATTGAAGTGTGACGTATAAGTGAATATGCTACAGAAAAAATTGCAACTTCCACATCTCCTGTATAATATCTTAATATTAAAATACTGATTCTATCATAAGCCACAGTAAAAATAATTCCAAATCCAAATGGAAGTGAATATTTAACTATTTGATAGATAATTTTAAGATTATATCTCTGAACATGATTTAATACCCTCCTGAGAACAATATATCTGCTTTGATAAAAAGTTTGCATTACCAATATTATTAAAATTGTAAAAAGAGATATATTTTCAGAAACTTTATTATGAGTATAAATAACCAAAAGAGGAAATAAAATTAGTCTAGTAAGTAATAGAGAAATAAAATTTTCTTTAAATTTTTCTTCACCGTACAAATAATAAGTTAATATTTGGTTAAAAGAATTGTAAAAATTGATTAATGATATCAAAAGAATCGTGTTGAGTTTATTATTTTCATTCCAGAAATAAATTACAGGAATAGGTAATAAAAGAAATACCATTACAAATCTAAAAATCAAAAGATGCATAAGCTCTTTTTCAGAAATCTTCCCCAACGCTCTTTCTCTCTGAATGAAAAATGGTAAGCCAAAATCGAATATCGATGAGAATATATTAGTAAAAGCGAAAACTGAAACTATAAAACCATAATTTTCTTTATCAATATAATGCGCTATTGAAATATAAAATGCAAAAAAAGTTAATCTTTCAAAAACATTGTATAAAAAAATAAACTTCCCTTCCCTAAAATAATTTTTTATAATATTCTCGTCATTGAGCATATTAAATCAATTTAGTTAGAAAAGTTTATAATTGTACTTCAATCTTCAAATAAAATTGAATAAACTACCCATCAATATTTTTTATAAATTCTATAGTGGGTTCCTATTTGATTAAAACCTTCCTTAATAAGCAATAATCAGAAATTATAATTTTAATTGATCAACTATTTACTTGGATATTACTTCGCAAAAGAGTTTTAACCTACTTTATACAAAAGCTCCACTCTTTCTTAAAAAATCCTGAAAATATTCCCTCTGAATGTTTTTAAAAATATAATTTTTAGTGCTTTGTGATTATGTTAATTTAACTTATCTAAAATTTATTAGTAATATTTTTTAAGTAAAATACAATTATATAATTATTATAAATCGGTCAAAATTAATAAGGTTTTTATAATTTTTATTATTCCTGTAAATCAACCATTGTGTACTCTAACGATTATCTTACAATTGCAAATTTCTGAAGTGCCGAATAATAATTATAATCTTTCTTTACAATTACTTTATAAAAATAAATACCATTAGCAACAAAATTACCATCTTGATCTCTGCCATCCCAGTAAATCTTATATAAATTTACCACTGGCTCAATTTCATGTACGTAAATTTCTTTAATAAGTCTGCCCGTTATACTATAAATTTTAATTCTAATTTCATCAGGAATCTGAGTTAAAATAAAAGTAAAATAAGTTTCCTTGTTAAATGGATTAGGGAAATTATAAACATTTTTTATCTCGAGTTCTGAAGTTACAAAAAAGTTTCTTTCATATAGAGGAATAAGTGAATTATTAATTGAGTGATCAAAATAAAAAATTCTCAAACTATGCTCTCCTGGATTAAATTCATGTAGAAATGATAATATCAATTTCCTTCTCATCATATCATGGTAAATTTGGCCTTTCTTAATTAATTCGGAAAATGTAATTAATTGATTATCCAGCAATATCTTAAACAGAGAAGTATCTTCAAAAGTAAGATAAGAATCAATTTCAATCTGGATAAAAGATTTTGGGTCTACGTATTCACCATCCTGAATTTCCTGATTATTAAATTTTACTGTTATATTATTATGCAAAACAGATGTTACAGTATCTTTCTGTATAAAAAAAGATTTAATCATAATGTTATTATTTTCAAATAATTCCTCTAACATACTTTCTCTATCAATTAGTAAAATAAAACTATATTTACCATAATTGTTCTTATTATTATTTATATAATTAAATTTAATTGGTACATAGTCACCCGGGTTTAATTGATTTATTAAAGTATCCAATAAAGTTATAATATTATTATTGTTTTTTAACTGAAGAGTAATTTTAAAATTACTTGCTTGAGATTTCCCTACATTAAATATTTTTGCAAAATAACTTACTGAATCACCGTATCTAATTGTATCTTTATCAATCATTACCATCTGATAATTACAAGCTAATTCTGGGAGTGGAGTATAATAAACAGATAATGATTTTAATGCAGGACTTTCATTCTTTGTATAAGACACAAAATTTACGAGTAGTTTAATTTCATCATATAATTTTGTATCAATTTTATCCAGGAAGATAGTATCAGATGAAGTTGAAAAATTATTGAGTGTATCAATAATCCCATAGGCTTTTATTCCTAATGGTATTGAAATGAATTTAGAATTGCCTGGCTTAAAGGTTTCAAGAATAATGTATTTGAAGCTTTGTGCTTTTTTAATAACCGGGAAAGTAATATAACCGCTATTATAAATTACATTTTTCGAGATTTCGATTTTTGTAGCACCTGTTAATTGTTTTTTATATGATTCATGAACAGAACCAACAGTAGCACCTTTCTTTCCAATAATACACCATGAATCACGATATTGAACACTATCAATATAAATACTACCCAATTTTTTAATTGCATTTCTTGATTTAGAATTTTTTCCACCTAAGATACTTTGTTGTGCATCTGCACAAATAGTCATCGCTACTAAAGTTCCATCCTGCAATGAATTAATAAAATTAGTTAAAGAATCCATTACCCCGGGGTCAGGAACAAGAAAATATCTTATCGAAGTCGGCTTCAGAGTAGCAGAATCAATAATGGCTGCAGCAAGTCCCCAATAGTATGTAGTAGGTAATTGTTCATTTCCATCATATAAAATTGAGCCATAAGAACCATCCAACCATCCTGCAGATCTTATAATTAGTGATAATGTTCTTTTGTTTAATTTCCAATGTTTATTTATTGTATCATAAACTATATAGGCACTTTGAATATTATTATTCGAGATTGGTTCATCAATAAATATCTCAAAATCACCTTTAGTTTTTTTGAAGGAATACGTTTTTGTATAGGAGTTAGAATTATTATTCAACTTCAATCTAAAGTAATATCTTTTATTATCATTTAATTCAGATAGAGAAATTTTTGTAATTAAAGTATCAAATGATTTAACGATTTTTATTGGATTTAATAAATTAATATTATCTGCAATTTCTAAAACTAACTGATTGGTATCAGGCTTTTCAATAGGATTTAACAATTTCAATGTATCACTTACAACTCCATAATAATTATCAGATAATAATGGTAATAAGGAACTAGAATGAACAAAAAAGTGGAATTCTGCTTGATTATCGTCTTCGTATATTTCTTCTATTCTATCATAAAAATCTATTTGAATTTTGATTTTATGTTCTCCTGCCAGATTTTTTACAGGAATATTAATTAATAATGTATCTTCATATTTAGGAACAGGCACCTTATTTAAAATTATCTGATTATTGAACTCATCTATATAAGCAATATCCAAAGAATCATTAAAAAATGTACCATAATTGTTAACAACAATTTTTATCTGAATGGAATCTTGTTGATCATTAATATTTGTCGGTAGGATTATTTTAGATTTATCTATATAAAAGTTTGGTTTAGTAGGTAGAGCAAGATTTATAAGCGGGTCTCCAAATAGAAAATTACAATATGTAAATACTTTAATAACATCATTAAATCCATGTTCTTTAAGTTGTTTAATTTTGGAATTAAGATGTATATAACCTATACTCTTATTCGGTTCTTGAATAAAAAAATCATAAAAATAAAGGGGAAATCTCAGAGAAGTAGAAAGATAACCCCAACTGGAGTTCCCCAGGTATGCAATTGCTTGCCCATTAGTAGATTGACATATAAATAATTCTGCAAAAGCATCAACATCCGGTTCAGCAAATTTTCCTGTTGAACAACCAAAATCTGTAATCAGTGGGAATCTATCAGAATAATTATTCTTAATATGTTCAACTTCCGTTATTCCATTATCCCAGGCTCTTGTTCCACTATGACCAATGTAGGAAATAAATATACTTCCTTCATCTATAATCCTTTGAAAATCATTTTTTGAATAAGGACCATAATTTGTTTGTGGACTCAGTGTTTTATAAAAATGCGTACCTATTCCGAAGTAAGGTTGAGATAAAACGAATTTTTGATAAAGTATATCATTAACATTTTTAATCGCTTCAAGTTCAGAAATATTGTTTGTACTCCCCCCTGTAAAAAATAAAAATGTTTTATTGAAATTATCTTTTCTCCTTAATATATATTTTTCATGTTTTTGTAAATAGAAGAAAACTTCATCATCATTATTGGCTGGAATTCTTCCAGTATACATTTGAGGTAGTGCCGCATTAGAACTATCCCATATTACAAACCATGTATCACTAACAGGATTGCCAAAAGATGTTACTAAGTTTTTCTTTCTTACTAAAGGAGCTGGATATGTTACATTTTTATAATCATAATTTGCATCACCAATGATTAATAAATATGATGGCTTAGGTGGTTGCCAATTGAGATATGCATCAAGTAAAAAATTTTTTATTGCCACTGCATCAACCTGTCCAAAGGAATACTGGTCATAGATGTCTTCTTCGAATACAAGTTCTGTTTTCAATCTGTAAGTATTAATTATAAATTTTTTATACTCATCTGCTGATTTAATCAATAACTTATTTGTAATTATTATATACTCAGCCGAATTTGACTTATCACTTAAATTTACAAATCGTTTTCTATATTTAAATAATGGTTCATCTATATTATTAGTATTGGTAATAAAATATTTATAACCTCCTTCTAAGGTATCAATTAACAATAAATTTTCATTCTCAATAATGAAATTATCGAATTTTTTGTAAGTTGGGTAAATTTTATAAACTATTATATCATTTTTATCTGCTCTAATATTTTTTACTTTTATCACCCTTAATTTTTTATCAAAATAATCTGGCACTTCAATTGTTAATGAATCATTTACTGCTATATTTTTTCTAAAATATTCAATATCTATCCAATCAATTAATGATTGATGAAATGATGCAGAAGTGGGAAGTCCTGATATTTTAATTGTGTTTTCTCCATCCTTTAATTGCTCTGAATTAAAGTGAGCGGTAAAATTAACTGTTTGTTTATAATTAAATGTTATTGTGTCATAAATTAAGTTGTCATTTAGACTTATTCCATATTTATGTGCATTTAATAATCCTCCTGCACTATTACTAACATTTGCTGCATAACTAATCATTCTTGCTATAATATTTACATATGAATTTTCTATATAATCACTTGCATTAAAATTAATACTTATTGCACCAGAATTTCCTACAACTTGCCATGTATATAATTTATTCTCCTGCCAGAATGGCAATTGAACTCTTGGTTCCGTAGGATCATAATACCAGAGGCGAACGTCCTTCTCGAGGTGTAATTTACATAAATGATAATCCAGTGAATCATCAATATTACTATATAAATTATCATCTATCATTAATCTTTTTCCATGTTCACCATCCCAGGTAATCCAAACAAATGTCGTATCACTGTATATATTCATGTAATGGATATAATCTTCCCCTTTATTGACTATTTTTCTGTAATCTTTCTTTGAATAATTTTTTTCACAGTAAAATTCTATATAATCATCTTCATTAAATTGATTATCTTCTTCTCCTTTTATATGGATAGGGATTTCATTCCCATGCAAATACACTTTTATTGTTTTGGGATTAATAAAAGCAGGATTTATATTATGGTCTAATAAATAATTATAATCTATTCTATAAACATTATCTTTCGCAATTGCAACTTTTATATAATCTCTCGCAAAGTCTATCCATATTGAATTTTCATTTTTATAGATCCTATTTTTATAAAACGTTCTATATTCTTTTGCTTCTTCGTAGTTTGTAATCATTTGTTTTAATGATTCTTCAAATAAAGATAGGGGTTCATGATTCTTGATAAATTCTTTTTCATTCTGATAAGTAAATTTCAATTTGCAGGTGTCAATTATGAAAAGTTTATTTTCAATATAGGAATATCTATGAGTATTGATTTTAATCAGTACGCAATAATATTCCCTTAACCATGTATAACCAATAATTTGATATTCATCTTCGGGATAAATTTTTGAATCGTAATTTATAAAAGGTCTTTCTACACTTTTGTAAATAATTGCATGATTGTTTATAAGTTCTGTGTGCTTATTCAAAGAAGGGTGCACATTCTCAATTACTGTAATTTTCTTTTCAACTAATTCAATTTTTACTTTAGATTCTGGTGGTAAGGCAAAAATAAAAGTTTTTGATGGTAGTTTAGGTTTACCAGGAATTGACTCATCTTCATCGAAAATAAAATCAATCTCATTTTTTTCATTAATTATATATTGATGTTGAGGAAATCTTAAATAAGCTTCAAACCCATTATTATTTTTTTTAATCTTAGCATCTTTAGGAAAATTATTCGAAATACAAGCCAGAATGAGTAGTATTGCGAATTTTTCCCTTAACATTTTTATGCCCTCTGAAATGTTTTTTCAATTTCAGTAATAAGATTTTATAAGTAAAATATGGTATCCCAAGTAAATATCTTTTATATAATCTCTGTGGTTCTTGCATCAACCTATAAAGCCATTCTAATTGAATTTTCGTAATCCAGCAGGGAGCCCTCTTTTGAAAATCGAAATAATAATTAAAAAAATTGCCTACACATATACAATTTATATGGGAAATATTTCTTTTTAATTCGATTGCAAAGAACTCCTGCTGAGGTTTACCCATTCCTAATAAAAGGTATTCAGCTTTAGAATTAACTATTTGATTTATAATATCAGTTAATTCACTATTATGGAAAAAACCATGATAATAGCCTACAAGATTTAACTTCTTTTCTTGAAATTTTTGTTTTATTAAAAATTCATTAAACTTATAACCAATTAAAAATAATTTTGCTTTTACTTTTGCAAATTCTTTAATAAGATAGTTATAGTAATTTGTACTAATAATTCTATCAACATCTTTATTTAACATGTTCAAAGCTAAATACATACCAATACCATCTTGATACAAGTAAAAATTATGCTTCAGAAATGAATAATATTTTTCGTTTTGAATAGATAAATTAAATGAGTGAAAATCAAAATAGGTAAATAATATCCCTCGTTGAGTTAGTAAAATATCATTAGTAAAATTAATTAATTCTTTTCTTTTTAAGATAAGTTTATCAAGCAATTCCATTTATTTTCTAATCTATGCAGCTAAATAATTCTCAAAGTTTATGAGAATATTTTTAATCCAAAGTCTTAAATCGCAATTATTAAGTATAAATAAATTTTTTGATTATGAAATTTTTCGTTTATATATAACTTT
>FWPU01003643.1_pt1 | contig 38146 bp, 39 predicted proteins | sample 2228361 | NCBI WGS metagenome assembly FWPU01 (sample SAMEA103939777, study PRJEB20133) | metagenome | reverse complement strand
GAGGCTGGGAAAAGGTATTTTATTAAAATCTACAAGCAGGCTGTTGCTAATGGCGATAAACGGATGGTTGATTTTTGTAAATGTATTTTTGCATGCTATGACATGCATAAAATAAACGGTCATATAAAAAGACCAAATGGAAAACATAAGAGTAAAGACAAGTGCCTAACAAAATCCAGCGGATGGCTTATAGCCACCGCTGATTTAAAGCGTTAGAGGAAGACGCACAATTCTGGGAGTTTTGTCAATCTCTTGAATAATGGTAATATGCCATTTCTGTAATTGCTTGGCTTGTCTATCCCTTTAATCCGCTCCGATTTCCCACGACCTAAAAACTCTGAAATCTTATCCTCTAAAATGTCCTGAATAAACTCCTGGACATTCAACCTGACCATCTCCTCCAGTACATCGTATGTTACCCTTACTGCTCTCTGGTATAATCTCCAGTACCGATTTCGAATTGCTGAAGAAAACGAACCATTCCTATAGGTCCCAGCTCCTTTACCAGAACATCCAATCCTCACTTCCTTAATATGTGCAGGGCTTAATGCCTGGGCACTCATTAGGTTGCAGGATTGTTGGCTATTGTTTTGGAAAAATTTATGAATAATATGGATTAAATACGGAGTATCGGTTATTTTTTTACGCAGGTTCCTGAAGATCGTCATGTGACGGCCTTGCCTTAAACTTAATTTGACTTTTATACTCCCGTAACATTTGTCCCTTATAATCGTTTCATGCGATGGTTCAGAAGAGCAATAGGCATTATCGTCAGGCTGATGGTCCCTCTTGTAATCCTCACTCTAATGATAGGAATTGCAAAGACATTCCTTGACTTGAAGGACGTGTTTTACAGCCCGACCATAGCAGGAGGTTTCGATATCATGGTGACAAATCTCCTCTCGATGTTCGTCATCATCGAGCTGCTCAAGGGAATCATCGAGTATTTCGAAATACACAGGATCAAGCTTACATTTATCACCGATGCAGCCATTGTTTTCATATTGAGGGAAGTCATGATCGGCTTGTATCAGCATAAGATTACGGCCATTGAGATCGGCTCGATTGCCCTGCTGCTCCTGGTCATCGGCGCTATAAGAACCATGGCCATCAAGTATTCGCCTGACAGAAAAGGAGGTGATAAGACATGAATTTGAAATTTAGGGACAAGATAGAAGATATAATACTTGCCATTATTCTGCTTACCGGTACGCTACTTATCATTATTCATTGGAAATGAAACAGAAGTTTCATGCAACTGACATAATTCTGTAACATTTCTTTGCTATGATTAAATATAAAAAAGGAGGTGCCATGAACACACTTGCGATACATCCAAATGACGTAGATAATGCGTTATGTCCGTACGGTGACATTCTTGCCGATGTGTGCCGCGCTTCGGTATCGTCGATGAAGCTGGGGCTTACTGGGAGTCTCAAATCCTGCACCAGCGAAGATTACGACGGATGTCCAATATTCTTAGCCAAACTTCTGAGAAAGGTGCAAAGGGGGTCCCATCATGATTATCGATGCAAGAGATCTTTCATTTGATGAGGCATTTAAGGAATTGAACGATGTTGTCTCCCATGGTTATGCAAGCCGTGATGAGGTATTGATCTTCGTTGAGGCACATGACTGTGAGAAATTAAACCTTATAACGGGTTTTGCGGAAGTGCTTCTGGAATGTAAAACATGGGTCGTGGAGGCAAACGGATTTTATGTTGTCAGAGTCACTCAGGAAGCTGTCGAAGGCATTTTGAGGGGATAGCAATAAAACTTAACATCCCCTTAATATTGCTTTAACATTGCCTTGTCAGCTTAAATTATGTTAATCGGTTTATTAAGCCTCGTTATCTGCGCGATCACTATCTACAAGAAATTTCTGACGTATCTGATGGAGTCAAATAAAAAGTTTAAGATTGTTGTCCACGGCTATGTGCTACTGAACTTTAATCGTTATCTGAAAACCAACTTAAATATCCATTGACAAAGATGCATTAAAAATACATAATAATACATATTAAATTTGCATATTGAAGGGAGGAAGCTATGAGGACTACATTAAACATAGAAGATGAATTGCTCAAGAAGGCATCAAAATTAACCGGTATCAAAGAAAAAACATCCCTGGTTAAGCATGGTTTGGAAGCCTTAATTGCCAGGGAGAGCAGTAAAAGGCTTGCCAAACTGGGCGGGACTGAAAAGGAATTGACTATGATACCTCGTAGAAGGTTACTGAACAAATAAAGTGGTTCTTGTTGACACTTCGGTATGGGTGTTACACCTGCGGAAAGGGAATATTAAGCTTGAGAGGTTATTGAATGACGGAGATGTTGTCTGTCATTCGTTTATTGCAAGTGAACTTGCTTGCGGAAATCTAAAGAATAGATACGAAATACTTTCACTCCTTCAAGCACTCCCCATGGCAACACAGGCAGAACATGAAGATGTTATGCAATTTATAGAGAACTATCATTTGATGGGGAAGGGATTAGGTTACATCGATATGCATTTACTCGCTTCGGCTCTTTTGAGTGAAGTTCCAATCTGGACGCTTGATAAAAAACTGGAGAAAGTCTCAACCGAACTTGGTATCAGTTTTAAAAAGAAATAATTAGATAACAAGTCATTTCAGCGGATGGCGAAAAAACGCCCCCGCTGAATTCTATCGTTAAACCTGTAGAAAAAGTCCCGAAAGGGTTATAATATCGCCATATACAATTATAAAAAGCGATGGAGAACGCTTAGAAGGTTTAAGAGAAAGGAGTCAAATCTTTATTAATGACAAATAAAAAAGGAAACGGTGAGGGTTGAAAGGGGCTGTCAATATGAAAGATCTGATCCCTTTAAGCTTTTCCTATCAATTATCAGCGGTTCTGAAGATTATCTTAAATGGATAAAAGAAGTGACTTCTTAAGGGGGAGGGGGCATGGAAGAAAAGGTCACTGAAACACTTGAACAGTTAATAGCGAGTTCAGGCTGGAAGGAGAAGATACCTGAATCAAACAAGGGTTTCCTCGAATGGGATAAGGAACTTATTTTCAACGTAAGAACACAACGTGGTTATGAGGTTGAATACGATGCACGCCTTCAGTGGGGGTGTTCTCCAACAGAGACACTTTTAATGAGTGTGGCAGGATGTATGGCAATTGACTTGGTCTTCTTTCTTCAGAAGATGAAGGTTGATCTAAAAGGCTTCAAGATTACATACGAGGGCAAAAGAAACCCCACACCTCCTCAGTACTATACATCCATATATATGCTTATAACTCTATCTGGTGAAGGGCTTACACCAAAGAAGGTAGAGAGGGCCATCTCCCTTTCACAAGGGAAATACTGCTCTGTGTATCACTCCCTAAGGAAGGATATCGAGGTGAAGGTTGAGTATAAGATTGAGGATGAGCCTAAGTAATGCCCAGATTTTTTCAAGGCAGAATCTGACAAAGGTTTACAGATATGGAGAGGAATTTGCATAAAGGAGATGAAGATTAGACGTATAGAGTAGAAAACAGCAAGGAATAACGGGCATAATCCTGATATAAACTCAATGAAATAAAACCCATGCTGTTGGGGAAAAGAAAATTCTGAAATAACGGATACAAATTTTAAGGAGAGTAGAAATCTTAAAAACCGACTTTTTCTACAGACTCGTTAGATGTAAAAAAGATAACCATAGAGGTCAATCTAATGAATTATTATGTATATGAAAATTGGACTGCAGAACACAAGGCAATGATTCATAGAGGCTCTTGTAGGAACTGTAGTGAAGGACGAGGCTGTCATGAGAACCCACTGGGTAATAGGAATGGTAAGTGGCATGGTCCATTTGATTCACTTGAAGATGCAAAAAAAGCAGCAATAAATACAGGTAAGCCAGTCCGACAACATCGCTGTATATGAAAGATTTGCAAATTTTAGCTAAAATAGATAACAGATGCAAAACAAATAAAGCAAGGGGGATATAACCATGAAGAAAGTAACAGCAACAGATACTATTGCATTGTCAATACCTGAAAGAATCCAACTGGTAGAAGATATTTGGGATACGATAGCTGCTGAAGCCCAGTCTATTGAATTAACAGAAGATGAGAAAAGGATAATTGATGAGCGGTTGGAGGCTTATCATAGAAACCCTGATTTAGGATCTCCATAGGAGGATGTTTATAAAAGGATAGTAAGCAGGCAATGAAATATAATGTCATTGTCAGGCCTGAAGCCGAAGATGACTTAAAGGAAGCTTTTTCTTGGTACGAAGATAAACGTAGAGGGTTAGGTTATGACTTACTTTTGCAGGTTGATGCAGGAATCAACTTTATTAATAGAAATCCTGAAATTCATCCAATAGAATACAAAGGAACGAGGAAACATCTTATCAAAAGGTTTCTGTATAAAATCATTTATCTTATAGAGGGAGAAAAGATAATAATCCTTGCTGTAATTAGAAGACGTGATTTAATAAAAAAGAGAATAGATAGCATCTAACAAAAAAATCCAGCGGATGGCTTACATCCACCGCTGATTTTGTCGTTGTCGAGGACGCTTCGCACCCTCGACAATGGTGCGGATGAGGAGCACGCATGTTTGTTCCGCGCGAAGCGACTCACAACCATGCGGATTGAACAGACGCCATTCGGGCGATCCTCATCCACACCATTATGCCTCAAGATGAACTGACGGGGAGGTGATAAATATAGCCAGAATAACGATGTTGGGGATGGAGTCCCCCTTGGAACCGCCCAGACCAGGCTAATGACTCCTACCATGCAGGCTTCTGCACGATGGTCTGGAACGTGTTCACGAAAGGAGGACTTCATTATGGAACATATCTACACTCTTGCTGCCCTGTGGCTTGGGCTTGCTGTCCTATCTGCGGTGGTTGCCTATCACCTGCGGGTATCAATTGCATTGGTTGAGATTTGTGTCGGCGTGATCGGAGCCGCAGTCGCCGGCTATTTCGGAAAGGCCGATGCACTCGGCTCCAACTCTGAATGGCTCCGGTTTTTGGCTGCTTCGGGAGCTATCCTGCTTACGTTCTTGGCGGGTGCCGAACTTGAGCCGGATGTGATTCAAAAGAAACTCAAGGAAGTGACAGTAGTTGGTCTTATTGGCTTCTTTGCCCCATTCTTGGGATGCATGGTTATCGCACGGTACGTGCTCGATTGGAATCTCCAGGCCAGCTTGCTATGCGGTGTGGCGCTTTCGACTACCTCGATGGCGGTTGTGTATGCAGTAATGCTGGAAACGGGCTTCAACAAGACGGATTTTGGCAAGGGCATCCTTGGTGCCTGCTTTGTCAATGATCTCGGTACAGTTATCGCGCTGGGATTGTTGTTTGCCCCGTTTACCTACAGAACCGTAATCTTCATCGTAGTGACGACTCTCGTGTTTTTGGTATTGCCACTCACAAGCAAGTTGTTGACGCGCATCTACGCCTATCGGACTGCGGCCATCCGAACCAAATGGGTTATCTTCATCCTTTTCGCCTTGGGTGCATTGGCGATTTGGTCGGGGAGTGAGGCAGTTCTTCCAGCCTACCTTGTTGGTATGATTCTGGCTGAGTTCTCGAATGGAGACACCTTCTGGATTCGCCGTCTCCGGACGTTGACCATCGGGTTTCTCACCCCGTTCTATTTCCTCCGTGCAGGAACATTCGTCTCACTGCCAGCCCTTGCTGCCGCTCCCGTCGTTTTTCTGCTTTTGTTTGGGGGAAAGGTCATATCGAAGATATTCGGGCTTTACCCGATTATCGGTCGGTTTCGCCGCAGACGAGACGAGCGATGGTATTATACGCTGATGATGTCCACAGGCTTGACGTTCGGAACGATTTCAGCTTTGTATGGGTTGTCGCACAACATCGTAACGCAGGCACAATATTCTTTTCTGGTTGCAGTGGTTATTGCGAGCGCTGTAGTGCCGACTTGGATCGCCGGGGTGGCCTTTTTGCCCTCTCATCTACTACCTGAACCGGATATGCGGGCAGAGGCAATACCACACGAAGAAGGTGCGGAAGAAGAAGGGTGAGAGTGGATCGAATTCAAAGAAAGGCATAACAACCGGTTCCAGCGGACGGGCTACCGCCCGCCGCTGAGCTTTATCGTTAAACCTGTAGAAAAAGTCCCGAAAGGGTTATAATATCGCCATATACAATTATAAAAAGCGATGGAGAACGCTTAGAAGGTTTAAGAGAAAGGAGTCAAATCTTTATTAATGACAAATAAAAAAGGAAACGGTGAGGGTTGAAAGGGGCTGTCAATATGAAAGATCTGATCCCTTTAAGCTTTTCCTATCAATTATCAGCGGTTCTGAAGATTATCTTAAATGGATAAAAGAAGTGACTTCTTAAGGGGGAGGGGGCATGGAAGAAAAGGTCACTGAAACACTTGAACAGTTAATAGCGAGTTCAGGCTGGAAGGAGAAGATACCTGAATCAAACAAGGGTTTCCTCGAATGGGATAAGGAACTTATTTTCAACGTAAGAACACAACGTGGTTATGAGGTTGAATACGATGCACGCCTTCAGTGGGGGTGTTCTCCAACAGAGACACTTTTAATGAGTGTGGCAGGATGTATGGCAATTGACTTGGTCTTCTTTCTTCAGAAGATGAAGGTTGATCTAAAAGGCTTCAAGATTACATACGAGGGCAAAAGAAACCCCACACCTCCTCAGTACTATACATCCATATATATGCTTATAACTCTATCTGGTGAAGGGCTTACACCAAAGAAGGTAGAGAGGGCCATCTCCCTTTCACAAGGGAAATACTGCTCTGTGTATCACTCCCTAAGGAAGGATATCGAGGTGAAGGTTGAGTATAAGATTGAGGATGAGCCTAAGTAATGCCCAGATTTTTTCAAGGCAGAATCTGACAAAGGTTTACAGATATGGAGAGGAATTTGCATAAAGGAGATGAAGATTAGACGTATAGAGTAGAAAACAGCAAGGAATAACGGGCATAATCCTGATATAAACTCAATGAAATAAAACCCATGCTGTTGGGGAAAAGAAAATTCTGAAATAACGGATACAAATTTTAAGGAGAGTAGAAATCTTAAAAACCGACTTTTTTACACACTCGTTATAAGAAAAAATAATGAAAACATGAACATAAAAATATTCTTTACAATATTTATGACTGTATTATTTGCCGAGCTGGGCGATAAAACGCAATTAGCAACATTATTATTTGCAACCAATAAAGAACACTCAAAATTAATGGTTTTCCTATCAGCGGCATCAGCACTTGTTGTTGCATCTGTTATTGCCGTGCTTTTAGGAAACATATTAGGAAAATATATTAATCCTAAATACCTCTCATGGATCGCAGGTGCAGGATTTATAATTATCGGTATTTGGACCCTTGTCAAAGCATGAAATAAAGACTTATAACAACGCCTTTCAATGGAGGCGCCAGAATATGCAGGCAAAAGAGCTAATGGGAGCCAAAATGAGCCAGAAAATCAACTTGTAAAGGCATAAAAAAGACAGAAGAAGGTTATTCTGTATGGGTACCTGGACTGCCAGGTTGCTGGTCACAAGGCAAGACAGAGGCATTAGAAAATATTAAAGATGCCATACGGGCATATTTAGAAACTGTGGATGAATTGACAAAGGATAAAGGATCTCGCAAGGACTATTAAATCTAAACAAAACAGGAGTTTACAAAAAAAATTATGCCTACAGTCTATATTAAGACCTTTGGCTGTCAGATGAATGAGCATGATTCTGAGAAGATAGCAGGCATCTTTTCAGAATTGGGTTATGGAGAGAGTAATAACATCAAAGATGCTGATGTGATAGTGATCAATACGTGCAGTATACGGGAAAAGACAGAGCAAAAGTTCTTCAGTGAACTTGGAAGACTTGAGTCAGCCAAAAAGAGAAGGCCTGACCTAAAGATTGCTATAGCTGGTTGTATAGCCAAGCTGAAAGGTAAGGATTTGTTCAAAAGATTTCCATATATTGATTATGTCTTTGGTCCTGACAATATTGACAAGCTTCAGTGGTGGATAAATAACAATGCACAAAGCACAGATTACAGAACACAGATTACGGCTATTGAGGATGACCCTGAGTATCACGAGAAACATCTGCCTGTAAGAAGGGAAGGGCAGGTGAAGGCATGGGTCTCAATCATGTATGGATGTAACAACTTCTGTGCCTATTGTGTTGTTCCTTACACAAGGGGAAGGGAGAGGAGTAGACCCGTAGGTGATATATATAATGAGATAGAGGAACTCGCCTCGCAGGGTTATAAAGAGGTTACCCTTCTTGGACAGAATGTTAATTCATATGGAAAAAATCTTAATGAAAACAAGGACTTCCCTGATTTACTTAAAGTAATACATGAAATCTCAGGGATAGAAAGGATAAGGTTTGTTACATCCCATCCAAAAGACCTTTCTGAAAAGTTAATAGAATATATGAGGGATTTACCAAAGGTATGTGAACATATCCATCTGCCAATACAGGCAGGTTCAGACAAGATCCTGAGCCTTATGAACAGGGGCTATACCTATAGCCAGTACATGGAAAAGGTTGAGAGACTCAGGAGGATGATACCTGATATAGCTATAACGACAGATGTAATTGTTGGTTTTCCTGAGGAGAGTGAAGAGGATTTCAACCACACAATAAAGGCACTGAAAGAGATAGAATTTGATGGTATATTTGCATTTAAATACTCAAAAAGACCCGGCACAAGGGCTATAAGCTTTTCCGGTCATATTAATGAGGAGACAAAATCAAGGAGGCTTACTGATGTGCTTAGCCTGCAGGAAGAGATTACATACAGAAAGAATAAACTCCTTGAAGGAAGGATTGTGGATGTACTTGTTGAGGGCAAAAGCGAGACAGATAGTCAGAAAATGAGTGGTAGAACAAGGACTAACAAGATTGTAAATTTTTATGGAGATAAAAACGATATAGGTCATATCATTAATATAAAGATTTTAGAGGCAAAACAACATTCATTGTATGGAGAAAGGATTCAAGGTGTGTAGGGGTCAATTGTTATGAGGATAGCGATACAAACCCTTGGTTGTAAAGTAAACCAGTCAGAGAGTGCCTCTATAGAAGGCGTCCTCAGGTCAAGGGGATACGAAGTTGTAGATTATAAAGATAATCCTGACCTGTGTATAGTCAATACATGCACTGTGACAGCAAAGAGCGATTACCAGTCAAGACAGTTGATAAGAAGGGTTGTAAAAAATGGTGCAAGGGTCATAGCAACAGGCTGTTATGCCCAGTTAAGACCCCATGAACTCTCAGGGATTAAGGGTGTTATTTATGTTACAGGAAATTCCGGTAAGAACCATATCGTAGATAGGCTTGAAGATATTTATAAATCTAAAAGGCTGGAATTAGATATAACGAGACCAAACTCGCCTGTTAAAACAGACCTGTACTATTCAAATAGGGCAAGGGCATTTTTAAAGATACAGGATGGATGTAATCACTCATGTTCTTACTGTGCTGTTCCTATGGCAAGAGGTAAAAGCAGAAGCCTCAACCCTCAGGATGTATTAAAAGCAGTGGAAAGTTTTTGCTTAGAAGGCTACAAGGAGGTTGTTTTAACAGGAGTGCATATAGGCAATTATGGCCTTGACCTTGCTCCACGAATCTCATTAACTGAGATAATAAAAGAGATTAGAAATACCTATCCACAGATTCGCCTCCGATTAAGTTCAATTGAGCCAAACGAATTAGATGATGACCTTTTGTCTATAATAGCGGATAAACTGATCTGTCCTCATCTGCACATACCACTTCAGAGCGGATCTGATAGGATACTGAGTGCAATGAACAGGAGATATAACAAGACATTTTTCAGGGATATGATTAATAAGATAATCTCAATCAATCCCGATATCTCCATTGGCACAGATGTGATAGTCGGTTTTCCAGGTGAAAGAGAGAAGGAGTTTCATGAGACCGTTGAATTAGTTGAAGAATTGCCTTTCAGTTATATCCATGTCTTTCCATACTCTAAAAGACCAGGCACAAATGCAGAATCCCTACAAGGACATCTTGCCCCTAAAATTAAAAAGAAGAGGGTGGATGTGATAAGGGAGATAGCATATAGGAAGAAAAATGATTATATTTCAAGATATTTAGATAAGGTTCTTGAGGTAATAGTTGAAGCAAGTGATAAAACCAATGGATTTTTAAGGGCAATTTCAGACAATTATATCAAGGTGCTCCTTAAAAAAGAGGGGCTAAGACCCTGTTCAAAGATCCTTGTAAAAGGGATTTCCGTATTTAATGATAAACTCATCTGTGAACCACTCAATAATACTCAAAAATAGCTTAACCATTTGTTTTTTCAAGGTTTTTTGCCTGATTAAAAATTAAGCAATCTAAAAAACTTTAACTCAGAAGCCCCATTCAGAAGGATGTAGGAAGGGGTTAACCACACATTTTTAACATTATATTAATACCCCTTATGTCCGATAAGATATATTATGTTAAATTAGATAAGATTAGCCTTTTTGCTTGTGGTTTTGTACTAATCTGACCAAGAAATTGTGCCTTATGTAATAAGGCTATTGACTTTCCCACAATTATGCCACTTCCGCATTTTAATAAATCCTGAATCTCCTCACCATTGAGTAATGGCCTTTTCCTGAATTTGATAAAATCTTCTGCCCTCCTCAAAAACTCCTTGAGCCTCTTTTCATGTATCAAAGATAATACAATCGCTGTCTCATAAATATATTCACCTGATGCTGAAAAGATATGATAAAGCCTCTCATCAGTTATTTTTCCTCTGACGTTATCTAATCCTTTAGAAATACTACTGATTATCTTTCTTATACTTTTACTTGGCCTGAGGGAGATCTCTCTTTTAATTATTTTGTGGTTCTTTAAAATAAGAAAAAGTTTGATAAGACCATCCCTCTTAAGACCTTGATTTATTTCTTCTCCCAGAAAATCGTCGTTCTCCCTTTTTCTAAAAAAACTATTAATCCTTTTTCCGTTCCTCTCTATAAATGCCTCATATCTCTTCAGTAATCTTAGATTTCGTGTTAAAGTCTCTTTGTCCAATTTTGTAACCTCTTGCAGGATACCATCAATAAAGGATTTTTTAAGGTGATAACAACAATTTTTCTGATTGAGTATCCTAAAGAATTCACCTGTTATCCTTTCAGGAGCAATGCTCTTAAGTTCAGGTGCATGGAGTCTGAGCAACGCAGAAGTCTCTTCATCTATGGTAAAGCATAGTTCTACAGCGTGTCTGTATGCCCTTAAGACCCTGAGCGGGTCGTCTTTTAGGCTTCTGGAAGAAAAGACCCTTATAACCCCTTTTTCTAAGTCCTTAAGTCCTCCTAAAGGGTCTATAAATCCACTTTTAGGTGACCATGCCATTGCATTGATGGTAAAATCCCTGAGCATCAAATCATCATGTATACTGCCTCTTAGTGGTGTAAAATCAATAACCTTCCCGTTTCTTAATACAATACGAAATACCGTGTTTTTAAAGATGATGAGTGTACCATTGAATTTTCTTGCAGTCTGTTTTGCAATCTCAAGAGGATCTCCATCTATCACGTAGTCTATGTCCATTGAGTTACGGCAAAGAAGGGCGTCTCTTAAATAGCCTCCAACAAGATATCCAGTTGTCTTCAAGTTATTGAAGACCCATTCATTGATTCGCTCTGAGAGTATCTTTTCTGGCAAATCGGCTGGATTTGGATTAACCAATGGCACAGAGACCTCAAATCCTGAGTTCAGCCTTAATAGTTTCTTTAAGTCTGTTGATGATTTCTGAATGGAGGGTATTGACCTCTCTATCAGTGAGTGTTCTGTCTGATGCCCTGTAACGAATAGTAAAGGCTACACTCTTTTTGTCAGGAGGGACCTGTTTTCCTGTGTATATATCAAATAAGTCAAAAGATTCAATTATATCTGAATCTATATCAGAGATTATTTTCTTTATCTGAGCGAATTGGGTCTCCTTAGGAACAACTATAGATATATCCCTCTCAATATATGGATATCTTGGTAATGGTCTGAACGTTATCCTTAATGGTATTGCCTCAATAAGTGACATGAGATTGCTTATCTCAAGAAGGTTTATGTCTCCTCTTAGTTCGTAAAGAGAGGCAACAAGAGGATGGAGTTCTCCTGCTGAACCGATTACATGGTTGTTTATCTTTATGACACAGGATCGACCGGGATGAAGATATGGTTCAACCATCAAATTACCATTTTCAATGGAATAATTTTTTATCTTTAAGCCATCAAATAGATTCTCAATAGAACCCTTTATGTCATAAAATCCATTGTGAGTCTTCTCCCATATAGAAGGAGTGGATGCTTTACAATGGATTGCTGCCATCTGAATAACTTCATCAGGAAGCTTATCCTTTTTATCAAAAAAGACCCTTGAAACCTCAAAGAAACTAAATGCATTCTCTCCTCTGCTCTGGTTAAGCCTTGCATTATTAAGCAGAGAAGGTATTAAGGTTGTTCTGAGGGCTGACTCCTCTTTTCTCAGTGGATTCTTGATAAAAATAAGTCTCCTTCTTCTGTCAACCTTTGGGATATTTAAATCATCAAGTGATGATGGATTTAAGAAACTCAGGTTTATAACCTCTGTAAATCCTGACCTGACCATGGAGTCCTTTATAAGGTTTATTGTCCTGACACCATTCTTTTCTGTTATCCTGTTAACCCTTATGGCAGGCATGGTGGCAGGTATCCTATCATAACCATGTAGCCTTGCCACCTCCTCGACTATATCCACATCCCTCTGGATGTCTCTCCTGTAGCTTGGTGGTATAACAATAATCCCCTCCCCTTCCCTTCTATAACTGAATCCAAGTCTATTCAATATAGCCTCTACTGTTGATTCATCAATATCAATTCCAAGAAGATCTTTTATCTTCTTGGATCTGACATAGACCTCAGTAGGCATGTACGGAATAGGATAATTATCATTCAACCTTGTGACCCTGCCTCCTGCTATCTCATTTATTAGCATCGTTGCCCTGTCGAGCGCCTTTACAATCACATCTATATCAGTCCCCCTCTCAAACCTATAGGAGGCCTCTGTTGTTAGATTTAGAGCCTTTGATGTCCTTCTTATAGATACAGGATCGAAATAGGCACTCTCAAGCAATACATTTACTGTTGACGGTGTGACCTCACTATTTAGTCCGCCCATAACACCTGCTATTGCCACAGGCTTTTCAGAATCCCATATCATAAGCGTCTCACTATTCAAAGGCCTCTCTTCGCCGTCAAGGGTCTTAAAACTTGATACACTACCTGCTTTTTTGACAACGATCGTTTTCCTTTCGAGTCTATCAAGGTCAAAGGCATGTAGTGGATGGCCCATCTCCAACAGCACATAGTTTGTTATATCCACAATATTATTTACAGGCCTCATACCATGAGACTCAAGTCTTTTAATGACCCATTCTGGAGAAGATCCAACCCTTACACCATATATTATCCTTGATGCATATCTATGGCAAAGTGTTGTATCTACAATCTCGATCAACGGGGCATCTATATCATTCTCATGGACAGAGATAAAAGGATATTTAACAGGAATCTGGAGACCTGCAGATACCTCACGGGCAATGCCAATGATGGAAAGACAATCAGCCCTGTTCGGCGTTATCGAAACCTCAAGCACTGTATCATCAGCAACCTCTTCAACCTCTTCAACCTCAAGGCCTGCCATGGTTAGGAGGTGTGCGAGTTCTCCTGGTGAGAGTTTGAAATCTACAAATTCCTTAAGCCATTTCAGCGATATGCGCATAACTTATCCAAATGAACTACCCGCAGTATACTGCGAAGTATCAAAGCTAAAACGATACAGGAGGAATTTTTTGATTAAAATTGATCTAAGAATCTCCTATCATTCTCCAGAAAGAGCCTGATATCATTGATGCCATATTTGAGCATTGCTATACGTTCTATGCCCATACCAAAGGCAAATCCCCTGTATCTATCAGATTCGTAACCTGCTATCTCAAAGACACGAGGGTGAATCATGCCTGCACCAAGCACCTCTACCCAACCACTATTCTTACAGACCTTGCAACCTGAGCCATTGCAGAGGATACAGGATATGTCAACTTCAGCACTCGGCTCTGTAAAAGGGAAATAACTTGGTCTGAAACGTATTGCTGTCTGATGACCGAACACCTCATGAGCGAAGACCTCCAGTACACCCCTCAGGTCACTCATGGATATATACTCATCCACCATAAAACCCTCAAGTTGGTGAAACATTGGTATATGACTTATGTCTACATCACATCTATATACCTTACCAGGTGCTACAACACTCAAAGGCGGTATATTCTCTTCCATTACCCTCACCTGTACAGGTGAGGTATGCGTTCTTAATACAACCTCTTCAGAGATGTAGAAGGTATCCTGCATATCCCTTGCAGGATGGTCCTTAGGTATATTAAGGGCCTCAAAATTATAATAGTCGAGTTCAACCTCAGGACCTTCCATTACACTGAACCCAAGAGAGATAAAGATATCTATAATCTCATTCAGTACACTTGTGGAGGGGTGTAGATGTCCGGAAGGGATATGGAAACCAGGAAGTGTGACATCAATACCTTCAGCCTTAAGCCTTTTTTCAAGTTCTACTGTCTTGAGGTCTTCTTCTCTTTCTTTAAGGAGTTCTTCTAATCGGTTCTTTACATCATTAAGAACCCTCCCATATTCTGGCCTTATATCCCTCGGGATAGATTTAAGTGATTTTACCCTTTCTGTGATTAAACCTTTTTTCCCAAGATATTTGGTTCTTAGAAGGGTGAGGGCGTTCAGAGTGTTGGCCTTTCGTATCTCCGTCTCGGCAAGGGCATTTATGGATTGTAACTCCTCTATCATTCACTTTTCTTGAGCATTTCAACAAGTTGGTTAAAGGAGTTAGGGTCGTGATATGCCATATCCGCAAGGGCCTTTCTGTTTAACTGTACATTTGATTTCCTGAGTTTATCCATAAACTGACTGTAGGTCATACCAACTGCCCTGACAGCTGCATTTATTCTTGCAATCCAGAGTGACCTGAACTCACGTTTTTTAACTCTCCTGTCTCTGTACGCATAGAGAAGAGCTTTATCAACTGCCTCTGTGGCAACTCTGTAAAGACGGCTTCTTGCTCCATAATAGCCTTTTGCCATCTTGAGGACCTTCTTTCTCCTTCTCCTTGTCTTAAAACCACCTTTAGCCCTTGGCATCTATCCTCTCCTTAAAATTATTAAGCAATAGTAATATATAGGTGATAATTATACAGAAAAAATAAAATTTTTGGAATACATCAATAGGGAAGCAGTTTCTTGACAGAATCAAGGTTTGTCTTATCAACCAACCCTCCCTTCCTAAGGCGCCTTGTCCTTTTTGAGGATTTGCCTGTCAGAAGGTGACTCTTGTATGCGCTGCTCTTTTTAATCTTACCCTTTGCCGTTTTTTTAAACCTCTTGGCAGCCCCTCTATGGGTCTTCAGCTTCGGCATCATTACCTCCTTATCATCTTATCTTGGTGCAAGCACCATGGTCATTCTGTATCCTTCCATCCGCGCCTTCTGTTCTATGCTGGCAGTTGCAGAAAATTCCTCTGCAATCCTGTCAAATATCTTCTTTGCTGTATCTGCATGCACTATCTCCCGTCCTCTGAACATCATCGTTATTTTTGCCTTATCCCCGTCTTCGAGGAATCTCTTTATATTCCTCATCTTGTTGAGTAAATCGTGTTCATTAATCTGTGGTCTGATCTTTATCTCTTTTACAGTAATTGTCTTCTGTCGTGATGACTTCTTGCTTTGCTGGTAACGATACTTACCATAGTCCATTATCCTGCACACAACTGGTTTTGCATTTGGTGCTACTTCAACAAGATCAAGCCCCTCCTCCTCTGCCCTTCTCAGTGCCTCTTCTGTGGTAAGGATGCCTAACTGTTTTCCGTCAGAACCGATAACCCTGATCTGTCGTTCCCTGATCTGCCTGTTTATCCTCAAACCTTTTATAGACTACCTCCGCTCACTGATTTCCTGTTCAAGTATCCTTATGAATTTATCAAGGGAAACCTCACCAAGACTTGACCCATCCCTCTTCCTTATATTAATCATTCTGTTGGATGCTTCTCTGTCACCTATTATACACATGTAAGGGGTCTTTAGCATAGTGGCCTTTCTTATCTTATAGCCTAACTTCTCATTGTCTTCATCAATATCTGCCCTGATATGCTTCTCAAGAAGACGTCGGTGTACATTCCTTGCATATTCTATCTGCTTCTCTGATATGGTCAATATAGAGACCTGAACCGGAGACAACCACAAGGGAAATGCACCTGCATAGTGTTCTATCAATATTCCTATAAACCTCTCCAATGAGCCCATGAGGGCACGATGAATCATAACAGGTCTATAATCCCTGCTATCAGCACCCCTGTAATTAATATCAAGTCTTTCAGGTATGTTAAAGTCCACTTGAATAGTGCTACATTGCCACGGCCTGCCAAGAGAATCCTTAACCTTAATGTCGATCTTTGGGCCGTAGAAGACACCCTCACCAGGGTCAACTGAATAATTCAGACCTCTGTGCTCAAGTGCCATCTTCAGTGCTGATGTTGCCTTTTCCCATTCAGTTTCGGTTCCTACATACTCATCAGGTCTTGTGGATAGATATATATCATATTCCTGAAAGCCAAAGGCATTTAAGATAAAGATTGTGAAGTCAAGAACAGCCTTTACCTCATCCTCAATCTGTTCCTCTGTACAGAAGATATGAGCATCATCCTGTGTAAACCCCCTGACTCTAAGGAGACCATGAAGCACACCTGAACGTTCATACCTGTATACCGTACCAAGCTCAGCATAGCGCAATGGTAAATCCCTGTAGCTTCTGAGATGACTTTTATAGATGGAGACGTGGAAGGGACAGTTCATTGGCTTTATCTCATATTCGATACCTTCTATTTCCATCGGAGAGTACATATTATCCCTGTAAAAATCCATATGACCTGTCTTCCTCCACAGGTCAAGCTTTGCGATGTGCGGTGTATACAATATTTGATACCCTGCCTTTGCATGCTCATTCAACCAGAACTCCTCAATTACTCTCCTTATCGTTGCTCCACGGGGATGCCATAGCACAAGCCCTGCACCGATCTCCTCACTGACACTGAAGAGGTCAAGCTCCTTACTAAGTCGTCTATGGTCTCTCCTTTTAACCTCTTCAAGGAATTTGAGATATTCATTGAGTTCCTTCTCAGTAAAGAAGGCAACCCCATATATACGCTGAAGCATCTTATTCCTCTCATCACCGCGCCAGTAAGCCCCTGCAACTGAGAGAAGCTTAAATGCCTTCACCTTGCCTGTTGACTCTAAGTGAGGTCCTCTACAGAGGTCAATGAAATTATCCTCTTCATAAATTGTGACAGTTCTGTCGTTCATCTCCTTTAAAAGCTCTACCTTATATATCTCTCCAAGATCGCCAAATAGCTTTATGGCCTCCTGCCTTGGAAGTTCCTTCATTACAAAAGGCGTATCCCTTTTGATTATCTCCCTCATCTTCTCTTCGATTAATGGCAGGTCATCTTCTGAGAATTTATGTGTGGAGTCAAAATCATAATAGAAACCCTCTGATGTGGCAGGTCCTATTGCGAGTTTTATATCAGGGTATAGTTCCTTTACGGCATGGGCCATGATATGGGATGTGCTATGGCGGTATATCTCAATCTTTTCTCTTTCGCTGTCCTGTGTCTCTATGATACTACAACCTCCTTTTCAGCTTTATACATGGTAGGCGCGGCGGGTTTCGAACCCACGACCTCTTCCGCGTCAAGGAAGCGCTCTCCCCCTGAGCTACGCGCCTTCTAATAGTATGATTATTGCAACGAAAATATTAAAGAAAAAAATTAGCCTTGTCAAGCAATCAATAGCAAGAGGTCAACGTTTTTCTGCCCTTACCTCTTTTACAGGAAATTCCATATTTATAACCTTTGCCTCTGACTTTTTCTTAGGGGTAATATCTTCCTGAACCCTGTTGATCTGTGCTTCAATCCTTGCACCCTTTGATATAGAAATAGACTCTTTATAAAATAATTCGCCCTTCCCTTTTGCATTCGACCCTATCTCAATCTCATTACCTTCCAGTCTGCCACTGAATTCACCATTTATCTTAACCTTTCCCTTTGATACAGCCTTTCCACCTATGAATTTGCCGGTAACGGTTATGTCTCCTCCTGCAATTATATCTCCATTACTAAGTTCTCCCTCTATGGTAGCATTGCCATCCTCTGTCTTTATGCTTCCCCTGCAGACACCCTTTATAATGATACTGGAGTTCTGCTCGCATGTGATGTTTCCTTCAACCTCTCCACTTAATTCCATGTCACATGAGACCACTATATCACCTGTCAGCTTGCTCCCTTTCAATATGGTGTTAACCTTCTGTGCTGGACTAATACTCTTATAAACACTATCACCTTCCTTAACATGATTGGTTGGCTCCTTCCATTTAAACATGACCCCCCCCTGCTTAAAGATTGTATGTTAATTCCCCCTGTTATCCTATAATTTACCCCTATTCTGGCATGAATTGCAAATATTAAAGCCCTTTCAATGCCTATTCAAGAATGACCCTTTTATTATAAATTAGAATGAATCTTTCTCATCTCATCTTCTTCAATACCAAGGCGATTCATCAGCTCAAGCACACATGCCTCAAAGAAGACGAGCGTGGAAATCTCAAAGAGCGAACCAAGTGGTGGAAGTGGGATGCCCATAAGTTCCCTTGTGGTATAACCAGCTACATCTCTGGGGATTGCCTCTGACTTAATGAGGACAGCTATATCAGCAAGCCTGGCAAGGTCAGAATTTATATCCCATGTGATGGCAGCAACCTTTCCTCCGAGGGCTTTTGATGCCTTTGCTGTTTCCACAACCCATGTGGTTTTCCCGGAGCCTGATACAGCAACTAAGGCATCACCCCTTCTCATGGCTGGAGTAATGGTCTCACCAACTATAAAGACCTTCTTCTTCAGGTGAACGAGTCGCATGCCGAATGCCTTTGCAACAAGGCCAGAACGTCCAGCACCAATTATATATATCCGTGGAGCTTTGATTATAAAATTAATAAATTTATTGAATTCCTCAATGGATATTCTGTCTGTAATATCTTTTATCTTCCCCAATATAAAAGAGTAATAGCTCATCCCTTCCATGTGCTTATCACCTCCCTGATCGTCTTTGCAGCATCCTGAGGGTTTTTTGCCTTTGTTATATACCCACCAACTATTATGATAGAAGGCTCAAAGGGCATTATATGTGGGATGTCCTCTAACCTTATTCCGCCGGCTATGCTGAATGGCAAATGTATTTCTCTTACAAATCTCTCAAGCATTGAGAATGGTTTTATGCCTCTCACTTGCTCATCAAGACCTGTATGGATGCAGATATAATCTGGGGATAGATGTACCAGCTCCTTTGCCTTTGAAATCCAGTCTTTTGAGCCTATGAGGTCTATCATCATTTTTTTGTTCCACCTTCTTGTTTCTTTGATAGTTTCTATTATAGTTTCCATTGATGCCTGTGCACACACGCTGATCATATCAGCACCTGCATCAAATGCCATCCCTGCCTCGAGGGCACCAGCATCCATTATTTTCAGATCCGCAAAGATATGTTTGCTTTTAAAATTTTTCTTAAATGTATTTACCGCTATCATGCCTGCAGATTTAATAAGGGGGGTACCTACCTCAATGATGTCCACATAACTGTGTGTGGCCCTAGCCACCTCAAGTGACCTTTCAAGACTCAAGAAATCAATAGCTACTTGGAGAAGCGTCATCCTTGATAAAATCATAGGCCTATTAATGCAGGATGTCAAGAGATAATTATGGAGGTTAACCTCGATAGATAATAATTCACCATACAAGGCTTATGGCATTGGGGACAACATTCAGGCGTGCCGGAAGTGTCCCGAAATAATCTCCGTCTATCTGTATATGAACGGTTTCTGTGGATGAAACCTCGATCTCAGGGCATTTCCTGTATATAACATCTTTAAAATCAAGATGCCTATTGTTGATTACTCCATATACATATCTTAAAAGATCCATCTTTGAACCTCCCTTAAAAAGGCAGAGGTCAAGCAGTGGTTCTGTAAGGCTTGCCTTTGGGGTTACCTTATAATGACCACCATAGCAACTTGCCTTTCCGATAATTGCTGTATGACCTTCAAACTCACCCTCAGATGTCTTTACCTTGATCAACGGCAGTGAATATTTAAGCCATGTCTTTAAACCCGACAGTATATAAGCACCCTTTCCTGAGAGTTTCTTTATCACGTTATTCCTCACCCTAAAGACTGCCTCACCATCAAAACCTATGCCTGCCATTAATGAGAAATACCATCCATTGATACTGCCAAGGCTTACCCTTTGTGACTTTCCTTTGAGCGCAAGGTTTATTGAGTCTTCAATATTTTCAGGGATACCAAGTTCCTTGGCAAGAACATTGGTTGTGCCAAGAGGAAGAAAGGCAACTGGTATATCATTATCTGAGTTCATCAAACCATTTATAACCTCATTAAAGGTGCCATCACCACCACCCACTATAACGAGGTCAGCATCCATAGGTCTCTGTGTAAATGAAAATGCATCACCCTTCTTGCTTGTGATATGGGTTGTAAGTGATACACTTCTTTTAAGAAGACCCTCTATGTGTTCTATTGACCTGAAGGCCCTGTTGCCTGCAATTGGATTAATGATGAGACTTACCTTCAATTATATCCTTTAAAGATACAATACCCCTGCAAGGATTGATCCTGTTTATAAGCACAGGGGTTGTTTGGAGATATTTGATCAGGGTGTTTACCTCTCCACCTGTTATAAAGAATGCCCGTCCACCATATGGGCTACCTCGCCTCTTTATGTGTGGAAGTCTTATATAGCCATAACGGCGAGTTGCTACATATCCTGTTGTATAATTAGGATCATCTGAGATACAGAGTTCACCAAGAACCATTGGGTGTCTATGAACCTTGCTTGCAAGGATAAGGGCCTCCTTTACAGTTGTGTTATTAAGTCCGATCCTTCCGAGCCTTCTGGAAAGGACTTGCAGAGCCGACTTTGTTATACCCATTCGTGTCACTCTCACACCCCTTAAAAGGTCAGGCTCAAGCCTTACACCTTCTATATTCATCAACATTGCACCACGCATTGCAATACCAACCGTGATGGCAGTAAATGCCTCATCTATTGCCCTTTCTGTTATGCCAACAGATGAAAGGAGACTTGTAGTCGTTCTCCTGACCGCATCAGGGGTTCTTGTATTAACAGTGCATAAAGGCAGAGACGGTATCCTTATTGGTCTCTCTTTCAGTTCCTCAACGGTCAGACGAATCTCCTCTGCCCTTCCCTTTTCATGCTGTAGTGCCCTGTCAGTGTAACTCTGCACAATATCAAGGATGTCCTTTCCCTCATATATACCCTCAGCCCCTGAGATATGGACACCTTCACTGCTTGCCCTCATCCTTATGCTGTAGTATCGTTTTGACATTATATCTCAAGTCCCAGATCTTTTATCATCTGTATGTCCTCTGATGGTTCTCTTCCAGGTGTTGTCAGATAGTTCCCGATGAGTAATCCATCAGCTCCTGCAATAAATACATATGAGTTCAGATCCCTCAGAGTTGATGGCCTTCCACCGCAGACCCTTATCTCGCGATCAGGCATTATGAGCCTGTAAATGGCGATTATCTTTAATGCCTCAATCGGCTCAAGAAGACCCATCTTCTCAGCAAGCGGAGTTCCTGCTATGGGGGTGAAAAAATTAATAGGTACAGAATCCACACCTATGTCCCTTAATGCAATAGCCATCTCAATTCTGTCTTCCCATGATTCACCCATACCGAATATCCCTCCACTACAGACAGAAAGGCCAAGAGACCTTGCAGACTCTATGGTTTCAACCTTCTCTCGATATGTATGGGTTGTGCAGATCTCCTTAAAGAATGCCTCAGAGGTCTCAAGGTTATGATGATACCTCTCAAGCCCTGCGTCCTTAAGCCTCTTTAATTCAGAGATTCCAATAATACCGAGTGTAACACATGGGGAAAGGCCGATCTCTCTAATCTCTGTAATATAATCGCATATCCTTTCAAGCTCCTTCCCTGATGGCCTCCTGCCACTTGTAACTATACAGAAGCGCCTTGCTCCATTTCCCTTTGCAGAGTGAGCAGCCCTCACAATTTCATCCTTATCAAGGAGCGGATAGACCTTAGCATTTGTTGTTTTGCTATGAGAAGATTGGGCACAGAATGAGCAGTCTTCAGGGCACGCACCGGATTTTGCATTAACTATTGAACAGAGGTCTACCTTTTTGCCCCTGAACCTTTCCCTGACCATGTTTGCAGAAGCAAGGAGTTCAAATATATCATCGCCCTCAATCCTTGAAAGGGAGATTGCCATATCCCTGTCAATACCACTTTCGGTCCTGTATGCAAAGGTCATGTCAGACATCGATATATTATAATCTATTAGAGGAGGTTTATCGGGTCTATATCAATATCAATCCTTATTCCTTTAATATTCTTCAGATAACTGATTATCTCTGTTGCCTTCTGTCTAAGCACTGTAGGGTTTTTGCCTTTTAGAATCAGGTGCCATCTCCATTGGTTCCTTATCTTTTCAATAGGTGCTGATGAAGGACCTAGGATTATAACATCATTCATATCCATCTTTTTTATCTCTTCTGAGAGCTCATTGATTACCTTTTTTATTGTCTCTTTCTTTTTGAAATTCATTATAATCCTTATCAGTTTACTAAATGGCGGATATCCAAGCTCTTTCCTAAGAAACAATTCTTTTTGAAAAAAGCCCTTATAATCATTCCTCCTTACATATTCAAAGACATAGTGTCCAGATTCGTAGGTTTGAATATATACGTTTCCTGGTATCTCACCTCTTCCTGCCCTTCCTGCGAGCTGTGTGAAGAGTTGAAATGCCCTCTCTGCTGATCTGAAGTCAGGGATATTTAATGCTATATCAGCAGAGACAATACCCGCAAGGGTTACATTGGGCAGGTCATGACCTTTTGCAACCATCTGTGTGCCAAGAAGGACATCGATCTTCTTCTCTTCCATTTCCTTAATCATTCTATAATGAGAAAGCTTCCTCATAGTCGTATCCCTATCCATCCTTTGCAATCTGAATTCAGGTATCAGACGTGTCAGTTCCTCTTCAAGTCGCTGCGTTCCTATGCCGGCATATTTTATCCTTATTCCCTTGCACTCCGGGCATGTCTTTTCAGGATATTTGTAAGAACCACAATAATGGCAGATCAGTGATTTTGTATCCTTATGGTATGTAAGGGTTATACTGCATAGTGGACATTTGTATGTGTAACTACAATCAGTACAGAGAAGATAAGGAGAATAACCTCGCCGGTTAAGTAAAAGGAGTGACTGATAACCCTTTGAATGATTTTCCTTTAATGCATCTATTAGTTTTTCTGAAAATATCCATGTCTTTTTGGGCTCTTTTGTCATATCAATTATCTCAACCCTTGGTAACGACCTGTTATCCACTCTCTTTGATAATTCAAGGCAGTGGAAGTTGCCTTTTTTTGCATTATAGTATGTCTCTATTGAAGGCGTTGCAGAACCTAAGATAACCTTTATGCCATCAATCCTTGATCTTGCAATAGCTACATCCCTTGCATTGTATCTTAGCCCTTCAAACTGTTTATATGATGTCTCCTGTTCCTCATCAACAATAATGAGTCCTAAATTCTGAAATGGTGCAAACACAGCACTCCTTACACCAAGCACAACCCTTGCCTCACCCTTTTTCATCCTCCACCAGTATTTTATCCTCTCACCCTCTGAGAGTCCGCTGTGAAAAAAGACCACCATATCCTTGAAATGACTTCTAAATCTATCGATCATCTGAGATGTAAGTGCAATCTCAGGAACAAGCACTATTGCCTCCTTTCCCTCTGGAAGGGATTTTATAGCCTGAATATAAACTTCTGTCTTTCCACTGCCTGTAACACCATGTAAGAGGAAGACCCCATCTTTTTTCATATTTATCTCCTTCAGGGCCTTCTGCTGTTCTTCATTAAGATTGATAACCCTAATCCCTTCTACACCCATATCATATGTAACCCTTGGTCTCCCTGGTCTTTTTATAGAGAGTAGTGGTAGAGGTACTGCATTCTTTAAGGCAAGACCGTAAGTTGCCATATAATACTGACTGACCCAGATGATCAGTCTCAATAACCCTTTAGTCAATAAAGGATCATCATCAATGACGTTTTTTATTGGGCGCAGTTTTATCCTTTCCTCCTCATCCTTGATGCCGATAATTACCCCAATCTTTTCAGACCCTTTAAAAGGTGCTACCACCCTTACACCGATGTTAAGCCTTTGCCTGATCTCCTCAGGAACACTGTAAGCGAAGGCATTTGCATTGATTGGGAATAAAACATCAATCTGCATTATATAGTCCTTTCTGATTCAAAAAGATTCCCTTAACAAGAGTAACAGAATCATATTAATCACATAAACAGCAAGCATACAAAGGGAGTCCCACGCCATGAACAATCGTTTCTTTTCAGTACGGTATGTGAGTCCAATAATAGCAATTGTCATCATGATGATAGCAGATATGGCTGAGATGATGTGATTCTGACTTACAGATGAAAGGAGTGGTCCTTTAATATAAAATATGTCGTCTATGGCGAGTAACATGACGTTAAAGATGTTACTGCCAAAGAGATTTCCGATAGCAAGGTCAACAGCATCTATCTTGATCGCATAGAAAGAGACAACAACTTCTGGAAGGGATGTTGAAACCGCTATGAGGATATTACCGACAAAGGTCTGTCCCAATCCTGTAACCTCCGCGATTCTCTCCCCAATCTTCGGGAGAAAGACAGCCGCTGTAATAACAACAATCGCGTTTATAGCATAATTTATTAATGCCTGTCTCATTGATACTTCCTTATATTTTAGTTCAACAGCAACCTCTTTTAAGTACATTGCGATATGGCGCCTCTCATAGATAAAGATCAATCTAACAGCAGTAAGATATATAAATAAAAATAAAAAACTATATAGCCCTATCCAGCCTATGGAGGGCACATAAGCACTTGCAAAGATGTTTACAGCAACAATACTTAAAAGAAGTATGCCTATGCTCCCGGAAAGCACGTGTCCGTGGTGAGCTTTTGATGACAAGGGTATATGGGGATAGAAGGCATCAAGCAATGCAAGGATAAGCATATTAAAGACACAACTCCCGATCACATCACCTACCGCAATATCAGGTAGATTTGAATATGTTACAGAACTTATCCCTGTAACAAGTTCGGGTAGGGACGTCACACTTGCCAAAAGCACCATCCCTATCCATGCCTTACCCATACCAGACTTCTCAGCAATGATGTCGCCATATCTTGAGAGTCTTGAACCTGAGTAAACTATTGCAGATGTGCATAGGATAAACCATATCCAGATTGACATCTAAACTCCTCTTATCACCGTATTCTTGAACGAATTATAACAACATCATTCTAAATCTACCAGAGGAAAATCAGAAAGGGAAAGGAAAATTCTATTTGACAGAGGTATTTGCTCTATGATAAAGTTTTAAACCTTAAAGGGCAGTGCCCTTAATCCTATGATTTCTCTTAAAAGGAGGAAAAGACATGCCACTTGATCCAACCAAACATGCAGACTGGGAGATTGCTGAGGCTGCTGAAAAAAATATGAAGACTGTTTATCAGCTTGCCGAGGAGCTTGGTATCGAAAAACAGGAACTATTGCCCCATGGTCATTATATTGCAAAGGTAGACTACAGAAGCGTACTCAGTCGCCTAAAGGATAGGCCAGACGGAAAATTTATCGAAGTAACTGCAATAACCCCTACTCCACTTGGCGAGGGCAAATCAACAACAACAATGGGGCTTCTTCAGGGCATAGGAAAACGCGGTAAAAACGTTACCGCGTGTATAAGACAGCCATCCGGTGGTCCAACCATGAATATAAAGGGCTCGGCAGCAGGTGGTGGTCTCTCACAATGTATACCACTCACTGAGTTCTCATTAGGTCTTACAGGTGATATTAATGCTGTCATGAATGCCCACAACCTGGCAATGGTTGCCCTGACAGCAAGGATGCAGCATGAATTCAATTATACAGATGAACAACTATCAAAAAGGAATCTTAGACGCCTTAATATTGACCCTAAGAATGTGGAGATGGGATGGGTCATAGATTACTGTGCGCAGGCACTGAGAAACATCATTATAGGCATTGGAGGCAAGATGGATGGCTTTATGATGCCATCAAGATTTGGCATTGCAGTATCCTCTGAGGTTATGGCAATCCTATCCATCTTCAGTGACCTTAAGGACTTCAGAGATCGTATTGGTGGTATAGTGGTAGCCTATGATAAACAGGGGAATCCGATCACCACAGAGGATCTTGAGGTAGCAGGTGCAATGACTGCATGGATGCGTGAGGCATTAAATCCTAACCTTATGCAATCTATTGAAGGCCAGCCATGTTTTGTTCATGCAGGTCCGTTTGCCAATATTGCTATTGGTCAATCCTCGATTGTGGCTGACAAGGTATGCCTTAAACTGGCAGATTATCATATCACGGAGTCAGGATTTGGCGCTGACATAGGCTTTGAGAAGTTCTGGAATGTGAAGTGTAGATACTCAGGAAACATCCCAAATGTATCGGTAATCACAACAACAATTCGCGGCCTCAAACACCATGGTGTTAATGCAGGTGCACCACCATGTCCACCTGGAAAGCCAATCCCAAAGGAGTATTTTAAAGAGAATCTTGCATGGCTTGAAGATGGTGTAGCTAATGTTATTCATCATATAAGAACGGTCAAGAAGGCTGGTATAAATCCTGTAGTCTGTATAAATAAATTCCATACTGATACCAATGCTGAGATTGAGTTGACAAGGAAGATGTGCGAGGCCGTAGGTGCAAAGGTAGCGGTCTCTGAACACTGGCAGTACGGTGGTGAAGGTGCTTTAGAACTTGCAGATGCTGTACTTGATGCCTGCGAGGAGCCGGTTAATTTTAAATTCCTCTATGATATGGATACTCCGCTGAGGAAGAGGATCGAATTAATAGCAAAAGAGGTATATGGTGCAGATGGAGTAACCTATTCCCCCGAGGCAACAGCAAAGGCTGAGAGATTTGAGAAAGACCCTAAATTCAAGGATTATGCCACAATGATGGTAAAGACCCATCTCTCACTTTCCCATGACCCTACCCTTAAAGGGGTACCAAAGGGGTGGACATTACATATCAGGGACTTCCTGACATACGGTGGTGCCCGCTTCATATGTCCTGTTGCAGGCAATATCAGTCTCATGCCAGGAACATCCTCTGATCCTGCTTACAGAAGGGTGGATGTTGATATTGACACAGGAAGGGTTAAGGGGCTATTCTAAAAAATATTTATTATGTGGTGGTTTCTGATTGGCAGAGACCACCACATTCTTTAGCCTCGGCAATCCGTCTATGGTGGTAAAGTAACTTATTAAGATATTATTATTAATCTCCTGAGTTTATTAATGTTTAGTGTGATTTTATCACGAGTCAGAAATCTCCCCAATTTGATAACACTCACAAGGATTATACTTATGCCGTTCTTTGCTGCCACACTTATTTATAGTAAGTATCCCTATGCATTAATACTCTTTATCTCTGCAGGCATAACAGATATACTCGATGGCTATATAGCGCGAGTAAAGAGACAGGTGAGTGATTTCGGCACAATCCTTGACCCAATAGCTGATAAATTCATCCTCTTCACATCGTTCATCCTCATGACCGCAAATGGAATTATCCCAAAGTGGGTTACTGTTATTGTAATAAGCAGAGATATAATAGTCATCACAGGCGCCCTTATACTTTATTTTGTAACAAATAAGATGACGGTCGAGCCAAGCATTCTGGGAAAGGCATCCAATGTCCTGCAGTATCTCCTTATAGGGTTAACATTGCTATCTGTAACCCTAAAAGGTGAATCAATCATTCCGATGTCCTATCTCATCCTGGTTGCAATGTTAACAGCCTTATCAGGACTTCAGTATGTATATAAGGGATTAAAGATCGTTGAGACAGAGGGTATTTAGATGGCCATTGTAATCAGCGGGGTTATGAAAGGGAGTCTTGCTGAGGAGAAAGGCATCAAAAAGGGTGATATTCTTCTTAGTATAAGTAAAAATCCTGTGAGGGATGTAATAGATTACCTCTATTATTCAAAATACGAAACCCTTAACCTAAAGATTAACAGAGGTAACAAGACACAGACAATTGTAATCAAGAAAAAGAGCAATACCGACGCAGGAATAGAATTCAAACCATTCAGGATAAGGAGTTGCAGAAATAGATGCATCTTCTGTTTTGTTGACCAGCTACCAAAGGGTATGAGGAGATCCCTCTATGTAAAGGATGATGACTACAGGATGTCTTTTCTCTATGGCAATTATATAACATTAACGAATCTAACATCTGCTGACAAAAAACGTATTATGAAACAGAGGTTGAGCCCACTTTATATCTCTATACATTCAACAAATAATGATTTAAGGCGTAAGATGCTCGGAAACCCAAAGGCAGGAGACATCCTCCAGGAGATAAAAGAATTGACATCCCACAGGATAAGGATTCATGCACAGATAGTGATATGCCCTGGAATAAATGATGGGGATGAACTTTTAAGAACCCTCAGGGATCTGCAAAGGTTCTATCCCTATCTCCAATCGATAGCGATTGTACCTCTTGGTGTGACAAGACACAGAAAGAGCAATATAAAGCCTGTGGATAAAAATGATGCAGTGAAGGTAATAGAGACTGTTATGGAAGTCAGGAGGAGGTTTAAGAAACGCCATGGGGATCCACTTGTACACCTTGCTGATGAGTTTTATATAAAGGCTGAGGTTCCTTTTCCACCATATAAAGAGTACGGAGACTTTCCACAGATTGAAAACGGCGTTGGCCTGGTGGCATCCTTTTTAAACTCTGCGAAAAGATTAAGATTACCAAAAAAGGTGGAAGAGAAAAAGGTAGCTGTCATTACAGGTGTATCATTTATGCCCTATCTTGAGGATTTAGTGAAGAGATTAAGAATGATAGAAGGGTTGAGCATTGAACCTGTACAGGTTAAAAATGAATTTTTTGGTTCAACCGTTACAGTAACAGGACTCCTCACAGGAAAGGATATACTCAAGGCTGTTGTTGGTAAGACAAAGGTTGATTGTTTGCTTGTACCTGATGTCACTCTCAAACATGATGAGGATGTCTTTCTTGATAATGTTACAATAAAGGACATGGAAGAGAGCATAGGAATGCGTGTGATTCCGATTGAGTCAACACCTGAAGGACTATTAAAGGGGATTATTGATGGATATAAGCGGAAAGACTAAGATAGTAGGAATATTTGGCTGGCCAATAGAACATACCCTCTCCCCTTTAATGCATAATGCTGCATTTGATGCCCTTGGACTCGATATTCGTTACGTGGCCTTCAGGGTCTCACCTGATAACCTGAGGGATGCTGTAATAGCTATAAAGGCACTCAATCTCCTTGGTGTGAATATCACTGTTCCATACAAAGAAAAGGTGATACCTTTGCTCGATAAAGTTGATGATGAGGCCTCCTTCATCGGTGCTGTTAATACAATTGTTAATTCAGAAAAAAAACTGACAGGTTATAATACAGATGGAAGGGGCTTTATATGTTCATTCTCTGATATTGGGATATCCTTTGAGGGAAATAAGATACTCATCATAGGTGCAGGTGGTGCAGCAAGGGCAATAGGTTATTACCTGAGTGAAAAGGCTGAGGCTCTATATTTATATGATATTGATAAACCAAAGGCTGAAAGGCTTGTTCACGACCTGAGTAAACTCAGAAAAATGGTATTTGTGCTTAATGATTTAAAAGATATTGGCAATCCAGATATAATAATCAATGCTACACCACTTGGATGGAAGCCTGACGATCCCCTACCCTTACGGCCCGAGATAATCAGGAAGGATATGGTAGTCTGTGACCTTGCGTATAAAAAGACAAGACTCCTTGAAGAGGCCCAAAAGAGAGGGGCAAAGGTCATAGATGGAACGGGCATGCTTCTGTGGCAGGGCGTGCTCGCCTTTGAATTGTGGACAGGTATAAAACCGCCTGTTGATTTAATGCGTAAGGTTCTTCTATCAAATATTAAATAGGGTTCTAATGATCAAGGATTCAAGGAATCAAAATTTTTTAATTAAACGATGAAGATAGCAGTAACTGGCAAAGGCGGTGTTGGAAAGACAACAATAACTGTCCTTCTCTCTCATATATATGCATTAGAGGGTAAGAGGGTGATAGCTGTTGATGCAGACCCTGATGCGAATCTCGCCACTGCATTCGGCATATCAGAGGGTGAATTAAGGGATGTCCGTCCCATTGCTGATATGTCTAATTTAATTGAGGAGAGGACAGGTGCAAAGTCAGGTAGCATCGGAGGTATATTCAAGTTAAATCCAAAGGTTGATGATATACCTGACGAATTTGGCTATAACATTAATGGTATAAGGCTTCTTGTGCTTGGCAAGTCAAAGACAGCATCATCAGGCTGTTACTGTCCTGAGAATGCGCTTCTGAGAAGACTCCTTAAACACCTCATACTTGAAAGGGATGAGGTGGTAATTGTTGATATGGAGGCAGGCATCGAGCACCTTACAAGAGGGACAACAGAAGGTGTCAATGCATTCATAGTTGTTGTTGAACCAGGACAAAGAAGTATCCACACAGCTTTAACCGTCAGAGGACTTGCAGATGAATTGGGTGTCAAGAAGGTCTTTATCGTAGCTAATAAGGTCAGAAGTGGCGATGACGTAGATTTTATAAAGAAAGCCTTGAGGGGTTTTGAGTTTCTTGGGACAATACACTTTAATACCAGTATCCTTGAATCAGATATTAAAGGGATACCATCTTACATGGCGTCTGATGAGACCCTTAAAGAGGCAAAGATGATAAAAGAGAGACTGGAGAGCCTCGTTTGAAGAAGACCCTTAGAGAAATACTCTTAAAAAAGAGGGACGGTATAGATCAGAGACAGAAAAGGATAAAGGAAGACGCTATAAAGAAGAGGCTTTTCAGTACAGAATACTTTAAAAACGCAAATACCATCCTCTTTTATGCCTCCTTCAAATCAGAGGTTGACACCATGAGATGCATTGCCCATGCCCTAAGAGTAGGAAAAAGAATAGTCCTTCCTGTGGTTGACAAGGTACATAAAAGACTGAAACTCTATGAGATAAAGGATTTATCAGAACTTACCCCCAATTATATGAACATTCCCGAGCCTGTTGCAACAAGGACAAGAAGCATTAAACTGGATGAGATAGACCTTGGGATAATACCCGGTATTGGTTTTGACCTAAGCGGTAATCGACTTGGATATGGTGCAGGTTATTATGACAGGCTCCTTGCTTATAAGACGAAAAATCCCTCAAGCGTAAGAGGTCACGTCCCAACCATCGCCCTTGCATTTGAAGAGCAGATCGTGGAGCATATTCCATCTGAATCACACGACATAAAGGTTGAGATTATAATTACCGACAGGAGGATAATCTCCTGTAAGGATTACAGACATTAAAAGAACCTCTCCTCAAACATTATATTAACCTCCTTCAGCCTCTTGTAATCCATCTTTAAACGTTCATTAGCAATACTCCTGTTCACCTTTGCAGCATCTTGTGGCTCACCCATTGAGCCAAGTACATAGACCTTTGATACCGTATAGCTCTGGTCATCTATCATAAAGATAAAGTCTCCTATCAACAGATACATATCAATCTCATCCCTCATCTCCTCTGTCTCCTCAGGATGCACCTTCTGTTTCATCATTTGTTTCCTTAACTTTATCTCAGCTTTGATATTCTTTCCCTCCTTTGCAAGTGCGATAAAGTCCTCAAGTCTTAAAAGCCTTTCTCTTTCAGTAACTGACATGGCAACCCTCCTTTTATTTTACTGCCTGCCATTTATCATTGACTGTTAGATCAGCCTGATTCACAGTGGCGGAAAAAATTCGCATTTAAGATTAACATAAAAAGTGCAGGATAGCAACATTTTCAACATCCCCAGATTTTCCGATTTCACTCCATTAACAATGATGAGTCTTAATTTTGATATAATTAACAATGCCACATCTCAAGGACATAATCATTGAAAGGATTAAAAGGGAGGGGCCTATAACATTCAAGAGTTTCATGGAGATGGCACTTTATTATCCGGGTCTTGGTTATTATAACTCCGAGAGGGCCCCAATAGGCCGAAGGGGTGACTTCTATACAGCCTCACACCTGCATCCTGCATTTGGTGCTGTCATTGCAAAGGTTTTGATGGATATGTGGACATTCATGGATAAGCCTAATAACTTTTATGCAGTGGAGATTGGAGGAGGAGCAGGTTATCTGTGTAAAGACATATTTGATTATCTAAATCACTGCTCGGAGGACAAACCTTCTGATGTTAGAAATGCCTTCTTAAAATCATTGAGATATGTAATGGTTGAGTTTAATCCATATATGCGCCAAAGACAGGTAAGGCTTCTTGAGGGATATGCAGACAGGGTAAAATGGGTTAAAAGCATAAATGAGTTGATCACAGGTATTAATGGTTGTATCTTAAGCAATGAATTACTCGATTCATTTCCTGTTCATCTAATCGAGATGGATGATGAATTGAGGGAGATATATATTGATCTTGAAAATAATAATTTTATCGAAATAAAACAAAATGTTAGCACAGATAAATTAATAAAATACTTAAAAGATTTTTCAATTAATTTGCACTTTGGATACAGGACAGAGATAAACCTGATGATAAAGGATTGGTTGAATGATGTGGCATCGGTCCTCAAGAGGGGCTTTCTTTTAACGATAGACTATGGATATACATCAAGTGAGTATTACAATGAGGAACGTACAAAAGGCACCATGCTCTGCTATCACAGGCATCAGTTTAGCGAAAACCCTTATGAACATATTGGAGAACAGGACATCACAGCACATATAAATTTTTCCTCGCTTAGCCTGTGGGGTAAGGAGTTGGGATTGAAAACCATTGGTTATTGCTCTCAAGGGATTTTTCTTATTGCATCAGGTATTGATGAGATAATAACCGAACTCTATGGTGATTTACCGGATTATCAATTTATTGTGACAGGCATTAAAGGTTTGATCCTTCCACAGGGCATGGGTGAAACTCATAAGATAATGATTCAATACAAAGGCAAAGGAGAGCCTGAATTAAAGGGTTTTTCCATAAGTAACCAGATCAAAAACCTATAGCAAAGAAAAGGGGACAGGCCACTTTTTAATATTTTTCCTCGGTCTTCTCCTGTGGCGGATGTATGTCCACTTCCCTGATAGTGTCTGTAATAACGGCGAACATGGCTTGCCATCAACCACTCTATCCACCTCTTTGTTGTACAACCATATGAAAATGCCTCATGGTCCTGACAAAAAGTAGCCTGTCCCCTTTTCTTTGCTCATTCTGAGGGGTGAACTATATAGCAATCTCGTCGTGGATTGCTTTATTTCTATTAATGCTGGTTTGTTATTATTTAAGTTCGAGCGATATGATCCTTTATGAAATCCTGGTAAAATGAAATCTATGAAAAAAAGATCTACTTCGTTATTAATTTTTTTGTTCCTTATATTGTTTTCTATTTTTCTTTTGATTGTCAGCATAAGAACCAATATCTTCCTTTCCTATTTTGAGGACTTTATTGAAGATAAGACAGGGATGGTTGTTGATATAGGAAAGGTAGATATTAGTAGGGGTGTCAGTAGTATTTACATATATGATATTGAAATATCTAATGAGAAAGAGGGGTTCAGTTTATATACACCTTTAATTCTTATAAAAGGTAATTTAAGGATGTTTATTCATAGAGAAATTGACTATATAGAGATAGAAAAGCCTGTGGTGAGGCTTGATCTCCAGAAACGGTCTATGAAGCTAAAGAGAAAAAACAAAAAGACCACATTACCCGTACTGGTCAACAGTGGTGTGACCCAAAATGCGACTTTAATACTAATAGATTCAAAGGGTGGTATCAATGAGATTAAGGCAAAGAGACTCTCTTTAAAAAAGATTGATAAAGATTACTCAAGAATAGATGGTAAGTTTTTGATCTCTACTATGAGCTCACCTGTAAAGGTAAAAGTAGTTGTTAACCATAAAAGACCATCAATAAAAGAGTTAGAGGTTGATGCTGATGAAATAAGAATCCCAGATGAAAAGCCAATAAATATAGATAAATTTAAGATAAGCGGACAAGTCAGTGGCTTGGTTAAGGTCCTTCTGGATGATACTCTCATTGCAGGGCTTAATATAGAATTTAAAGATATACTGATTAGAAGCAGTAACCATAAAGATTATATTCAACTACCTTTATTGTTCATTAAGGGCAGAATTAAAGAAAACCCGAAGGATGAAAGAATCAATTACAATATTGAATCTCGATTTGACATTATAACAGACAAGCTTTCTTCAAAAATAAGCAATTCTTTACTTATAGCTGGTAATTATTCAAACAGCGAAGACACTCTGATAATTCAAAGAGGTTCATTCAAAATAAACAGATCACATATGTTTTCATTTACAGGGAATATATTCAATCTCCGTTCTAAAAATCCATTACTTGATATCGCCCTCAATGGAAAATCCTTAAGTCTTCCATGGATAAAAAATATGTATTTTCTATACAAAGGACAGCAGGCTCCTCTAAAGATAAAAGGGTGGCTAAATATAGATGCTAAGGTTAAGGGTTCTCTTTCAGAAGGTATTGGGTTGAAGGTAGATTCAGAGGTGACGGATCTGATTATAACAAAGGACTCTAACAGGATTAAGCTTACAGAGAAAATGGTTAGAATTCTGTTAGATGGGACATATCACTTCAAACAGGATACTATGTCTTTAAAGGTTTTTAAGTTGGATATAAAAGATTTAGCAGGTATTAGAGTAAATGGAGAGGTTAGGGATATCAAGAGAGGTAGTCCTCAGCTAAATTCTTCTTTGAGACTTTATTTTTATGATACTGAAGCATTAGCCAGTTCTGTTACTTTAAATAGTCCTTTTTATAAGAACATCCCAATGATAAAGGGAAAGGGGACTGTAGACTTAATAATTAAGGGAAACATAATGTCACCAGAGATAAAGGGTAATATTGTCTCTAGTATAGATCTAATCAAGGGTAGATGGTATGAAGCCAGATTCACTAATATTAACACATCTTTCCATTTTAAAAATAGACTGCCTGGCATTGATAAAGCAGATATAAAGATAAAGACAGTATGTCTAACTGAAAGACCACTTAACAGGAAAGACAGATATTACACCGCCGAAGGTGTGAATATAATGATAAATGACTTAAAGGTATCAGATGATATACTGAAGGGGAGTCTTCAGATTGCATTAAATGATCTTGCAATAGCAAAGGATAAAGATGTGTTTTTTAAAGATGAGGATATTATGCTTGCGGGGAGTCTGTTAGGAAGTATGGATAAAAAAAGCCTGAAGTTAAATTCCTTCAGATTTGTCAGTAAGAATATAAAAGAGCTTGTAGCAAATGTATCATTAAAGGACAGATCCATGTCAATATTAATAAATGGAGACATAGATTATAGCTTTGATTTAGAACATGGTCTACCAAATAGAGCTCTATCCTGGATAAGAGAAAAGGGGATAGATGTCAGAGGGCAGGGAAGGACTGATGCTGATTTCACTGTGAATATTAAAAATAGGCAAGTGTCAGATTTTGATTTAAAGACAGATTTTAAACTAAGAGATGTATCCTTTAATAATAAAACCGAGACAGTGATTGCAGAAGGTATAGACATTGATGGTGTGGTCATGATTCTTAGCAAAGGCGATACCGACGTGATCGGGATGGAGATGAATTTAGAAACAAAGAATTTTGAACTTCTTGCAGGAAATATCTATGGTAATTTTAGTAACAGACCCGTTATTTTTCAATTCCATGGTGAATACAATAAAAAAGAGGATGTCTTGAATCTTAAAGATATAACCACTGAAATAGAGGGTTTAGTAAAGACTGTAATTGGTGGGAAGATGGAGAGTCCCTTCAAGGAGCCTTTCTTTAATTTACATGGAAATATAAAAGACATTAATATCAAGACCATCTTTGATGATTACCTTCGTGATGCCTATGCTGAAAGGTTTTCTATTTTAAATAATTTCAAGATTGAGGGTTTATCAGAACTGGATATTCATATAATAGGTCTGATAGATAAGCCCGACATTTATACTCATTTAAAGGTAAAAGATTTAAATATTGTGAAAGATGAGAGAGATGGTGTTTATGGTGTTAGCCTTGATCTCCCCCTTTGTTTTGGTGTCAGGTGTTACGAAGACTATGGAATGCTAAGAGTTAAGGGTGTATCTATTAGTGATATTAAAATCCCTGAGATAGATATTCCACTTTTAATCAAAGGAGACAGTATCCTGCTACAGAAACCAATAGAAATAAAATTATTGGGTGGTGAGCTCTTTATTGAAAATACTGAGCTTCGAGGATTGGCCGGCTCTGACAGGATGCTTCATGCTACATTAAGACTTCAGGACATAGACCTATTAAAGCTAAGCAAGAAACTCAGTATCCCTGAATTTGAAGGCACGCTGATGGCTACTGTTCCTGATTTAGTTTTTACAGAGAAAAACATATATACAGATGGTGAGGTGTTGATAAATGCCTTTGATGGAACTGTAAGGATAGAAAACTTTGCTGTAAAAAATATTCTTACCCCTGTAATGTCCGTAGAGTCTGATATAAATATAGATGATTTGAACCTTTCCATGGTTACAGAGACCTTTGAAACAGGACATATATCAGGTATTTTAAAAGGATATGTGAAAGATCTTATAATTGTAAATGGACAACCACAACACTTCATTGCCTCCTTTGAGACAGTGAGAAAAAAAGGTGTACCGCAGAAGATAAGTGTAAAGGCATTAAAAAAGATACAGATTCTTGGTTCTGGCAGAGGTGGCTCCATACTTGACCGTGGCATATATAGGTTCTTCAAGGAATACAGATACACAAAGATAGGCTTCAGGGCATATCTAAAGAATGATACATTGCAACTTGAGGGTATTGAAAAGTCTAACGGTAAAGGTTACTTAGTAAAAGGAGGTTTTTTCCCTCCCAAGGTGGATGTGATAAACTATACTCAGAGGATATCCTTTAAGGAGCTGGTGGAGCGATTAAAGAGGATTAAGAGATAAGTTGTTAGAAAATAATTATTAAAAAGGAGGAGGTTTCAATGTTTTTAAGGATTGAGAGAAAATGTCTTTTTCTAATTTGCCTGCTATTTGTCTCCTGCGTAACCATTAATATCTATTTCCCTGCAGCAGCTGTTGAAAAGGCAGCAGATAGAATTGTTGATGAGGTATGGGGTGAGAAGTTAAAAAAGAAGATAGAAGAAGAAAAGATGAGGGAAGAGAAAAAGTCAGAGGAATCCCCTCAAGGGGTGTTTGAGAATTACCACAGGAAACATATCTTGGTTTATTTTGTCAGTGTAGCACATGCAGAGGAGGCAGATATAAATGTGACCACACCAGCTATAAGGACACTAAAGGAATCAATAAAACAAAGGGCTAGCAAACTTATCCAATTTCTTGACAGTGAGAATGCGGGACTTACGAATGACGGTCTTCTGAAGATAAGAAACACAGATGGGCTTACGCTAAAAGAGAGGGCACAATTGGAAAGACTTGTTAAAGCAGAGAATGCAGACCGCAATGCACTTTATCTTGAGATTGCAAAAGCTAATAACATCAGTCCTGATAAGGTGGATGATATTAAGAAGATATTTGCAAAAAGCTGGATAAAACAGGCTAAGCCTGGCTGGTGGATCCAGTTAGAAGATAGCAAATGGGTTCAGAAAAAGTGATAGAGTCCTGCAAATAACTTAAATGGTGATATACAGGGTTAGAGGGTCACGTCATTACCCGTCTTCGACAGTTACAGGCATATTTTAGCATAAAAACTTCTCTAAGTGATTGATTTTTCTACATTCACATCTTTTCAATCTTCAAAATTCATAGGCACACGAT
>FWPU01003642.1_pt1 | contig 38148 bp, 42 predicted proteins | sample 2228361 | NCBI WGS metagenome assembly FWPU01 (sample SAMEA103939777, study PRJEB20133) | metagenome | reverse complement strand
TGTCAGGCGAGATGCCGAAGCGCGCCGGCCAGCGACAATCAGCGCTCGCGTTCCGGTGTGTTCGTTCTCCGTGCCGTGGACACGAAATACCGTATCCTTTGAGGTCAAGCCAGGGCATGGCCACGAGGCGTGGAAGCGTTGGAACGAATGGCAACGACAGAGGATTTCCCGACAGTCACGGGTGAAGCGCAATGCAGCTACCATCCAGGCGTGATGACGCGTTTGCGCTGCTCCCGATGCGGCAAGCCGATTTGCCCGCGATGTGGCGTGCGCACGCCCGTTGGCCTGCGTTGCCCAGATTGCGCTGGCGTGCGCGGGTTGCCAACGTATCGCACGACCACAGCGTCGCTCGTCCGGGCCACGTTCGCCGGCTTCGCCGTTGCCATCTTCGTCGGTGTGCTATGGGGATTCATCCCTGAGTGGAATTTCTATCTCATGCTGGCGCTGGGCTTCGGCGTCGCTGAGGCGATGGCCTGGGCAGCGAAGGGCAAGCGCGGCCGCGATTTGCAACTCGTTGGGTTCGCGGCGATCGTGATGTCGCTCGTCGTCGGCCGTGCCGTTCTAGCTCAGCGCTTAGGCATTCCCTGGTCATACATCAATGATCTTGTTCCAGGCGTCGAGGACGCGCTGTACCTGACGATCATTCCCGATGGATTGTTTGCGGCGATTGCGCTGCTCATCGTCTGGTACCGTTTCAGGTAGCTTGAGTGCCAGCTGAGATTCCGGCGGCAGCAGCGGAATCCTTGACCCCACCTGATGGCGATCGCGCGGAAGGGGGAACCACGCGCGCGGGCGGTGCCATCGCCGGCGCTGCGATTGTCATCATGCTCGGGAACATCCTGAGCCGTGTGCTTGGCATGGCCAGGGAACAACTGGCTGCCGGGTTGTTTGGCACCGGCGATCATATCGCCGCATTCACGATTGCCGACAACGTTCACACGCTTCTTTTTGACCTCCTGATCAGCGGCATGCTCCAAGCCGCGCTCGTTCCAGTACTCGCTCAGTGGTCTGCGCCGGACCCGGCGACCCGGCGGGAGCTGCGCCGCATCGGTGGTGCGCTGCTGACGCTGGCGTTGCTGGTTGCCGGCGGTGTTTCCTGCGCTGGTGTCGTCTTCGCCCCTGCCGTCGTGCGTTTCATGACTGCGTTGAGTGGTGAGCACGCACACGATCCAGCGACAACGGAATTGACCATTACCTTGGTGCGCATGATTCTGCCGGCTGTCGTGTTCCTCGCGGCTGGCACGGTCCTGATGGGAGTGCTGTATGCGCTGGAGCGCGTCACCGCGCCGGCGCTCTCCGTTGCAATTCGTAATGCGGCCATTGTGATTGCGATCGTGGTGCTCGCTGGTCAAATGGGCGTGAAGAGTATGGCAATCGGCGTCGTGCTTGGAGCGATCGCAATCGCCGCGATGCAGATCCCACCACTTCGCCGCGCGGGTGCGTTGCCGCACCCGAACCTGGACATTTGGCACCCAGCGGTCAGGCACATTCTGCGCTTGTATTTCCCAATTTTCTTGGGATTGCTGGCCAGCACCGCTGCCGTCGTGGTCGATCGCAACCTGGCCTGGGGAGCCGAACGCGACGCGCTGGGAGCGATGCGCTACGCCACCACGCTCGTCCAGCTTGTGCTCGGACTCGTCGCTGCCGCCATCTCCCTTGCTGCACTCCCAACACTCTCCCGGCACTTCAGTGCGGGCGACGATGAGCAGTTTCGGGCGACGCTGGGTAGGGCGCTGGCGATGACCACGGTGCTCATTCTTCCTGCTGTGTTTGGACTGGCCGCGGCCTCTAAGCCTGTGGTCGATCTCCTCTTCAAGCACGGAGCTACCGACGCTGCCGGGGCAAGGCTGATCGTGATCGCCCTGCTTGGGTACCTGCCGGGCACGCTCTTCGCCGCGTACGATCAGATTCTCATATTCGCGTTCTATGCCCGGCAAAACACGCGGACGCCAGTCATTGTGGGCGTGCTCGCGATTGGGGTGTATTTTGTCGTCGCGCTGTCACTCGTTGGCCGCTTGGGCATGCTTGGCTTGGTCCTTGCCAATTCAGCCCAGTTTATTGCTCATGCGTTGGTGATGTGGGGCTTGGCACGCAGGGTTCTCGGGGGATTGGGATCATCGGCAGGGCTCACCCGGACGATGACTAGGTGCTTCATGGCCGCTGTGTCGATGGCCGGCATTGCGATGCTCGTTTGGAAGATGGTTGATGCCGGCCTGCCAGTGGCGACGTCTCCATTGAGCTTGGTGGGCAGGGAAATCATCCTCGTCGCCGCCCCCGTTGCGGCGGGCGCGGCCTGGTATGCAAGTGCGCTCCATCTGATGCATATCGAGGAACTTGGCACACTACGGCAAGCGCTCCATGCGAAAATTCCACGGCGCTAGCGCTCCATGGGCAGCCGATGTCCGGATCGACGCGCTGCACCACGGTGTCATCCCGTTCTCTGCAGCATTGGAGTCCGCAATGAAGCCTCGAACGACTAGGACGAGGAGCAAGTAGCCCGGTCAGATAGCTGGCGTTGCTATGTTTGGCGACTTCTGGCGATCGTCTCATGCAGACAAGCGAAACGGTGGGTAGCGGTCTGTCACCAGCGTCAGTGCGTACCCAATCACGCGGTTGTACCACCGCAGGATTCCCTCGACAAACTCAAACATCCCCTGTGGATAACGCCCAGTGAACAGAATCGCGAACCACGCAATAACCACCGTGAAGAATGCGAGGATGCCGAGCACGAAGAGAATGATGTAATGAGGAAACGCTAGCAGCCACTTGACGAGCGGCATCCAGCGGTTGAGATCCTGGGCGACATTCGGATAGTCGTAATCGAGGTGGACTGATTGATGCTCATCGGTTGAGGGATAGCGGTCGTCCATCAGCGCAAGGTACGCAATCACACGGTTGGAGAAGCGCATTAACTCCAAGTTCCAATCGAACCACCAGCGGGGATATTTCTGCCGGAACAGAATCATAAGCAATGGACCTGCGAACAAGATGCCGCCCGCGCCGGCGGCCGTGACGCGGTCACCGTTGGTGGTGGTCCACTGCCAAGACGACCCTGAGACGGTTCCAAGAACGATGAGAATCGGAATCGCGACGAAGATGCGGAAGAGCGTTGTGAGGCGGTTCAGCGGACGGTCGGGATAATCGACAGCGAAGCGAACGGGGTATGCCGGCTGATCCATGGCCTTTCCCTCCCAGTTCCCATGCCCAAGCCTGCCGGAGAGTGCCTCAGCGTGATGATAACCCGTTGTCCTTGAGATCCCCAGCGCGGAATGGCCTTGCATCACTGCACCCCTCGTTTGCAACAGGGGCTAGGGCTGGCGAGGGCGCCGGGAGTTGGAGAGGGCGGGGTTGGGAATCAATGGCACTAGGCTGACCCTCGTGTTTGCTCCTTCGGCTGTTTGAAAGATCCACGGCGTAGTAGGAGGACGACAAGAGAGATCCCTCGCTGCGCTCGGGATGACCCTTGGAGGAAGGACGGCTCGGATTGAGCCATCACTTCGGCAACGCGCTCTAGGCGATGGACCACGTCGTGCACGCGCACCCTTACCGTCATCCGGTTCGCGTTAGCGCGTGAGTGCGAAGCGAGGGCCTCAGCGTCGTGTTGATGAGAAGACAAGTAATTAGTGAAAAAGTCGCTCTTGGCAACGAGCGCTAATTCCGATCGCTCCGGAGCAGGTCACTGACACGGCGACCGACGTAGGCCTCGGCGATCCGGCGCGCTTCGTCTTGCACCTCGCGCAGAGGAACACCGGTCTCTCGCGCGATTCGAGCGCAATCATCGTATTCCGGCATCACGTCAATGATCCGGCCGTGCCAGCCGCGAAGTTTGATTCGTACCTCACCCCATCGCGTTACCACGGACTCAATGAGGCGGTCTGCTTTGATCCGCTCAACGGCGATGCTACGAACACCAAGCGTCGTGCTATTCAGAATTAGGATGCCGGTGAGATCTGTTTGCCGGCTCGCCGGGCAGAGCACGCTAACCACTGTGCCTGGCCGCCCCTTCTTCATGATGACCGGTGTCAACCAGACGTCTAAGGCCCCGCCTTGGAACAGACGCTCAACGAGGAGCTCGTACGCCTGCGGGCTCATATCGTCAATATTGGTTTCGAGGACGAGTTCGGCCTGGTTGTCCGTCTCGCCGTCTGCGACTGGCTCCCCGAGCCACAGGCGCAGGGCATTTGGCCAGGGGAGTTCCCGCGCGCCGAACCCATAGCCGGTCCGGATAGGCGCAAACGGCGGACGGTTGAATTGCGCCAGAGTTGTCAAGATAGCGGCGCCAGTGGGTGTCAAGAGCTCTGCTTCGACGTGCTCGTATCCTGGAACTGGTCCGACGGTGGGCGCCTGCGCAAGCGTGAGCAGCCACGCTGTTGCTGGCGCTGGCACAGGGAGGAGTCCATGCGCTGACCGCACAAAACCAGCGCCGAGCCGGAGCGGGCCACAGTAAGCGCGCTCAACACCGAGCAGTGACAGGCCAATGCAGGCGCCGCAGATGTCCACGATGGCATCGACCGCACCTACTTCGTGGAAGTGCACCTCGTCGGGGGAAGAGCCGTGTACAGCGGCCTCAGCATTGGCAAGCCGATCAAAGACCGCCAAGGCGCGTTGCTGGACCGCATCGGGGAGCTCTGATTGCTGAATCAGGGTGCGGATGTCGCGCCAGGTGCGGGCAGGCTGCTCCTCCGTGGCTGTGACCGTGACGCGCGTGCCGGTGATTCCGTGCTGTTGGGTGCGCTCAGCCTGAAGCACATAACCACTGATGGCGAGCTTTCGAAACTCACGCTCCAGAGCTTCGATGGATAGACCAGCGTCAACCAAGGCGCCCAGGATCATGTCTCCGCTGGCACCGGAAAACGGATCAAAGTAGGCAATGGTCATCTGGCGGTTCCCTTTCTGGCGCCGGTTGCGGCCGGTCGTCGGCCATCCTGGCTCCCGGATGAGCCGCGGGACCGGCGCGCCGATCGAACTGTCCCTGTGACTCTGCTACCATCATGCCGCATCGTGCAATGCCTACGGGTAGGGAATGGCAAGGAGCGATATCATGCCTGCTGAGACCGTTGCAACACATTCCGCAGTCACTGTGACGCGCACATTTGGCGGCCAGTCTATGTGGGCGCCGTTGCGCCGGGTGATGGTGCGCCGCCCGGCGCCTCCTGCCACGGCTGATGATTGGCGGGCCTTTGGCTTTCTTCATCAGGTAGACCACGCGGTGGCCGAGCGCGAGCACGCGGCGTTTCGCGCGATCTTGGCCGGCGAGGGTGTTGAGGTGATCGAGGCGGGCCCGGACGCGCCCGGCCAGTTGGATGCGATCTTCGCCTACGATCCCTCATTCATCACTGATCGGGGGGCAATTCTGCTGCGGATGGGGAAGAACGTGCGCCAGCAGGAGACTGCGCTGCATGCCGAAACGTATCGCCAGCTAGGCATTCCCATTGTGGGAGAGATCAGCGCGCCGGGGACGGTCGAAGGGGGAGATTGCTTCTGGTTAGACGAGCGTACGCTGGCCGTCGGGAGGGGATACCGGACGAACGAGCATGGCATCCGTCAGCTTCGCGCGTTGCTGGCGGAGCAAGGCATCGAGGTGGTTGCGTACGATCTGCCGCACTGGCGTGGCGCGGGTGAGTGTCTCCATCTGATGTCGCTCATCAGCCCGATTGCCCCGGATCTCGCGGTCGTGTTCCCGCCTTTAATGGCCGTGGCGTTGCTGGAAGAGCTACGCGAGCGCTCCTGGCGGCTCGTCGAGGTGCCAGAGGAAGAGTTCGATACGCTTGGGTGCAATGTGCTTGCGCTTGCCCCTGGGCGATGCGTGCTCCGCGAGGGGAACCCCATCACACGTCGCCGCCTTGAGGGGGCCGGCTGCGAGGTTCTCACCTACGAGGGCAATGAGATCTCCCTCAACCGCGCTGGTGGCCCGACGTGCCTGACGCGCCCCCTGCTGCGGGATGTTGGTGGCGGCGCGTGAGCGCTTGACGAAGCGCGTTGTTTTTGGGTACGTTGCGCGATGTTCCCTGAGGCCTTCAGGTGCGCAAGGGTGCGGCTCAATGGTGTGCCGCCAACCATCTAGTCAATGAGGAGAAGAGGATGTGCAGCGACAGTCTTGCGGCGCGCGACGATGATCGCACGAATGAGCTCATGCGACTCGAGCCTGCAGAGGTCATGGAGCGCTACCGGGCCGGTCTCCTTTCTCGCCGCGACGTCACCAAGCTGCTTGGAGCGATTGGCCTCGTTTCGCTGGGTACCCATTTGTTCGGGCGCGATGCGAGCGCAGCAACCGAGCTCAACGCCATCGTCTGGGAGGGCTACACGGACGAGTCCTTCGCGAAGAAATTCGAGGAGGAGAACGACGCCAAAATCAACTCAACATTTATGTCATCGTCCGATGATGCCTTCGCGCAGCTGCAGGCCGGAGGGGGCGCAAATTTCGACCTCGTGTCGGCGTCGAACGACCTCACCCAGCGACTAGTAGACGCCGGACTGGTCCAGCCGCTCGACACCTCCCGGCTCTCGAACTATGAGGATCTCTACGACCAGTTCAAGCGGCCGCCTTATATCACGTTCAACGACCAGGTCTACGGTGGCAACTTTGCCTGGGGTCCTACCCTGATGCTCTACAACACTGAGGAAATCACGACGCCGCCGGATTCCTGGAACGCACTGCTAGACGAGCGCTACAAGGGCAAGATCGCTACCTGGAACGCCCCGATTCAGATTGCGCAATATGCGCTTCTTCTCGATCCGAAGCCCGAAGATCCATATGTCCTCTCCGACGAGCAACTCGCTCAGGTGAAGGACATTCTGATCAAGCAACGGCCATTGGTCCGCGCGTACTGGAACTTCGGCGGCGAGCTTGCCGAGCTCTTTGTCAACGGCGAAGTGATCATCTCCGATGCCTGGCCGTATGTCACACTTGGCGCCAAGGAAGGTGGGGCACCGGTCGCCGAGGTCTGGCCGAAGGAGGGTGTGACCGGCTGGTCGGACTCCTGGATGATCACCGCGAAGGCAAAGAACGTTGATCTGGCCTATAAGTGGATCGATTATATGCTCGGTCCTGATGGCCAGCTTGGCGTGTTGAAGAACAACAACTACGCAATCACCAACAAGAAGGTGATTGAGACGCTCGATCCGGAGATCCGGAAAGCCCTCTACATGGACAACATCGAGGAGGGATACAGCCGGATCCTCATGTGGAAGAACGTGCCAAACATTGATAAGTGGCTCCAGGTTTGGCAGGAAGCCACAGCCGGATAAGCGCAGTTCGCGAAGGACCCGGCGCCGCGCCCGCCGCCCGTCGCGCTGGCGCGGCGACCTTGTGTCTAGCGATCCGAATGGAAATGCCCATGTCCACCACCGTTGCGACGGGCCACCACCAGCCAGCAGCAGATGACCGAGCGAGAATTGGCCTGGCCCCGATCCTCTTGATCGCGCCTCCGCTCGCGTGGATGACGTTCTTTTACGTGATTCCGCTTGGCATTTTGCTCGTCTATGCGTTTTGGTCGGTCGACTACCTGACGATTCAAAAGACGTTCACGCTGAAGAATTTTGAGACGTTCTTCACCAACGCTCTGTACCCGCGTGTGCTCGGCCGGACGGTGTTGATGGCCACGCTGGTGACACTGGCCGACATCGTTATCGCGTTCCCGCTGGCTTTCATGCTCGCGAAGAAGGTGCGGCGAAATCGGGAGTTGCTCCTGATCCTGGTCATCTTCCCGCTTTGGAGCTCGTATCTTGTGCGCGCGTTTGCCTGGAGAACAATTCTCGGCAAGAACGGCATTTTGAACTCGTTTCTCGTCTGGACTGGCGTCATTGATGAGCCGCTCGGCTTTCTGCTGTATTCCAAAACCGCCATGTTTTTGACCTTCTGCCAGGTCTGGCTTCCGTTCATGATCTTGCCGGTGTACACGATTCTTGACCGGATTCCTAACTCCCTTATGGAGGCGGCCGCGGATCTTGGATCGAACGGGGTGCAAACGTTTCGCCGGGTCATCCTGCCGCTGTCGCTCCCTGGGGTCTTCGCTGGGAGCCTGACGGTGTTTAGCCTGACCATGGGCGACTACATCACGCCGACGCTGATCGGTGGACCGGGCGATCAGTTGATCGGTAAGATCGTGGCTGATAACTTTGGCACGGCCAATAACTGGCCGCTCGGGGCGATGCTCGTCATCCCAATCTTGCTGGTCATTTCCGTATTCTTGCTGATTGCGAACCGCTTTGGTGCCTTGGGAAGGACAAGCACGTGAGCGCGATCGCCGCGGCAGATCAGCGTGCAGCCACCAAGCCGGTGAGTCGAGCGATTGCCTGGCGCCCGGCGCAGATAGCGCTGGTCGCGGTGAGTATCGCGACGTACCTGTTTCTCTATCTGCCGCTTCTGGTAGTCGTGCTTTACTCGTTCAGCGCCACAAAGGTCAATGCCTGGCCGATCCAAGGCTACAGCCTCAAGTGGTATCGCGAGCTTCAGGACGACACCGAGATCCGCGCGGCGATCGGCTTGTCAATTCGCTTGGGTCTGGCTGCAGCGCTCATTGCCATGGTGCTCGGCACACTCGGTGCTCTGGCGCTTGATCGCTACCGGATCCCCGGCAAGACAGCGATCCGGTTTTTGGTGGTCCTACCGATCACGCTCCCTGGCATCGTCACCGGCGTTGCGTTGCTCTCTTTTTTCAGCTTGTCCGATCGCCCGCTGGCCGACTGGACAACAACCGTGGCGGGGCTAACGTTCCCATGGCCATTGATTATCGGCCACGCTACCTTCTGTATTACCCTCGTGATGAACAACGTCGTTGCCCGCCTTGGTCAGCTCCCTCGTCATCTCGACGAAGCATCCGCCGACCTTGGAGCCACGCCTTGGCGAACCTTCTGGCGAGTGACGTTTCCCCTGATTTTGCCGGCCATTCTGGCGGGAGGAATTCTTGCCTTCACATTGTCCTTCGATGAGATTGTAGTGTCGCTCTTTTTGAAGGGGCGGGACAACACCTTGCCGTTGCTCATTTGGGGGCGTCTGCGGCTCGGGCTCTCGCCGGAGATCAACGCGGCAGCGACGGTGATCATTGTGGTGTCATTGATCGGTGTGCTCGTTTCAAGCCGGCTACTGTACCGGTCGGCGCCGAGGGCTTCTTAACGCGATGTCTCGCACAGCGTATCTCAACGGAGTTTCAGAAAGGACGGCTGTGGCCAGCGATGCGCGCAGCGAGTCTGGTCCACCGAGTGTGGAGCTGCGCAACGTTGCGAAGCGGTTCGGTGACGTTGTTGCGGTCGACCATATCTCGCTACAGGTCCAGCGTGGTGAGTTCTTGACCCTGCTTGGCCCATCTGGATGCGGCAAGACAACCACCTTGCGCATGATCGGGGGGTTTGAGCTGCCAAGCTCTGGACAGATCGTGATCAACGGCGTTGACATGACCCGCCAGCCGCCCTATCGCCGCCCGGTCAACACAGTGTTCCAGAATTACGCCCTGTTTCCGCACCTGACGGTGGGTCAGAATGTCTCCTATGGCCTGATCATGGCGAAGGTGCCTCGTGCTGAGCGGGAGCGCCGTGTCGCTGAAGTGCTTGAGATGGTGCGGCTGCCGCATGTCGAGGACCGCAAGCCGTCCGAGCTCTCTGGCGGCCAGCAGCAGCGGGTGGCGCTGGCGCGAGCGCTCGTCAACCGCCCGCAGGTGCTGTTGCTCGATGAGCCGCTCGGCGCTCTCGATCTCAAGCTACGCAAGGCGATGCAGCTTGAGCTCAAGCGCCTGAACCGGGAGGTCGGAGCTACCTTCATCTATGTGACCCATGATCAAGAAGAGGCGCTGACGATGTCTGACCGGATCGCGGTGATGAGCGAAGGCCGGATTCTCCAGATTGGCAGCCCGGCAGAGATCTATGAGCGTCCGCGAACCCGGTTCGTTGCCGATTTCATCGGGCAAACGAATTTCCTTGAAGGCACGCTTGCTCAACAAGAGGGCGAGGAGTGCCACATCGACGTGCCAGGCGTGGGAACGGTGCGGGGGCGCGCAAGTCAGCCGCTAACCGCGCGAGGGCCGGTCTGGCTGGCAGTTCGACCAGAAAAGGTGAGCTTGGTGCTCGATCCGGAGAGGGCGGCGATTCCGAGTGACTGGAATTTGCTCAAAGGCCGGGTCGAAGACATTGTTTATTTGGGGACGCATAGCCAGATTCATCTCCGGCTCGCCGGCGCCGTCACCATCACTGTCCTGCGTCAGAACCAATCAGCGAACGAACCGGCACTAGCGCCCGGTGCCCTCGTGGCGGCTGCCTTCGATCCTGCCGTGGCCGCCGTTCTGGACACCTGAACCATTCTCCGCGAATCCGGACGTTTTGCGCGATTGGCACACGATGCCCTGCCTCCTGGACGCGGTAGGGTCGTTGGTCTCGCCAGAGCTGGCTGAGGAGGCGAGACTGGGTGTCCCGGAGTATGGCCTAACGGCCCTTGGCGATCCTTTGGCAGACCTGATACCACAGCGTCGCCTTTGACGGATGAAGGACTCATTACCATGGGCGCAATCGAGGTGGCGGCCGCGCAGGTACGCCGGCAGATCATTGGGCGCTCAGCCTCTTGACGGGCGGCGTTGCGTGTGTAAAATAGCCGGAAATTTCTTACAGGGGACACTGTTGTCGCTTCCCCCAAGGACGTGGGAGGGTGAGAATGTCTGAGCAAGCGGCGCGGCTACGAACGATTGACTGCCTCACGATGATCGAGCAGCGGTTGCCCGCGTTGTCCGGTGCATCGCGCCGGGTGGCCGAGGCGATCGTGAAGGATCCGTGGGCGATTCTCGGTATGACGATCTACGATGTCGCGGCGATCAGCGGGGTCAGCTTGCCGTCGGTCACGCGGTTCTGCCGGGCCGTTGGATACCCAGGATTCCGCGAGCTCGTGCAGGGGATTGCCCAATCGCTCGGCCGCATCGAGTCGAAGGACCTCGAGACACTGCAAGCTCCAGCATCCGGCAATGGGCTTGCAGCGCTCGCGACTACGATTGTGAGACGCCAGGTCGATGCGTTGCAGACGACGGTAAGCACTCTGGACTATGAGGCAATCGAGAAAGCCGTGGACGCGATTGCCAAGGCCCGGCGCGTGACGATCATCGGCCATGGTGGCGCCTACGTGCCGGCGCTGGGCATAGCCATCAAGCTCAATTGGGCGGGCATTCCAGCCACGGCGGCAACGCCTGATCTGTTCAGCAATCAAGTTATTGCGGTGGACGAGAGCGATGTCGTCATCGGCGTCTCTCACCAGGGCCGCACGCGCGACCTCATCGAGATGCTGTCGCTGGCAAAGTCGTTTGGGGCAACTGCAATTGCCATCACCGCGGTGCCGCAATCGCCTTTGGCGAATGTCGCGAATATCGCGCTGTATGTGCTCACACCCGAGGTGGCTCGCGCTGGGACGTTCCTGATCGCCTTCGACACGTTGATGGTGCTTGCCGACATCCTGTCAGCGGCTGCCGCTGACCGCCGCTGGTCTGGGAATCCGCCGCACCGGCGCGAGGTGGTTGAGTGGATCGAAACCCATTTGCGGGTTGGGCCAATGCCGCTTCCGCAGACGCAGCCCCAAAGCCGGAGGTCGCGCCGCAACAACCGCGTGGCTTCCGACGGGTCGGATAGCAATGGGTAGGTACGCGGTCCGCTGCCGCTCGTGCCAGGCGCAGTTGCCGGGAGATCGCTATCTCCGCCGTTGCTCCGAGTGCGGCGGTGACCTCGAATTCCTCTATGATCTGGACGGAGTCCGGCTTGACCGCGAGTTGCCTGGTATCTGGCGATTTATCGACCTCCTACCGGTCGACCCAGCGGATGAGCTCATAACGCTCGGTGAGGGATGGACGCCGCTGCTTCCGGCACGCCTTGGTTCAGTATTGGGTGTGCGTCTTCGCTGGAAGTGGGAGGGGGCGAATCCAACCGGCTCGCAAAAGGATCGGGGGCTAGCGGTGGCGGTAGCCAAGGGCAAGGCGCTCGGCTTCGCTGCCGCGATCATCGCCTCCACGGGCTCGGCCGGGCTTTCATCGGCTGCGTACGCCGCCCGGGCGGGAATGCGGCACGCGGTACTGGTCAGCCGCGATGCGCCAGCAGCCCGGATTTTCCCGATGGCCGCACTTGGGTCATCGGTTTTTGAAGTCGATGGTACGATCGAGGACACGCTTGAACTACTGGCTCTTGCGACCGACCGGCTCGGCGCGTATGAAACCACTACGTACCGGCGAGCAAATCCGTATCAGAGCGAGGGCGCCAAGACCCTTGGCTACGAGATTGTCTTGCAACTCGGGTCGGTGCCGGATTGGGTCGTCGTGCCGGTCGGTGGGGGCGGCACACTGGCCTCGGTGTGGCGGGCGTTTCAAGACCTGTATCACTTGGGGGTGATTGACCGCTTTCCAAAGCTGGCCGGAGTGCAGCCCGCCGCCTACAACGCACTACAGATCGCCGAGCAGCAGGGGTTGGCTACGGATGAGGAGCTGCGAGCAATTCCTTTCGCGGCGACGCCGCCCACCCTGCTGGTCAAGCTGCAACACACCTATCCCTACGATGGCGCTGAGGCACTGGCGGCCATTCGTGCCTCAGGAGGAGCGGTTCACGCGGTAACCGATGACGAGGCGGTTGAAGCAGTGCATCGAATCGGCGCCTCTGAGGGAATCTACGCGGAGCCTTCATCATCAGTCGTGCTGCCCACGATCGAGTGGCTCTTGGATAGAGGACTGATGCAACGTGGTGAATCGGTTGTTGCGGTGTTAACGGGCTCGGGTCACCGGGAGACGCACGCGCTCGTCGGGCGCTGTCCGGTTCAGGTTGAGCGCATTACGCGCGATAACGGACTTGACCGCCTGGCGGCGTTCTTGGCCACAGGTAGCGAGTCTCCGGAGCGGGTAAGGTGACACAGCAGCGGTTTACCGGCCGGGTCGCCCTTGTGACTGGGGGAGGCAAGGGCATCGGGCGAGCCGTGGTGCGCAGGCTCGCCGCCGATGGTGCCGCGGTTGCGCTGTGCGGCCGGGACCGCGCGGCAGTCGAGGCCGTGGCTGCCGAGATCATCAACGCCGGCGGCAGGGCTCTGGCACGGTCACTTGATGTCAGCATTGAATCGCACATCGAAGGGTTTGTCGCAGACACGATTGAGACGTTTGGATCGCTGGATTTTCTGGTCAACAATGCCTCGCTCACCGCGGCAAGCGGGGTAGGGTTTGCGGCGCTGCCGGACATGGCCACGAACGAGTGGCAGCGTGTCATGGACGTCAATGTGTCGAGCTTCTTCTATGCATCGCGGGCAGCGGGCCGCGCGATGAGGGAGGCGCGGCGCGGAGCGATCGTGAATATCTCGTCGGTGCATGCGCATCGCCCTCATGCTCTAACGCCGCATTATGACGCGGCGAAAGCCGCCGTTGAGGCGCTGACCCGGAATCTAGCGCTGTACCTTGGCCAGTTTGGTGTACGAGTCAACGCGGTCGCGCCCGGTCCGATTGACGTCAGCGAAACGGCCTCTGTTCGGGCGCCCATGGATGCGACGCAGCGCGCGGCATTAGCTCGGGCGACGAGCCTAGGGCGCTATGGCCAGCCCGAGGAGGTCGCAGCCGTCGTGGCGTTCTTGCTCTCCGATGAGGCGAGCTATATCACAGGAGCGACGATCCCGGTTGATGGCGGCTTTCTGCTCCGTCATCCAGGGATGGCGACAGGGTCGGACGCCTGAAAAGCGGAGCATCGTGATCGGTGCTTTGGGTGTGACGAGGAACCAAGGCATTGCCGAACGGCGGCGGTTTGATGAGCGGGACTGACACGGTGATGCAAACGCACGTTGGAGAGAAGGCGCTGGCCTACCTGGACACGCGAGACCAGGACGTCGTTGATCTCGCGTGCGCCTTGATCGCTGCCGCAAGCCCGAATCCGCCTGGGGATGAATCGCAGCCTGCGGCCGTCATCATCGAGGCATTGAAACGATACGGCTTGCCCGTGCCTCGAATCATCGCTGCCGAGCCGCATCGCCCGAATCTCATTGTGCGCATCGACGGCGGCAAACCCGGACCGCATCTTGCGCTCTGTGGTCACCTAGATACGAAGCCGGTTGGGGATTCGGCCCACGAGTGGCGGACCAATCCGTTTACGGCTACGATCGAGGGCGACCGCCTGTACGGACTTGGCTCCACCGACATGAAAGGCGCGGTGGCAGCGATGGTGCTCGCTGCCGCTGCCTTTGCGCACGTCGCGCCAGAGGCTGCCGGGTCACTGAGCGTGATCTTCACCGCTGATGAGGAGTACGGCTCGGCCAAAGGGGCGCAATATCTCGTGGAGACAGGTGCGCTTGAGGGCATTGACGGCATTATCCTGGGAGAGCCATCCGGCATTCACCAAGATTGGGATGCCATCCGCATCGTGTCGCGCGGCATCTCTTGTTTTCGCGTGCTCGTGCATGGAACCCAGACACACTCATCAATTTCCGATTGGTTGCCAACCGTCAATGCCGTGGAGGCGATGGCGCGGCTGATGGTCGCATTCCGAAAGACGTTCCGCCCGCGCTCCCCACTGCATCCCCTTTGCCCCACCGGACCAACGATCAATATCGGTGTCAAGGCACAGGGTGGCGTGGGATACGGGGTCCTACCAGGGCACGCTGAGTTTTGGACCGACGTGCGCACGATCCCAGGCATGGACCGGGAGATGTTTGAACACGATGTGCGCTCGACGCTGGCGGCGATCGAAGACGAGCTCCACGGCGCGACCTACGAGCTAGAGTTCCATCCGGTCCTTGGCTGGCTTGCTCCATCGGAGGTACCGCCAGATCATCCGATGGTGACAGCCGCTAGCGAGGCCGCAAGGCAGGTGCTCGGCGCGCCGCCGCCGCTCGCCGCCTTTCCTGGGGCCACCGATGCATTCCCGTTCCACGTTCTCGGAGGCATTCCAACCCTGGCTGCCGTTGGGCCTGGGCTGCTGCCGCTTGCTCATGGGCCTAATGAATGGGTAAGTATTACGAGCATCCGCCAGGCCATGCGCATCTACGTTCTGACTGCACTCGCGTATGGGGCTCAGGGGTACAATGCTGCGAGAAGCGAGCGGTATGAAAGCGAAGGGAGGCCGATGAGCTAACCGTGCCAGTGACTCAGTGGTTGACGCTGAGAGCGACGATCGCGTGACATAACGTGAAGGAGGGTGTCACATGGATGAGCAGGTACGGTTTGGCAAAACGATCTCACGCCGGACACTGCTGAAGGCTGCTGGCGTTGGAGCCGGAAGCGCCGCGCTGCTGAATCGTTTCGGCGCCCCGGCGAACGCTGGTCCAAAAGCTCCAGCATTCATCCGCAAGCAGCGGTTTCAGGGGGAGAAGCTGACAGTCCTTTACATGGAGTCCGGGACGTACGATGCGGCCGCGCGCCTCATGGCGCCTGAATTTGAACAGGCGACCGGCGCGACGGTTGAGGTTGTCGCATTTCCCTACCAAAATCTTCATGACAACGCGGCAACAGATCTCATCACTGGCACTGGCGCATACGATGTCATTGACGTCGCTTATCAATGGGACGGTGAGTTCGCTCCGTACCTGACGCCACTGGAGGAGTTCATTCAGCGAGATGGCTATGACATGGAGCGGTTCATCCCCAACGTCGCCAAGCTCTCTGGGTTGTGGGAGGGGAGGCGCAACGGCATCCCAAACGCGAACGACGCGATGGGTATCATCTACCGGACCGATCTGTATCAGGAAGCTGGTCTGGAACCGCCGAAGACCTGGGCCGAGTACAACAGCCATGCGGCCAAGCTCACCAAAGACGGCATCTATGGAGCGTCCTGGGTAGGATTGGGCGAGCAGCTTCAGGGTTACTGGCTAAGCCGGTATTGGGAGTCGGGCCAGCCATTGTGTGACGAGAACTGGCGGCCGCTGTTCCACCAGAACGAAGCCGGCGTGCGGGCGATCCAGCTCTTGCGCGACGCGCTGCCGTACACGCCGCCTGGCATGCCAGGGTGGGATATCCCAACGCACAAGAACGCCGTCCTCAATGGCGAGGTGGCGCAAGGCGAGCTCTGGCCGAGCTTCATCCGGGCAGATGCACGGGATCCCAACAAATCCAAGATCGTTGATAAGTGGGCGCTTACCCCCTTCCCGGGCCCATCCGAGCTAAGCGCCTGGAACTTGGCGATTCCGCAGACCACCAAGAACAAAGATCTGGCCTGGGAATGGATCAAGATGTACACGTCGCCGGAGAACGCCAAGCGCTTTGCCAAAGAGTTTGGCATCGGCTCGCCACAATTAGCGACGTGGGATGATCCAGAGCTGACCAGTCTCTATCCAGAGTATCCGCAGATCCTGGCTGCCATTCAGGCGTCGAAGCCGATCTGGCGCATTCCTCAGTTCCCGGCTGCCTGGGATGTGTTGCAGAAGGAGCTGGAAAAGACCGTCTATCAAGGTGCCGATCCACAAGAGACGCTGAACAAGGTCGCTGAGGAGTGGAACAAGCTGCTCGATCAGAATCCACCCACAGCGCCGTACGTCGAGTAACGCAGTGCGCTGCCGGGTCTCCTTTTGCTCCAGGGGCAACTGGAGACCCGGCTGATTGGCCTAGCGCCGTGGCGAACGGTCATGACGTTTCGCACGTGTTGAATCAAGTGAGCACTCCTCCATCACAGTTGCCCATCCCGCGTACGACGTCGGTTCGCCCGCGACCGTCGAAGCGGCGTCGCATCCAGTGGGGGGAGCAACCGGTTTACCTCGCGTTCCTTTTGCCCGCAGTGATCGTGCTCTCGGTGTCGAGTCTTTATCCACTCGGGCGCACGTTCTGGCTGAGCTTCCACGACTGGTTTATGAATCGGCCTGGCATGGAGCCGCAATGGGTTGGGCTGGCCAAGTACCGCGAAACGCTCAACGACGACGTGTTTCGGACATCGGCTTATCACACCGTGATCTTCGGTATTGGCACGGTCGCGGCCGAGCTGGTGCTTGGCTTGGTCCTGGCGCTGGCGATCACAACCGGGAGCTGGTGGACTCGGATCGTCCGGTCCATCTTGCTGATCCCAATGATCATGACACCGGTCGTGGTAGGCGTACTCTGGCGCATTTTGCTGTTTGACAAGGGACTTATCAACTATCTGCTCGATTTAATTGGCGCACAGCCTGTCCTTTGGTTTGTCGAGCCGGCTTGGGCGTTTATCGGGGTGATGCTCGTCGATATCTGGCAATGGACGCCGTTTGTCCTGATCGTCATGACGGCTGCCTTGGCGGCGCTGCCATCCGAGCCGTACCGAGCGGCGCTGGTTGACGGGGCTTCGCGCTGGCAAATCTTCCGCTATATCACGCTTCCGATGCTCTGGCCGGTCATTTTGGTTACTGGCTTGCTGCGGTTCATGGACGCAATCAAGGTGTTCGACACTATTTACGTCTTGACGAACGGTGGACCTGGCTACGCCACGGAGATGCTGTCGTCGTACATCTACAAGCAAGGACTACGGTATTTCAATATCGGAAGCGCTGCTGCGGCATCGTGGCTCTTTCTCTTCGCGGTGATTGTGCTGTCGCTGGCGGTTGTCTGGGCGCGGCGCCGGGCGGCGCGAGCGCTGTGACCGGCGCCGCGGTGGAGGGCTGACGATGGCCGTAACCCCAACAACTGGCGCCGCACGACCGGCAACTGTCTTGCGTGAGCGAATCGCGCGCAGAACTGTGGTGTCGGACCGGATTTGGGCAGTGTTGCGGTGGCTCACGTTAGGGGTGGGCCTCATCGTCGCGCTGGTTCCCACGCTGTGGCTCGTTACGACGTCCTTCAAGCATGAGGTTGATTATCTTGCTTATCCACCGCGCTTGATCCCGCGAGATTGGACGCTGGATGGTTATCGCGTGCTTTTTCAGCGCAATCAGCTTGGGCATTTCTTTGCCAATTCGGTAGTCGTCACGCTTGCCTCGACGGCGCTCTCCGTGCTGATCGGATCAATGGCCGCCTACAGCCTGGCACGAGCACGATTGCCATTCCGCCTGAACGGGATTCTGGCCTTTTGGATGCTGCTGACGCGCATGTATCCGGCGATCGCCACTGCCATCCCCTATTTCTTGATCATGCGGGAGTTGCACTGGCTTGACACGCGCCAATCGCTCATTCTGACCTACACGGCGTTCAATTTACCGTTCGTTATCTGGCTGATGATCGGCTTCTTCGAGGAGTTGCCGCCGGAACTCGAGAAAGCGGCCATGGTTGACGGATGCAATGCCTGGCAGCGCTTCTGGAAGATCATCCTACCGCTGTCCGCCCCGGCGCTGGTGGCGACAGCCATCCTGTCCGCGGTGCTAGCCTGGAATGAGTTTCTCTTCGCTGTGATGCTGACCAGAATCGAGGCCAAGACTTTACCAGTCGTCATGTCGGGATTCATTACCGACAAGGGGATGCTCTGGGATCAGATGACCGCCCTTGGAGTGATCACTGTCCTGCCAGTGCTCATCTTCGCCCTAGCGGTGCAACGATATCTCGTGCGCGGACTCACGCTCGGAGCCGTGAAGGAATAAATGAGGATTTCCCGTGGCGTCGGTCGTCTTTGAGCACGTGACCAAGCGGTACGGACGAGTTGAGGCCGTCCGTGATCTCAATCTGGAGATTCCCGATGGGCAGTTCATGACGCTGGTCGGACCGTCCGGCTGCGGCAAGAGCACCACGCTCAACATGCTGGCTGGCCTTGAAGAGGTGACTGAGGGCGAAATCTATATTGATGGCGAGCCGGTGTCCGGCCTTCCGCCAGGAGCGCGCGATGTCGCGATGGTCTTTCAGAACTACGCGCTGTACCCGCACATGACCGTGCGCGACAATCTCGCGTTCGCACTCAAAGTGCGTGGCGCCTCCCGAGAGGTGATCGCGAAGCGGGTTGAGCACGCAGCCCAATTGCTTGGCATTCAGGAGCTCCTGGACCGAAAGCCCCGTCAATTGTCCGGCGGGCAGCGCCAGCGGGTAGCCCTCGGACGTGCGCTGGTGCGGGAGCCGCGCCTGTTCCTGCTCGACGAGCCGCTCTCCAACCTTGATGCCAAGCTTCGTGTCCAGATGCGCGCCGAGCTAAAGTTGCTGTTCGAGCGCCTGGAGACGACCGTCGTGTATGTTACCCATGACCAAGCCGAAGCGATGACCATGTCAGATCAGGTCGCGATCTTTGATCGTGGCGTCGTGCAGCAAGTTGGGACACCGCTGGAACTGTACAACCATCCGGTGAACCTCTTCGTGGCGGGTTTTCTCGGCTCACCGCCAATGAACTTCCTCGACGGCGAGATCGTGGCGGGAGACGGCGGTCCTTGCGTGGCAGGGAGCGGGTTTACCTTGCCGTTGCCTCCAGCGGTAACCCTCGGGCGTGGTCAGCGCGTGATTGCCGGAATTCGCCCCGAGGATATAGCGATCGTTACCGAGGCAGAAACGTCGGTGGTTACGACCGTCTCGCTCGTGGAGCCGATGGGGTCGGTGACGATCATCCATGCTCCAGTTGGTGGCAAGCTCATCGCCATCGAGGCGGATAAGGCAACGCCGGTGAGAGCGGGCGATCGCGTCGCGTTGCGTATTGCTCCTGAGCGAATTCACCTCTTTGACCCTGCCACTGAGCGGGCGATTGACCTTGCTCGATAGTTGCCTGATCTGATCCGTTGCGTGATAGACATCATGCAACGAACTCCCGTTCGTACAGGATTGACTTCCTCGCCATATACGGTAGCGTGGCAACTTGCGCGGTGCCTCTCCGCCACCACCGAGTATTCGTCGTGCTGTCATGACCAAGATGCGTAAGGAGGGCGTTGCTCATGCGCCAGTTGTGTCCAATCGTGCGTCCTTCTGTTCTCATTGCCTCGCTCGTTCTCCTCATGACCTCGGCTCTGGCACCGGTTGTTGCCCAGGACGCGACACCGATGCCGGGATTGCCGACCGGTGGCCTACCTGTGGCCGCAAGCGGCCTTACGAATCCCCGCGGCTTTACCTGGGGACCGGACGGCACACTTTATGTCGCTCTTGCTGGCACGGGCGGTTCCAATCCACCCACCGAGCAAGCGCCGACGGTTGAGCAACTGGGCTGGATGGGGGGACCGACTGCCGCGATTGTTCGCACCGATCAGGGATGTCCAGTTGCCGTCGTCACCGGTCTTCCGGCGGCGCGCAGCATGATGGGTGACGTGCTCGGCGCCGAGGACGTGGCGTTTCTTGGCGGTCAGCTCTATGCCGCGGTCGATGGCGGCGGTGCAGCCCATGGCAACCCGGACCAGCCCGCCGGGATTTACCGCATTAACATGGACGGCAGCTACGAAGTGGTCGCCGATCTCTCGGCCTGGGTTCGGGCAAATCCCGTTGCCAATGTACCCGAGGATTACGACCCGGATGCTGAAGCCTACCGGTTGCTGGCTGATGAGGCGGCGGGGCGACTCTGGGTCATTGGTCCTAACAGCGGACAGGTACTCACGGTCATCCCCGATGGCACAATCACTCGCATCGCTGACCTATCAGCCGGTCACCCCGTACCTGACGCGATCGCTGCGGCTCCGGACGGCGGGATCTACGTCGGGAACCTGACAGCCGTTCCCTTTGCCGACGGCTCAGCCAAGGTGATCCACGTCGCTGAAGATGGGACGACGAACGACGTCTGGACCGGATTGACCACCGTAACGGACATCGCGGTTGGACCCGATGGCACGCTCTACGCGACTGAGCTTTCGACGGGCAATCTCCAGGAACCGCCGTTTCTCGTTCCTGGAAGTGGGCGCGTTGTGCGCCAGACAGGCCCAGATTCGCTGGAAGTCGTTGCTGGGGGACTCATGCTTCCAGTGGCGCTGGATTTTGGCCCGGATGGGCTGCTTTATGTGGCTCTCCCGGCGATTGGGGGCGACCACGGAGAGGGTGTCTTAGTGACTGTTGACGTCGCGGCGGGCATGGCGAGCCCAGCGGCAGGCGCTGTTCCAGCTCCGACGTGTGAGCCGGTTCCGGAAACCATCGCGCCGGCTGGCGCGGCTACGCCGGTGGCCTCACCATCCGCGTGATGTAAACCTGAGAGCTCATCCTGGGACCTGAGCTCATAGCCCACATAGGTAGAATCACATCATTGTGCTCGGGTGATCGAGGAGGCACCGCAAGCGCCATCGCGAATCTATGCGAGTTATGAGCGCCAGTGCATATGGCGGCGTTTCCCATCATGAGTCGTAGAGGTCCGGGCGATTGGGTGGGGCACACCGGCGCATCAAGCGGTACATCCCTTGATAGGTATACGTGGTGCCCCATTCAGCCTGAACCCACGCGATCGCCTCGTGAATCGTGCGCAGTTGTCCGGTCGCAAATCGAGCATGAAGGATGGCTCGCTGGCTGGCCGTGAGGTAGGGTGTTCTGCCGGCCGCTTGATGACCCGGAATCCGGCACAGCAGGTCGTCGATTCCTCGTGTTCGGTAAATGGCCAGCCAGCGCCGGATGGTGCGCGTGTCGACCCCGACCGTTTCAGCGACCGTGCTGACGATCTCCCCCCTCCGAATCAGCCAGAGGGCGTGCAGCCGCTTTCGCCGGTGGATGTTCTGCTCGCGCTGGTACGCGGCCTCTAGTTCGGCCGCCGTCTCTCGCCAGGGAAATTCTGGACTCCGCTTGCCCATGGCCAAAGCTCCTCGGTCAGCTCCCATCGAGGCAAGTGCTGGCAGCCGAGGGTGCGCGGCGCCCGACGTGTCTTGAATTCATGCCTTCGATGGTGTTAGCGGATGCGAAGAGATCGGCCGATCACGGAATGAGTATGGCGGGACAGTTGAGCGGTGGCGTCGTAGGACCTACGGATTTGCCTCACGGCGAGATCGGAAGGCACATCCGTATCGAGCGGGGGGTGGAGTCAAAGCAGGCCGAGGCGCCCGGCTTCTTCGACCGCCCGGTACCGCGAGTCAACGTTGAGCTTCGTTAGGATGTGCGCAATGTGGGTGGTGACGGTCCGGTAACTGACAAAGAGGGCGTCAGCGATCTCGCGGTCCGTGGCGTGCTGCTGCACAAGGCGCAAGACTTCCAACTCTCGAGCAGACAGCAATCGCCGGAGAGGAAGCTCTGGAGTTCGCCCCTCCTGCGCCACTGCCAGCGCGACCGCTTCTACGAGCGACAGTGCATTCCCGGCCATCCAGGCAGTGTTGAAGCGCTCCTCTCCAAGTGCCTGACGCGCGCGTTCGAGATTCCTTTCGAAGAGACCCCGGAAGGGAGGCTTCAGCGGCGCACCAACCGTCTCGTGGACCGCGACGGCGGCGGCCGAGAGCTTGACGGCTCGCTCCAGGTCACGCCGCTCAGCCGCCATCCGCGCGGCGGCCGGCAGAAGCGTGGCGATCCACAGGCGGTCGCCGTGGTGAAGCAATCCCTCTAGACTCGTTTGGAGAAGCCTGGCCGCGTGATCGTAATCCTGCTGGTCGAGGGACACGTTGGCGAGCGCTCCGAGGCACATGGAGACTCCCCATTGATCGCCGACCTGCTCGAAGAGCTCGCGCGCATCTGTGAGCGCCTGCTCAGCAGACCTAGACTCTCGCCGCCGCATCGCGCCGAGCCCGAGCTCCATCAAGGCCATCGCCATGCCCCAGGGATCGTCGAGCTCTTGGGAAAGGCGCAAGCTCTCAGAGGCGAATTCGGTCATCCGCGAGTGGTCCTCGGCGTTGAAAGCGAGAAGCCAGCGGAAGGTAAGCGTTGTCGCCCAATTCTTCAGGTCATTCAGCGCTTGCCAGATCGCAACCGCCTCGCCATACCGCTCCTCGGCCACAGCATAGTCACCTTGGGTCTCAGCAAGTGCGGCGGCCCCGGTCAGTGCCAACCCATACGTGACAGAGTTTCGGGGCAGCCCAAGAGCGGAGGCTAGCGTGAGCGCGCGTTCCAGCCAGTTTCGCCCCTCGCCAAGGTAGGAGCGCCACCACCAAAAGCGCCAGAGATAGCCGGTGAGCTCTAACAGCCGTACTCCATCGCCCTGCTCGGCGAAGAAGCTCAGTGCTGCCCGGAGATTGTGGTGATCCTGTTCCAGGCGGGACAGCCAGAGTGACCGCGTGCCACTTGTGAGGTGCTGATGGGCCGCGTGAGCCAGCGATAGAGCGTAGGCCGCATGGCGCTCCTGGGCTTCGAGAAGCTCGCCTCGCTCCTCCAACAATTCCAAACCAGCCTCACGAATGGTTTCGAGCATGACAAACCGCGGTTCTTCTCCCCGGCCGGAGATCCGGGAGAGGAGGCTGCTATCAATCAGTGCTTGCACGTAATCGAGTGCGGCAACCTCGTCGACACCGGCAACTACTTGTGCAGCGCGCAGGTCGGCGCCACCAGCAAAGACCGAAAGGAAGCGGAACAGCCGCTGCGACTGGTGATCGAGCAAGTCGTAGCTCCAGCGAACGGTTGTGCGCAGCGTGCGTAGCCTGTCAGGAAGATCGCGCGGACCGCCAGTCAAGACCGAAAGGCGGCGGTCGAGCCGTTTGTGTAGCGCAGCGGGTTCGAGCACTCGGCTGCGAGCGGCCGCCAGTTCGATGGCGAGGGGAAGTCCGTCAAGTTGATGGCAAATTGCCGCAACGATGCGGGCGCTGTCGTTGTCTAGGACAAAGTGGGGATTGGCTCCTCGGGCCCGCTCGACAAACAGGGTGACCGCAGGATTTGCCGAGATCGATTCGAGATCGAGTGATGATGTGATGTCTGGGACCGGAAGTGGTGCCACTGGGAAGAGGTGCTCGCCTCGTAACCGGAGCGTTGACCGGCTTGTGGCGAGGATCTTGAGACTCGGGCAGGCTGCAAGGAGCTCCGCCAGCTTGGTGGCTGCCGGCAAAAGGTGCTCAAGGTTGTCGAGCATTAGGATGGTAGGGCTGTCTGCGAGGCGCACCAGCAACGCCTCTTGCGGCGAATCGTTTCCGGTTCCGGCGGCACCAATAGCTTTCGCAATGGTGGAAAGAACAAGCCCCGGAGATTGAACAGACGCGAGAGGGATACAGACAACGTTGAAGCCTTGGGAGGCAAGGCGATGGGCGACCTCCATCGCCAGGTGCGTCTTTCCGACTCCTCCCGGGCCAGTCACTGTCACCAGGCGAATCGAGGGCTGGCGGATCAGATCGAGAAGAGCCGCAATCTCGGCGTCGCGACCGATGAGTCTCGTGAGGGGCGCGGGCGCTTGAGACGGTCCGCGCCTCTCCGGCGTGACCATCGCGGCACGAGGGCGATTCGCCTTCGTGTCCGCTGGCTCGGATCCGGTCCGACCAGAAACGGACTCCTCAGGCGCCATGTCTGCTCCCGTCATGCCATTGCTTCACGACAATGCTCCAAGCATAGGGAGCCCCCTCATCGCAGTCAAGACGAGGCGGCTGCCCCAGTCAAGTCACCCAGTCCGGCACATCAACGCCTCGCCGTCAAATTGCGCGCCTCAAGTGCCTGGAAAAGGGAAGGCGAACGAGGTGCGCCGGGATCGCCGATCGCCGGTTCCAATCAAATCATCGGAGTGCGGAGTGCCCAGCGAATGCCTACGTATGCGACGTGGTCCAGGTGACTGGCCAGAAATCCGTAGCGATCCGGATGGTGGGGGCGATGGCAGAGGACACGATGAGGACGTCGGGTGATCGCCCGGTCCATTCGTCGGAAAACGAAAGGAGGTGCAGGATGGAAGGGCAGGCGACAAGCGTTCCGCCTGGCCAAGAGACCGAACCGCGCAGGGCGGCTCAGCGGCCACCAAAGCGGTCGGCCCTGGCATCGCTGGCGACCAGTCAAGATCACTCGCACGGGCAGATTGTCATCGTCATCGCGAAATGGGTTCTCGTCTGTGCGGGGCTTCTCCTCGTTTTATGGTCGCCTGCAGAAATCGGGCAACTGCGCGTGCAGATCCTCGTTCTGCTGCTACTGGCGGTCGAGAACTTTTACCATCACGCGCAACTTCTGAAGCGTCGTGCTGTCTCTGACCTGGTCGCATACGTCGCGAGCGCCGCGGACATCGTCGTCGTCACGGTACTCGTCCTGCTTCAGGGAGGATTCGACTCCAACCTGTACATCTTTTACTTCCCAGCGCTTGTCGCGCTCTCCGTTGTCTTTCAGCCCAAGGTGACTGCCTTGTTCACCATGTCGCTGATGGGCGTCTACGCCACGATTGGTCTTGGCACGATTGCCGGCAGTGGAGCGAGTGACCAGGACGCGCGCGTGTTGATCTCGCGCCTGGCGATGATGGCTGCTGTGGCAACCTGCGGTGCTCTGTCGTACCGACTTGAGGAGCGTCGCCGCCGAACGGGAAGCGCGGCTGGGATCCGACAACCGGCGATTCAGGAACGCATCCATCGCGTTGTGACGTAGAAGAGAGGAGATAGCCATGCGTCTGAAACCAAGCACCGCCGGCTTTGTGCCGAAGCAGGGCATCGCTGACATCGAGGCTGCCGAGGATATCTATTTCGGTCAGACAATTTGTGTATGGGCGCGCTGGTTCATCGTCACGGTGGCTGCTCTGCTTGTCCTCTGGGTCTCGGATAGCTCAGGGGAGCTTGCCCGCCGCATCTTCTTGGTCCTCGGCCTGGTTGCCGTCAATTTCTATCTGCAGGGCCGACAGATGATGGACCGTCCGGCTAACGCCCACCTGCTTACCCTGGCGAGCCTGATCGACCTCCGGGTCATCACTGCGATTATTGGCTTCGTCGGAGAGGGCAGCGGCCTAAGGAGCCCGTATTACATCCTGTTCTATCCAGTTGTCTTCGCTTTTGCTCTGGTGTTCCCGCCGCGCTGGGCGGCTGGTTTCACCGGGCTCGCCACAATGCTGTATGCGGCGATCAGTCTTGTTTGGACTCCCTCGCTCATTGGCGAGGCCGATGCAGCAAAGTTGCTGGCAATGCGCCTCATTACCCTCGCCGCGACGGGTGGGCTGGGCGCGTTCTTCTGGCGGATCCAGCGCCAGCAGCGCCGGAACGCGCGCGGGGTGGCAACGGGGATGCTAGAGCAGTTCGACGTACTGAAGGTGTCGTGACCGCAGTGATGAGCACGGAGGAAAACGGCCATGGGGCGTTTCCTCAAACGCATCAAGGGTGGAATTGGTGCCCTGTTGGCGCCTGCCGAACTCCCGTCCCAGCCGGAGACCGAGCCGCTGGCCCAACTGCAAGACCATTTCCTGCGACTTGCCGAATCGCGAGAGCGGCTGAAAAGCGCGCTGGCTGCGCTTGATGAGCGGCATGCTGCGATGCAGGAGCAGGCGGAGATACTTCGCGCGACCGCCGTCAACGAAGTTGGCCGTAGGCAGGAAAGCCTGGCACGACTCGCGATCCGTCGCCGCCAGAGTGTCGTCACGATGCTTCAGGCGCTTGACGCGCAGCGACAGGAGCTTCGAGCGAAGGCCACACAGGTCGACATTGCCGAGCAGCAATTGCAGGCCACGATCGAAGCGCTGGCCAGCCGCCGTGAACTGATCTCCGCGCAGAAAGAAGCGGCACTCTTGCAGATTCGTATCGGCGAGTCGCTGGCAGGTTTGCACGAACCGGAGGAGAGTCGGGCGTCGCTCGTAGTTGACGAGGATATGGTGGCGGATCTCCAAGCTCGCGCTTCGGCCATCGGCCGCTTGATCGACGACAACGTGTTGCCATCGTCTCCGGCCTGGGTTCCTGGTGCAGGAAATGTCACCGAGGAGAGTGTCGAGGCAGAGCTTGCAGCTATCAAACGGGCAATTGTGCCATAGCGGCGTTGGAAGGAGTTAGCCATGGGTATTGTTAGCCGCGCAAAGCTGATTCTCCGGATTCAATCGTCCGCCGCGCTCGATGCGATGGAAGATCCGTCGCGCGTCCTGGATTTTGCCGTTGAGGCGCAGCGAGAACTGCTCAAGAAGGTAAATCTCGGTCTGATCGAAGTCGCGACGAGCCGTCAACGGCTGATTCGGCAGGCGTCTGTCCTTCGCGGGAAAATTCCGGCCTTTGACCAGCAGGCACGTCGCGCGCTGACCGCAGGACGGGAGGATCTTGCCCGGATCGCGCTGGAGCGGAAGCAGACGACACTCAATGAAATCGCGGGTATCGAGACGGACATTGCTACGCTGGATGAGGAAGAGCGCCAGCTTGCCACGGCATCGAAGCAGGTTGCCGCCCGCATTGAGGAATTCTCCTCACGCCGGATCGTCGTCAATGCGCGATATGAGGCGGCGGAGGCACGAGCCCGGGTTGGCGAGTCGATCACCGGTATCGCCGGTGAGATCGCGGACTTGCTGGCGGCAGTCAGCCGGATTGAGGACAAAACGGAGCAGCTTAACGCCCGCGCAAGTGCGATTGATGCGCTTATCGCCAGCGGCATGCTAACCGTCGCCTGGCAACCGGATCATGTTGAAGCCGAGCTGCGGATAATCAACACAAAGCAAGCGGTGGTGGAGGAACTCGAGCGCCTCAAGGCGGAGGTGCAGGCAGACCACTAAGAGTGATAGCTGGACCCGCGCCCCAATGGTTTGGCAGGGGGCGGGGGCGCATGGGAGTCGAACCCACCAGCGCCGGGACCACCGACGCTCAGCGATTTTGAAGATCGCGCCAGAGACGAATCCCGCGTCACCATGCGGGATTCGCCGCACCGGGTGTAGCCGCCTGTAGCAGGAGGACCAGCGATGCCCAGCCTCTACCAGCGCCGCAGCGACGGCCGGTGGTGCGTCGCCATCCGCGCCGATGGCAGGCGCACCGTCCGCTACGCCCCCACCCGCGAGGCCGCCGAAGCGATCCTCGCCAGCCTCGCCCCACCAGCGCCGCCCGCCACCCCCACCCTCGCCGCCTGGATCGAGACGTGGCTGGGGCACCAGCCCTACCGCCCGAGTACCCTCGCCACCTACCGCCAGGTGCTCGCCCCGGTGCTGGCCCGGCTGGGCGCCCTGCCGCTGGCTGACCTCACCCCCGCCCGCTGCCAGCAGGCGTTCGTCAGCCTCGCCCCCGCGATGGGGGCCCGCCGCCGCCAGATGGCCTTCGGCGCCTTGCGCCGGGCGCTGCGGCTGGCGGTGGAGGCGGGCTGGCTGGCGGTCAATCCCCTCGCCGGGCTGGCCCCGCCGCGGGCCACCCCCCAGCCGCGCCAGACCTGGAGCCTCGACCAGGCCCGCCGCTTCCTGGAGGTGGCGCTGGCCGAGCCCCGCCGCTGGTCCCCCCTCTTCGTCGTGCTGGCGACCGGGGGGTTGCGGATCGGGGAGGCGCTGGGGTTGCAGTGGAGCGATGTCGACTGGGCGGGCGCCCGGCTCCAGGTGCAGCGGGCGGTCGTCTGGGCCGGATCGCGCTACCATGTCGTCCCCCCGAAGACAGCCCGCGGCCACCGCTGGGTCAGCCTCCCACCGCAGGGGATGGCCGCCTTGCGCTGCCAGGCGGAACGCGGGGGGAGCGGGCCGTGGGTCTTCCATGGGGGACGGCCCCCCGACCGGACGACGATCCGCCAGGCGCTCGGGCGGGAATGCCAGCGGGCAGGGGTGCCGCGCCTGACGGTCCATGGCTTGCGCCACGTGGCGGCGGCGGTGGCGCTGGCGGTCAGCGGCGATCCGCATGCGGTCGCCGCCCGTCTCGGCCACGCCACCCCCGCGATCACCCTCGCCCTCTATGGCTACGCGCTGGCGGATGACGCCGCCCTCGCCCGCCAGGTGGGGGAGGCGCTTGGCCATCCCCCTAGCCCTCCCGTCCCGACGGCCAGAGGGTGAGGCCGTCAGCTAGATCATCCATCAGGGACTCGCCGTGGTGGCAGGCCGGGCAGACCAGGAGCCGGGTGCAGTGCACCAGGAAGCGCCACTGGGCGTCGGTGACGGTGAGGAGCGAGCGCGGCTCCAGCCAGTGGCCGCAGCGGTAGCGGCGAACCGGCCCCAGTTCGGCGCTGGCGACCTGCCGCAGCCGCTCGGCCTCGGCCAGGTCGCCGCGCTCGCGGGCCTCGCGGGCGGCGATCGCTAGGTCAAGGTAGCGGGCCATCTCCGGCCGCATCTCAGGCTCCATGGCGCATCCTCCTGGTGTGTGCGGGCGCGGGCGCTTCGACCGCGTAGCGGGTTGGGTACTCCCCCAGGCGCACGGCCGCCCAGCGGCCATCGCTTAGGACGCCCAGCAGGACGTTGGGATCGTGCGGCTCGATCCCGAGCATGGCGATCAGGCGGCTGGCCCGCGCACTCTGCTGATCGGCCGCGCTCACCGCCAGGGGATCGAAGCCCGCCAGGGTCTCGCCGGGATCGAAGGGCCGCAGCGCAACGGTCCGTCCCGTCACGATCATCGTCATGGCCGTCACCTCCTGATGACACATCCCCTGCTGGCCCCTCCTCAGGCCAGCAGGGGAATTCTGCTCCGATCCGCGCAGATTTGTCAAGCGGCCGCCGCCGCCCGGTAGGCGTGGATGGCCGCTTCCAGCAGGTCGAGTTCGTGCAGCAATGCCCGGTTGTCCTGCTGGGGGAGGCCCATCGCCAGGCCGGTCTCCAGGGCCATCCGCAGTTGCCGGGCCATGAAGGGGAATTTATTGCCGGTCAAGTGGTGATAGGCGTTGAATTGCGCCTGATTGAGGGCCGCCTTCCCCACCAGGTGCCGCACCGCCGGTTTGGCGGGCACCCACGGGGGCGCTCCCGAGTTCGCCTGCACCGGAATCACGTCGACCAGCCGCCGCTCCACTTCCGCCGGGGTGGTGACCAGGATCACCGCGATCTCTTCCACGCTCACCCCCGCCTGGTGCAGCAGGACGGTCGCCCGCGTCCGGTCGACCGAGCCCAGCGCCCGCCCGTGGCTGGCGTTGGCCCGCACCGCATCCGCCAGCAGGTCGGCCTCGCTCTCGTATTCCTTGAGGATAGCGGGAATCGTGCCCCCTTCGCCGTGGACCAGCCGGTAGGCCCGCGCCCGGTGCCAGCCATCGACGATGCGGCAGCTACGGGCGTCGACCAGGATGAGCGGGAGGGCCGCTCCCGCCCGCAACGCCTGAGCCAGCCGACGCACGTGCTGCTCATCAATCCGGTACCGGGGATAGAGGTTGTAATCCTCCACCAGGTCGGTTAGCGGTAGCTCGCGCACGTCGCCGTGGTCCATCGTCGCCTCCTACGCCGCTTCCGCGGGCGGCTCCCAGACGAAGCCCGCCCGGCGCACCGTCTCATGGTGCGCGTCTTCGTCCGGGACCACACCCGTGAGGATGATGTCGTCAGTAATCTCCGGCAGGTCGATCCCCCGCCGCGCCATCTCCCCCACGAACCAGGTCAGCAATTCCCGCGTCGTCTGGTCGTAGGGCGCCATCTGCCGCATGGCCGCGATTTGCGCCTCCCGGCCCCCCTCGGCCATCAACCGCTGCACCTCGGGATCGTCCGGGGTGGCGACGCGGAACGCGCCGAAGGCGCACTTCCCCTTCTCGACGCGGCCATCCCCGATGCCGACCGTGATCCCCGCCGTCTCCAGGAGGTTGAAGATCGACGTTTCGTTCATGAGGTGCTTGAGGTATTTGACCGTCACCACGATGGCCCACTCCGGGAAGATGGCGCGGGTGCGCACGTCCGGGGTGCCGCGGGCGTCGCGCACCATCGTGGTGTAGATCATCGGCAGGCCGTAGAGGGGGACCAGGCCCTCAGGGACGTAGAGGAGCCGCCGGATTTGCGCGGCGGTGGTGCCAGGGACATCGACCGCGGCGGTGACCGCCGCGCCTTTCACCGCCGCCGCCTTGAAGGCGGCCAGGGTTGGCGCCCCCTCGCCCAGCCGGTAGATGCTGCACTGGAATTCCAGGAACGGGTTGTGCTTGAGCGTGTGCTTCTTGGCCGCCGGGTTCTTCCGGCTCTCGCCGGGACCGAGCAATTCCTTCATCCCCTTGCGCCCGATCGGGTTGCTGATGAACGGGGTGGTCCCCACCAGCGCCACGTCCGTCTGTCCCAGATTGGGCGGTTCGATGTAGACAACGGCGGCTTTCTTTGCGTGAACAGGCATTGTGATTCCTCCTCGTACATCAATGTCGTTCCCATCCCAGGAAGCGGCCCCATCCGCTCCTTCCTCCCCGCTGGCGCTTGCCGCCAGCGATGCCCTGCCGTGCCATGCCGCGTCAGGCCGTAGCCCGGCGCACCGCGCCACGCCAGCCGTGCCAGGCCATGCCCGGCCCTGACACGCCTTGCCTCGCCAGGCCGCGCCTGCCGTGGCGGTCCGCGCTGCCAGCCGCGTCCGGCCCCGCCAAGCCGGGCCGTGCCCCGCCCCACCGTGCCAGGCCAGCCGCGCCATGCAATCCGTCCCTCCTGCATCGTTGACCTCCTCTCGCCTGCCGGGCCATGCCCTGCCCGGCCACGCCTTGCCGCACCGGGTCGGCCCAGCCATGGCTCGCCGTGCCCAGGCAAGCCACACCCCACCGTGCCACGCCAGCCGCGCCAGGCCACGCCTCGCCCCGCCAGACCTAGCCGCGCCGGGCCAGCCAAGCCCCGTCCTGCCGTGGCAAAGCGAGCCACGCCATGCCCGGGTGGCCGCGTCGTGCCCGGCCAAGGCATGCCAGGTCCGGCCTCGCCCCGCCGTGGCTGCCAAGGCGAGCCAGGCCGGAGCGCGTCCTGTCCAGCCGCGACGGCCGGGCCCAGCCGTGCCGCGCCCTGCCAGGCCGGGCGTCGCCACGCCATGCCATGCCAGGGGCGCCACGCCGGACCATGCCACGCCAGGCCGGGCCCTGCCTCGCCGGGGGAGCCGCGCCTAGCCCAGCCCGGCCAAGCCGAGCCGCGCCACACCGTGGCTGCCTCGACGAGCCATGCCCTGCCAGACCGAACCGCGCCATGCCCGCCACGCCGTGCCCGGCCCCGCCAGACCTTGCCCAGCCGCGCCATGCCAGGGACGCCACGCCCGGCCCCGCCGCACCGAGCCCGGCCGCACCGGGCCTTGCCAGGACTGCCGTGCCACACCTGTCCAGCCGAACCGGGCCAAGCCGGGCCACGCCCGGTCGCATCATGTCCAGCCATGCCACGCCGCACCGTACCCGCCGGGCCCCGCCCAGCCGTGTCTTGCCGGGCCATGCCAGGCCACGCCCTGCCCGCCAAGCCCGGCCATGCCACGCCACGCCCTGCCCTGCCCTGCCAGGCCGGACCGCGCTAGCCGTGCCCTGCCGGGCCGAGCCGCGCCCCGCCGTGCCCTGCCGCGCCAGCCGTGCCCTGCCTCGCCGGGCCCAGCCAGGCCACGCCATGCCTCGCCCGGCCAGCCACGCCCGGCCAGGCCGTGGCGCACCAGGCCATGCCGCGCCTCGTTCATGCGATCTCCTCCCGTTCCCAGCCTTCGGCCGCCTCCAGGGGCCACTCGAAGGCGCAGAACCGCTCCCCGCCCCGGTCGACGAGATAGAGGCTCGTCCCCGGGCGGGCGAAGCGGTCCCGCCAGTGGCGGAAACAACGCAGGGCCTCCTCATAACTGGCGAACCACGCCTGCCCCGCGAAATTGCCATCCTCCAGGTGATAAATCCCGTACCGTAAGAGCATCGTTGCCTCCATCACCGGCGGCCGCAGCCGCAGCAGGGCCGCCAGCCGCGCCAGCGGGGGCGCCGGGGGGAGGGTAGCGGCCAGCTTCGGCCAGAGGCACCGTCCCCCCAGGACGCCCCGCCACCAGCGCCCTTCGGCGGCGACCGCGATCCGCACCAGCCGCTCGGGGCTGGCGGGCGCGGCGCACCCCTCCAGGAGCGCCAGGTCCCAGCCCGCCTTCGCCAGCGCCCTTCGGCGGCGACCGCGATCCGCACCAGCCGCTCGGGGAGGGCGGGATCGCGGGGCCGGGCCAGCCCCGCTTCCCAGGCCGCCAGGCTGGCCCGGCTCACCCCCAGGGCGGCGGCCAGCCGCTCCCGCACCGCCCGGATCGCCGCCCCGTTCATGCGCCCCCCTCCTCAGCCGCGGCCCAGGCGGCCGCCGCCCATGCCAGCCAGCGCACCCGGTCGATCCCCCCGGCCCGGAACGACCGCGCCAGATCGACCAGCGCCGCCGGGGGCGGGGGCACCGGCTCCGGGTTGACTGCGGGGAGGGGGAGGCTGGCGGCCACGTCGGTCACCACCGCCTGCCGCAGCGCCCGCAGGTCGGCCGCCCGCAGGCGGCCCGTGGTCCGCCAGTGCGCCACCGCCGCCTCCCGCTCCGGCCGGGGCAGGTTCGCCACTTGCTCGGCCACCCCCACCGCCACCTCCCCGCTGGCGACCGCCGCCAGGAGCGCGTCAGGGAGGCGGGCCAGGGCCAGGCGCTTGCGCACCGCTGGCACCGGCAGGCCGGTGGCGGCGGCGATCTCCGGCTCGCTGTAGCCCCGCTGCACCAGGTCGGCCACGATCTCCGCCTCAGCCACCGGGTTCGGGGCGCGGGTGGCGTTCAGCGTCAGGGAGAGGGCGGCCCGCGCCTCGGGGCTCCCCCCGCTGATGACCACTGCCGGGATCAGGTCGATCCCGCAGGCCCGGGCGGCCGCCACCCGCCGCCGCCCGTCGATCACCTGGTAGCCCCCGGCCCCGTCCGGGGTCAGGTGGACCGGCTGCTGCACCCCCCAGCGGGCGACCGACTGCCGCAGCGCCGGGGAGAGGGGGACGGCGACGGGAGCGACCGCCGCCACCGGCACGGTCCGGGTCTCCCACGCCAGGGGAGGATCAGGAATCAGACGCATCTCCATCAGGCATCCTCCAGAATCACCGGGAGCCCGGCGGCGGACGCCGCCGCCAGGGCCGCCTCATGCCGCCCGCTGACCGGGTCGGCAATCACCGCAATCCGGGAGAGGGGCAGGACCGCCACCACCGCCGGGCGGGCGGCGGGCTGCCAGTCGAGGGGCCGTCCGTAGGCGTGGTAGCGGGTGCTCCCGACCGTGCGCACCACCGCCCGCGGCGGGCCCGCGACCGGCTCGCCCCCGGTCACATCCTCCCACCACACCCCCGCGCACCCCTCCCCGCCCCGGTGCTTCCCGGTCGGACAGCGCCAGGCCCGGCCCTCGGCCGCCACCAGGTCGGCGTAGGCCGTGTCGGGGGTGGCCCCCAGGGCGTGGACCAGCGCCAGCCAGACCGGGGGCCGCAGCCGGGCGAAGTCGGTGCTGCGGGGCACCCGGCGGGAAAAGCCGTGGCACCGCCCTTCTTCGAGGATGTCAGCGACGTTGGGGTAGTGCTCCTGCCCCACCCAGTCGAAGACGACCGTCCCCGCAGGCCGGGCGACGATCTGCACCCCTTGCGGGGCGAGGGGGAAGCGGTCGGGGAGGGGCTGCGGGGGATCGCAGAGGAAGTGCTCCAGGGGCAGCCCATCGGGGCTGAGGAGCACTTCGAGGTAGATGCCGCCGCGCTGCCGCACGCCGCAGCCGCGGACGGGTGCCGTTGCGCTCATGCGTGGGTCCCTCCTCGGGTCTGCTGCCAGGCGTCCAGGACGGTCTGGCAGATCAGGGCGGTGGCGGCGAAGCCGAGCCGGGTCAGGGGATTCCAGGCGAATTCCGCCTCGTCCATCCCTGCCTCGTGCGTCTGCTGGGCGACGTAGGCCAGCGCCGTCAGCGCCTCCAGGGCGCGGCTGATCGCCACGATGTCCTGGTCGTCAAAGAGGTCGAGGGGCTGCCAGACGCCATCCCGCGCCAGCCGCGCCTCCAACCGCTGGATGCGCGGGCCGATGTCGACCGCCAGGGCGCGGTCCTTGCCGATCTGGACGATCACCTTCGTGGCGGCATCGAGGATGGCGTCGATCGCCTTAGCCGCCTGGTCCGTCGTTGCGTCCGTCATCGGGTGCTCCTTCCGGGTGTGGGGGGAGCCACTCGACCAGGTCTCCCCCCGAATCGACGACCACCACCCCCAGCCCGCAGCCGCGCAGCCGCGCCCAGGTCTCGGGGGCCAGGACGGCGGGGAGGGTGACGCTGATCCGCGCCACCCCCGGCGCCGCCCGTTCGACAATCCCGATCCCGCCCGCATGGCGGATCAGGGTGAGGGCGTCGTCGTCGAACAGGCTGACGAGATCACCCGCCCGCACCGCCACCAGGCAACCGGGGTACGCCTCCCGCAGCGCCGCCGCCAGGCGGGCGCGGGCCTCCCGTGGTCCCGCCATCTCAGGCCACCGGGGTCAGGGGGTCCCCCGCCGTCTCGTCGGCGGGGAGGGCCCCCAGGCTGATCAACAGGGCGTGGAGCGCCATCGCCCCGACCGCCAGCGAGGTCGTGTGCAGGAGGGTGGCGTCGTCGGCCGCCTCCTGCTTCGTGCTGACGATCAGGTAGCTGCTGATCAGGACCAGCGCCCGCTTCAGGGTCGCCAGGTCGGCGGGGGTGAAGAAGTCGCGCAGCCGGACCTTCCCCCGCGCCGCCACCGACGCCATCACCGCCGAGCAGTCGACGCCCGGCAGGTCAGCGACGAAGGGCCGGATCGCCTCCAGGTACATCCGGGCCACCCGCGCTGGCCCCAGGGCCTCGACCAACAGCGCCTCGGCCTCGCGGCCGTCGAGCGGGATCGCCACGTACTCCGTCTCATCATGGGTGGACATTGCGTCACCTCCACTCGCTACGGGCCAGACCGCCTCCTTCGTGTTCCCTGCTGGCCCCACGACGAGATTCTACGCGCATCGGTGCAGGTTGTCTAGAGGGGACAGAAAAAGCCGGGCTGGGATCATCTCCCAGCCCGGCCGCCCGGCGGCGCGGGGTCAATGAGCAAATGGAGTGGTCGGCGTGCTGTCGCCCCGATTGCGTTACCCGCGCTCCTAACCAATCGTCCGGAGAACATCCATCGTGGCACGGGTGCCGTCCCGCCCCGCCGGGTGGCGCGGTGAGTTCTGAGGGCGGGTCGCCACCCCGCCGCCGGAAGTCGGGGCCGGTTCGAGTGGCGCGGCGAGGGCCCCAAGCGTACGGTCTTCCGGCCACCCGGCGCACCCCGTCCAGCAAGCCGGCAATCTCACCGGTTCACGCTATCCCTTGCGGACGTACGTACTCCACCAGCCGGACAGACCGCCCGCCGTGGCTCCAATCACCACCCCGGTGACGACTTCCTCCTGCCAGGGGAGCCGGGGATCGGCGACGAAGGCGGCCGCCACCCCCAGCGCCACCGCCAGGGGCGGGAGCCACCGCCCCCGCAGCCCCGCCGCCTTGATCACTTCCACCAGGACGTAGGTCAGGACCGCTGCCGCCCCATGGGCGTAGATCGCCTCCATGCTAGCCCTCCTTCGGGACGAAGGCCGCCGCCAGGCAGCGGCTCCCGCCCCGGCTGACGAACCACAACTGGCCGCCACTGGCGACCGCGTAGACGAAGGTCACTGTCTCCCCGGCCCGCACCGGGGGCCCGACCTCGGGGGCGTCGGCGCTGGCCCACCGCCGCCGCGGGGTCGCCTCCAGGGCGGTCCACCGCCGCTGCCCCAGCGGGAGCCAGACGGTCGCCCCCCGGCGGTGGGGATACGGCTCCCCATTCTTGAGCGGCGGGGGGACCGCGTTGACGTAGCGCGGCGGGGCCTGCCCCAGCGCCCGGCTCACCCCCAGGACCGCCGCTTGCGCACAGCGCCGGGGGAAGGCCGGGTCCTTGGCCGGGGGATCGTCGTAGCCCCCATGCTCGATCACCAGCCGCACCACCCGCTCCCGCAGGGGGGCGGTGGCGGCGAACATCGCCAGCCGGTAGCCCTGCAACCCCACCCCCGTCTCCCCCTCGACCATCACCCCCGGCTCGGCCGCCCGGCCGCGGTAGAGGGGGAGCCCGGTCGCCTCGTGGAGCGCCAGGGCGATCGCCGCCGCCACCTGCCGGTCGAGGGTGTTGTTCGGGTAGCCGTCGTCCGGGGGGGAGCCCCCCGCGTAGGCCGTGACCAGCCCCCGGCTGTCGGGGACGATCACGTGCAGCGGGGAGTGGGGGCCATTGAAGTGCAGGTCGAGCATGACCGCTTGGCCGGGGATGGCGCTCAGATGCCGCGCCACCCCCAGCGCCACCGTGTCGAGATTCCCGGCGGTGTCGTCCGGGTCGGCATCGTGGTCGGCATCCCGCTGCCACCAGTCGCAGCGGTAGCCAGCCTCGCGGAAGGCGCTGGTGTAGGCGTCCGCCAGGAGCGGGGTCAGCGCCTTCTCGCGGGGATTGCCGGGATCGCCGTGGCTGCGGTGCCCGGCCACAACGAGCACATACGGAGCCATGGTCACCTCCTCACCGAAGATCGTCCGGGCAGCGGCGACGATCGTCTCGTGGTACTGGGGATCGGTCGCCCACCGCCCCGTCAGGTCGCGCACCGTCCGCACCGTCCCCGCCCACCCGGCGGCGATCACCGCGCCCCGCCGCGGGTCCTGGTGATGGTAGGGGGCCAGGACATCCCCGCTCAGGGGATGCGGCGCCGTCCCCCAGACGTAGACATCCAGGTGGACGACATGCGCTTGCGCCGCCGCCCGCCCGTCCGGCCAGGCGTAGCCCCGGTCGCCCCCACCGGTCACCCCGATCCCCGCTGGGTTCAACCGCTCCACCCAGGCGGCGCTCGTAAACCAGCCCGTCTCCACCACGGCTTGGGCGGCGATCAGGGCCGGATCAAGCCGCACCAGCGGCGCCAGCCGCCAGACTTCCGCCAGGTAGGCGGCCACCTGGTCGGGGCGGCGGGCGCGGGGGAGGACCGCCGCCCGCGCCGCCGCCAGGCTCCCCCGCGGCGGGGCGATGAGCGGCAGGTCAGGGTGCCACCCCATCCCCGCCCTCCCGCAGCAGGGCGACCAGGTCGCGCCAGGCATCCCCCTGCCAGAGCGCCACGTGGGCCAGGTAGCGGGCGAAGGTGCGCCGCTCCCGCTCGGTCGTCACCAGCAACGGCCGCCCCAGCACCAGCGCCGCCAGCCGCGCCGCCGCCGCCTCCCCCGCTGCCCGCTCGGCGGGATCGTGGCTGTGGCGCTCCGGGGCGTCGTAGCCCACCAGCCGCAGATCGACGCGGGCGTCGATCCCGAAGCCGAGGTCGAGGCGCACCCGCAGGGTGTCGCCGTCGATCACCCGCAGCGCCTCGCCGCGGAAGCGCCAGGGGGGATAGGCGGGCTCCATCAGCGGCGGCGCTTGCGCAACCGCTGCGGCAGGCCGAAGCGGCGCTTATAGGTGGCGGCGGAGATGCGCTTCCCGCCGATCGTCACCGACAATCCCCGGGCGGCGCGGTTGGCGTTGCGCTTGCGGGCGCGGGCCAGGGCCCGCAGCGCCCGCCGCAGTCCAGGGGTCGACATGCCAGCCTCCTTTCACCAGGGCCGCCCCGGGGTGGCCACCACCGCGGGCGGCGTCGGATAGGGCATCCGGCACCACCGTCCCGGCTCCGGGGTCCCGCACCAGGGGATCGGGGTCGGGGTCGGGTAGGGGGTCGGGGTCGGGTAGGGCCACTTGCAGTACTCCCCCGGCCGCGCCTGTGGGCAGGGGACCGGGGTGGGCAAGGGGGTCAGGGTGGGGATGGGCCGGGTCGGGGTC
>FWPU01003641.1_pt1 | contig 38149 bp, 31 predicted proteins | sample 2228361 | NCBI WGS metagenome assembly FWPU01 (sample SAMEA103939777, study PRJEB20133) | metagenome | reverse complement strand
GCCCCGGAATTGCTCGGCGACGACGCAACTGCCCGCTTGATTCTCGCAACCCCCATTATCACAATGGGACGCTGCGCTGGCAGTGCGGCGTTTTCCAAGGTGTCCGGCAAGCGGTTCTGGTGCGCTGGCGGCCCAGCGTTTCAGGATTGTTTCCCCGCGGGCGACAGGGTCCACACACATTCAGGACGGGTCCGGCCGACTACGGTACTCCATGCAACGCAGAGGGTGGTGTCTGGCGATGTTGATCGCGGCGGTGGGGCTGCCACTGGCAGCCTGCCGATGGATTGCGGCCGCGCAGGCCGCCTCGGCCGCGCCAGTCGCGGCGGAACGCAACAGCGGGGCTATGCCTGGGCTCAGTGGCCCTGTGTTGCCAGAGATCGGCGAGGAGCTGGATTCGATTCGCGAACCTGTGTTGCCCGAGTCCCGCTACCTGGTCCAATGGTGCGATGGCACGCGGAGTGCGGGGCCTGCACTCGGCCCGTGGCACGACACCAAGTCGGTCCCCAAGCTCCGGGATCGCGAGCTGTTTGGCTCCAGCAATCCGGTCCGGTGGATCATGGACCTGGCCGCCGTCCCCAGCGAGCCCGACCGCTGGGTGGAGTTTGCCGGCGGCGACCGGCTGCCCGGCCGGGTGGTCGCTTTCCGCGACGGCACCCAATCGCCGCGCGAAAGGCTGCCCCCCCACCTGATCGTGGTCCCGGAGCAGCGGGTCGATGCGCCCGACAGTTCCGGACGGCTGGAAGTCCGGGTGAGCACGGCGTGGGTCCGGCGGATTGTGTGGCGGCAGGCGGCCGAACGCTTTCGCCCCCGCACCGTGTTCACCAGCGATGGGCGGCAGCTTGAGTATCGGGCGCTGCGATTCGGCGAGCGCTCGGTCTTTCTGCTCCGCGAGGATGGCGTGGTGGAAATACCGTTTGCCGAGATCGACGACTTACACCTGGCCCCGGTGGAGCCATGGGACGCATATTTCGACCAGCTTGCCGCGCTGGCGCCGGCCGCGGACCAGCGCCTGGTGCGTTACCAAACCGCCACCGGGCTCCGCGTAACCAGCACCACCGAACGATTCCAAGCCATGTCCTACGGTGCGGTCGAGAACCCGGCAAGCTGGTACCACCTGGCCCACCCGGCCTGGAGCCTGGAGCCGCTGTGGTTGCCGGCCGATAGCATTTGCCTGCGGGAGTACTTTTGGCCCCATGAGGTCCCACTTTCGCGGATCGAACCGGCCCGCAGCCGCTATACGCCGGCGCTGGGGAACTTCTGGCCCTGGCAGGCCGACCGCAATGTGGAAGGCACTTGGCTGGAAAGCGGAGGAGAACGATTCGCCTGGGGCTTTGGGGTGCACGGCAGCTCGGAACTGGAGTTTTCGCTGCCCCCGTCGGCCCGGTCGGTTCGCACGCGCCTGGGATTGGACCATCTTGCCGGACGCGGCGGGTGTGCCCGGGGCCGCATCCTGGTCGATCCCGCTTCAGCCCCGTTGTTTGTGGGAAAGACGTTGGTCGGTTCGGGCGAAGTGCTCGATAGCGGCTGGCTGTCTCTGGGGCGCAGGCCCGGGCCGCGGCGTTTGATCCTGCAAACCGAGGCCACACCGCCCGATGCGCCCCCCGGCACCGACCCGCTGGACATCCGCGACGCGGTGGATTGGCTGGAGCCGATGGTCGAACTGGATCCTCGCGCCGTGGCGGACGAGTTGCTGCTCCGCGCAGCCCGCATGATCCCATGTTGGCAAGGGTGGACGGTGACTACGGCCGAGACACCCCGCGTGCGCCTGGTAACGCAATGGGACGAATACGGGGGGGGTCTTCGGGGGTACCGGCTGTTGGTGGCCGCCGCGCCGGGGCCGCTGCGGCTGTCGGGCCGCTTGATGCCGCGGCCTTACCGCGATCGGCTGCTGGTGGCCGTTAGCCGGCCGCCCAACGTGCCGCCCAGCCGACTGGAAATCCGTGCGGACGGCCGGCCGCTGGGCACCTTCGATATCCCGGTGCGCAATTCGGGCGAGGTCCCCCCTTTGGTCGTCTCGCTGGTCGAATACCATGGGCGCGAGGTGGGCATCGACCTTCTCCAATGGTCCCGCGAAGAGCGATCCCTGGTCTGCTGGCACGCCATTTCGCTGGTCAATCGCACCGAGGTGCCGTAGGCGAGCCTGGGGCGGGCCATGCAGGGCCGCAGCCAGGTCCCCGCGTGCCTGGGGCCTCGGCGCGTGGTTCCGTTCCATGACAAGACGCCGCTTTGCATCCGCCTGGCAGGGGACGATTCGCCGGGTGGTTCCTCCCGTGGCTTGCCAGGACCGGGGCGCTGACATAAAACAAGGTTTCGCCTGGTACCGGCCTGGCCCGCAGGGTCCTGCCCGCTGGACGGCGGGGGGCCGGGCGATAGGCCTTATCGCCTTTTCGCTGCGCCGGCGCTCGCAGAACCCGGTGGCGGCAACCGGGCGGCGCTGGGCCGACTCGAAAATGCCCCCAAAAACCACAGGAGTCCTCCAAAGATGCCCGAAACCCAATCCAAAGTCATTGCCAAGGACAATGTGGGCAAGATCCTCGATCTGGCGATGAACGCCGGCAAGGGGATCCTTCGGCTGACGCCCACCTGGGTGCCGCGGAGCTTTCTCCATCCCGGCAAGCGGATCAAGCTAGCGCCGACCGATTGGTACGCCCTGGGTACGCACCGAGGCGGGATCGACGAACGCTGGTTCGCCAGCACCACCGAGGCGGCCAACGAGAACCGTGCTCCGGACGAAGGCCTGAGCTACGTGGTGTTCGAAGGGCAGCGTTTCCTGCTTCGCGATGCGGTCGAGGAGGGCCAAGGCCGCATCATTGGCGAGAGCATCTGGAACACCTACCACCGCTGGCCGGTGTACTCCAAGTTCTTCGACAATATGGGCCCCATCCCCCACCACATGCACCAGCAGTTCCAGCACGCCAAGCTGACCGGCCAGGAGGGGAAGCCCGAGTGCTACTACTTCCCCCCGCAACTCAATAACGCCGAGAACCATTTCGACTACACCTTCATGGGTCTCGAGCCTGGAACCACCAAGGAGGACGTGATCCGCTGTCTGGAAAACTGGAACAAGGGGGATAACGGCATTTTGGATCTTTCCAAGGCCTACCGCCTCAAGCCGGGCACGGGATGGATGATCCCTGCCGGGGTGCTCCACGCGCCCGGTTCGATGTGCACCTACGAGCCCCAGTGGGGCAGCGACGTGTTCGGCATGTTCCAGTCGCTGGTCGAGGGGCGCCGGGTCCCCTGGGAACTGTGCATCAAAGACGTGCCGCCCGACAAGCACAACGACCTCCAGTTCATTGTCGATCAGCTCGACTGGGAAAAGAACGTCGATCCCTACTTCGTGCTGCACAACTACGTCGAGCCCATCGTGGACCCCGAGTTTTCCGGCCCGGGCTACACGGACCGCTGGATCGATTACGGGGGTTTCGATGGCCAGCAGTTGGTCTCGGCCAAGGAGCTGACCGTCGAGCCGGGGGCCAGGTGCGTGCTCCGCGACCCCGGCGCCAGCGGCTGGATCACCGTGCAGGGCTGCGGCACGATCAACGGGCTGCCGCTCCAGACGCCGGCGATGATCCGCTTTGGCCAGGATACCTGGGACGAGGTGTTCATCACCGCCGAGGCCGCGCGCCAGGGCGTGGTCATCGAGAACACCGGCGGCGAGCCCCTGGTGGGCCTGCGGTACTTCGGGCCCAACGTCCATCCCAAGACCCCCCAGATCGGCGACCACCGGAAGAAATAAGTCTCGGCAAGGGGCGGGACGGCCCCTTGCGGCCAGGCGGGAGACGGGCAGGGGGCGCACGGGCCCCAGGTCGGTCTTGCCGCCAGGAAGCACTTGGCGCGCGGTCTCCGGGCGCATGCGCCTGCTGGTGCCGCGGTGGCGAATGCCCAAGAATGATCTCGCGTACGCTGATCCTGTTTCCCGTGTGCCGGAAGCATCAAGAACTTGCAAGAAAGGACGGGACCCTCGATGAGCAACCCGCACAGCCCCCGCAACAACTACCCCAAATTGCATAACGCCGCCTGGCCGGGCGTGGTCGGCAAGGGAGGACCGGGTGCCGAGCCGCCCATCGACCTGGATACGATGCTCGACCTGACGGCGGCGGCCGAGGTCGATGGCCAGAAGTTCGACGGTTTCGACCTGTTCCTGTATCTGCCGCACATCGATATCGATGCGACGGTCACCAGCGACGACGCGATCAAGGAGCTGGCCGACAAGGCCGCCCGGCGGAACCTCCAAATCGGCACGGTGGTGGCCCCCATCTGGCCGCCGACCGGCGGCGGGGCCGCCATGGGCGACGCCGCCCAGCGCCGCAAGTTCTTGGAACAGGTCCGCAAGGGGTGCCGGGTGGCCAAGGTGCTCCGCGAGCTGGGCATTCGGCCGCACGGCGCGGTGCGGATCGATTCGGCCTCGGGGGTCGAGGCCTGGTACCAGGACCCCGCCGGGAACCAGCGGCGGATCATCGAAACGTTCCGCGAGGCCTGCACCATCGCCGAGGACCACGGCGAGCGCCTGGCCGCCGAAGGCGAAATCTGCTGGGGGGGCATGCACAGTTGGAAGCGGATGCTGGAAATCCTCGAGGGGGTCGGCCAGCCGAAGACTTTGGGCTTCCAGGCCGATATGGCCCACACCCTCCTGTACCTCTTAGGCTACAACGCCCCCGAGGACGCCATTTTGCCGCAGGATTTCGAGTGGAGCGACCGGGAGCGGTTCGACGCGGCCTACAAGACCCTGACCGACGCCCTCCGCCCCTGGACCATCGACCTGCACATCGCCCAGAACGACGGGACGGTGCACGGCTCGGGCTCCCACGACAAGACGGGCCGGCACTGCCAGGCCACGGATCCCAACGGCAAACTGGATATCGTGCGGCACGCCGGCTATTGGATGCGAGGGCCCGACGGCCAGCCCACGCGCACCTTCCGCCATATCTGCTGGGACGGCTGCATGTTCCCCAACGCCGTGATGATGAACCCCCAGACCTGGAACGACATCCTGGCCGTGATGATCGCCGTGCGCGACGCCCACGGCTGGCGGGAGTCGCAATGACCAAGCACCTGGGGATAACTGGCAAGGACCAGTGCCCAACCACGAATAAGAAAGCGGCAAGGCTCAAGGGCCAATGAACCAAGGACGACGAATCGATGACAAAGCACCAAGCCGCGAGGACTAAGCTACGTCGGGGGCCAGGGGCGGTCGACATGAGGCCGTGTCGTCCCTACGCGATACATCAAAGGCCGTCCGCCCCATCTTGACTGGGCTAAGGGGTGACAAATGTCACGTGCCTTTGAGCACTGCCCCTACGAATTGGCCGAATGGACCACACCTTTTGAAGGAACGGCGATTCAATACGCACGCTCCATACGGCTCGATGCGGTTTCCGCTCCGCTGGTGCGTCAATCGGTACGATCGTCCACCAGCGTGGGGGCCAATCATGCGGAAGCCGATAGCGCTGGTTCTCGCCGCGAGTTCCGTTATCGGATCAGGCTGCCCCAGCATGAGGCCCGCCAGACGAAACACTGGCTGAGAATGCTGGCTCGGGCGTTCCGGGCCACCAAGCACCATGCACGATAGTCGTGGAACGAGGCGCACGAACTAAACCGGATACTCAGCGATCAAACGGAAATCGTGAAAAGGACGTGTCGGGAGCAGGCCGGTCGCAACAAGACTGAGGCACGTTGCTTCAGGGCTTGGCTCGCACGGCGACAGGGGTCTTCCCGGCCCGCTACTGTGCGCTCTCGGCATCATTTACTGGCCACCGCACGTCGTTATCACGATCAAGTACCTGGTCGCTGGTCAAGGGTACTTGGTCATTCCTGCCCACTTCCCCTTTCCTCCAATTTGCGGAGTTGACAACGATGTCCAAACCCCTGCGTATCGCCATGATCGGTTGCGGCTTCATGGGCCGCGCCCACTCGAACGCCTGGTTGCAGGTGCCCCACTTCTTTCCCCGGGAACACCAGCCGGTGCTCAAGGTGGCCGTCGCCCGGCCCGAGGAGAAAGACAAGCTCGAGAAGTTCCAAAAGGCCTGGGGCTACGAGGAGATCCGCTTCGATTGGCGCCAGGCAGTGACCCGGCCGGACGTGGACCTCGTCGATGTCTGCGTTCCCAACGTGATGCACCACGACGTGGTGATCGCGGCGGCCGAGGCGGGCAAAATGATCGTGTGCGAAAAACCCCTGGCCATGAACCTCCAAGAGGCCCAGGAGATGGTGGCCGCCGTGGAAAAAGCCGGGGTGCCCAACATGTGCTCCTTCAACTACCGGCGGGTGCCGGCCATCGCCCTGGCCAAGCAGATCATCGACGAAGGCCGCATTGGCCGGCCCTTCCACTACTGGGCCACCTACAACCAGGATTACACCATCTCGGCCGACGTGCCCCAGGGGGGGCTGGCCTTGTGGCGGCTCGATGCCCGCGTGGCCGGCTCGGGCGTCACCGGCGACCTGCTGGCCCATTCCATCGACACCGCCGAGTGGCTCAATGGCCCTATCGCCCGCGTCACCGCCATCACCGAAACTTTCGTCAAGGAACGCCGCCACGCCGAAACCGGCAAGGTGGAAAAAGTGGGCATCGACGACGCCTGCCTGTTCCTGGCCGTGTTCCAAAACGGGTCAATGGGCACCTTCGTCAGCACGCGCTATGCCCGCGGCCGCAAGAACTACAACACCTTCGAACTCAACGGCGAGCTGGGCGCGGTCCACTTCAACCTCGAAAACCCCCATCTTCTGGACTATTTCCGCTACGCCGACCCCAAGACCGGGCAGAAGATCGAAGACCATCTGACCGGCTGGCAGACAATCCACGTCACCAACTTCGAGCACCCCTATATGAAGAACTGGTGGGTGCCGGGGTGCACCATCGGCTACGAGCACACGTTTATCAACCAGTTCGCCGATTTTCTGGCGGAACTCGAGGGCGGGCCCAAGTTCCAGCCCGACCTCCGCGCGGCGATGCGGACCCAGCAAGTGTGCGACGCGGTGCTGGAAAGTGCCCGCACCGGACAATGGGTCGAGATTCCGGCGTGAGGCCAGCCGCGGCCCTGGCCATGAACTACTTCGCCCACGCCTGCCGGTTCCTGGACGACGCGCCTTGGGTGGTGGGCACGGCGGTGCCCGACTGGCTGATGGTCTGCGATCGGCCGGTGCGCGTGCGGCCCAAACACGCGGCGGGGCCGGCCCGGGCCTGGCCGGGCGCGGCCGGCCAACTGGCCCAGGGCATCCTCCAGCACCTCGAGGACGACGCGCACTTCCACCACAGCCAGGCGTTCGCCGAGGTGCAACTGGCTGTCGCGAAGGTCCTGCGCCCGTTCCTCGAACCGGCCGGCCCCCCCATCGGCTTCCTCAGCCATCTGGTGCTGGAACTGCTGTTGGATGCCGCCCTGATCGCCGAGGACCCCGGCCGGCTCGATGCCTATTACCACAGCCTCGAGAGCATCGAGGCCGATTGGGTCCAGGAGACGGTCAACCGGCTGGCCCCCCGGCCTGCCACCCACCTGGCGGGCATGATGGTCCGCTTTTGCCAGGCCCGCATCTTGTGGGATTACCTGGAGGATGCCACACTGCTGAGGCGGGTGAACCAGGTACTGGCCCGGACGGGCCTGGCGGGCTTGCCCGAGGGCTTTTGCGAGGCCCTGGCCGACGCCCGCCGCCTAGTCGTCCCCCAATGCCATCGCCTGCTTGCCGCCGCAAGCCCGCCCGGAGGCCCAGCCCCTCCTTTGCGATCGAAGGCTTTTACCTAAATACCAGCCCCCTTTGCGGAGAACCTGCGATGCGTTTCGGCATGAACCTGCTCTTGTGGACCGACACGCTCTCGGACAACATGCTGCCGTTGCTGGATGAGCTGAAGGAGATCGGCTTCGACACCGTAGAGATCCCCTGCTTCGACCTGGACAACCTGGAGAACTATTCCCGGTGGGGCAAGCGGTTCGACGAGCTGGGCCTGGCCCGTACGGGAACCGCGGTCCGCGGCCCGGCCGAAAACCCCATCAGCCCCGATCCCGCCGTGCGCCGCAAGGGTATCGAGGCCAACAAGCGGAACCTCGATTGCTGCGCCGCAGCCGGCTGCACCGTGATGGCCGGTCCGTTCCATTCCGCCCTGGGCGTTTTCAGCGGCAAAGGCCCCACCGAGGACGAGTGGCGTTGGGGTGTCGACAGCATGCGCGAAGTGGCCGAACATGCCGAAAAAGTTGGCGTGACCCTGGCCGTCGAGTACCTCAATCGCTTCGAGTGCTACTTTCTCAACACGGCCGCCGACGGTGCCCGCTTCTGCCGCGAGGTCAACCATCCCCGCTGCCGGATGATGTACGATACCTTCCACGCCCATATCGAAGAGAAAAGCATTCCGGCAGCCATCCGTGCCCTCAAAGACCTGCTGGTCCATGTGCATATCTCCGAAAACGACCGCAGCACCCCCGGTCAGGGGAACGTCCGCTGGGACCAGAACTTCGATACCCTCCACGAGATCGGCTATGACGGCACGATGGTGGTCGAGGCCTTCGGCCTGGCCCTGGAGAAGCTCGTTCCGGCCACGAAGATCTGGCGCCGTATGTACCAGAGCGAGCGCCAGTTGGCCACCGACGCCCTGAACTTCATGAAGACCGAGGTCGCCAGGCGCTGGCACTGAAGCGGCACGGCCAAAATCCCTGTTAAAAAATATTGCGGAGCAGCAGAGACCGTTGCCCCGCACCGGGGGCTTGCCCGGTCGCAAATCCCTATGCGAAGTCCTGCGGAGCCGGGCGGGCCGCCGCCGGGACGAGGCCGCCCCAACCGACCATCCCACCGCGATGCGGCACCCGTGTGCTCCGCCCCCTTGGCATGTGGCCCCGGGTGTGCCATATTGGTTGCCGGCGGGCAAGCCCCTTCGGTAGGCGCGTCTTGTCCTTTTAAGGATTTGTTATGGGGCTGACTAGCGCACAGGTCATGCAATTGGCGCCGGACGCCAATTCGGCGGCCGCGGCCAGGAGGCTCGCGACCCCGCGGGAGTGGGAGCAGCTCGGGCAAAGCCCCGAAGCCCTCTGGGGCCTGTGTCGCGGAAGTGCCGTGTACCAGGTCAAAGTCGATCTCGCCAGCTTCGGCTACCATTGCACGTGTCCCAGCCGAAAGTTTCCCTGCAAACACGTGCTGGGACTGCTGTTTCTGGCGGCCGAGTCGGGCGAAACGCTTTCTCCTTGCAGCCCGCCCGACTGGGTGGCCGATTGGCTCGCACGGCGGCGCCAACGCGAGCAAAAGAAGGCCCAGCAGGTGCCGGCAACCCCTACCCCGCCGGACACTGCCACCCCGCCGGAAACTGCCACCCCGCCCGGCAAAGCCCAGAAGCGCCGGGGGGCCCAGCGCGAGGCCCGCGTGGCCGAAGGGCTCCAGCGTTTCGACCTCTGGCTGAAGGACTTGGTGCGGAGCGGGCTAGGCACGGTGGAAAGCAAGCCGGCTTCGTTTTGGGAAGATGCGGCCAGGCGCCTGGTCGATGCCCAGGCGCCCGGGCTGGCCAGCCGGGTGGCTCGCCTGGCCAGCATTCCTCGCTCGTCGCCCGACTGGCCGGCCCGTCTGCTTGCAGAATTGGGCCGATTCAAATTGCTGGTGGCCGCCTGGCAGCGTCTGGGCGAACTGCCGCCCCCGCTGCAAAGCGATATCCGCCAACTGCTGGGCTGGACCGTCTCGCAGGAGGAACTCCAGCAAACCGGTCAGCGCGTGGACGATACGTGGCTTTTCGTGGGCCAGTGGACCGATGACGATGGCCGGTTGCGAACCCAGCGGACCTGGGTGTTGGGCCGAAGCAGCGGAAAAGTGGGGCTGGTGCTCCAGTTCGCGCCGGGCGACCGGCCTTTTGCCGAATCGATCCTCCCCGGCATCGAGCAGGAGGGTACCATGGTGTTCTACCCGGGGGCCGCTGGCCAGCGGGCGAGGATCTTGGAGCGCCGTGGCAGCCCGGAGCCCATTGGCGGACCCCTGCCCGGATTTGCCACGATCGAGGCCTTTTTAGCGTCCGTGGCCGAAGACCTGGCCCGCCAGCCCTGGCTCGACGCTTTCGGCGGCGTATTGCAGGAAGTGACGGTCGTACCCCACCACCGAGGCTGGTTCATCCGCGACCGCTTGGGCCAAGGGCTCCCGTTGCGGGGCGGCCAGCCCTGGCCGCTGTTGGCCGTCGCGGGCGGGCAGCCTTTCGATCTGGCGGGTGAATGGGACGGCCATCAGTGGCGGCCCCTCGGGTTCTTTTGCGACCGAATCTACCAGGTGCTGGCATGAACGACTTGGCCCCTGTGGCACTGGTGGGAACCGCACGGCACGAAGCCGCCGCGGAGATCGACCCCCACCATCCCGCCGAGGCCTTGCTGGCGGGCCTGACCGGCAACGACCGCGAGGACATGTTCCTTTTGCGCGCTGGGGTGCGGGCGGTGTCCGAGCTGGCGGGATTCCAAACGGCCGAGGTGCCCCCCTTGGCACCAGCCTTGCCCGAGGCCCGCCCGGTGGCCCCCGACACGCTGGTGCCACTGTTGCGCGAGGCCATGAGCGGCCAGACAGTTTGCGTGCTCGTGGAGTTCCTCGGCGCACTGAAGGCGGCAGGGTATGTGCTTCCCCCAGTCCTTTTGCCGGGGCTTTTGGACATCGCCGACCCCCAGGTCCGCAAATCGGTGGTGCCGGTGGTCGGCCAGCGCGCCCGGTGGCTTGCCCAGTTGAATCCCGATTGGCGGTGGGTCCTCTCGGCGGCCGAGACGCTTGGAGATGCCTATCGGCAGCACCTGGAGCGGATGTGGGCAGAGGGGACAATTGCCGACCGCTGCGAGGCGCTGGCCGCGCTGCGCCAATCGGACCCGGCCGAAGCCCGCCGCTGGCTTCAAGAGACCCTGGCCGGCGAGAAGCCCGTGCACCGCACCCGCCTGGTCGCCACCCTGGCCGCGGGACTGGACCCCGCCGATGAGCCCTTATTGGAAGCGTGCCTGGACGACCGCAGCGAACTGGTTCGCCAAACCGCGGCCAGACTGTTGGCGTGCCTGCCGAACTCGGCCCTGGTCGCCCGCATGAAACGGCGCGCCGAAAACCTGCTGGTTGTCTCGCCGCGCGGAGGACGCAAGCGGTTTCGGCTGGAATGCCAGCCCCCGCAAGCCATCGAAGCCGATGGCCTCCGCGACGGCCTTCCCCGCACCGTCCCTCCCGCCCAAGGAAAACAAGCGGTTTGGACCGAGACCATCCTTGCCGCTGTGCCGCCCGGCTGGTGGTGCCAGAAGTTCTCGGCCGCGCCCGCCGAACTGATCCAAGCCATCCAGGACGATCCGTTCGCCGAGGCGGTGTTAGCCGGCTGGACGGGCGCGGCCATCGCATTGGCCCCCCGCGACCCGGAATCAGGCTCGTGGCTGGGGGCGCTTTGGGATTTCTGGCTGGCCGGTTTGAAGCGCTCCCGAAAACCCCACCCGTTTGCGCAAATCCGCGGCTACCTCGAAAACCTCCTTGGTGCCATGCCCGCCTCGCAAGCCGAGGAGACATTGACCGGCCTGGTGCGCGAATGCTTCCTGGACGACGACGTGCCGGTGGAGTCGCTGTTGGCGGCGGTCCCTGTGCCCTGGGGCGAGTCGTTGGCTTCGGCGTACCTCGAAGCGGTGGAGCCGCTGGCCGGGCATTGGCAACTTCCGCCGCGGCTGGCCTGCCGAATCGATACTTTGCCCCTGGCCGCCCGGGCGCTGCCACCGGCGCTGCTGGGGCGCGCGGCGGAGCTGGCCGGCTTGGAGCGGGGCGGCCTGGCGGTCAAGCCTCACCTCCCCAACGCCGAGGCCCTGGACGAGTTTGCGGCCGTCGTCTCCCTACGCAGGCGGTTCTACGCGCAGTTGGAGCAACCAGGCAGGGCAGCGGCCGCCGCCAGCCCTTCAAGTTGCCGTTGAAGCCCTTTGGCAGCGTTTTCCAGCAAAGGAGACTTTCGCCGTGGCGAAACGAACCACTCCCAGCCTTTCCGAAGCCCGCAGGCCGGACAGCGCCTCCGACGGGGCGAAGCTCCGGCTGCACGCCGAGCAGCAGTTTGCGGCCGAGCTGGCCGCTCTGGCCGAAGTCGATGACCGCCCCCGACCGCCCAACTGGAAGCTCTCGCCCTGGGCCGTGAAAACGTATCTGCTGGGCGGCGAGCTGCCCAACGGGGTGTCGATCGTCCCCAAATACATCGGCAACGAGCGGCTGATCGAGATCGCCATTGCCACGCTGGCCACCGACCGCGCCTTGCTGTTGTTCGGCCTGCCCGGCACGGCCAAGAGTTGGGTCAGCGAGCACCTGGCAGCGGCCATCAGCGGCACCTCGACGTTGATGATTCAGGGGACGGCGGGCACCGACGAGTCGGCCATTCGGTACGGGTGGAACTATGCCCGCCTGCTGGCCGAGGGCCCTTCACGCCAGGCCCTCGTGCCCAGCCCCATGCTGCACGCCATGGAACGGGGGCGGATCTGCCGCGTCGAAGAGCTGACCCGCATCTCCAGCGAGGTGCAGGATACGCTCATTACGATTCTCTCGGAAAAGACCCTCCCCATTCCCGAGTTGGGCATCGAGGTGCAGGCCGTCAAGGGCTTCAACGTGATTGCCACGGCCAACAACCGCGACAAAGGGGTCAACGAGATGTCCAGCGCCCTGATGCGGCGGTTCAACACCGTGGTGCTGCCGGTGCCCGAGTCGCTCGACCAGGAAGTGCACATCGTCAGCATGCGCGCCGAGCAGCTCGGCCGGGCCCTCGAATTGCCCGCCGAAAAACCCGCCCTGGAAGAAATCCGCCGTGTGGTGACCATCTTCCGGGAACTGCGCCAAGGCGTGACCGAGGACGGCAAGACCAAGGTCAAGACGCCCAGCGGCACGCTCTCCACCGCCGAAGCCATTTCGGTGGTTTCGGGCGGGATGGCCATGGCGGCCTACTATGGCGACGGCGTGCTGCGGGCCGACGACGTGATCCCCGGCCTGGTCGGCGCCGTCATCAAGGACCCCGTCCAGGACCGCATCATCTGGGACGAATACCTCCAGACCGTGGTCAAAGAACGCAGCGACTGGAAGGACCTGTACCGCGCTGCCCGGCAGTACACCGGCTAGCGGGCGTGCCGCCGTTCGAACCAGCCAGAGTGCCACGCCAGGAGCAAGCGCCCCATGGCGATACACATTTTCGGGATTCGCCATCACGGGCCGGGTTGTGCCCGCGCACTGCGCGCCGCACTGGACGAACTCCAGCCCGACGTGCTGGCCCTCGAACTGCCCGGCGATGTCGAGCCTGTTCTTCCCCTGGTAGCCCAGGGGGATTGGAAGCTGCCGGTGGCCCTGCTGGTCTACCGGCCGGAGGTGCCACGCGAAGCGGCCTTCTATCCCTTTGCCGAGTTTTCGCCCGAGTGGCAGGCCCTGCGCTGGGCCGCTGCCAAGGGCGTGCCCATTTATCCGATCGACCTGCCCCAACGGCACGCTCTGGCAATGGCGCCTGGCGGGCCGCCTGACGAAAACGACCAACCGTCGGTTCCCCAAGACCCTTCGGCCGGTGGTTTGGCCTCCCAACAGCCGTCGGGCCAGTCGCCGGCCAGCCCATCGCCGCCGACATCGGCGGCCAATGGCGTGGAGCCGTCGGCAGCCGGCTTGCCGCGTGAGGCGGACCAGCCCGGCGCGGCCCCTTCGGCCCAGCCCGCGTCTGGAGAACTGCTGTGGCGGGCCGACCCGCTGGCGGTGCTGGCCAAGGCAGCCGGCTATCAAGACCCCGAGTTGTGGTGGGAAGAACAGATCGAGCGCCGCCGCGACGCCTGCGGACTTTTTCAGGCGATCTTCGAGGCCATGCACGCAGTCCGCAGCGAGCTGGGCGAGACCGACGAGCATCACCTGATCCGCGAGGCCTGGATGCGGCAGAACCTCCGCGATATCCTCCGTACCGGTGCCTCGCGCATCGCCGTGGTCTGCGGGGCCTGGCACGCACCGGTCCTGGACGAAGCCAGCCTGAAAGGCAGCTCGGCGGGGCCATGCCCCGCCGCCGACAAGGCTCGCCTGTGCAACCTCCCCCGCTGCAAGACCCAGGCCACCTGGGTCCCCTGGACCTATTGGCGCCTGGCTTCGTGGACCGGCTATGGAGCCGGCGTGCGCTCGCCCGGATGGTACGAACACCTCTGGCGCGTTCCGGAAAAGGCGCCGGTGCGGTGGGTGGCCACCGCCGCCCGCTTGCTGCGCGGCAAGGACCTCGACGCCTCGTCGGCCAGCGTGATCGAAACCGTGCGCCTGGCCGAGGCCCTGGCAGCGCTCCGCGGCCTGCGCAGCCCCGGCCTGGCCGAACTCAACGAGTCCATCCTAGCCGTCCTCTGCAACGGCGACCCCGCCCCGCTGGGGCTGGTCCGCAGGGAATTGGAGGTGGGGCACGCCCTGGGGGAAGTGCCCCCCCACGTCCCCGCCACGCCCCTGGCCGCCGATCTCCAACGCCAACAGAAGCGGTTACGGCTGAGTCCCTCGGCCGAGGTCCGCCACCTGGACCTGGACCTGCGCAAGCCCAACGACCTGGCCCGCAGCCAACTGCTCCACCGCCTGCTCCTATTGGGCATCGCCTGGGGCCAGAAGCTCCGCACCGGCGGCGGGCAATCCACCTTTCACGAACTGTGGCTATTGGAGTGGACCCCCGAACTGGCCGTCGCTGTGATCGAGGCCAACGTATGGGGCAATACGCTAGCGGCCGCCGCCAGTGCCAAGGCCATCCACGATGCCGAAGCCAGCGACCGGCTGGCCACCATTACCGAGACTTTGGACCAGGCCATTCTGGCGGGACTGGACGAGGCGCTGCCGCCGCTGCTCGTGCGCCTGCAAACCCAGGCTGCACTGGCCGCCGATGTCCGCCACCTGATGGATGCCATGTTGCCGTTGGCCCGCATTGCCCGCTACAGCGACGTGCGCGGCACCCAGGCAGGCCAGGTAATGCCCATCCTGATGGGCATGTTCGAGCGAGCGATGGTTGGCCTGGCTGCCGCTTGCCACGCCCTCAGCGACGAGGCGGCCGAGGAGATGGTGCAAAGCATCGGCCACGTCCAACAGGCCCTGGACCTGCTGGACCTTGGCCCACTGAACCAGTCCTGGCAGGAGACTCTTGGCCGGCTAATCCGGCGCGACGTGCACGGACTGATCCGCGGCTGGTGCTGCCGGCTGCTGCTGGAAAAAGGGGTTCTGGCCGAAGAAGAACTCTATCGGATGGCCCGACTGGCCTTGGCGCCGGCCAATCCGCCCGCCCAGGCGGCGGCCTGGGCTGCCGGCCTTTTGCGCGGCAGCGGCATGCTCCTGTTGCACCACGACGGCGTGTGGCTGGCCTTCGACCGCTGGCTGGGCGAACTGACCGACGCGGTCTTCCGCGAGATGCTCCCCCTGGTCCGCCGCGCCTTCGCCGACTTCACCCCCGCCGAACGCCGCCAGATGGGCGAGAAAGTCAAGCGCCTCGGCGAGCCGGCCTTGGTTGCCCCCCCTGGCGCCGCACTGCCAGAGCCCGGCGTCGATCTGCCGCGGGCCCGAAAAGTCCTCCCCGTCCTCGCTCGGATTCTCGGAGTTCACGCCCATGCCGGTGGACAATGAAGAACGCCTGCGGCGCTGGCGGCTGGTACTCGGTCGGGCCTCCCAGGCCGACCACACCGGCCAGGGAATCCCTTTGGAACTGTCCGCCCACTACGCCGCGATGGACCGCGTGCTAGAAGCCCTGTACGACTCGGACCGTTCGGGCGGCTTGGGCAGCTCCTGCCCCAGCGTCCATCGCTGGCTCGGCGATATCCGCACCTATTTTCCCCAGTCCGTGGTCCAGGTCATGCAGCGCGATGCCCTCCAGCGGCTCAACCTGACGCAAATGCTCCTGGAACCCGAGACCCTCCAGGCCATCGAGCCCGATGTCCACTTGGTGGGCACCCTCCTTTCGCTGAAGAACGTCATTCCCCAGCGGACCAAGCACACGGCGCGCCAGGTGGTCCGCAAGCTCGTGGAACACCTGGAACGCAAGCTCCGCAACCCCCTGACGCAGGCGGTCCGCGGCGCGCTGAGCCGCGCCACGCGGACCCGGCGGCCCCGGCCGGCCGAAATCGACTGGCACCGCACCATCCGCGCCAACCTCCAGCATTATCAGCCCGACCACAAAACGGTGATTCCCGAACGCCTGGTGGGACATGGGCGCAAACGCTCGGCCCTGCGCGATGTGATCCTGTGCATCGACCAGAGCGGCTCTATGGCCGCCTCGGTCGTCTATGCCAGCGTGGCCGGCGCCGTGCTGGCCTCGGTCCGAGCCGTCTCCACACGCCTGGTGGTCTTCGATACCGAAGTGGTGGACCTCAGCGACCATCTCCAGGACCCGGTGGACCTGCTGTTCGGCACCCAACTGGGCGGCGGGACCGACATCAATCGGGCCGTGGGCTATTGCCAGCGGCTGATTGCCCGGCCCGCCCAGACCATCTTCGTGCTCATCTCCGACCTGTTCGAAGGCGGCGTGGAAGAGGAATTGCTGCAGCGGACCCAGCAGATTCTTTCAAGCGGCACCACGATGATCTGCCTTTTGGCGCTCAGCGACGAGGGAACACCATGCTACCACGAGAAGCTGGCCGCCCGCATGTCGGCGTTAGGCGCGCCGGCCTTCGCCTGCACACCCGATTTGTTTCCCGATCTGATGGCCGCTGCCATCCAGCGTCGCGACCTGGCCGCCTGGGCGGCACGAAACGATATTGTCGTCCGCCGCCACGGGTAAAACCCTCAAAACGCGGATGCCACGGACCGTTTACCAACCGGTTTGGCCGCACCCAGACCCCGCGCCCCCGGCTCCATGGCGGCTCAACACAAGCCTGCGTAGTGTTTCAGGTCGTCTTCCACCTGCTTCAGTCGTGCCGAAAGCCGCTGCCGGCTGGCCGAGACGTCTTCCACCGCCTCGGGCGGTTCGAAGGCGAACAGATAGAACTTGATCTTGGGTTCGGTCCCCGAGGGGCGCACCGCCACGGAGTTCCCCTCGGCGGCGAGGTCCAGCATGACCAAATCGCCGGTGGGGCCGGCCAGAAAGCGGCACGGGCCTTGCAGTTGCCGGACCGCATTGCTCAGGTAATCGCGGATTTGGACCACTGGCAGGCCACCCAGGGCAGTCGGCGGGTCCTTGCGAAACCGGGCCATCAGTTCCTGCATGCGGGCCATCCCTTCCGAGCCAGGCATGATGATCGAAAATGCCCCTTCGGCGTGGCACCCGTACCGCCGGAAAAGCGAGGCCAGTTTCTGGTGCAGGGAGAGCCCCTCGGCCTTGGCTCGGGCGGCTAGCTCGGCCACGAGCATGGCGGCCACGGCCCCGTCCTTGTCGCGGGCATGGTCCCCCACCAAAAACCCATACGATTCCTCGGCCCCCAAGATGAACTTCTTCGGGTCCCGCTCCTCAATCACCCCCCCAATGTACTTAAATCCGACCAAAAGGTCGCCGATGGTCTGGACCCCGTAGGCGTCGCCAATCCGCCGAATCAGTTCCGTCGTCACCAGGGTTTTGACCAGATAGTGTTCGGAGGTGAGCGTGCCTGCGGCGCGCCCGGCTTCCAGCAGGTATTCGGCCAGAAGGGCCCCGATCTGGTTGCCGGTGAGCGTGCCCCACGGGCCGCTGGGATCCAGCGTCTGCGGGGCGGCGCAGCCCAGGCGGTCGCAATCGGGGTCGGTGGCCAGGATCAAGTCGGCCCCGACCTGCCGGGCGTGTTCGATAATCGCATCGAACACCTCGGCCCGTTCGGGATTGGCAATATGGTCCGGCACGTTGGGGAAATCGGGGTGCGGCTCGGCATGGGGGGCGAACAGTTCCACATCGCGGAAGCCGGCGGATTGCAAGGCGGGGAGCACCGCCGAGGCCCCGACCCCGTGCAGCGGCGAATAGATGATCCGCAGGTTCCGCGGGCCAGGCCGGCTCTGGGCCACCACCGCCCGAATGAATGCCGCATCGACCTCCCCCTGGCAGAACACGACCCGGCCCGAAGCCACCGCTTCGGCAAACGGGACGCGGCGGATGTCGGTCACGCCCATGACCCGCTCGATCACCCCGTGGTCGTGCGGCGGTAAGAGCTGGCCCCCCGTGGCCCAGTACACCTTGATCGCGTTGTCCGTCGGCGGGTTATGGCTGGCGGTGATCATGATCCCGCACACGCACTCCTTGTACCGCACCGCAAACGACAACTCCGGCGTGCTCCGGTATCCATCCAGGAAGTACACCTGGAAGCCATTGGCCACCATCACCTCGCTGCACAACTCGGCAAACTCCCGCGACCGGTGGCGCGTGTCGTAAGCCATGGCGCAACGCAACTCGCGGTTGGCAAAGTGCTCTTTGACGTACTCGGCCAGACCCTGGGCGCTTTCGCCCATCGTCCGGTCGTTGATCGCATTGGTGCCGATGGGATACAGCCGGCCGCGGCGCCCCCCGGTGCCAAAGGGAATGATCGTCCAGAACACGTCATCCAGGACCTGCCATTGTCCGGTGCGCACATGGTCGGCCACCAGGGGGGCATAGGGGGCGTAGCGGGGCTGGGTGAGCCAGGTGCGGATATGCTCGGCCGCCCCGTGCGAAAGGTGCCCCTGGGCTCCCGCTTGCTCCACCAAAGCCAGTACGTCTTCAAAGCCCGCCGTGCTCATTCCACAAAACCTCCTTCCACGGATCGAGCGCTCATTGTGCCGCAATGCCGCCGCCGCGCAAAGACGCCCGCAAACGCCCCGGGAAAGCCTAGCGCCGAGGACCACGCCCGCAAAGCTGCGGCAGACGCTTCTTCCCGCGCGCCGCCGGGTGTCCGGCCGGGGCGACCCGGCAAAGGCCTCTTACCGCCGGCATGCCGCCGGGGCTTTCCAGCGGCCGGCCTCAAGGCTGCCCAGGCGGCCGCGCCGCCTTCCATCCCGCTTTGACAAGCGCCGCCATCTCCTGCCGGGCCGGCGCGTAGGCCGGGTCGTCGGCCACGTTGACCGTCTCCCACGGGTCCTTCTCCAGGTCATACAGCGCCACCCGCACCGGCCCTTTCTTGAGTTCCAGATAGCTGTATTTGCGCGTGCGGACCATCTGACCGCCGTCGCCATCGACCATGAAGACCGCCGTCTTCCACGGCTGCTCCGGGTTGCGCAAGAGGGGTACGAAACTGGTTCCCTCCAGATTGCCGGGCAGCTTGAGGCCCACCAGTTCGCCCAGCGTGGGCACCAGGTCCACGAACTCCACAAACTGCCGGCAGACCTTGCCGTTGCCCGGCATCCCCGGCACCCGCACGATCAGAGGGACCCGCCGCGTGGCCTCCAGCATTGAGTATTTCGACCAGCAGCCGTGGTCGCCCAGATGGAACCCGTGGTCGCCCAGGAAGACCACGATGGTGTTGTCGGCCAGCCCCTCCTTTTCGAGGGCGTCGAGGATCATGCCGATGTTCTCGTCCACAAAGGTGACGCAGGCGTAATATGCCGCGATGGCCTCTTTCGCCTGCCGCCGGGTGGGCTGCCCCTTCATGAAGATATCGGGATTGCCTCCGGTGGCCCGCTGCATGTAGGGAAAGCCCCGCAACTGCTCGACCGGGGCAGGCGGGTCCGGAATCTTTTCCGGATCGTACATGGCGATATACTCTTTGGGCGCCACCAGGGGCGTATGCGGCCGCGATTGCGCCACCGCCAGAAAGAACTGCTTCCTGGTGCGGGCAAACTCTTGCAACAGGGCCACCGCGGTGGCGGCCATGCGGTAATCGTGCTCCTGTTCGCGCGAAAGGCCGCTCTCGCCGTAACGGTCCGAACGCCGCGCCCGCCACTGCCGGTACTCCTTGCTCTTTTCGTCCTTCGGCGGCGGGTCGCGCAGCGCCTTCGGCAACGGGGGGAACTTGAGTATCGGCGGCGGCCCCTTCCACCCTTTGGGCCGGCCATACATCTCGATCCGGTCGAAAGTGGCCAACTGCCGCTCGGCAAAGTCCAGCCGGTGATACAGCTTGCCGATCACCGCCGTGTAAAAGCCCCGCGCCTTAAGCATTTCGGGCAAGGTGGGAATGCCCGGGGGCAGATGCTCGTCCATCACATCGCCATTGGAAAGCACGCGGGTGCTCAGCGGGCGCAGCCCCGTCAGGAACGAAGTCCGCGTGGGATTGCAGCAGACGGCCTGGCAGTACGCCGAGTCGAAGCGCACGGCCGTCGCCGCAAACCGGTCGATATGGGGCGTCTTGCAGATCGTGTTGCCGTAACATCCGAAAACGCTGGCGTTGCAGTCTTCGATGTTGATGAACAGGATGTTCATCTTGGAGGTATCAGGGGCGCCCGCCGCGGTGGCGGCCCCCACAACCATCGCCGTCAGCCAAGCATAAACCATCATTGCCGATCCTCCTCGAGAAAAACGCCCCTTGGGGGCTGGCTTCGCGCTTTCGGGCGTGCCGGGAGCCGGCGACCCCGGCAGGACGCGGGGGGCAATCCGCCTGGCCCCGATGGCCCCCTGGGCGCCCCAGCCGCGCCACCGGTGGCACCAGCCTACCCGACCTACCATGGCGCGTCAACCGCCGGAGACGCCCACCCGGGCCGCTGGCGCTCGGGATTCTGACCGGTTAGCGATCCTCAACCAAGCGCTTGACACGGCTTTACGATCGCAGGACACTCAACGCTGGGCGGCGCTTTTCGACTGGCAAGCGTCGAGGACTGCGGGTGGGTTACCGGCCGTCCGGAAGCAATCGACCGACAAGCCACAAGGATGCCACGGTGTGTGCCCGGGCAGACGAGACCCAGGGGTAACCGAGAGGTCATTGGGGGGCCAGGCTGTGCTCGATATCAATCGCTCGTCGGTCGGACAGTGGCTTGCAACGGCCGGTTGCGCCGCCGTGGTGCTTTTCGGGGCTTACGCGGCGTATGTGCGGGGTAGCCTGGGCCGGTCCGTGCCGCTGTATGTCGCGCCCAGCGAACTGGACTTCGGAGAAGTCTGGGAACAAGCCGCGCTGCCCTGGAGGATCCACGTCGAGAACCGCTGGCCCCGGCTGCTTTCCATCGAGCGCTTTCACGTGTCGTGTCCCTGCGTCGAGTTTCGGCCGCCCACCATGGAATTGCGGCCGGGGGAGCGACGGGAACTGGACTTGGTGTTGAACCTCCGCCTGCGGCCAGCCGACCGGGCCCGGGCGACACCGATTCCGTTTATGGCGGAGATCCGGCCTGTGGTCCCGGCCTTGCCCGACGCCGTGGTCTGGCGGGTGCAAGGACGGGTCCGCAGCGCTTTGGCCGAACTGCCGGAAGTCGTGGATTTCGACGAGTTGGGCGTGGAGGGGGGGCCCCTGCCAGAGGTCCGCTTTGAGGTTCGCAGCCATACCCCCTTGCAGGAGCTGCGGGTCCGCTGCGATTCGCCGGCGGTCGCCTTCGGGCCGATCGTGGCCTCGCCGGGGCGGACGCACTTCAGCGGTCGGGCTGCTTTAACCCGGGAATTGCCGCTGGGGCCATTCGAGTTCCCGGCGTTTGTGGAAGCGGTCTCTGCCCAAGGCCAGCGCCTGCCTCCCTTGCCAATCAAGATTGTCGGCACCTTCGTACCCGATATTCAGGCTGTACCTGATCTGCTCCCGCTGGGGGCTATCCGGCCCCACGAGCGGCCCACGGCGCGGATTCTCGTCCGCTCGCGAACCGGCAGGGCGCTGACCATTGAGCAAGTCGAATACGACCCATCGGCCGTTCGGCTGGAAGAAGAACACAAGGCCGGCCCGGATCACTCTTTTCGCCTTCGCATTACTCCTAAGCGCGGTTCCCAGGAAGAGCGGATCGTGTTCCGGGTGCGGCAGGGGGGAAGAGCCGCAGTGTCAGTCCCCGCAGTGGTGGTCTACTACGGGTTGGGGCCAAGCGAGTGAAAAAGCGATGCCCGGCTTTGATCCGTAGCCCCCCTGATAGTGCTACAATGAGCCCCATCAGGTGACTGGTAAAGCGATGCCCGGCTTTGATCCTCAGCCCCACTGATAGTGTTACAAGAAGCCCCCTCATGTGACTGGTAAAGCGATGCCCGACTTTGATACGCAGACCCCCGGATAGTTCTACAAGGGCCCCCTCAGGTGACTGGTAAAGCGATGCCCGGCTTTGATCCGCAGCCCCCCTGATAGTGTTACAATAAGCCCCCTCATGTGGCTGGTAGAGTGATGCCCGGCTTTGATACGAGCAGTTCCGCCAGGACCCTGTGCCAGGCCCCTAGTTTTTTGGGGGGGGCGAATACGCCGACAATTACGCGCCATGAGCATTCAGCCCGCGGACACTTTTGTTATAATGGCGGTCGCTGACATGTCTTGCGTGTGCCCCTTCGGGGCTTGCATCGAAAGCCACAACCGCATTTCGGATGGGAGAGGTGGGGCATGAGTCAGCGCGGTGCACTCATCGCGGCGTGGGGCGTGGTGGTTATGGGGACGGTCCTAGTCGCCACGGTGTGGGGCGATCCCCAGTGCCCGAACCCCGGTTGCGTCGTGTGGACGTGTAAGATCACCACCGATGGCGAGTGCCAGTGCGGTAGCGCCGAGCGCGCGGAGACCGCCATGTACAAGCCAACTCTCGATGGCAACGAGGTTGTTACTTCGGAGACGCATTTTGTCAAAGTTTACCGTAATTGCACTGGGTGTACGCCGGATTGCCCTTTTGCCCGGCCATGTTCGGCGAGTGGTCCGGGCGGGGAGTCCCTCCCGGACATGTGCAGTGAAGATGGCGCTTATTCTGGGCAGTTCTTCTACCTTTGCAAGTGGTCGACCGGCTGCGGCGGTTGAAGCGGTGGCGCGGTGATGTCATCCCACCGATGACGCCATTGCGACGCGCGGGTTTGAAGGAGGATTAAAGCCATGCGGGTTGGCGTTATGGCGTGGGTTTTGACGCTGGGCGTTTCTGGCGGCGCCCTTTACGCCGCAGTACCGGACCTCGAAACGATTATCGAGGCCCTGGAGAAACGGCAGTCGCGGGTGAAGACGGCGGAGCTGGCGTGGGTCAAGACCGTAACCTATGCCCGCCACAGCATGAAGGACGACCAAAACCGGGTTTTTCCGGACCGCGATACGATCATAGAACGCCGCGGGCTGTTGATTATTGACGGCGAAAAAGCCCGCTATGAGTCCCAGGGCAAACAGTGGTATGTGAACGATCACACACTCAAGGAAGCACACGAGATTTGGACTACGGATGGCAAGGTCAGCATGGGCTTGACCACCGGCGAGATAGTAGGCAAGGTGCCCGCGGGGTTGATTGGCAAGAGCGCTTCTTCCTTGGCCGTCAACGTCGAGGCGCGCCCATTGATGATTGCCTTTCGCCCGGTCCCGTGTCTGCTGGGAACCACAGCGGAAAGCCGCCAGCGGTGGACCATCGCGCCTCGGCTTGAACGGCTGGACGGGGTGGATTGCGTCGTGTTGCGAGATGCGCGCACCCAGGGGTCGGAGATGCGATACTGGCTGGCTCCCTCGCAGGATTTCGCACCGCTGCGCTACGCCGTGTATCAGCAAGGGCGCATTTTGCGGCAGTGTGACATGAAGTACCGGCAGGATGCGGAACACGGTTGGGTGCCAGCAGAATGGCGCAGCGTAGAACTCAACCGCAAAACCGGCGCGGTGGATATCCAGGCGCATGTGGTTCTCAAGCGGGTCGTGATCAACCAGCCTGTCGACCCGGGGCTTTTCGTGCTCTCGTTCCCGCCGGGGACCAAGGTGACCGACGAGCGGGCCCAGGAGCTATACGTGGTGGGCGAGAGGAACGAGAAGGTTCTCCTTGCGGCCCGGCATCGCAAGGCGGCGCCCCCGGCGGCGTACCGGCAATGGCCGGTCGCAGTAGGGGTTATCGTCGCCGCCGTATGTGTGGCCGGGAGTGTGGTGTTTTGGCTGCGCCGGCGCAGCCGTGGCTAGAGGTGCGGCGATGCGGCAACTGGGATCGCGCGGGATGACGCTGATCGAGCTGCTGGTGGTGATGGCGATTGTCGCGGCGCTGATGGCCTTGTTGCTCCCAGCGGTGCAGTCCGCCCGGGAGGCGGCTCGGCAGTCCACTTGCGGGAACCACTTGAGGCAGATCGGGCTGGCCCTGCACGAGTACCACGCCCAGATGCGGTCGTTTCCGCCGGGGAAGATTAGCTTCGGGCCGTGGCAGAACTCGCGCAATTACATCTCCTGGACGATTTCGATTCTGCCGCAGATTGGCCAGGATGCGCTCTTTCAACAATACCGGTGCGATCGGCTGAACGAGGCCCCTGAAAACGCTGCCGTGCGCACGGCCCACGTGGCCCTGTATGAATGCCCGAGCGATCCTCACGCGGACCGGCTGGAGGCGCCGGAAAGCGGGCCGGGCATGACGCTCGTCTATCGCGGTGGTTCCTACCGGGGGATGAGCGGGCGGAGCAACGGGGCGGGATGGTGGGACAGCAACGAGACCGACCCGTTGTCGCCGCAGTGGATCGGTGCCCTGCATGTGGTGGGCGAAAAAGGGCTCACCTGCGAGAGCCTGGACCGCATCCGCGACGGGGCCAGCCATTCGCTTCTGGTCGGCGAGTATCACACCCGCCGCCACACGTCGCGCGGCACCTTCTGGGCTTATAGCTATACGTCGTACAACTGTTCGGCCGCCACGCCCTGGCCGCAGACCTTGCTGCCGGATTTCGACGCCTGTGTGGCCGGCGGCGATGGAACTCTTCCGATGCTGAATGCCTGCAAACGCGGGTGGGGGAGCTTTCACCCCGGGGGAATGCAGTTTTTGTGGTGCGACGGGGCCATGCGGTTCGTGCGGTCGGACATCGACATGGCCGTGTTTCAGGCTCTGGCCACGATTCGTGGGGGCGAGTCCCTCCAGCCGTCGCCCTGAGCGGTGCAAGGGTCGTTCGCATGCCTCTCGACCGGTCCCCCCGAGCGTCGCGGCGCAGCGTGCTGGGCCTGGCCGCTGGGATCCTGGCGTTGCACGTGGCCCTTTTGGCTTGGGGGGCTTTGCGCCATAGCCCGGTTTCGGGCGAAACGGCTTATCTGCCGGCTGGGATAAGCCACTGGCAGTTCGGCCGCTTCGAACTTTACCGTGCCAACCCGCCTCTGGTGCGTGTGGTGGCAGCCGCGCCCGTGTTGCTCCTGGGCGCCCGCACCGATTGGCGGGCGTGGCAAGACCGCCGGGCTCCGCGGTACGAATTCCAGGTGGGTGCCGACTTTGTCGCAGCCAATGGACCTCGGGCCCTGTGGCTTTTCGCGGTGGCCCGCTGGGCCTCGATCCCCTTTAGCGTCCTGGCCGGTGCGGTGTGTTTCCTGTGGGCCTACCGGTTGTATGGCCGCAGCGCGGCCCTTTTGGCTCTGGCCTTGTGGTGCTTTTGCCCCGCGGCGCTCGCTTCTGGACAACTCATCACGCCAGACACCGGGGCGGCAGCCTGCGGCGTGGCTGCATGTTATGCGTTTTCCGTGTGGGTCCGCCGCCCAACGTGGGGGAGCGCGTTTTCGGCGGGCGTGTGCCTGGGACTGGCGCAGCTCGCCAAGGCGATCTGGCTGGTTTTGCTTCCCCTGTGGCCGGTCCTTTGGCTGCTATGGCTTGCCAGCGCTGATCCCTTGAGCTTCCGGCGCCGCGCGCCCCGCCGCGAGGCCCTGCAACTGGCCGCGATGTACCTGCTGGCTCTGGGGATTCTCGACCTCGGCTATGGCGGTGAGAAGATCCCAACCTGGTGGCCCACGGCACCGGCGGAACACCCCTCCGCGCCACCTGGGACGGCTGCGGGTGCCCCCGCCGCTGCCGCCTCCACCCACTCGGCTCGCGCTACGCCATCTTTTCGGCTGCCGCTGCCGGTGCCGGAAGACTATCTCCGCGGGTTGGAGACTCAACTGGCGGTGCTGGAAGAGCCGCAGGCTGCCTATCTGCGCGGCCAATGGCGAACCAGCGGCGGATGGGGGTATTACTATCTCTATGCCCTGGCCGTGAAAATGCCCCTGGGAGTCGGATTGCTGCTCGTTCTGGCCGGCATAGCGCGGTGGTGCCGGAAGGGCCGATCCTGGCGCGACCATCTCCTGCTGATCCCCCCGGCCGCCGTGCTGGTGGTGGTACTCAGCATGCACACCACGCTAAACAAGCATTTCCGCTACCTCCTGCCTGCGCTTCCATTGGCCTACGTGTGGATCAGCCGGGCCGCTGCGGGATGGCGCCCGCAACATCGTTTAGGCCCCCAGGTGGTTACCGCCGCCACCGCCTGGATGGTAGCCAGCAGTCTGTGGATTTACCCCCACAGCCTTTCCTATTTCAATGAAACCACCTTCGGCCCCTTGGGGGGACACCGACACCTGCTCGGGACGAACCTCGATTGGGCCCAGGACCTTATCTATCTTCAGCACTGGGCCGCCAAACATCCCGAAATCGGCATCCTCAAAGTGGCCTATCAGACGAACTACGATCCTTCGGCCATGGGATTGCCATGCGAGCGGGTCTGGGCGGTGTCGGAACCAGTCCCGCCGGGCTGGTACGCTGTGGGCATGAATCAATTGTACGGTGTGTCCGATGCGTTTGCGGCCTTCCGCAATCGGCCTGTGCAGCAACGCATTGCCTATTCCCTGTGTGTGTATCATGTCCCTGGGCCGGCGGCCTCCAGACCCCAAGTCCCAGGCAGCCTTTTCCTGGCACCCGCCAAGCCCCCATGAACCCCCCGTGCTCCGCCAGCATCATCATCCCCTGCTACAACGAGCGCGAAGGCCTCCGCGTGACCCTGGCTGAGCTCGGCCATGCGCTGGCTGGACGCCAAGGCTACGAAGTCCTCGTGGTGGACGACGGCTCGACGGATGGATCGACCGAAGGGTTGGACACCTCGCTTTGGGCACCGACGAACTTCCGCATCCTCTTGCACGGCCGAAACCGCGGCTACGGCGCCGCGCTGAAGACCGGCATCCGCCATGCCGCCGGCCACCTGTTGGTGATTCTCGATGGAGATGGAACCTATCCGGCCCAAGAAGTTCCGCGACTGCTCGATGCGCTGGGCGAAGCCGACATGGTTGTCGGGGCACGCACCGGGAGGGCCCACGCGGCACTTTTTCGTCGGCCGCTGCGCTGGACCCTGGCCCGGTACTGCTCGTTTTTGGCCCAGCAACCCATCCCCGACGTGAACTCGGGTTTGCGGGCATTCCGGCGGGCCGCTGTGGAGCGCCTTTGGCCCCTTTTGCCAGACGGCTTCAGTTTTACCGCCACCCTAACGCTGGGCCTGTTGATGGAAGGGGCGGAAGTGCGGTTCTGTCCGATCACCTGTCGGCCTCGCCGGGGTCGCTCCAAAATCCGTCCCCTGCAAGACACCCTTGGCTTTCTGCTTTTGGTCCTCCGCACCGCGACCTGCCTGGCTCCGCTGCGGGTGTTTTTTCCCGTGGGCCTGGCCCTGGGCCTGGGGTTCCTGGCGAGCCTGGCATACGATGTTTTCGTGCTTGCGAATCTGACCGACAAGACGCTCCTGCTGATGCAACTGGCGTTGACCGCCATCATGTTTGCCCTGCTTGCCGAGGCCATCCGCCTGCATCGGCGCTGGCATCTGTGAGGGGACGCGGCCCGCCGCGGCAGGTAGGGAACCTGGACCCCTCGGTGGGAACCCTCGGCGCTGGGATCTGCGATGGGGCGCGGCCCGCGGGGCGGGCCCGGCGCGATACCCGCCTGCATTCCATCTCGACCTGCAACCAGTCGGTACGGCTCCGGCAAGGGGTAGCAAAAAGGGGCATAGCCCGGATTGGACTTGGTCCTTTCGGGGGCTTCTGGGATACTGGTTCCACGGCCTCCGCAACGGCGGGGGCGCAGGGGAAGGGCATTTGGGCGAAGGAGTGGCCATGGGTGCCGGCAAGTTGAGGGTTTTCTTTTCGGCGGGGGAGCCTAGCGGCGACCTGCACGGGGCCAATCTCATCCGGGAGCTTCGGATGCAGGATCCGCGGGTGGAGGCGGTTGGCTTTGGGGGACCGCTCATGGCCGAGGCCGGCTGCTTTCTGCTGGCCGACCTGACCACCTTGGCCGTGATGTGGTTTGCCCGCGCGCTGGTCAATCTGCACAAGTTTTGGGCACTGCTGCACGAGGCCGACCGGTATTTCCGGCAGCACCGGCCCGACGCCGTGGTTTTGGTCGATTATCCGGGGTTCAACTGGTGGGTGGCCCGGCGAGCCAAAGCCCGGGGCATTCCGGTTTTCTATTACACCCCCCCGCAGATTTGGGCATGGGCCCAGTGGCGCGTCAAGAAGATGCGTACCCTGGTGGACCACGTGCTGTGCAGCCTCCCCTTCGAGGAGCCGTGGTTGCGGGCCCACGGTTGCAACGCCACGTTCGTCGGCCATCCGTTTTTTGACGAGGTGCGGCGCCAGCGGCCGGATGAGGCGTTCCTGGCACGGTATGCCGCGCAGCCGGGCCCGCTGGTCACCATCCTGCCCGGCTCGCGGACGCAAGAGGTAACCCACAACCTGCGTTTTTTTCTCAGGGCGGCAGACCTGGTGCGCCAGGCCGTGCCCGAGGTCCGATTCGCCGTGGCGGCGTTCAAACCGCATCAGGCGGAAATCGCCCGAAAGGCGGCCGCCGCCACCGACCTGCCCCTGGAGGTACACTGCGGGCGGACCCCGGAACTTATCCGCCTGGCCGACTGCGCGATGGCGGTCTCGGGCTCGGTCTCGCTGGAGTTGCTGTACCATGCCAAACCGGCCGTGATCCTCTACTGGATCCACCCGGCGGCCTACCTGGTGCAGCGGTTCTTCCGCAAGGTGAAGTACATCACGCTGGTCAACCTGCTCGTGGCCGAGGAGCTGTTTCCCCGCGACCTGACCCCCTACCACCCCGCGCAGCCCGACGCCCATCGGGTGCTGTACCCCGAGTATCTCACCTGGCAGGACAAGTCGCGGGAGATGGCGGGGCACGTGATGGGCTGGCTGCGCGACCCCCAAAGCCGCCAGGCCTTGGTGGCCAGGCTGGGGCGTCTGGCGGCCGAGGTGGGCCACGCTGGTGCGTCGCAGCGGGCGGCCGGGTATATCCTGTCGGCCCTGGATGGCCGGCACAGCCGGACCGCACATGCCGTCGAAGCGGTGAAGCGTTGAAACCGCCCGCGCGCCGCTACCCTTCCCAGGCGAGACGTTCGGCAAGCCGCGGGGTGCTACAATGATGCGACCGGCCCGAGGGGGCAAGCCTGCGCACGGGGAGCATGAGGAGTCCGTCTGGTGTTTCTGTTGTCCGACCCGCCGCCCACGCCATACGACCTGCGGTTTGCGGTCTTTGGCATTCCGGTTCGCGTGCACCCGTTGTTCTGGCTGGCGGCCCTGGTGACGGGCATGCCGGACCTGAACGACCAGGACTTCCAGTTGTCCATGCTGGCGGCGTGGGTGGCCGCGTTCTTCCTGGCCATTCTGGTCCACGAATTGGGACACGCCCTGGCCATGCGGATCGCCGGCTACCGGCCGTGGATCACCTTGCACGGGCTGGGGGGAATGGCGGCGTATGACGCCAGCCAGGGCCGGCCGGCGTCGCTGGCCGGGCGGGTCGCCATCGCCTTTGCAGGGCCCGGGGCGGGGTTCTTGCTGGCGGCCCTGGTGGTCGGAGGCCTGACGGCCGCGGGAAAGCCGTTTGCAGTCGCCTGGGAGTTCTACATCATCCCGGTGTTCGTTCCCCGGGCGCCCATCGGCAGCATGGCCCTGACACTTTTTGTCCTCGACCTGCTCTTCATCAGCGTGTTCTGGGGGTTCTTGAACCTGTTGCCCGTCCAGCCGCTGGACGGCGGCCACATCGCCCGGGAACTGCTCGTGTATGCCGATCCCCGCACGGGTCTGGAGCGTTCGCTGGTGCTGTCGCTGGGTACGGCGGTGGTGATGGCGGTGGTGGCCCTGGTCCGCTGGCAGAGCCTGTTTGCCACGGTGCTGTTTGCGTACCTGGCCTACCAGAGTTACGCGATGCTGGCCATGTACCGCGGCCGAAGCCCCTGGTGAAGGCGCTGCGCAGCGAACGAAGCGGCTGGCCTGGCCGGAGCCAAGGCTTGCCGACCCCGTGAGCGGGCTTGCCAAGCGGTCGAGCGGGCTTGGAGGCGGCCCGATGAAGACCGCTGCAAGCCGCTTGCCGGGCGTCGCGCGGGCCATGAGCGGCTCGCAGACACGCACACGGAAAAAATTTTCCAGAAAATTGCGATTTGAGGACCCGCAACCTGTTGCAATTCGTTGCGAAGTTTGTAGAGTTATTACGGACGTGATGCATTCGCCATGTGCAAGCAACCCTTTTCCGAGCCAGGACGGACGCGAGCCTGCTAGGAAGGGGCTTGGTGAGTCGGATTGGTTGTCTTGTATCGTGCGAGATCGACGGGTGGCCTTCAGGGTTCTGAAGAACCGGAATCGATCTCGCGGGACCCTAGGACGGAGGTGTGACCGTGGCGAAGAAGAAGGCGGCGAAGAAGAAAGCTGCGAAGAAGGTGGCCAAGAAGAAGACGGCCAAGAAGAAGGCGACCAAGAAGAAGGTCGCCAAGAAGGCCGTCAAGAAGGAAGCGGCCCCGGCCCCGCCGGTGACCTAAACCTTCTGGGCCTTCGCGCGCGACCCGCCGCCTCAAGCAGCCGCACCCGGCTGCCCCGATGAGGTCGCGTCGCAGCTTGTGGACAACGACGAGAAAGAGCCGCGGGGAGGGTATCGTCTCCGCGGCTCTAACTTGCTGCGCCGCAAAGGCTTCAAAAAGCCACGCTGCCAAGGCCGGATAACCCGCCAAAAGCAATGCACCGGTCGGTTGTCTGGCCCGCCGCGCGTCGCACCTGGCAGCGGCCGCAACGCCGTCGTCGGCTTTGCATTCGTGTCGACCTGAAAAGCCCTGGTTTGAACCGTGTCCTGCCGCGCGCCGGGACGCCCCAGGGACGCCTCGGCGACCCAGGCCGCTCGGGTCCCGACAGGCCTTGGCTTGCCGCCCCTGCGATCTTGCCCTGGCGCCCGCGACCGGGTTGGCCAACCTGCCAGCGGGCTGCCCGGGGCCCCAGCCTCGATCTCGTTCGTCGGCTCGCATGGCGAAAGTGGGGTTTAGGGCCATGGCCACAGGGCCCGCCACCGGATCCGTGCATCCCACGCTGCGTGTGCCACGTGGCGCCACGGGTTGTTTCTGGTCCGGTAATCGGAGAACACATGGTGACTCTTGCGTTTCCGGAAATCCGGGTGGGGGAGCCGATTCGCTGCGGATTCGTGTCGATCTTCCCCCTTTTCCGCACGCTGCCCGTGCCGTGGAGTACGCGCTATCGGCGAGCGGCCTGGCCAAGGGCACGATCGAGGTGAAGGAGGTCTCCGAAGAAAGATCGGTGCCCGAGCTTTTGGTGGAGAACCGAGGGGACATCCGGGCGCTGTTCTTGGTGGGGGAGGAGCTGGTAGGGCCCAAGCAGAACCGCATTTTGAACACCAGTGTGCTGGTGGCGGCCCACAGCCAGATTAAGCTCCCAGTGAGCTGTGTGGAGGCGCTGCGGTGGCGCTACCGCTCGCGCCAGCTCCGGCCCAGCCAATGGTACTCTCCTTGCGCTCTGCGGCGGGAGGTGAAGGCGGCGGTAAGCCGGTCGCTCCGTACTGGCCGGGCCCATCGCAGCCACCAGGCCGCGGTGTAGCGCGAAGTGGGCCGGCTTCAGGCGGGTTGGGAACGCAGCCGGCCACTGCGGCCATGCTGGACCTCTTCGAGGCTCATCGGGACCGCATCGCCGAAGCATGGGAGGCGGTGGCCTATCCGGCCGAGGCGACCGGCCTGGCCGTGGCGCTGGCCAACAACGTGGTCTCCTTCGATCTGTTCGACAAGCCCGGCACCTGCGAGCAGGTGTGGCCCCGGCTGGTTGCAAGCTGCGTGCTCCAGGCCCTGGATCGCGAGCCACCGGCCAGGCTGGCCTCTGTGGCCGATGTCGAGGACTTGCTGCAAGCCAGCCGGCAAATCGCCTGGGAACTGTTCCCCGCCGTCGGCGCCGGCCAAAAGTACCGCGCTAAGGGGGAAAACGAACTTGCCGGCTCGGCCCTGGTGTTCCAAGGCACTATTGTCCATTTGACCGTGACAGCTCCCCTTTAGGCGGGCCTGGGCGCAGGGACGAGAGGCAGGGGCGGAGGCCTTTTCAAACGTTTCTTGCCCGGACCGCTTGCGCTACGGGCAAGCCAGGCCCACCGTGATTGGAGGATAACATGATCGGGCCGGGGTGGGGTTGCGGCCAAGCGCTAGGGCCGCGTCGACCGGCCAGCCACCAGAGGTTGCCCGTTGGGGCACGCGCGGCTGCCGGCCCCAGAGTCGGACAGTCGCGCCCCCTTGGCCGCTGGTAAGCGGGCTAGGCACAATGGGTTATAGCGTCCGGTCCCACCCCGCGGGCCAGCGGTAGCCAAAACCGGGCAACATCTTCTTCCCAGCGGCAACTATTGGTATAGCCATGACGCACCCCAGCGCGGCCGGGGCCGAGCGACCGGCCGATCTAACCCCGATCGACTGGGCTGCCGTTCTGGCCCGGCACCAACGCTGGTTGCGCACGGTCGTCTATGCCCGCCTGGGAGAACCCCAAGCGGTCGACGACGTGATGCAGGAGGTGTGCCTGGCTGCGGTACGCCAGAAATCGCCCCTGGTCGATCCGGCCAAGGTGGCCCCGTGGCTGTATCGCCTGGCGGTCACGCAGTCGCTGTTGTACCGCCGGGCGCAGGGGAGGCGGCGAAAGCTGGCCGGCCAGTACGCCCAAAAGGTCCGCGACGCCGCAGTCCCCGACCGCGATCCCTTGGCCTGGTTGTTAGCCGACGAGCGCCGGGCCATGGTCCGCAAGGCCCTGGATCGTCTGGCCCGCCGCGACCGCGAAATCCTGTTGCTCAAATACACCGAAGACTGGAGCTATCGCGAACTGGCCGAGCATCTGGGCATTACCCAAACGGCGTTGCAGGCCCGCCTGCATCGAGCCCGGCAGCGCCTGCGCGAGGAATTGGCCCGGCTCGACCCGGCAGAAGCCCGTTTATGAGTGCTCTCGATTCCCCACTTCAAGACGGCGGTTGTCCGGCCCCTGTGGACCCTGCCTTGGTGGACCGCCTGGTGGATGGCGAACTAGCCGACGCAGAGCGCCGGCGTCTTCTGGAACAACTCGAACGCACACCCGGGGCCTGGCGCGAGTGTGCGCTGGCTTTTTTGGAGGCCCAGTGCTGGAAGGAATCGCTGGGCCAGTTTAAGGAGCCCGCCGCCGAGGCCGTACCGGCTGCCCTAGCCCGGCCGCTTGCCGCGCCGGTACGACGCCTCGGCCGGTGGCAGACCGCCATGGCAGTGGCGGCAAGTGGGCTCGTGGCATGGGTGTTTGGTTGGATGGTCGGCTCGGCCCAGTGGCCGACCTCGGCTCCGGTATCCCTTCCATTGGCCGGCAATCCTGCGGCGATCGTTCCCCCCTCGGCGCCGCAGGAGGCCCGGCCCAGCTTGGTTGAGGCGGCCCAGTGGACCAGCCCGTCGCCCACCCCACCGGTGGTTCCCAATCCGAGGGCCGAGGAATGGGAACCGGGCTGGCAGACCGTCACGGTCCGCGTGCCCGACCCCTCGGGCCTTTCGACTCGCGAAATTCCCTTGCCGGTCGTTCCTGCGCACAGGATCGATCCCTCGTGGTTCCAACCCGCTCCCCTCCCACCGGAACTGTGCGAATGCCTCCGCCGCCAGGGATACGAAATCCGCCAGCAGCGGGCCCTGGTCCCCGCCTCCTGCGGCGACGGACGCTGTGTAGTCATGCCTGTCGATCAAGTCGAAATCCACTACGTGGGTAACGGCAAGTTTCAATAGCAGGGCGGACGCCGGCCATGGGCGCCCCACACCCGGCCGAGGCGGCTGGCCTTCACCCATTTGGGGAGCGTGGCGTCGGGAGACCTGTGGGCGGCGCTTGCGGCCTCCGTCGAGGCGACTCCCCGCGACTATGGCCACCGTCCACCCTGCCAGCTCTGCGAGGTCCAGTGTTACTCATGGAGACGCGGTTGTTTGAAAAGGAGACTCCCATGATGCGACGATGTGCGATTTGGACGGCAATCGTGGCACTTTGCCCCGTGGCCTGGCTGGCCAGCCCCTGGGTAGCCCTTGGGGCCGACACACCCAAGGCTGGTTATGTGATCCGGGTCGATCAGGCAAGTGCGGGTAACGCCAGCGGTGCTGTGGCATGGACCGTTCCGGTGGCGCTGGCGGCCCAACCCGGCGAGTATTGGATCGGGGTCGAGGCCCATGAGGTCCCCGAGGCCCTTCGGGCCCATACCAACCTCCCCAAAGATCAAGGATTGCTCGTCGAACAGGTCTATCCCGACAGCCCGGCGGCCAAGGCCAAGATTGCCCGGCACGATGTGCTACTGAAGGCCGGCGACAAGCCCCTTCGCAAGGTCGCCGACCTGGTCGAGGCGGTCCAAGCCGCCAAAGGAAAGAAGCTGGTCCTCGAGGCTATCCGTGCTGGCAAGAGCATCCAACTGGAAGTCACCCCGGAAAAACGTCCCAAGGACCTGATGCCGGCTCCCGGCGGGCCCTGGGCGACGTCCATGGAAGAGATGAAGAAGTGGATCGAAGGGATGAAGCCCTGGCCGGGCGGCCCCGCCATGCGGTTCCGCCTGTTCCATCCCGGGGCCGTGCTACCCCCCGGAACCTTTACCTCGCCCCCATTGCCGGGCAACATGACGGTCATCATCACCAAACAAGGCGACCACCCGGCGAAGATCCACGTCCAACGCGGCGACCAGAAATGGGACCTGACCGAGAAGGAGCTGGATCAACTGCCCGCCGACATCCGGCCGCACGTGGAACGGATGCTGGGATGGGGCGTCGGGCCCTGGTTCTCCGGCGGATGGATCGATTTTGTGCCCGCCCCCGGTGCCCCTGTCAAACCCGATTTCAAAGCCGGCGTAAAGGCCAAGCCGCAAATGAAGCTCCGCCAGCACCCGGACAAAGAGCCTGCTCCTCTCCCGCCAGGCCTGGAAAAGCGGCTGGACGAGTTGGACAAGCGCCTGCAAAACCTTCAGAAATCGGTGGACGAGCTGCGTGCCCGGCCGGCGACCGAAACCAAGCCGCCCAAGCTCGAGCCAGCCAAGTAAGGCTCCGGCGCTGGTGCCCGGCTTGAGGGGCGGCGGTAGCCCCGGACCGAATCTTCTGAATAGCCTCCAGCGGTGGCGCCAGGGCGTTAGGGACTGCCGGGTGGGAGAAAATCGGCCCCTGGCCTTAGACCCGGGCGCCAAGCGGGTGGCTGGCGCGGATCGTTCAACAGCGGAACGGCACCCTCCCAGACCCTGGCCAATGCGCACCGGTTGTGTGGTGTGGCCGGACCGATCATAATCGCTGGCGTGGCCCCCGTCGGGCGGGCGCACCAGCCTGAGCAGCCTGCTGCTGGTCCGCCAGCCCGGCGGCGCAAGGGTCTTGGTTTCGGTTGCGTTACAGTGTGCACCGGCCGGTGCACAAGGAGGCCGCGCCATGAGTAGCCCAGCGCCAGCCCCCGCGCCTGCGGGGAGGATTGCTTCGATCGATGCCCTGCGGGGCTTCGACATGTTCTGGATTGCGGGGGGCCGGGGGGCCCTGTTGGCTATTGCCGGCATCTTCGTCTCGCCGCTGCCCGACTGGCTCCAGGCCCAGATCGAACATGCCCGGTGGGAGGGCTTCACGGCGTGGGACCTGATCATGCCGCTTTTTTTGTTCGTGGTGGGCCTGGCCATGCCGCTGGCCTTTGCCCGGCGCATCGAGCAGGGGCAGACCAAGGGGTCGCTCTACCTTCGCATCTTCCGCCGGGTGATCGTGTTGTGGATTCTGGGCATGATGGTACAAGGGCACCTGCTGGAGTTCGACCGCCAGACCATCCATTTCTACTCGAACACGCTGCAGGCCATTGCCGCAGGGTATCTGGTCTCGTCCGTGCTGCTGTTGCACCTGCCGGTCTGGGGCCAGGTGGCCGCCTCAGCAGCCCTCCTGGCGGGCTACTGGCTGTTGATGCTGCTGGTCCCCTTTGGGGGCCATCCGGCCGGTACGCTGGAAGAAAAGCTCAACCTGGCCTCGTACATCGATGAACAGGTGTTGGGCGGCTTCCGCGACGGCACGACCTACACCTGGATTCTCAGCAGCATGGCATTTGCTGGGATGGTGATGACAGGCGTGTTTGCCGGACACCTGCTGCGGTCGCGATGGTCGGGGGCGATGAAAGTCGTATGGCTGACCGTCTTGGGGGCCGCCTGTTTGGCAGGGGGTTGGTTTTGGTCGGGCGGTTTCGACCAGTGGTTCCAAGTAACCCTGGTGGGCAACTGGCGTTTTCCGATCATCAAACACCTGTTTACCAGCTCGATGGTCCTTTGGGCTGCCGGCTGGAGCTACTTGCTTTTGGCGCTATTCTATTTGGTGATCGACGTGCTGGGCCAGCGGTGGGTGGGGCGGTTCTTCGAGATCCTGGGGGCCAACGCAATCACGGCCTATGTGGCGTGGAACCTGATCAGCTTCCCGCAAATCGCCGAGCGATTCGTTGGAGGACTGGGCCGGTACCTGGGGACATTCGGGGCCCCGCTGGCCGATGTGGGCAAAGCGTTGAACCCGGTCGCGGCCTTTTTGATCCTCTGGCTGATCTTGCTTTACATGTACCGCAAGGGGAGCTTTGTGCGGGTCTGAGGTGCAAGCGGCAACGGTGTGGCCCAGCCGCGTTCTGCCGCCAACCGCGTTGTGCCATTGGGGCAGCGCAGTCCAACCGGCTTGGACGATCGGGGCGCGGCGGCCCAGCCGCGTTCTGCCCTGGGGCGCGGATCCTGGCGGCGCAGGCCAACCGCGCCCTGGTGCTGCGGCCAGGCCGTTGGCCAGCCGCATGTGCCGTAGGGTAGCGGCCAGAGGGCGCTTGACAGCCAGCGTGGCCGCGCATAGTGTACAAGTATACACTAAACGCGGAGCCCCCTATGCTGGCCGATCTCCCCCTGGCCGAGTTGGCCGCCACGCTCGACGCCATCGCCGAAGAAACCTTGGAGTTAGCCCACCTGGCCACACCGCCAGTCGACGCCTTGCGCCTGGCCCAGGCGATGGGCATCGCAGTGGCGGCCGATCCCCATCAGCCCTGCCGGGCACGCTATGTTCGCTTGCAAGCCCACGGAGGCACGCCGCAGCCGGCCATTGTGTTGCGCCCCGACGACCGCCAGGAACGCCTCCACTGGGCCGCCGCGCACGAGCTGGGCGAACATCTGGCGGCAGACGTCTTCCACCGCCTGGGCCTGGACCCGCGGATCGAAGGTCCCCAAACGCGCGAGTCGCTGGCCAATCATCTGGCACGCCGCCTGCTCTTGCCCACCCGCTGGTTCTCGGCCGATGGCGCCCGCCTGCGATGGGACCTGGCCGCCCTGAAGGCCCGATATCGCACCGCCAGTCATGAGCTGATCGCCCGGCGCATGCTGGAGTTCGACCCCCCGGTGATTGTGAGCATCTTCGACCAAGGCCGGCTGTATTTTCGCCGCGCCAATCTCGGCCGGCGGGCGCCTCGGGCATCCAGCGACGAACTGCGATGCTGGCAGGAGGTCCACGGCCGGGCACGTCCCGCCGAGTTGCACGTGGGAACGTTATGGATTCGCGGCTGGGCCATCCATGAACGCGGCTGGAAACGCGAAATCCTCCGCACCGAGCCCGAAGGGGCCGGCTAGCCGACCATGCCCCCAGCGGTGCCCTGGACCAGGGCGTGGGCAGGCGCCCCATAAAACATGAAGGCGGCGGCTCCGGCCTGGCCAGGGCCGCAATCCCGCCCCGCAAACCTCCGAACCATCCCTTTGGCCCTTCCCTGCCCCAAGGTTCTCTAGCTTTGGGTGGCATGCGTTGCACTCGGCTGGCGACACCTCGCGCACCAGTACTCGTATTGGGGGTCGCCACGGCGGAAGGTGAATACCGCGTCGGGCAGGGGCTGGCCGGCTGAATCGCGCGAATGCACGCGGACTACCACTGCACCGTCGCTACGCCGTTCCACGTCCAGAGAGTGCGAGTCCATAGCTCCAGGCCGACGTGCGCCGCCGCCTTCCGGCTGGAGGCATCGCGGCGGCCGGGCGCAGTCAGTTCTCGTGTTGCCAGGCGGGTTGTCGAGAGGGGAATCACAGAGGCCGTGTATTGTGACACCGGCACCGATTCCCTTCCAGACCAATTCTAGAATTCTCCGCTCCGCGGCTTCCCTATCGCTTTCTCGGGGTGCAGGAGACGACCCGGTTTCTGCCGGGTGGTGGAGTGGGGGTGCCGGTTGGGCGGCGCGCCCTGAACGAATACGAAGGGCATGGCACGGCGCGTTTTCGCGTGGGTGCAGAGCACCCACCCTACGTTGGGTGGCACCCCCTGCCTGGGTGGCACGCCCTGAGCGTAAGCGAA
>FWPU01003640.1_pt1 | contig 38163 bp, 35 predicted proteins | sample 2228361 | NCBI WGS metagenome assembly FWPU01 (sample SAMEA103939777, study PRJEB20133) | metagenome | reverse complement strand
CCCTGCTTGGCGGCAGCGTACCCCAAGCCATAGTAGTTCCTTGACAGTAGGTTCGTAGCCTACCTATGAGGGATTGAAACTTTGAATCGGACGTCGCAGTTGGAGCGGTTCCCAATGTTCGTAGCCTACCTATGAGGGATTGAAACCCTATCTCGTGTTCTGCAGGGCACTCTCACCCTGCAGTTCGTAGCCTACCTATGAGGGATTGAAACAGTGTCGTTTTGCAAGAGGAGTCGCAAATCGACAGGGTGTTCGTAGCCTACCTATGAGGGATTGAAACAAAATCTGGGGATTTTTGTTGCGGACGTTATTTCAGTTCGTAGCCTACCTATGAGGGATTGAAACATATCTGCATCATTACGGATGCAGAGGGGTATCAGGGGTTCGTAGCCTACCTATGAGGGATTGAAACTTCCACATCTCGCCCAACTATTAAACTTTTCATATACGTTCGTAGCCTACCTATGAGGGATTGAAACCCTTCTGCGCTCATCTATACCATCGATCAAATCACAGTTCGTAGCCTACCTATGAGGGATTGAAACGTCGACCTCAATCCAGGTACCGTTATCACGTTCGGGGTTCGTAGCCTACCTATGAGGGATTGAAACTCTGTAGTCGCCGTAAGCAGCCCATACGGTGAATAGGAGTTCGTAGCCTACCTATGAGGGATTGAAACACTTCTTTGTCGAGGGGAGACATTGTGACCCAGAGTTCGTAGCCTACCTATGAGGGATTGAAACGAGAGTATGCAAGGTGACTGTTAAACTGTTTCAAAGTTCGTAGCCTACCTATGAGGGATTGAAACTTTTAGATTTGGGCAGATATTTAACGAGTTTGCAATGTTCGTAGCCTACCTATGAGGGATTGAAACTTTGTTCAAACCCTTTCCTTGTCATCGCGAGGTATTGTTCGTAGCCTACCTATGAGGGATTGAAACGCAAGAGCAGCTCCGTCGGGTCAACCCGCTCGAGGTCTGTTCGTAGCCTACCTATGAGGGATTGAAACCTCTCTTTTTGTATACGTATTGGGAGAGGAACTGAATGTTCGTAGCCTACCTATGAGGGATTGAAACATCTGGAAGCGGGAGCCGATGCTGATCGTGACACCGAGTTCGTAGCCTACCTATGAGGGATTGAAACCGCTGGGGCAACGGGTATTGATGGGGTTGCTGGAGTACGTTCGTAGCCTACCTATGAGGGATTGAAACCAGCTCGTATTCCTTCACGAGCTGTGGCGGGATGCGGTTCGTAGCCTACCTATGAGGGATTGAAACCTGCGTAAGTAAACAGGAGACAACACGCCGATAAGCTGTTCGTAGCCTACCTATGAGGGATTGAAACAGAATCAAAAGGGCAGTGGGCAATCGGCAGTGGGCAGTTGAGGGGAGTAGGGAGTAGGTTTTTGAGGGCAGTGAGCAGTGGGATTTAGAGCGCCTAACAAAAGTGGCTTGGGCATCTTGCCCATCCCCCCTGCCCCCCTTTCTAAGGGGGGATAAAGGGGGGATTCAGAGGGAGGGCTGGGGTGGGTGTGGGTTTTTGAGACCCCTCGCTTCGCTCAGGGTGACGACACGGACAAGAAGCTCGCGCTACTGACTGCCCACCGCGGCTGCCCACTCCCTATTCCCCACTCCCCTCAACGACGGGTACAATTCAAGCACAATGGATTGGGCTACCAAGATACTGAGCTGGACGCTCTGGATGCCGATGATTGGGGTCGGCGTCCTTTTACTTGTTCCCCGCGGTCAAGAGATGGTCATGCGGGGCATAGCACTGGTGTTTACCCTCATCACTCTGGGGCTTGCAGGCGTGATGATAACCAACTTCGACCCCGCCCTCGCAGGTTATCAGTTCGTAGAAAAGGTCGCTTGGCTCCCCGATTTCGGCGTCAACTACCTGCTTGGCGTGGACGGGGTCAGTATCTGGCTGGTCGGCATCACGACGCTGTTGAGCGTGTTCGCTGTGGGCTTTGCCTTCAGCGTTCAGGAGCGCGTGCGTGAGTTTCTGATACTGATGCTCCTGCTCGAAACCGCCCTGCTCGGCGTGTTTATGGCGCTCGACCTGATACTGTTTTATGTGTTCTTTGAGTTGACTCTCGTGCCGAGCTACTTCCTGATTGCGCTGTGGGGCGGGCGCGACCGCGCAAACTCCGCCCTCAAGTTCTTCCTCTACACCTTTCTCGGCTCGCTCTTCTTCCTCATCGCCAGCATCCTCTTGGCGTTCGAGCATTTCCGAGCGACGGGGCTGATGACCTTCGACTCGTCGGTGCTCCAGAGTTTCGTGGTTCAGAACGGCTTGCCCGGCGGTCTGGAGACTTGGCTCTTCTTGAGCTTTGCGATTGCCTTTGCGGTGAAGTTGCCAATGGTTCCGTTCCACACCTGGTGGCCCCAAGCGATGGGCGCGGCGCCCATCCCGCTGGTGGTGGTGTTCCTCAAAACGGGCGCATATGGTTTCCTGCGCTTCGCCATCCCGATGTTCCCTGACGCGTCGCTGTGGTTCGCGCCCTTCATGATTACGCTTTCAGCGATTGCCATTCTCTATGCGGCGGTGGTGGCGATTATGCAGACCGACATCAAGCGTCTTGCGCTCTTTGCGGTGGTGAGCCACGCAGGGTTTATTATGATGGGGCTGTTCGCCCTGAACCCTGTCGGCTTCACGGGGAGCGTGCTTCAGCAGGTGAATCACGGCATCACGATGGGCGCGATGTTCCTCCTACTGGGGATGCTCGAACTGCGCACCCGAACCTTAGAGATCGACTCGCTGGGCGGGCTGAAAGCGCAGATGCCGATATTTTCCGCGCTGTTCCTGATCGTGATGCTGGCGTCGGTTGCCCTGCCCGGCACGAACGGCTTCGTGGGCGAGTTTCTGTGCTTGCTGGGGGCATACCAATCGGCGCATTCGGGTCAGGCACCGCTCGGTTGGGTGATTGCAGGGGTCGGGGGCACGATTCTCTCGGCGGTCTATATGCTCTGGATGTTCCAGCGCGTGTTCTATGGACCTGTGCGCGAGCGATGGCGCAACCTGCACGACCTCACCCTGCCCGAGCTGGCGTTGGTGCTACCGCTCGTGTTCCTCATCTTCTGGGTCGGTCTGCGCCCTGCAAGCCTCACCCAAACGATTGACCCCGTGGCTCAGAGCTGGTCAAAGCCCTACCTCGTGCAGGGCGAGTCGCAGATTTCGAGCGCACCGACAGCCTCAACACACTGAGCCTACTCTGATGCAAAATGAAGGAGCAGGTATAATGCAGGCTACAAGGAGGTTGACTATGCGACATCTACTACTTGCAGGAGTGTTGTTGACAGTTTCTGTAGCGATGGCTCAGGTAGAGCTGAGGGGAGAGAACCCTGCCATTCGTGTGAACACCCTGCTGGGTCCGACAGGTCTGATTACCGTGCCCACCTCCACCACGACGCGTTTCGAGCGGTTCCAGCTCGGCACTTCGCTGGGGCGCGAGGTGCGTACCGTCTCGCTCAACTGGGGCATCTTCGATAGCGTTGAGGTCGGGGGCACTTTTGTTGACCGTGAGGGCGCAAGGAACAAGGTCATCGCCACAGGCAAGGTGCTTCTCATTCCCCAGAACTTCGATTGGCTGGAGGTCGGCTTCGGTGTGATCGACCCGTTTGACGCTATCGAGAGCACCGTGTATGGCGTTGCGAGCGTGAATGTGCGCGTGCCGACGAACGCACCCGAAGAGGTTGTTGGGCTGAGGCTCCATGTGGGCTACGGCACAGGCTTCTTCCGCGACAAGATTATCGGCGGGGGCGAGGTCTTCCTCGACCGAAACTTCAGCCTCGTGGGCGAGTACAACGGCGTGAACACCAACGGCGCGCTCCGCTATGTGTACGACAACAACCTGCGCATCCAGTTGGGCATCCAAGACAAGGTCATCTACTTCAGCACGACCTACGGCTTGAGCTTCTGAAAACACCTGTGGGGGGGCGGGACTCTCCCGCTCACCCACAGGTAGAATTAGCGTGGTGGCGAGGGTCTATCTCAGTCTGGGTTCGAACTTGGGCGACCGCTTGGCAAACCTGCGTGAAGCCATTCGGCGCATGCCCGAAGTAGGCATTATCCCCCAGCAGTGGTCTAAGGTGTACGAGACCGTGCCTGTGGGCGAGACTCCCGACCCACGCCCTTACCTCAATCTTGGCGTGTGGGCAGAGACCGAGCTGGAACCGCTTGACCTCCTGCGCGCCGTGAAATCGATCGAGCGCGCGCTGGGACGCCAACCCAGCCCCCAACGCTGGCTCCCCAGACCGCTGGATATCGACATCATCCTCTACGACCATCAGGTCTTCGAGCATCCGCTCCTGACGATACCGCATCCTCGGATGCGTGGGCGGGCGTTCGTGTTGGTGCCCCTTGCCGAAATGACCCCCGACTTGGTTCTGCCCGACGGTACACCGCTTGCCGAAGCATTGCAAGACCCCATCGTGCAATCGCAAGCCGTGAGCGAATACGGGGTGCTGGAGGTCTAAGCCCTGCTCAGGGCAACCGCAATCTGCCCTGCCAGCCGTGCGTTCGCCTCCAACAGTGCCAAATTGACCGTCAGCGTGCGCCCTTCACTGAGTGTGCTGAGACGACTCAACAGCCACGGGGTCACCCCACCGCCCTGAACGCCCGATTCCTCATACTCGCGCAGGGCGTGTCGGAGCATCGCACCCATCTCATCAGCAGGAATCGCAACCTCACTGGGCGGGGGCTGAACGACCAGCATCGCCCGACCGAGCGGTTGATGAGCATACCAGATTTCGATGAGAGCCTCCACACTGTCCACACTCGCATCGACCCTTAACCCCGTGTGTGGGGTGTAAAAGCCCGGAAACTCGTCCGTGCGGAAGCCGATTACGGGGATACCCCAAGTTTCCAGCCACTCGCGCGTGTTGGGCAGGTCTAAAATCACCTTCGCCCCTGAGCAGACCACCAGCACGGGAGTTTGGGCGAGGGTCGGCAGGTCTGCGCTCACATCGTTCCGTTCGCCTCGATGGACGCCCCCGATACCCCCCGTCGCCATCACCGAGATTCCCGCCCGATGTGCCAGCCAAATGGTCGCCGAGACGGTCGTGCCCCCTGTAATTCGGAGTGCGCTGGCGATGCCCATATTGTACAGGGCGATTTTGGCAGGCGCAGGATACTCAGCAAGCCAATCGAGTTGGCTCTCACTCAGCCCAATCACTGCCTTGCCATCGATATAACCAATCACCACCGGTTCGGCTCCTGCCGAGCGAACCGCCTCACTCATCTGCGTCGCACACTGACGGTTATGGGGCTTGGGCAGTCCGTGCGTCACGACCGCCGTCTCCAACGCTACACGCGCCGAAAAAGGTGTTTGTATCTGCATCGTGGGAATCATACCTGCAGGTCGGCAGGAAAATGGGCGCGGGTAGGGTACAATCGAGGTGCGGAGGAAGAATGCGAATGAATCGTGTGGCGATAGGCTTTCTGATGCTGTTCGCGGTGGCATATGCCCAAGCGCCCTTCACTATCGTGCGCCCCGTAGATGGCTCACGGGTACGCGAGACCGTCCAAATCCGTTTCCCCATCCGAAGCGTGCCCGCAGGCGGATTTATTGGGGTCTCAATCAACGGCAAGTTCGTCGAGGCAATTGCACCCGCCTCGCTGGATACCGACCGCGAGCGCGGACACTATGTGTACAAGTGGGATACCAAGAAGCTCAATGTGCCCGACGGCGAGCATACTATCGAGTTGACCCTCTACAGTGGAGCCGAGGCGGGTTCGAGGGTTTTGGCGCGCACGGCGGTCAATGTGATTGTAGAAAACAAGATTCCCGTGCCAGCGGAAGGAATCGCGCTCCGCTATCGGTGGACGCCGGGCAGAACCGTGCGCTACGATGTCTCGTTTGTGCAAAAAGAGACCAACGAGATTCAGTACAGTGGTGTCGCTCCCGAAGAGACTCGACTGGCGGATGTGGACTTCAAAGGCGACCTGCGCATTTTGGATGTCGAACGCGGGACTGCTCTGATTTCTTGGACGATTGTGCCCCCTGCCATTCAAATCATGGGGGGAGGACAGATTGAGGTAATTCAAGGCGACAACATGGCGCCCGTCTACCAGGAGATTGATGCTACAGGCAAAGTACGCTACCAAGTCTCGCGCTTAGGCGGCTCCCAGCAGTATGAATTCTACTGGGTGTGGACAGGCGACCCGCCTGCATTCCCCACGCGACGCCTAAAACCCGGTGATGCGTGGAACGACCGCATTCGCCTGAGAAATGCCCTGCGCACTGGTGCAGGCGAAGAGATTGAAGAAGACGCCATCCCCGTCCGTGCCCAGTTCGTGGGGCTGGAATGGGAGCAGGGCTACAAGTGCGCCAAAATTGTCTACGAGCTCGAACTCTCTCTGGACCGCACGCTCGAAATTGGTGCCGTTCGCCTCGAGAAGCCCAAGATTAAGGTCAATCAAGTGGTCTACTTCGCCTACGACATCGGTCAGGTTGTGCGTCAGACCCTGACACTTCAGACTGAAACCACCCAGCGCCAGCAGATATCTGGGAGCGGTATGGGCGGATTTGGCGGACCTCCTGGCTTTGGGCGCGGTGGCTTCGGCATGGGTGAGGACGAGGGCGGTCCCGAGTTTCGTGGCGGCAGGGGCGGTCCGCGCGGGGGCGGTGCGCCTCGCGGTGGGTTCGGAGTGCCTGGCGCGCCTCCCGGAGGATTTGGAACGCCCGGCGCAGGAGCGGGGGCTGGTCAGTTAGGCGGAGCGGGCACTGGCTCTCAAACGACCATTCAACGGCTCATCACTACCATCGACATGCGCCTAAATCGCATCTTCTAAGAACTTATGACCCGCCCAGCAGGATTGGAACCGCCCGAGACGCGCTACGAAGCGGATGAGCCGAAAGCGACCTTTATGGAGCATCTGGAAGAGCTGCGTAAGCGTATCTTCCGCGGGCTTATCTACATTATGCTGGGCTGGGTCGTCGGGTTCGCCATTCAGCCGTATGTGTACAACTTCTTGGCGAACCCGATCCTCCGCACGATGCCCGAGGGCGCACGCTTCGTGTTCACCCACGCCACCGAACCGTTCTTCCTCAAGTTCAAACTCTCGCTGATTATGGGACTGATCCTCGCCATCCCGCTGATCATGCGCGAGGTCTGGGGCTTCATTGCGCCTGGTCTAACCCGTCAGGAGCGTCGCGCCCTGCTGCTCATCGCCCCCTTCAGCACCTTTCTCTTCTTCATGGGGGTCAGCTTGGGCTACTACATTCTGCCTCAGGCGTTCGGCTTCTTTCTAAGCTTTCTGGAAGACTATCCCGACGCCCAACTGTTCCAAAACCCTGCCCAATATATCATGTTCGTCGTCAAGATGATGCTGGCGTTCGGGTTGGGGTTTCAAATGCCTGTGGTGCTGATGTTTCTGGCGCAAGTGGGCATCGCCACGCCAGAGAATATGTGGAAGTATTGGCGCCATGCGATTGTTGGGATTGGACTGCTTGCGGCGCTCCTCACGCCATCGGGCGATGCCTTCTCGATGCTGGCAATCGGTATCCCAATGATTTTCCTCTACTTCGTTAGTATCGCTCTGGTCGCTCGAATCACCAAGAAGAAACGACAACAACAAAACTTGCGAATTGAAGAAAATAGGGGAGTATAGCGAATGGGAACTGCATACACACCTGGCTTGACCGTTAGCGCGAACACCGTTATTCTCAAGACGCGTCGCCTACCCATCAAGGGCGAAGTGCTGGTGCAGGAGGGCGAAACCGTTCAGCCTGACACCGTCGTCGCACGCGCCTTGTTGCCCGGTATCCTGCAGACCGTGCGCGTGGCGCAACTGCTCGGCATCGAACCCAAGCAAATCCGCTCGGTGCTCAAGGTCAAAGAGGGCGACGAGGTCGAAAAGGATCAGGTGATTGCTGAAACGAAGGGCTTCTTAGGACTGTTTCGCGGAGTCGCCAAGTCGCCCACCAAGGGCACGGTGGAACTGATTTCGGAAGTCACGGGGCATGTGGGCGTTCGTGAACTGCCGACAGTGATCGATGTGAACGCCTATGTGCAGGGCAAGGTCGTGCGGGTAATGCCTGGTGAGGGCGCGGTGATTGAAACGCAGGGCGCGCTGATACAGGGCATCTTCGGGGTTGGAGGCGAGCGACGCGGGACGCTCCAAGTCGCTGTCGAAAGCCCCAACGAACCGCTCACCGCTGACCACATTCAGGGCGATGTGCAGGGCAAAATCTTGGTCGGTGGCTCCGATGTGAAGGCAGACGCCCTGCGCAAGGCGGGCGAACTGGGCGCGGTGGGCATCGTGGCAGGCGGTATCCGCGACACTGACCTCATCGACTATCTGGGGCGCGATATCGGCGTCGCCATCACCGGCTCAGAAGATATTCCCCTCACACTGATTATCACGGAAGGATTCGGCTCGATTGCGATGGCGAACCGCACCTTCCGCCTGCTCCAAAGCCTTCAAGGGCAGCAGGCATCTATCAACGGCGCAACCCAAATCCGAGCGGGCGTGATTCGCCCCGAAATCGTAGTGCCTTTAGAAGACCCCTCTCAACTGCCTGAATCGCCCCCCCAAGCGCAGGTGCAGATGCTCGATATGGGCACTTCGGTACGAATTATCCGCGAGCCTTACTTCGGGCGTATCGGGCAAGTGATTGAGTTGCCCCCCGAACTCATGGAAATCGAATCGGGAACGCACGCACGCGTTCTCAAAGCGCGCTTGGACGACGGCACGACGGTCGTTGTTCCGCGCGCCAATGTGGAGATTATTGCGGAGGGATAAGAGCATGACCGCAACGGCAGAAACAGGGACAACAGCGGGCGCAGAAGCGATGCGTCCTGCGCGTGTGTTGTTGGTGGAGGACGACCCCGTCCTCAGCGAGACCCTGCAGTATAACCTCCAACGCGAGCGGTTCGATGTGGTCACCGCCGAGAACGCCGAAGACGCCCTGCAAACCTTCAACCGCCACCAGCCCGACCTCGTGATACTGGATGTGATGCTCCCTGCCCGAAGCGGGTTCGAACTGTGCCGTATCATCCGCCAACACAGCAGTGTGCCAATTCTGTTTCTGACGGCGCGCACTTCTGAGGAAGACCGCCTGCGTGGGTTCGAATTAGGCGCAGACGACTATATCGTGAAACCGTTCAGCACCGCGGAGCTGATTGCACGCATCCGCTCCATTCTACGGCGCGTCCAGCCCCCAGCGCAGAACCTACTCCAGTTCGGCTCGATTACGGTCGACCTCTCGGCACATCGCGTCTATCGCGAAGGACGGGAAGTGCCGATGACCCCCAAAGAGTTCGCTTTACTCACGCTGTTGGTGTCTCATCCGGGCAAGGTGTTCACGCGCGACCAACTGCTCGACCATGTTTGGGGTTTGGGCACTTATGTCAGCCCTCGCACGGTCGATGTCCACATCCGCTGGCTCCGTTCGAAGTTGGAGCCAGACCCTCAAAACCCGCGCTATATCGTGACGGTTCGGGGCAGTGGGTATCGTTTTGAGGGATGAGCTTCCGATGGCTCTACTTCGCCTTGATTGCCAGTGCCGTGCTGTTTGCGCTGGCAGATTTTGCGGCATCACCCGTGCGCACCATCTTCACGGCGTTCGGGCTGGGCGCGGTGGCGTTCGCCCTCTACCTCGTCCGACGTACGGAACTGCGCGCTCAACAGACCCGCGATCAGGTGGCAAACCTCAGTGAAGAGCGCGAGTCGCTCCTGCTCAGCCACCGACGGCTCGAACGCCAACAGCGCACTTTAATCGAGGGCTTGCCGATACCGCTGATTATCTGCGACCGAGAAGCGAACCTGCGTTATGCCAATCAGACTGCGCTCGACTGGTTTGGTTATCGCTCCATGACAGGCAAATCGATCCTTGCGCTCACTTTCTGCTACGACCTCTATGTGCTTTTCCTAACCGCAGTGCAAAGGCGTTCGCAGGTCATCAGCGAAGTGAGTTTCAGTTTCCCGATAGAACGCCATACCGTCGCTAACATCTGGTTTTTGGGCGAGACCGACGGAGGTGAGCGATTTGCGATTGCCCTGCTGGATAAGAGCGAGCTGGTGCGTCTGGAGCAGGTTCGGCGCGATTTCGTGGCGAATGTGTCGCACGAGTTCCGAACGCCCCTCGCCTCGATTCGCTCCATAGCCGAGACCCTGCTTCAAGACGAAGCAATGCCCCCCGCCACGCGCGAACGGTTCCTGAACTTGATTATCCAAGAGACCGACCGCCTGACCCGAATTGCGGATGACCTGCTGGTGCTTTCGCGTGCCGAGTCACTTGCGCCCCAGCGTGAGCAGGTGGACTTGGGCGAGTTGGCACAGCGGGCAGTCGAGCAGGTTCGGGCGGAGGCACAAGCACGCCACCTCAGCCTCACCACCGAAATCCAATCCCCACTGCCTGTGCTGGCGAACCCCGACCAGATGATCCAAGTGATGTTGAACCTACTCACGAACGCCATCCGCTACAACAAGCCCGAGGGGCAGGTGGTGGTGCGCACATACATACGCGAACCTCACTACGCGGTTGTTGAGGTTCAAGACACAGGCATCGGTATCCCCAGCGAAGACCTGCCCCGCATCTTCGAGCGGTTCTATCGTGTGGACAAGACCCGCTCGCGTGAGACAGGGGGCACAGGGCTGGGATTGGCAATCGTGAAGCATATCGTCGAGTCGCATGGCGGTCAGGTGGAAGTGGAGAGCGAGTATCGGGTCGGCAGTACCTTCCGTGTAGTGTTGCCGTTGCTCTTGTCCGAGTCGTCCCCCCTTCCCTGAGATGTCTTCCCAAAAGGTATACTCTACACTCGGTTGCAGACAGGATGTCTGCACTCTGAGACGGTTCCTATGCTTGGGCGGATTTGGCGATTACTCATTGGACCCGTATTATCGACGCGTCGAGCACGCCACGAGCGGTTGGCAGTGCTGTTAGCGCTTCCAGTCTTCGCTTCCGACGCCCTTTCCTCTTCTGCCTATGCCACTGAAGAGATGAAGTTAGTTCTCTGGGAAGCGGGCGAGCAAGCACTCCAGTATGCGTTCCCCATCTCGATTGCGGTAGTGATACTGCTGGGAATCGTCATCTTTTCCTATCGCCAGACGGTTTATGCCTACCCACAGGGCGGTGGGGCATTCATCGTTTCGCGCGAGAACTTGGGCGAGTTTTGGGGGCTTCTCGCCGCATCGTCGCTTCTCGTGGGCTATGTGCTGACCGTCGCCGTGAGTATTGCGGCAGGAGTCAACGCAATTATTTCAGCGTTTCCTGAACTGATTGAAGAGCGCGTGCTTCTGTGTGTCCTATTCATTATCCTGATGACCCTCATCAATCTTCGGGGGGCACGCGAGTCTGGGGCAGTTTTTGCGCCTCCTACCTACGGCTTTGTCGCCACGATGTTCCTGCTGATAGGGATTGCCCTCTGGCGTGCCTCGACAGGCACAGTGGAGGTTCAGCCCTATCCACCGTTTGCCGAAGCGACGACCGCATTCGGTTTGCTGGTACTCTTGAAAGCGTTCGCTCGCGGATGCGCCGCGCTCACGGGTGTTGAAGCGATTGCAGACGGGGTCGCCGCGTTCAAACCGCCCGAATCGCGCAATGCGGCTCTCACCTTGCTGATTCTGGGCTTCCTGCTGTCGGGTCTGGTGTTGGGCATCACCTATACCTCCAGCTACTACAACATTCTGCCCCTCAAGAACGAGCAGGGCGAGATTGTGGAGACGCTGATTTCGCGATTGGCACGCATGGTGCTGGAGGGCACATCCTTTTCGTGGTTCTACTATGTCGTGCAGATTGCCACAACACTCATCCTTATTCTCGCAGCGAACACCGCCTATGTCGATTTCCCACGCCTCTCGTCGATTTTGGCAAATGCGCACTATGCCCCACGCCAGCTTGCCAACTTGGGTGACCGCCTCGTTTTCAATAATGGGATTATTCTGCTGGGCGTGCTTTCCGCGTTGCTGGTGGTCTACTTCCGTGGAGACACTCACTCGCTGATTCCGCTCTACGCGGTGGGAGTGTTCCTCTCGTTCACGCTGTCCCAAGCAGGAATGGCGCGCCGATTTGCCCGCGTGCGCCCACCGCGCTGGCAAATCGGGATGGTGATTAGCGGATTTGGGGCAACCGTGACCTTCTTAGTCTTTTGTACTCAGCTCATCGTGAATTTGCCTTATGGCTCCTGGATTACGATAGCCTCCATCGGGATTGTGGTGTTTCTGCTTTATAAAGTTCATCAGCACTATATGGAGGTGCGCGAGCAGTTGCGCCCCCAGTCGGCTCAGAGACGCACTCTGCGCCACAAGGTGGTTGTATTGGTGCCGGGTGTCCACAACGGCGTATTCAAAGCGTTGGACTACGCACGCAGTTTAGTTCCTGCCGACGAGATCGAAGCGCTCCACATCAATGTCGACCCGCGCCCCCCTGCCATCTACCGACGCGTGGTTCAGCGTACGCGCGAAGAGGAACCCGAAATCCGCCTCGTGACGCCCGCCGCCGAGAAGATGCAAAAGGAATGGCAAGCCTATGTGCCCGACATCCCCCTCAAGATTATCGACTCGGAACACCGCTCGCTCGTGGAGCCAGTGGAAGACTATATCGACGAACTCATCGAGGAGGAGCAGTTAGACCAAATCACAGTGATTATCCCAGAGTTCTACCCGCGCAAGTGGTGGCACCACCTGTTGCATAATCAATCGGCGTGGATTCTGCGCCTCGCACTGATGCGCAAGCCGAAGGTGGTCGTGAGCACCGTACGCTACTTCTTGGAGCGTTGAGATGAAGACGATACTGATGGCATATCGGGGTACCGAACAGGACAAGCGGGTTCTGCGTTGGCTCTGTCGATATGCGCAGCAGAAGCACGCCGACCTGAAGCTGGTCTATGTGCTGACCGTCGGTTTTAGCCACGAGGTAGACGCACCCGAACCGCCCGGAATGAAGGAAGCCGAGAAAGCCCTGCTGGAAGGTGAACACATTGCGGAAGAAGAAGGAATTATCGCCACCGCCGACCTCGTGCAGTCGCGCGATGCGGGCACAGGTCTGGTCGAAGAGGCAAAAGCAGTCGAAGCCGACCTGTTGGTGATGACCGACACGCGCCAACTGATTTTAGACGAGAACCCGCTCGGCACGGGCGTAGTCGCTTATGTGACCAAACACGCGCCCTGCCCTGTGTGGCTCTGCTACGAACCGCTTCCCAAGTCTGGGCGATGAACCCGCCTGAGTTAGACCCCCAGTGGACAGCGCAACTGCGACAGTGCTTGCTGAGCTGGTTTCAGCAGAACCAGCGTACCTTGCCGTGGCGTGGAGTAGGCAACCCGTACTATGTGTGGGTCTCCGAAATTATGCTCCAGCAGACCCAAGTGGCGACCGTGATACCTTACTTCGAGCGGTTCATCCAACGGTTCCCAACGGTTTATGCGCTGGCGGAAGCCGAGCTGGACGAGGTGCTCAAGTATTGGGAGGGGCTGGGCTACTACTCACGCGCACGCAACCTATGGCGCTGTGCCCAACAGATTGTGGCAAATGGGGGCGAACTCCCCCGCTCAGCAGACCGCCTGCGCGAACTGCCCGGTATCGGTGCGTACACCGCAGGCGCCATCGCCAGCATCGCCTTCAATCAGCCTGAACCGCTGGTGGATGGGAATGTGACCCGCGTGCTGGCGCGCCTGCTCTGGCTCAAAGGGAACCTCAAGTCGGGCACAGGACACAAACTGCTCTGGCAGGTCGCCAAGCAACTCGTGGACTCCGACCGACCAGGCGATTTCAATCAGGCACTGATGGAGCTGGGTTCCACAGTCTGCACACCCGCCCAACCCGACTGTGCGAACTGTCCCGTGCAGTCGCTTTGCTCAGCGTATCAGCGCGGTCAGCCGACCGCCGTGCCCGAGTCGTCCCCAACGAAGCCAACGCGCCAACTGGTCGATATATCGGCAATCGTTTGGGATGGGGCGCGCGTGCTTCTGGCGCAACGCCCGACGGAGGGGCTATGGGGTGGGCTGTGGGAGTTCCCACGCGCCACCCGCTCTGGACGCGAACCGATTGAGCAGGTCGCCGTGCAGATCGGGGCGCGCCACAACTTGCAGGTGGAGCCCGTGCAGATTGTCGCTAAGGTCAAGCACGCCGTGACCTATTCACGAATCCTGCTCTACGGAGTGCTGTGTCGTTATCGGGGTGGCACCCCTGAGCTGGGCGATTATCAGCGTGTGGGATGGGTTGGGATCGATTCGCTGGATGCCTATCCGCTCTCCGCTCCCCAACGCCAGTTAGCCGACCAGTTGCGTACAGGGGGCATTCAACCTGAGTTGTTCGGGGGCTAACTAAGGACCCTCACCGCCCCGTTCAACTGGGGGCGGTGAGGACTGAAGGGTAAATCGCTTCACTGGTCTTCGGGGGGACCCCACTCATAGCCCCAGCAGTACCAAGTGTACTTAGCCATCGGGTCGGGGTCGCTACAACTCGGCTCGTTATACCCCGGTTGATTACGGTCGGTGGGATAAAGTCGCTGGTATTGATACCACTTGGAATGCCCATCTAAGTGCAAGACGACGGAACCTTCGCTATGGCGACCCTTGAAGTTGCCACCGAGTCGTGCCTCCCAGAACGCGCGTCCAGGCCACTGCATTCGGCTCGGCGGGAGGTCAATCATCGCCACCGCCTTCGCAGGCTGACGCACACGCCCCGAATCAACAGGCGAGGGGTTGTAGTTGCACCCATAAAGCCCATAGCCACCCAAACCGTTGTGAATCAGGTAGTCCATCGGCGGATAGATGTCATCGAAGTAGTTGGTTCGCCCTCGTGTGGAGGTTCCCAGACCGACCAACGGGTGATTGGGAGCAGTCATGTAGTCGCCGGAGCCGTTATCGCGCTGAATAAGTTGGTTCGCACCTTGACGGAACGGGGAGTTCGGACAGCGGAAGATATCACGATTCTTGATATACGGCTCCAATCGTCGCACCGCTTGGTAGTACTCCCCGAAACAGAATACGGGAACCAAGTTATCGTAGTCGCTGGCGTACATCAGCAAGGCAGTGCCCGTTTGGCGAAGATTATTGATACACTGGGTCTGGCGCGCTTTGTCGCGTGCCTGAGCGAACACAGGGAACAGAATCGCCGCCAAAATGGCGATAATCGCAATCACAACCAAGAGCTCAATCAGCGTGAAGCCACGATGCTTGTAGTGCCTCATTGTGTTTTACCTCCTGTGGAGTGAGATTGGGGAACCAGAATGGCTCCCGATAGGGGCGGAAGCGTCACCGTCATCCGCCCTCTCGCAACAGGGTAGTTCCCCTGCACGAAATCGTCGTTAGTGCTTATCAGCAGTGTCCATTCAGACACTTTCGCAGGCGAGGGCACTTCGAGGGTTGCAGGCTCCTCACCGTTGTTGATGAGCACGACCACCGTCTGCCCCTCGTGGGTGCGTGCGAAGCCGTAGGTGTTGCGCGCATCGTCCACCAACAGTGTGCGCCAATCCCCGCGTCGCAGAGGGGCAAGCGCAGTGCGCACCTGGCTTAACCGACGCACATAGTTTCGGAGTGCCTGCTGTTGGGCGTTTGGCTCCCAAATCATCGGGCGTCGGTTATCGGGCGTGCCTCCGCCGTCCATCCCATACTCGTCCCCGTAGTAGAGCGCAGGCGCGCCGATTGCCGTCATCATCAGCAGGTAGCCCAGCCGAACGCGTCGCTCATCGCCCCCCGCTTCGCGCCAGAATCGGGGCACATCGTGACTGCTGAGCATATTGTACATCGCATAGAGGCTCGGCAGGGGATAGCGCACCATCAGATTGCGCATGCGCTGGTCGAACTGGCTGGGCGTCGAGCGTCGATGAGCGACCCAATCCAATACCGCCCCACGCCACACATAGTTCATCACACTGTCGAACATGTCGCCCTGAAGCCACCGCCCTGCATCATCCCAAATCTCGCCGATAATCACCGCTTCGGGGTTCGACCGACGCACCACTGGGCGGAACTCCTTCCAGAAGAAGTCGGGCACTTCGTTCGGCACATCGAGACGCCAGCCGTCCAGCCTCAGTTCACGCGTCCACCGCTCCACCACCCCGAACAGGTACTTGCGCACCTCAGGATTGGCGTGGTTCAGCTTGGGCATGTAAGGGATGTTCCACCATGCCCAGTAGGTCGGGTTCGGCTCCACACGCACGGGGAACCGCTCCACGATAAACCAATCCTTGTAGCGTGAATTTTCCTGATTCTTCAGAAGGTCTTGGAACGCAAAGAAATAGATGCCGACATGGTTGAACACGCCGTCCAGCACAAGGCGCATCTGATTTGCGTGCAGTTGGCGCGCCAGCTCTTTCAAATCGTCGTTCGTGCCGAGTTGGGGGTCGACCTGTTCGTAGTTGTCGGTGTCGTAGTTATGGTGGGTCACTGAAGCGAACACGGGCGTCAGGTAAACAGTGGTAATGCCCAAATCCTGCAGGTAGCCGAGTTTCTTGATGATGCCCTGTAAGTCGCCCCCATAGAAACGGTCGCCCTCGATGCGCCCTGTGAAGTCAATGGGTTCGTCGTTCAGGGGGTCGTTAGTCGGGTTGGCGTTGTAGAAGCGGTCGGGCATAATCTGATAGAAGATAGCGTCCTGAACCCAATCGGGCACCTCGAATCGTTTCTCCCCTCGGCGGTGTTGGAACGGGGTCAAGCGGTTGCCCACAGGCTGGATGCCCGATGCGGTTAATGCCAAGCGAGTGCGCCCATCGCGGATGACGAAGTAGTAATCGGCATCGCGGTCGGGCAGGCTTACCTGATAGTAGGTGTAGAGCGAATCGTCCACGAACGGCTCCATCCGAATCGTTCGGCGCGGGCGATTGGTGATGACCAGCTCCACCGCCTCAACATCGTCCTTGCGCGTGCGCACTCTTAGGAAGAGCCGATTCTGATGGACATAACGGTCGCGTGTGTCGTTGGGGTTGTGGATGAGCCCACTGCGTGTGATTTCGCCATCACCACGCTTGGCAGGTCGGTTATAGCCGTCGGGTTCCACCCACACCACCGAGTTGAGGTTGCCGTTGCCATCGTCGATTTCGGGTGCGTTCGGGTCGGTGCGCCAGTCGGTTCCGTTCACGACGAACTTGTATTGGTGTGCGCCAGGAGGCAGTTTCAGGGTCAGCGTCCAAGTCCGCCCCCCGTCTTCTGATTGCATTCGGGCTTGTCGGGGTTGCCAATCGTTGAAACTGCCTGCGAGGTAGACCACTTCGGCTGGGGCGTCCAGCGTCAGTCGAAAAGTGATAGGGTACTTCGGCTCCTCTGCATAGCCGACGAGAGTGAGCGTCCACATTATAAGCCACCCCGTTGCGAATCGTCGCATCGTTGCTACCTCGCTGTTCAGGCTTCTGTATTCGTATTCTCGCCTGCTTCTATTATAGCACATTAAGGGCTTGTTGGTGTCAAGGGGGTGGGAGAGTTTTCGGAAAAAGGTGGCTTGGGCATCTTGCCCATATAAGGGGAGTGGGGAGTGGGAAAGTAGGAGCAGGATGCCTGTGCTACGAGTGTGGCACAGACATTCTTGTCTGGGCAGTTTTCACAGGCAAGAATGCCCGTGCTACACTTTGCTGATGGGCAGGATGCCCAAGCCACGAGAGGGCGGGTACAATATGCAGACGCCCTATGTTCAACAAGATTCTCATCGCCAATCGAGGGGAAATCGCAGTGCGGGTGATACGCGCCTGCAAAGAGCTGGGTATCCAGACCGTGGCGGTCTATTCGGAAGCCGACCGCGACGCCCTGCATGTACGCCTCGCCGACCAAGCAGTCTGTATTGGCTCCGCGCCCAGCACTGAGAGCTATCTCAACATCCCCCACATCCTGATGTCCGCCCTGATGACGGGGGCGGAAGCGATTCATCCGGGCTACGGCTACCTCTCTGAACGCAGTAGTTTCGTGAAAGCGTGCGAAATGCACGGGATTAAGTTCATCGGTCCCTCAGCCGAAGCAGTTGCCAAGATGGGCGACAAGGTTCAGGCGCGCGCGATTGCTGAATCGGCAGGCGCGCCTGTTCTGCCCGGCACACGCACCGCCATTCGCTCGGAGGAAGAGGCGCTCCAACACGCCCGCGCCATCGGCTTTCCCTTGCTCATCAAAGCGGCAGCAGGCGGTGGTGGGCGTGGAATTCGGATTGTCTACAGCGAAGATTCCCTTCTGCCCTCACTCCGCATCGCCCAGTCGGAGGCACAGTCGGCGTTCGGTTCGCCCGATGTCTACTTAGAGAAATATATCCCCGAACCGCGCCACATCGAGGTGCAGGTACTGGCAGACGAACACGGCACGGTGCTTCACCTCTACGAGCGCGAATGTTCGCTTCAGACCCCGCGCCACCAGAAGATGATTGAAGAGGCGCCCGCACCGAACCTGCGTCCCGAAGTGCGCAAAGCCTTGGGCGAAACCGCTGTCAAGATTGCGCGCGCCGTGGGCTATGTGAACGCTGGCACAATCGAGTTCCTGATGGACAACGAGCAGAACTTCTACTTTATCGAGATGAACACGCGCCTGCAGGTGGAACACCCCGTGACCGAGGCAATCACAGGCATCGACATCGTGCAGTGGCAGATTCGCATCGCATCGGGCGAACGCCTACCCTATCAACAGACCGACATCCCCATTCAAGGACACTCGATCGAGGCGCGCCTGACCGCCTCGATCCCCGAACACGACTTCACTCCCTCTACAGGGCGCATTAGCCAGTGGATACCGCCAGGCGGACCGGGCGTACGCGTCGATAGCCACCTCTACGCAGGCTACTCGGTACCGCCCTACTATGACCCGCTCTTAGCGAAGGTGATTGTGCACGCTCCCACTCGGGAGGGCGCCATTAATCGTCTCCACCGTGCGCTGGGCGAGACCGCTATCGAGGGCGTGCAGACCGACCGCGAGTTCCTGATGCGTCTGATCGATACGCCAGAGTTTCGCGCAGGGCAGGTCTCTACTCCGTTCGTGCCCCGTATGTTGAAAGGCGCGCTGGCACTGGGAGGTGAGCGACCATGAACCCATCATCGCCCCATCGTATCCCCCCGTTGCGCCTTGCCCGTGAGTGGGCGGTGCGCATCCTCTATCAGATCGATGTGGGCAAACGCGACCCCGAAGAAGCCATTCAAGAAGCGCTCACCGTCGCCGAGCTGAAACCCCAACAGCAAGAGTTTGTGCGCCAGCGTGTATTGGGCACCATCCAACACCAAGCGACCGAACTCGACCCCCTCATCGAACAGTTCGCACGCGGTTGGAAGATAGACCGCATGGCAGTGATTGACCGAAACATCCTGCGCCTTGCCGTGTACGAACTGCGCCACCACCCCGAAGAACCCTACGCCGTCGTGATAGATGACGCTGTTGAGATTGCCAAGAAATATAGCACTGCCGAATCGGGGCGGTTTGTGAACGGTATTCTGGGCGCAGTCGCTCGACACCTCTACCCCACCGAGAAGGAAGAGCCAGAGAACTGAGCTACCGACTAGGAAACTCCCGAACATCTCCCACATAACCCCGTCATAAAATCGAACCCGATGTGGAATAGATTCGATAGCGATATGCGGGGGTAATGGACATGCGTATCACGCGCGGGATGACTTTGGTGGAACTCCTCTCAATCGTGGTGATGAGCACCACACTGATGGCGGTGGTTGGGCATAAGTATATGCCACACCTCACACGCAACCCGGAGACGGCACTCCGACTGCGCTTGGCGGAAGTGCGCAACGCGATTCTGGTCTATCAGAACGACACGGGACTCTACCCGACCGAACTGAGCGACCTGACGACCAACGAGGCGCCCCGATTCGGTTTAGACCGACGCGCGCGCCCGATGATGATGAACCCTGAGTATTGGCGCGGTCCTTATCTGGACTGCCCGCTCACCTGCCCGATTTCGGGAGAGCCGTTGGAATACTACTGCGACCCCGAAACAGGTGAGATGAAGGTACGCTCGCCCTCGCAGAAGGTCGGAAGCGATGGGCGACGCTACTGCGACTGGTGAACTACCAACGGCGTTGGGTGTATCGGACGGAGCGACGCCAGAGCCGATACGCCCACAACGCCCCGATTATCAACCCCAGTGTGCCGCCGACCACCATACCCGCCTCGCCGACCAGCACCCAGCCCAGCCAACCCAGTATCAGAATCGGCAACCCCAATGCGCACAGATAGACCGCGAATAGCCCCAGTATCAGCCCTGCCACCAGTCCCACCATCGCGCCTGGAATACAACCGATGATGCCGAACGGCAGACCCAGTATGAATCCTGCCACTGCGCCCAAGCCTGCCACCATGCCCGACACGATGCGCGCCCACGGGGGAAGCGCGCGCTGAGTCACCTGCACCCGATGCAATCGCCTCTGATAGCCCGACCTCATCTGATAGTAGGGGTCGCGAGGGTTGGGCGGTGTCGGGGGCTGGGCTGGAGTGGATGTAGGAGTCTTACCGTTCGTGGCGTTTAGACGCTCGTACACAGCACGCCGATTGGGGTCGCTCAGCGTCTCATAGGCGGTGTTGATGCGCTTCATCCGCTCCTCATACTCGGCTTGCTTGCCGTCGGGCGCACGGTCAGGATGGAAACGCCGAACGAGTTCCAGATAGGCTTGCCGAATCTGTTCCGCGCTGTCACCGGGGCGCACCCCCAGTTCACGATAGGCTTCGCTCAGCGGGTCTGGACGCACACCTATATTTTAACCCATTTTCGCCCTCAGAGCGGTCTTGCTTGCTCGGTTTCGGGGTCAAACTCGTAGGCACGCTCTACCCCATTCGGCAGGGCGCGCACTTTCAGGCGAACAGGTTTGCCCTGAGCGTAGCCCCCTTCGCGCACGATACGAATCTGCATTCGGTAGCACGGCTCGCGCCCCAACGCCCGCCCCGCTTCCGAGAAGGCTTGATAAAGGTCTTCTGCTTCCTGCACGGTGATGACGCTCCCCCCTGTTGCCTGTGCCATCCGTTCCAGCGTAGCCACTGTCTCATAGTAGGTCGGGATGGTGGTCTCATCACCCAGCACCACGAAGGAGAGCGTAACGCCCGCCCGAACCGCTTTCTGGATGACCTCGTCGGGTGAATGGCTTACCACAAAGTCAGGCGTCTCGTTCTGCCCATCGGTGAAGCAGAACACCTGTCGCCGATAGCCTGAAGGCTCGCCCGCAAGCAGTTCAGCCGAACCGTACAGCGTGTTCCAAAGCGGAGTGCCCCACTGTGTGTAGTCACTTCGTTCCAGCTGGGCGACCGCTTGGAGCAGAGCATCTCGGCTGTTGGGCATAACGGGCACTATCACATCAAAATCGCCGTAGTTCGGGCGAAGCGAAGCGAAACAGAGCAATCCCACACGCGCATCGGTGGGCAGGCTCTCAATCAGCGCGCGCACCGCAGGGAACCGTTTGTCTTGCGGGTCGGTTTCCCGCAGAGAGAAGGACTGGTCTAACGCCAACATCAGGCTCAGGCGTGTCGGTCGCCCTGCAGGTGGGGGCGCACTGCCCAGCTTATACAGCACCTGCTCGATGCGCACCTTCGGGTCGTCCGAACGCACCTCGAACTCCAAGTCCCGTACCCCAATAGGCGCATCACGGCGGTAGTAGTCCAACATCACCACCTTCAGGTTCGGGTCTGTCGGTTCGGCTTGCAGCACAGTCGGCGTTTGCAGAACCGATTTGCCACAACCCGTTAGCATCAGCGCCAACCCAATCCCAATCCAGCACATTCGCTTCATCTCTGTCCCCCAGACTTACGGTATAGTTAAGAGCGATGGCGAAGCAGTCGGACGGCGGTATCAAAATCATCACCACGAACCGCAAGGCATACCACGACTATCATGTGGAAGATACTATCGAAGCGGGGATGGTGTTGCAGGGTTCGGAGGTGAAGTCGGTCGCGGCGGGCAAAGTGAACCTGACCGACGCCTACTGTCGCGTCGATAAGGGCGAGATGTGGGTTCACAACCTGCATATTGCGCCCTACGAGAACGCGGGCTACGCTCAACACGAACCGCGTCGCAAACGCAAACTGCTCCTGCATAAAGCCGAAATCGAGCGACTGCGCGCCAAATCGGAACAGAAAGGCTACACGCTTATCCCGCTCAAACTCTACTTCCGCAACGGCAAGGCGAAGTTGGAAATCGGGCTGGTGCGCGGGAAGCGCCAGTACGATAAGCGCGAGACCATCAAGCGCAAGGACATCGAGCGGGAGATGCAACGCGAGATGGGACGCCGTTAGGCTCATTTCGGCTTGCGCACCTCCAACCGACGGGGCGCACCCAACTGATGAACCTTGATTCCACCGCCCGTGCTGACCACCGCCACTTTGTAGGCAATCCCCACAATCGTAATCATCAGCCCAATCGCTAAGCCAATCAAGACTAGCGCAAGCAGGCGTCCGATTGCGTCGTTGTAGTTATCCAGCGCCCAATAGAACGCCCAAGTCGCCAGTGCGCCCCCGATAATCCCTGCGAAGCGTGCAGGGTTCAGGGGCAGGTTCGGCACGAAGTGGTGCAGGGCGTAGCCCAACAGTCCCCCCAACAACAGCAGTCCCAGCAGGCGTGCCAGCCCCTCACCCACACCCAACCCCATCAATACCAGGAAACTACCCTGAGCCAGCGCGCCCGCTATCGCCCCCAGCACCAAACCGCCGAATGCACCTGCAACGACTCGGCGCGCCGTGAAATAGTCCCTTGCAACCCCGAACCATCGTTGGGGCAGACGCAACATCAGCGCCAGCAGAAGCCCCACCAGCGAACCCCAGAGCGCCATAATCCCCAGCCCCGCTAGCGGATTGGTCGTACCACCCAGTTGTGCCCAATCGCTCACTTGGGCAGGGTCGACCTCGATCGTTTGGGAGCGTTGTCCGTATCGCAGGCTCCCAGTGAACTCGCGCACATACCCATTCGCCACGATTCGGAGCGTGTAGTCAGTCGGGTCAGGCGCGCCGTGCCGAGCGAAGTGATGCACATAGACCTTGTAGACTCCGCTCGGTGCGTTGCCCGCCCACCAATAGATGTTCTCCACAGGGCGGTTCGTGAGGTCGGTTCCGCCTGCGTTGGCGTCCACATCCAGCTCACCACCCGACGGACTTTGGCGTTTCTGGAAGTAAATCTCAAAGCCTGTCGGGTCGATCACATGCAGGTCGAGGTCGTTCGTGTTGTTCCACGCAAGCGAGAATTGGGGGTCGCCGAACTGCGCGCCGACCTCCCGAAGCCGTTGCACGATTTCGGGGTCGGTCTGGTAGAGCAGGATGCGCGTGCCCTGCAGGGTCTCTTGGGGCACGAGGCTGGGCAGGAGAGCGTTCAGCCCCAGTGCGACCAGCCCCGCACTCAGCAGTCCGACAACCCCGAAGAAGAGGCGCACGCCCACTGCTTATCTCCCCCTAAATGCACTAAGCACTCGGCTGAGGAGCGTTTTCGGCTCGTTGTGGGCGTGGGCGGCTCTGCCGTTGCGCGCAGAGCCATTCAGATAGCCATCGCGCTCTGCCTTCAGGCGGTCTATCAGCCCGTGCCAGTAGTGCATAAACTCCTCCTGCACGCCAATCGCAGCGGTGCGGGCGGAGTCGAGGCGCGCCTTAATCTGTTGGAGCGTCTGGCTGAGTTGGGCGTGCTGATTACGCAGGGCGACCAGCTTGCCCGCCAAGCCGAACACCTCTTTGACGGTCGCATCGTTGCGTCGCTCCTCGATATGTTTCCAGCTGAGGTAGCTCAGGTACGCCTCACGCTGGCGGATTTCTGTCGAACGCCAGCCCATCACCGCCTTGTAGATGAGGTACGGCAGGCTGATAATCGCGCCTGCAATCAGGTAGACCACGAAAGGCAACACCTCGCCTGCTTCGCCTCCGCCGATTTGGGCGTTGCGTATCGCCTCCTCGTGAAGCATTCGCAGACCCAGCCCATCCACCACCACCATCGCTATCGATATAAGGAGCAAGAATGGCGCGAGGAACGCCAGCGCAAAGACGATTTTTAGGCGCGGGATTTCGCTGTTGGCATTCGGCACATCCCCGCGCCTTTCCGAAGCGTTCGAAATCGTGCTGGCGACATGGTAGTAGCCGTTGCCTGCGAGCTTCTCGATGAACATTCCCACCAGCATCGCAATCAGCACCATCACAGGGTTCGCCAGTTGGGTGAGGTCGGTGAGGGTAATAAGCCCCGTGATGACGCCGATGTTCACACCGAGAATCAGCCCCGCAAACAGGGGCGCAAAGAACTCCAGAAGCCACTGCCCAACAGGATAGAGCGAAGCGAGGAACCCACCTCGGTCGCGAGGGGGGGCGATGCCCTGTTCGCCTGCGATTTCATCCATCCGAGCGAAGTCCTCACGCAAGGCGCGCTCCACATACTCCGGCGTGATGAGGGCGGGAGGAGGCGGTTGGGCGGTCTTTTGACGCTTCTTTTTGGGAGTCTCGTCGTGAGGCACGGGCAGGCGCGCCTCAGCGAACTTCTGGGCGAACTGCTCTTCCGCTTGGCGAATCTGCTCCTCAATATCCCGCAGTTGTCCCTCGATCGCTCGGCGCTGAGGCTCCAGCTCGCGGCGTAGAAACTCATACTCCTGAGCGGTGGCGACCACCTTGCCATAGAAGAGCGTCCGAATTTCGTGCCGCTCGACCTCGTAGCCCGCCCCGTGCAGGTAAGCGTCGAGTTGTAGGATTTCGGCTTCCATCTGCTGAAGGTTCTGCGCATTCAGCACAGGAGGCGAGGTGTACTGCTTCGGCTCAAGTGGCATCTGCCAGAATGGGGCGGTCTCTTGATAGGCGGGCAGGTTCACCGCAGGTGTCTGTGGCTCGCCATTGGCAGTGGGGGCAGGCACAGGTGCAGGGGTGCCCCCTTCCCCAGAGGTTTCGGCAGTCACTTGTGCAACAGTGCCCCCCTCTCCAGCATTTTCGGTCGGCACCTCCGATGGTGGGGTGTCCCTTCGCTCGGCTTCGGGCATATTCACCGCCGCTTGGTCAAACTGAGCGGTCTGCTCTTCCTTCGCGGAAGGTTCTCTTTCGTGCGGTTCATTCAGCATCTTAGGTATCCCCTAATCTCAGTTGCTGTTCAGCCCCTGACGAACCTCCTCGATTGCGCGCCCTGCGTCGTTCTCACCGAACAGGACGAGTTTTCCAGCGTCCTTGAGCGGTTGAAGACTTCGCTGGATACGCAAACGGTACGATTCTTTCAGCGGTCCGACCACCACATATTTTACATTATCCATCTGAGCGAGTTGCTCTGCAACTTTGCGGGTTTCTTGGGGCGAATGGTCTTCGCCATCGGTGAGCAAGCACAGCACGATGGGCTTGCCCGCGTTGCGCGATTCTTGCGCAAATCCAACGAACTGCTTCAGGGGAAGCGACTGATGTGTGCCCCACTCACCCAAGTGGTTGATAATCATCTTCTCGTAGACAGGGTTCAGCTCGTGCGATTTGCGTGGGGTGTTGTCGCTCACTTCGCGTACTATCTCGGCGTAGCGGTAGGTCTTCACCCGACGCTCGCGTGCAGGGATTCGGTCAATCAACTGCCCCATCACCCCCACCGAGCGGCGCTTCTCCTGCTCACTCATCGACTGGCTCACATCGTAGGCAACGCCGTATACCACACCTGGTAGCTGATTGCGCAGGTTGTACCACACAGCAACTACAATTCCGCCCAACAGGATGAGGAACGCCAATGCGCCCACAACCAGAGTCCACACATTCCCTTCCGAATCGCCAGAGTGTCGGCTACTATTCCCATATCTCGACATGGCTCACCTCTATACGCTCATATACTGCTATAATCGCAGGGAGTTCCCGAATTTCGTGATGTGTTCCCCCAACTGAGCCTATTATACCTCTGGTCTTGCCAATTCGATTTAGCAAAAGCGTTTTTTGGGGTATAATATCAGCGACATAGGGAGGCAAACGATGAAAAGGAGATTTGTCTCTTGGGGATTGTGCTGATGTCGGTGCAACTTCTGCGCGCCATCGGCGATGATGTCGATCCAGCGGAAGTTCGCTGTGCCCAGAACCTCCATCGGATTGGAATAGCGCTTCTAATGTATCTCCAAGACTACGATGAATCTTTGCCCCTTGCCTACGAACGCGAGACACCTGGTGGTGTCTGGCGATGGGATAAACCAGCCCCTGTACCTGGCGATTGGCGCAACGCCAACAGCCTGCGTGGAGACACGGTTTGGGTCAACAGCCTGCGATACTACATGCCAATCGGTACGAACCTCTACTGCCCCGCTACACTCCTGCAAAGGAACCCGATGTGGACTACTCGATCCGTGCAAAGTCGCCTCAAGGTGTAAGCTACACTTACAACGGCTATCTGCATAGTTACCCGCTCGCAGGGATCGTAGACTTGGGTACTCTGCCCGTGGTCTGGGAGGGTCTTGGGCGTGAACATCGGATAGGTTTTGCGTATGTGAACCCCATCCTGCGCTGTGACCGCAACGACAAACAGTGCCGATACACGCCCTGTACCACCCCTGAAGCGACCTACCCACTGGGTGAAGTGCGGTTGCCCACCCAATCCGTCTGGATTCACCGTACAGGGATGCACTGGGTGATGATGGATGGCAAGGTCGTGAGTCGTCGTTTGGGCGCGCGCATCGCCCCTAACAGCACCAACCCGCTTCTTGACCCGTTCGACCAGTACGACCAGAACGGCGTGCCCTCCGTAGCGCGTACCAACGCGTGTGGGCATCTACCTCTGTTTACCCCACGCTAAGGAGGTGAGGCTCGATGCGAAATTCGATACTCTTCGGATTGGTAGTGGGTCTGGCGATAACTGCCTCAGCGCAGTTGCGCGAAGTATGGCGTTATGAATACACACCCGATGACCCAAGTCAGGTTTCTCGAATAGAGCGCACGGTGCGTTTGCAAGATGGGGGTTGGCTGCTACTTGGCTGGACAGGAACCACGCTGAACGGTCAGGACGCTCTGGCAATCAAGCTCTCGCCTGATGGCTTACCAGAGTGGATTTTCCAACGCGATGGAGTAGGCTTCGATGACGCCTTTGTCGACGCGTTGGAGTTCTCCACTTGGCAGGGCTTACGCCTCTACATGCTGGAACGCTTCACCGACTCGGACGGCTTCCTACAAACGCGGTTGTTGATTGTCAACCCAAGTGGACAGATAGAGCAGGAACGGCTCCTCCCGTCCCTGCCCACTACGCACAACCGCCCCCTACAAATTGTAAACATCGAGAACGCCCCCTATGTGCTGGTTGAACAGGTTTCCGACACATCGTCTCGATTTAGAACTTTTGATGTAAACAATAATAACTGGTTTCTAATATCAGACATCCGTCCTTGGACAGTTGTTGCTGGGGAATCCACTCTCTCCTTCGCGTCGCCCGTACTGGTGATGAGCACGATAGCACGACCTGCCCAATCTCTCGATGTCTTTCTGCTCGACCCGTACGATGGTTGGACAATCAGATACTCTGGTCCCGCAAACGGATTCGATGTGCCCTCGGTAGGGTTTGCGCGCTTTGCTGAAAACTTCGCACAGAGCGGATTCTGGGTGGCTCTACAGTCTGAGGGTGCAACCAACGAGAACATCGTACTGTTGCGTCTCAGTGCCGTGTATGGGCTGGTCTGGGGCTATCGGTACATTAATAGTCCGCATGATAACTTCGCCGAGAGCATCACTGTCGATACGCAGGGCAACACCCATCTGCTGGTACGCACGAACCTCTGGCCTGGCGAGCCGTTCGAACGAATCACCTTGAACTGGCTCCAGTTCAGCCCGAATGGGACACTCCTGCGAGCCACCCCTGTAGAGGTGGGACGCTCGCCATTAGACCTCTCTCCTCTTAGGGGCATCCTGCGCTTGAACGAGGCGGGACAGTTGTTCGTCTTGGTAGACAACCCCTCCTACCTCGCACGACTCCAAGCGAATGGGCAACCCGTATGGACTTTCAACCCAGACCTGATAGCGCGTGAACTGTTCATCGAACAGGGTGGGAGTCTCGTCGCTGTAGGAGAGAAGTTTATTCAGGCTCCCAACACCTATCGCACGATACCGAGACCTACAGTGGTTCAATACACTCCGAGTGGCGATGTGAATGGCGACGGTTGCGTGGATGATGCCGACCTACTCACGGTGCTGTTTGGGTTCGGTTCCAATGCCCCGAACGCAGATGTGAATGCGGATGGCGTCGTGGACGACGCAGACCTGCTGATTGTGCTGTTCAACTTCGGCAGTGGCTGTTAGCCCTCACCCCCAGCCCCTCTCCCACGCTGTGGGAGAGGGGAGTGAACCTCACCACTTTGCACCCTCTCCGTATTGCTTTCCTCGTCACCCTGAGCGAAGCGAAGGGGCTGAGCTTCCTCGCTTCGCTCGGAATGACGCATCGGGTACACCCCCTCTCTGCTTGCGGCTTACTGCACGACACTTTCTTGAGGGAGACACGAAAAGGGGCGCACACGGGGGTGCGCCCCTACAAAATCACCTTGCCTGTAGGGGCAGACCCCCGTGTCTGCCCTGCCAAACAAAATGGGCGCACACGGGGGTGCGCCCCTACTCAATCGCCCTACTTGTAGGGGCAGACCCCCGTGTCTGCCCTGCCAAACAGAAGCCCACCTTAGTTAGGCACAAGTACGAAAAACTGTCGTGCAGTAAGGCTTGTGGAGAGGGGAGGCTGGGGGCTGACAGGGGTACATCACTTGAGTTCACCTCCCCCACCCTCTCCCCAAAATTCCCCCACATCCCACGCCAACCACCCCAACAACCACGCCAGCACCACCAACAACCCCACCCGATACACACTCACACTCCGACAACGACGATTCCAAAACCCGAACCGACCCTCCGCTTCTACCCCTAACACCACCACCGCCAACTGACCCAACGCATACACCAACCAGTCCAAAAACACCCGCTCACTCGCTACCACCCGTGTCCGATGCCAGCCCCAACCCCCACGCTTCCACTGCCGAAATCCCTGCTCAATCCAACCCCGATACCGATACCACCGCCCATCCACCTCAGAAGCAGGCACATCGGTCAAGCAGTACCATGGCTCCTGCGCCTGCTCCCCCCCAAAACACCACCAGCGTACAGCGCAACCCGTACTGAAACGCAAACCCCTCCACTGCCCGCTGACCCCCCCGCGCAGGACAGAACGCCTCCATCGGCACCGCTTGCCGCTGCCAACACGCCCGAAACTGCCCGTTCGGAACAATCCGCATCAGCGGATGCCACCCGTTGCGTCGAATCGCCCGAAACAGGCGGGGCGACCACAAGCCCCGATCGGTCAGCACATAGACAGGAACCGTCTTGGGCACTTGTCCTTTCAGGCAGGCAAGCAGGGCTTCCCACTCCGACTGCCACGCGTGGGGCTGGGTGGCGGGCACCACCCGCCACGCAATCGGGATGGCGGTCTGGTGCAGGACGACGCTGACCCCCAGTACGGTGTGCTGTTGGCGCAGGGTCGTGGCGTCCAGTGCGAGCCAGAGACGGTCAGGGCGGACAAGGTGAAGCACGGTCTGGAGCAGGGCACGGAAGCAGGCGGGGGCGTCCCAGCGGTGTTGGCGTAGGCGTTTGAGCCGTTGGCGCCAAGTGTTGGGAGCGATGCCTGTGAGGAGGGCGAGCCAAGTACAGAGGGTGGTTTGGGCGAGGGTGTGGCAGGTGAGCAGTCCGAAGATGAGGTGGGCTAAGAGCGGGTAGTGGTTGGGGTTCAGGTGGGGCATCCACTGTTGGAGGGTATGTTGGATTTGGTATACTGTGGGTTGGTTCTTGTGTGAGCGCCGTTTGGGTAGTCGTTTGCGTTTCATAGGAGAAAAATACCCGACGGCGCTCTTTTTTGAACTCAAACCGTGTACCCCTGTCAGGGGAGAGGGGGGGCAGTTGCTCTGCCACGCCCAGCTCCCTCCCTCTCCCAAAGCTATGGGAGAGGGAGGGTTGGGGTGGGTGAGGGCTAAACAGGGCTGATGGGAACCAGCAGTCTACTCCAGCCAGCGCACTTCCACTTTCGGCACAATCCCTGCCTCGGCACCGCGACGCAGGAACTCACGGATGGCAGTGCGCCCCCGCTCGCCCATATCGAGCGTGAGTTCGTTCACATACATCCCCACGAAGCGGTCGGCAGTGGCGGGGTCGATCCCGCGCCCGAACCGGAGTGCGTATGCCATCGCTCGATCGCGATTTTCCAGTCCCAGCCGAATGCTCTCTCGGAAGGCGCGTGCAATCTCGTGTTGAATCTCTGTCGGCAGGTCGGCACGAATGGCGTTCACCCCCAGCGGGAGCGGCAGTCCGTTCGTCTGCTCTGCCCACCAGACGCCCAAATCGAGCAGGGTCGTTAGTCCCTCTTGTTGGTGGGTCAGTTGCCCCTCGTGGATCAGCAGCCCGACAGGCACTTCACCCGATTTCACGGCGGACATGATTGCATCGAACGGCATCTCCACCGTGTTGGCGTTGGGCAGGAACAGGCGGAGTGCAAGGTACGCACTGGTGAGCTTGCCCGGCACTGCGATGGTCGTGTCGGCGAGCTGCTCCAATGGGATTGGCTCCCGTGCCACGAGCATCGGTCCGTAGCGGTCGCCAAAACTGCCCCCTTGATTCAGCACTACATACTTATCGGCGACATAGGCAAGGTTATGCACCGACATTGCGGTGAACTCTAACTTGCCTTCGCGTGACCACTCGTTGAGCGTCTGGATATCGCGCAAGACATGCTCGAATTGCAGGGATGTTTGCACCAGCCCTTCGGCGAGCGCCCAGAACATAAAGGCATCGTCGGCATCGGGGCTGTGTCCCAGTCGGATGGTCATCGGATGCCTCCCATAGCCATCGTCTGGCTGCGTGCCTCCTCAACGCCCTTTACAATAATATTGGCAATCTCTTCGTCGATAATCGGTTTGATTTGCACATCGGAGCTTTGAAGGAACGAGAATCGGCTGGCGAGCCACCAGCTGGTGCCCACTTCCGAGCTGATCATGGGCGCGGCCCAACTTTGCCACTGGTCGCCCTCTTTGATGACGATGAGCAGTTTCTCATCGCGTGGTTTCTCGCCTAAGGCTCTGGCTTTTGTGAGGTTCTCACGGGCATAATGCCACAGTCGGGCACGTCCCTCGTTGGTCAGCCGAAAGTGAACTACATAGAAGGCGGGTTGGGCACGCAGGGTCTCTGCTTCACGCTTCTCGACCCACGCTTTCTCGATATGTTTCTCGGTCAACACGACGGGCAGGGTCTGCACGACCTCTTCCATCTCGACGCGCCGAAAGTTTTGGGTGTCTTCCGCTCCGAATTCGGGGCGTGTTAGCCCTTGCGTCTCGCGCAACTGTTCCATCACTTTCGGGATTTCGTAGGTCGTGATGATTTTCCACCGCCGTTCCTCCATCTCGCGGGAAGGGAAGCCGAACACCGTGAACCGAGACGGCTTGAGTGGTGGTAGTTCCATTCGGCTCGCTTGCCAATAGCCGAACACGACATTCCCCAAGTAGATAACAATCAGGACACCGACAGCAATGAGCGCCACTCGTGTCGTGGAGCGCTGACCTGTTCGCATAGCAAGCAGATTATACCCGTCTACCAGACATCGACGCTCTTGGGTAGGGCGCAGGGTGTTGTTGCCTGAAGATAGTGGCTCGGCGGGATAGGGCGGTTCAGCACGCCGAGAATGTATCTGCCTGCTTGGACGACCTTCTCCAAGTCGACGCCCGTCTGAATGCCCATTTTGTGGAGCATATAGACTAAGTCTTCGGTGGCAAGGTTGCCTGTTGCGCCGGGTGCGAAGGGGCAGCCGCCTATCCCACCAGCACTGGAGTCGAAAATCGTGATGCCCATTTGGAGCGCGGTTAGCACATTCGCCAGCGCAGTGCCGTAGGTGTTGTGGAAGTGGTACGCTAGCTGGTGGGGTGGGACCTTCAGAAGCACCTGTTCGGTCAGCCGAGCGACCTGGGAGGGCACGCCTGCGCCAATCGTATCGCCAAGACTGATTTCGTCTACGCCCATCTCTATAAGCCTTTCGACAATCGGCACGACTTGATTGGGCGTGATGTCGCCTTCGTAGGGGCAGACCAGGGCAGTGGAGATGTAGGCACGCACCCAACAGTTCGCTTCACGAGCCTGTTTCACCACCTGTTCATACTCGCTTAGCGACTGCTCGATGGTGCGGTTGAGATTCTTCTGGCAGAAGGTTTCGGAGGCGGCGGTAAAGATAGCGATTTCGGTTGCACCTGCCTGCAGTGCGCGTTCCAGCCCCTTCAGGTTCGGCACGAGCACGGGGAAGCGGGGTGCCCTTGCGCCGTGCTGCTGTGGGTGAGGGCTAATTAGCTGGGTGAGGGCAGACAACACCTGCTCGGCATCGGCTAACTGGGGCACCCACTTCGGGCTGACAAACGAGGTCACCTCAATCACCGAGAGACCTGCCTCTATCAGCAAGCGAATATACTCTAACTTCGCCTCGGTCGGCACAGGATTCGGCTCGTTCTGTAAACCGTCGCGCGGACCGACCTCCACAATCGTCACCGATTCGGGTAGGGTCATACCGAGCAGATTCTCTGCTCCCTGCCCAATTCCTGTTGAAGGTATAATAAGTTCATTCGCACCTACTCGCTGAAAGCGTATGGGCGTTGAAATGAGCGATTGATGAGCGATTGGCTGAGGATAGCGGAGCATCTCTCGACACGGTGGGTGTTTCTGGCGATCGATACCCTACTGGTGGCGTACCTTATTTATCGTCTGCTCCTGCTCGCCAAAGGCACCCGCGCCTATCAGGTACTCATCGGGCTGGTGGTGTTCACCTTAGCCCTCTATCTCAGCGACTTGATGCGCTTGGAGACCATCCACTGGATTTTAGACCGCGCCACCACCTTGGGACCCGTGGCGTTGGTGATTCTGTTTTTCCCTGAGCTTCGGCGTGTGCTGGAGACCATCGGGCGAGTGGAGTTCTGGCGGAGCAGTTTTAGCGCTACCGATGAGAACAAACTGCGCCAAGCGATTGATGAGGTGGTGAATGCGGTTCAGCAGATGGGGCGCGAGCGGGTCGGTGCGCTGATTGTGTGGGAGCGCAAAGATACGATTGCAGAGGGCAATGGTGTGGAGTTGCGGGCGGAGGTCACTTCGCCCCTCCTGCGGGCGATTTTCTACCCTGGCTCGCCCCTGCACGATGGCGCGGTCATCTTGCGCGGGTACGAGATTGTAGAAGCATCGGTCTACTTCGCCACGCTCAGCCAAAACCCCGACATCCCCGACACGATGCACACACGCCACCGCGCAGGAATCGGCGCCACCGAATCGTCGGACTGTGTGGCGATTATCGTCTCGGAAGAGACGGGGCAAACGACAGTGGCAGTGGACGGTAGCTGGACGCAGAATATGGACAGCGACCACCTTCGACGATTCCTGCGCGACCTGCTGATTGGCGAATCGCGCCCTGCGCTCATCGAGCAGATGGGGCGCGCGCTGACCGTGCGTCGGCGTCCAAAACCAAAAGAGGAGTCGGAGCCGACCGCCCAGCAACCTGCCACCACTTCGGGGGAGAAATGAGATGGGCTGGCGCACAAATCTGATTGAGAAAATCGGCTCGCTAATCACGGCGATTCTGCTGGTGCTGTATGTGCAGTCCCAGCTCCACCCGATTATCGAGCAGACCTACGAGGTGCCCATCGAGATGCTCAACACGCCCCCGAACTTCGAGGTGTCGCTCGCTTCGGGCAATCGGGTGAGGGTGACGGTGCGGGGCATGCGCGAGGTGGTGGAAAGCACGACCGCCAACCAAATCCGTGCGGCGGTCGACCTTCGCAACGCCCAACCAGGCGAGAACAACCTGCCCATCCAACTGCAGTATCCGCCCGATTGGGAGCGGAGTTTGACAATCACTTCCGAGCGTCAGCGGGCACGCGTGGTGCTGGAGCAACGGCTCTCGCGCCAACTGCCCGTGCGCGTCGCACTCAGTGGCACACCTGAACTGCAAGAGGTGTTGGCAGAGGCAGTGCCCGAACCTGCCAGCGTGCGCATCACTGGTCCCGAATCGGCGGTTCGGCGCGTGCGCTCGGTGCTGGTGAGCTTCGATATGACGGGGCTACAGGGCGACTTGGAGGTCGATGTGGTGCCCACGGCGGTCGATGCGAACGGCGAACCCGTGCTGAATGTACAGATTAACCCCGCTCAACTGCGCCTGAAGCTCAATCTCATTCCCCAGCCGACTTCGAAGACCGTGCCTGTCAGCCCGCGCTTGGGCGATTTGCCCCGATTCCCCTACCGCGTGGTCTGGTTCTCGGTGGAGCCTGTGTCGGTGCAGTTGCGGGGTAGCCCAGCGCGCCTTGCCGAAATCAGCGTGCTGGAGACTCAGCCCATTTCCCTGCGCGATTTCACGCAGGACACGCAGGTTCGTGTGCCCCTGAAGATACCGCCCGGCGTGCAGGTGATTGGTGCGCGGGAAGTCACGGTGCAGGTGCGCATAACACGCGAGGAACAGCCAGCGCCACCCAAGCCCCCCGAACAGCGCCCGCCCACCACCGAGCCTGCCGAACCGAACCAACCTAACAAGGAGGGAGACTAAGATGGCACAGGTCTACACCGATGCCGATGCGCCGTTGGAGCCGTTGCAGAGGCGCACGATTGCGATTATCGGCTACGGCTCGCAGGGACACGCCCAAGCGTTGAACCTGCGCGATAGCGGGCTGGAGGTGGTGATTGGAGTACGACAAGGCAAATCGTGGGAGCGCGCCGAGTCCGACGGCTTCCGCGTGATGACTATCCCCGAAGTGGTGAAGACCGCCCAATTCATCGTGCTGCTGGTGAACGACGAGCAACAGCCCACTCTCTACCGCGAGCAGATTGAGCCGTACCTGAGTGCAGGGAATGCACTCTGCTTCGCACACGGGTTCAATATCCACTTCGGGCAGATAGTGCCACCGAGCGATATCGATGTGCTGATGGTCTCGCCCAAGGCGGTGGGACCACAACTGCGTAGGCTCTTTGTGGCAGGTCAGGGCGCGCCGTGCTTGATTGCGGTTCATCAAGACTACACGGGCGAGGCGAAGTCGCTGGCGCTTGCTTACGCACGGGCACTCGGAGGCACCCGCGCAGGGGTCTACGAAACGACCTTCGCCCAAGAGTGCAACGCCGACCTGTTCGGGGAGCAGGTGGTGTTGTGTGGGGGCGTGCCTGCGCTGATTCGCGCTGCGTTCGAGACACTGGTGGAAGCGGGCTATCCCCCCGAAGTCGCCTACTTCGAATGCCTGCACGAGCTGAAACTGATTACCGACCTCATCTACGAGAGCGGGATTGCAGGGATGATGTTCGCTATTTCGGACACGGCGCAGTATGGCGCGATGACACGCGGGCCGCGCTTGGTTGACGAGCACTTGCGCACGACAATGCGCCAAATCCTGCAGGAGATCGAGACGGGGCAGTTCGCTAAGGAGTGGATATTGGAGAACCTTGCGGGGCGCCCTGTGTTCTCGGCGTTAGAGCGCGCCCAAGCCGAGCATCCGATTGAATCGGTCGGCGAGGCAGTGCGGGCACGGATGCAGTTCAAACGCTCTGGCTGAAGCAAACCTCCTATCGATACTCCTCTACCAAGTTGCGGGCGCGCTCGTCGAAAATCGGCTGGTCGCTCTCGCGGGGTGTCCAGCGTTGGCGGGGCACACAGGTCTGGGCGACCTTCAGCCACTTTGCCGAACCGTCGCAGAACACCCAGTTCACTCCTCGTTGATGTGTGTTCAGGAGACCGCGACCGCTCTGATAGCTGCCTGTGCGCGAAATCCAGACTTGTGTTAGGGTCCAACCGCCCAAGTCGGGATAGTTTACACGCGTCTCCAACAGCAGGATGAGCCAGCTGGGTTCGGGAATCTCGGCTAAGTAGCGTGGGCGTTGGAACGGTTCGCCGTGGTCGCGGATGGGGATTCCCTCGTGGAAGAAGGAGCCGTTGAAGGCGTAGGAGATAGGGAGTTTCTCATTCCATGCCCAGTTGCTTTCATCGCCCGCAACGCCCCCATAGTTCTCGATAAAGTCGTCGCTCCACAGGAAGGCGTTGGAGGGGCACTCGTAGAGCTGGATACTGCTTAGGTAGGAGCGGATGGCGCGCTTCCAGTTCCAGCTACTGCCCTGCAGTCCGCCCCAGTTATTGCTGAGTGGGCGTTGGGCGTCGGGAAAGCGGTTCATCGGGAAGGTGTCGTCATAGTCGCTCAGATACATTTGAATTGCCATTCCGATTTGGCGCAGGTTGCTAAGGCATTTGGTTTTGCGCCCCGATTCGCGTGCATTCGCCAGCACGGGGAACAGAAGCGCCGCAATCAGCGCAATAATCGCAATCACCACCAGCAGTTCAATCAGAGTGAATGCTCGTCTTCTCATCTGGAACCTCCACTCCCGCCACCAGCCCCCACAAGCCGCCCAGTAAGGTGCAGGTAAGCGGGTCATGCTCTGGATTCATAAACCCCAAGCAAACAAGCGTGGCTACCACTGCCACCCCCAATCCTGTGAAAGCTCCCAAAGCGCCAGCTAACCGAACGCTTCGTATCGCTAACCCTGCCGATAGCGCCAGAAGCAATCCCATCGCCCCTACGCCATAGTTCACGCCCATGTCTAAATAGAAGTTTACCGTCTGAATGACCGCAGGACGCTCGCTGTCTAACATCGGCACGAAAGGTGTCGTCGGCACTCCGAACGGATAGTGCCACAGCGTTCGGGGGACATCCTTCCAGTTGGTGAGGCGGTTTAGGACGGAAGGGTCTCCTTGCCCAGCATAAGCGGTTCGCTTCCATCCGATTGGCATCGCCCACGAACATATTCCAAAAAGAGCAACCGTCAGTGCCAAGGCGATAATCCTCGAGCTATCACGGCTCCGAAGCACAAACGGGAGTGCTATCACGAGTGCCACTCCTAACCCCAGCCACGCACTGCGTGAGAGGATGATGTAAACGCAGGCTGTGCTGAGCGCGACTAACCCATAGCCGAGCCAGCGAACGAGGCTGTGGGATTGGGAAACCCAGTACCATCCTAATCCCCAGCCGACCAGTGCGACCAACCCTGCCTCCAGTGGCGAATAGAAAATCCCGTGTGGGCGTGGGTAGCCGTCGAAACGATAGAGGATGAGCGGTTCACGCAGGGGGTGTCCGCTGGCGTACAAGAGAACAGTGCCCAGTCCGAAAAGAGTTATGGCACTCCCGACCGCCAGCCATTTTGAGAGGGATACGGAGCGTTTTGACACGATGAAGCAGGTTCCGATGAACATCAATCCAAGAGTCCAGAGTGCCATCGGTCGCACGGCTGTTGATGTTGCGACACTCCACCTGAACTGCGATAGGGTGCTTAGGGTTGCTACGAGCGCACACATCGTCACTAAACTCCAGCCAATCCCTCTTGTAGGGCGGGCAGGAAGGGCGCGCTGTCCCCACAGTGCCAATCCAGCTACGCCCCAGAGGCAGGTCATCGATAGGGTCTCAAGCATGGGCTTGTCGCCATCGTTTGAGGAGCCAGAGCGTGCCGAGTATAATCAAGAGGATTGGCGTAGCCACGAGAATCCACGAGAGCCACGGGACAGGGCGATTGGAGGTTGCTCCTGCAGGGGCGCGGTCTTCAAAGTCGCCTTGCCATTCGTAGATAGCGGGTTGGCATCCTTCAGGGATTGTGCCTGCAACGGGTCCGCAGTGTCGGTAGTCCATCACGACGATGCCTTTGGGGATTTCGGTGCGCCAATCGCGAGGGCTTTTCACATCCTGAACCGATTGAAGACGCCATGTAATCTGATACCTGTCGCCAATACATCCGGGACAGTCTTCCACGAATTCATTAGGAAGCCAAAGATTGCCCACCTTTCGCCACTCGACAGCACGATGCGAACGAATCAGCTTCATCGTCAACTGCCCGTTCCTTAGGCGCTGCATGACCTCCTCATCGGAGACTTCTCTACCTATCATGTCTTGTGGGACAGCCTCGAATCCCTCAAAGAAACGAGACTCACCTATTGTTTTATTTTGAATATTATAAACTATTTGCGACTTTGTGTTCAAATCTTTTTGGATAGAAAATACCAAGTTCTCATCATCAGACTGTGATATCTCTACAGATGAGTCGGTCTCGGTTTTCGCTTCTATAAGGCTCAGCGGCACCGCCTCTATCAGGAAAGGGGCATTCTCAGGTGTAACCCATGCACTGCAGAACGGTAGGGGTTGAGATAACGCATGGAATTGAGTGCGAACAACCGTGAACGAATAGGGAACTTTTCCTGAAGTATCGTAGGTAATACAGCCATACCATTCGGAATGATACAAGGCATGAAATTCCAGTAGCTCGTACCCTCCCTTTTCTGTGTTCAGAGCCGGGTATGTCCCTC
>FWPU01003639.1_pt1 | contig 38171 bp, 23 predicted proteins | sample 2228361 | NCBI WGS metagenome assembly FWPU01 (sample SAMEA103939777, study PRJEB20133) | metagenome | reverse complement strand
TGGCCGTGCCCCCCTGGTCGGGCACTCGATGGGCGGCACCGTGTCGCTGAGCATGGCCATCCGCCACCCGGAAAAAGTATCGCGCGTGTGCGTGATCGGTTCGCCGATTGACGGCAGCTCGCTCAACTGGTTGCTCAGAGTCTCCGGCCAGCGACGGGCGGCCTCGTTCTTCTGGCTGTTCGGCGGACGGGGTTTGCGCCTGTTCCTGCGCTTCTACAGCTACTTCATGGCGCGCGACGGGCGGGCCATGGGCCGCATGATCACCAAAGACGTTTCCAAGATCACCATGGAATCGTTCTTTCAGAGCATCGGCACCCTGCGCAAAACGGACCTGCGCCCCGACCTGCACCAGATAGCCGCTCCGACGCTGGGCATGTACGGTCAACGCGACATCATCGTCCGGCCCAGCGAGCATCAGACGCTCAAGGCGGGCGTCCCCCATGCCCAGATCGAGTGGTTTCCGGACGCGGGGCACTTCATCATGATGGACTCGCCGGAGCGGTTTATCAGCACGTTGCGGGCATGGCTGCGGGAGGACTGAGCATCAGCCGGGCAAGACTGGCGGGGTGCTGCGCCCAATGCCTGTCCTCAGGCCCACAGGGGAAGTCACCATGCCGAAATCACCGCGAGTGCGCCGCTTCGTCATCGAGGAAGATCACCTGATCGCGCCGTTCAATGAACCTGCGCGCGATCTGAGCATCCTCAACAAGCCGCTCAAGCTCCATCACGCCGACGTGCTGGACGCCGTGTGTGGACCAGCGGGAGTCGAGCCGCCGCTGGCGTCAGTTCACGAGCTGTCTCGCCTGGCCGGGCGAGACGATGCTTGCCTGGTCTACCGCGACAACCTGTACTTCGACGAGGAGTTCTTCAGCGCTTTTTACGAGCGGGCGCGAGCCAGCGGCACTCCCTGCCGCGCCGCGCTGCCAGCGAACGATGCTGCCTGGCGTAAGTACGCCGTGCCTCTGTCGCGCCTGAAACCTGTTTGCGACCCGGCAGGCAACCCACTCTATTACCCGCTCGATCTATGGTACTTCCCCGCTGGCTATGACGAGCCGCACAAGTGGCAGGCGGTGCTCATCCCCAGTGACTACAAAGAGATCGGCTACTACAACGTGCCGGACTCGATGGCGAATCTGCGTCCGGGCGGAGCGGACGGCGCAGTGACCCGCGATCTCGATCTGACGCACCTGCTGACTGAGCGTTCGTGTCTCTCCATTGATAGCTGGGTGCACGTTTACTTCGCCAACATCATCCTGGGTGTTTTTTCGCGCGGCAAGCGTTTCGAAAAGCGCATCTCCGAACACAATCTACTGGCCCTGCGCATCCTCTTTCGCGCCATCCTCGAACAGAAGCAGGTGCTCACCTGTTCCGAAGTGGTCAAGGTGGGCGAGGGTACCACGATTGACCCATCGGCGGTGATCCTCGGCCCGACGACCATCGGGCGCAACTGCTCGATCGGGCCAGGTGTGGTGATAGACAACTCGATCATCGGCGACAACGTCAACATCGCCCAGGGCTGTCAGATCATGCTCAGCGTGGTGGGAAATCATTGCTTCCTGCCCTTCCGCGCGGCGCTGTTCATGTCTACCGTGATGGAATACTCGATCATCGCGCAGAATACCTGCATTCAGATGGGCGTCATCGGGCGCAACAGCTTCGTGGGCGCGGGGACGACCTTCACCGACTTCAACCTGTTGCCCGCTCCGCTGCGTGCGCTCAACGCCTATGACGAACTGGAGGATACCGGTCAGCCCGTGCTGGGCAGTTGTGTGGGGCACAACGCACGGCTGGGATCGGGGCTGGTGGTGATGCCCGCCCGCGTGATTGAATCCGACGTGGTGCTTTTCGCCTCGCCGGAGCGGCGCGTCATCAATCGCAACGTGAGCTACGAGGAGAGCGATCATCACAAGGTACGCGCCTCTGTCGCCAAACAGCATCGTCGCCGCTATCCGCGCGTGGCCGAATCCGAAGAAGCTTTCCTGGAGCCATGGTGAGCCAAACCAACGCCGTGAACACACCCGACACTTTCGCTTTCATCATCCATCCCATAGACCCCAAGGCCGATGTTGCCCGTAAGTATCCCTTGCTGGGCAAGCTGCTGACCGAGGGGCAGATCAATTTCTTCTCGCGCTTCTTCCCGCCGGTGTACATCTCGGAGATCAGCGGCGTGCGCTCGGTCGCCACGGGTCGCGAGGCGCGCGGGTGGTTCATCGCCTGCCCGTTCACCCCCAAGACCATGCTGAGCCTGCCCGTCGAGACGGTCTACCGCAAGATCGTCGCCTGCGGACACCTGGCCGAGCGGTTGGGCGCGCGTATCCTGGGGCTGGGCGCGTATACGTCGGTTGTCGGAGATGCCGGCCTGACCATCGCCCAACGGCTGGATATCCCCGTCACCAATGGCGACGCCTACACCGTCTACATGGCCGTCGCCGCCGTGCGCGAGGCGGCGCGCCGCATGGGGCTGGATATGAGCGCCAGCACGGCTGCCGTAGTCGGCGCGACGGGCGTGATCGGTCGGGTATGTGCGCAAATGCTGGCCCGCGAGGTACCGCAACTGATCCTGGTCGGGCGTCGTCCCGATGCTCTGGCAGAGGTGCAGGCGCTCTGTGCAGATCAGCGAGCACAGGTGCGTAGCAGCACAGACCTGAGTGCCATCTACGCCGCTGACCTGATCCTGACCGTCACCAGCGCTGTCACCGCCGTGATCGAGCCGGAGCACCTCAAGCCAGGGGCGATCGTGTGCGACGTGGCCCGTCCGCGCGACGTATCCCGCCGCGTAGCGGAGATGCGCGACGATGTGCTGGTCATCGAAGGTGGCATGGTCGAGGTGCCGGGGCCGGTGGACTTTGGCTTCGACTTCGGCTTTCCGCCGGGCAAAGCCTACGCCTGTATGGCCGAAACGATGGCGCTGGCGCTCGAAGGGCGCTATGAAGACTTCAGCGTGGGCAAGCATATCACCCTGGCCCAGGTCGAGGAAATCGCCGCGATCGCCGCGCGGCATGGCTTCCGCCTGAGCGGATTTCGCAGCTTCGAGCGCGCCGTCACCGACGCGCAGATCGCCGCCGTGCGCGAGCGCGCACAGCAGGCGCGGCGCGCCCCACGCTTCAGACACGGGTCTATGAAAATTGTGTGAAACTTCCCGGCTGACGCCCATGTTGTGAGCTGTTGTGTCCCCCCTGTGGCTGTTCCATCTGCGGTGTCGTGGTATAGTTGTGCTGTCAGAGGCCGGACTCGTTGCCTGCGGCAGGGTCTGTTATGCCTGGGCACAAGACGCCGCTGATCCATAGGCGTCAGGCGACCGGCTCAATACCGGACCGGCACCACAAATCGGGCCGTGGGGCCTGTCGTGCGCCACTTGATACCCCACATCGCGGGGAGGTAGGGTTCGGATGGCTAAGGGTAGAATTCTGGTGGTCGAAGATGACTTCGACATCTCCAACATGCTGCGCATCTACTTTAGCGGCCTGGGATACGACGTGCAGGTTGCGCCGCGCGGCGAGGAAGCGCTCCAGCTCACGCGCAAGCAGCTTCCCCAATTGATCGTGCTGGACATCATGTTGCCCGACATAGACGGGTACGAAGTCTGCCGACGGTTACGCTCCACGACCCGCACCAGCCATATTCCCATCATCTTCCTGACTCAGAAAGACGAGCGCAGCGACAAGATCGCCGGTCTGGAACTGGGCGCGGACGACTATATCACCAAGCCTTTCGACATCGAAGAACTCAAGCTGCGCGTCAAGAATCAGATTGACCGGGCAGAGCGCGATCATTACACCGATCCCAACAGCGGCCTGCCCAGCAGCGCCCTCATCGAGGAGAAGCTGCGCGAGATCATGCGCGAACCGCAGACCTGGGCCTATCTGGACATTAAGCTGCAGCACTTCGACGCCTTCAAGGATGTCTATGGCTTCGTGGCGGGCAACGATGTGTTGCGCTTCATGGCCCTGCTGATGGGCGAAGTGGTGGACGAACTGGGCACGCCCAACGACTTCCTGGGGCATACGGGCAGCGACAACTTTGTCCTCATCACCTACTCCGACAAGGCCGAAGCGCTGGTCAAGCGCCTGACCGATCGATTTGCCGAGGAGGTGCCCACCCACTATTCATTCATTGACCGCGAGCGCGGTTTCATGATGAAAGATGAGGAGAAGATTCCGCTGATGAGCCTGGCCATTGGCTGGGTGACCAACGCCAAGCGGCAATTCGCCGACATTCGCGAGATCACCGAGCTGGCTGCCGAAAGTCGTCGTCATGGGGGCACCCTCCAGGCCAGCGAAGTCACCACCGAGTGGTGACTGCATCTGCCCGTCGCCGGAGATGATGCAAGCGATGGTCAATGGTTGAGCTATCTCTGATTGTCGTCGGTCTGGTTTTCTTCGCCTGGCTCATGGTGGTCGTGTGGCAGGCGCAGCGCGATTGGAGCACCGAACGCGCCGACGAAACACGTCCTTTTGTGCCGCTGCTGCTGCCCCGCAGCGAAGATGCGTTGCTGGTTGCCGAAGGGCGTGGGCACATCGTCTTTGCCAACGAGCCAGCACGACGCTGGTTCGGCCTGGACGGGGAAACTCCTCACCTGGCTGCCATTACCCGCCTGGTACGCCCTGTCGAATCGTTCTATGAATTGCTCGCCCAGCCCGGCCATGCCGCCCTGCGCGTGGGCAATCGCCAGGTCGAAGCCATCTCGCAGACCATCCCTGGCCCGCAGGGGCAGCGCATGATCGTCCTCATGCGCGAACTCGACACGACAGCCCACCCTCTTTCCTTCGACTTCGATCCGGCTCGTGCCCTGGCTGTGGCTGAAGACATCAGCCGGGCGGCTGGCACCAGCCTCGACCTGGCGGGTCTGGTGCGGGCCATCTTCGCCAGCCTGGAGCCAGTAGTTGCTTTTGACACGGCGGAGATCACCCTGGCTGAACCGGATGGGACGGTGCTGCGCACTATCGGTGGGGCGCAGCGCACCCCGCTGGGCGAGCTGGCCCCGCTGGAATTCCAGGCGAGCGTATACGCGCCCGGCGAGGGCTATACCGGCTGGATGGCGCTCTACCGTCAGCCGTTGCTCATTGACGACATCGAGGCGCGCGCCGACGTGACGCCTAAGGCCATCGCTGCGGGAGTGCGCAGCTACATAGGCGTGCCGTTGCTGGCTGGCGAACGGTGCGTGGGAACGCTGGAACTGGGGCACCGTCAGCCGCGCGCCTTCGACCGGCGTGATCTGGCTCTGTTGCAGGCAGTCGCCGGGCAGATTTCCGCGGCTCTGCAGATGGCCCGCTTTGCCAGCGAACAGGCGGAACGCCTGCGCACGCTCGGCGGCGTGCAACAACTAGCCGAGGTAGCGGGTCGCCTGGACGACATCCACACCCTGGCCGGGCAGATCACCAGCCGCATCGCTGGGCTGCTGCGGGCCGACGTGTGCGGCGTGCTGCTCTACGACGAAGCAGAGGGCCTTCTGCACGCGCAGCCGCCCTTCTATGGCGCGCCGGACGTGCTGATCGCCGGGCACCGCGTCTCTCCCACTGCCCATCCCGACCTGGCGGGGGTATGGCAGGCCGAGACCTCCTGGCTCACCAACGCCCCCGACGACGCGCTGCTGCGCGCGCTCGGCCTGGGCGAATTGATGACCGCCATCGCCATGCACAACCTGGCGCTGATTCCGCTGCTGGCCGGTAGACGGCGCGTGGGCTTGTTGCTGGTCGCCAACGAGCAGCAGAAAGGATACTTCGACGAAGCCGACCTGCGGCGGCTGACCGTCTTTGCCGGGCAGGCCGCCGTAATCCTTGACAACATGCGACTGCACGAACAGGCCCGGCGGCGGGCGCGTGCCCTGGGTGGCCTGCAACAGATCGCCGGGGCAATGGGCGCAGTGCGCAGCCCCGCCGAACTCTACGGGCAGATCACAGCGCGCATCGCCGCGCTCTTCGACGCCGAGATGTGCGGCATTCTCCTCTACGACCCCGCCGACCAGGCGCTGGTCAGTCAGCGCCCCTTTTATGGCATGGACGACGAGGAGCGCGTGCGCTTCTACCAGATTCCTTCGCCGCCGGGCAGCTCCGTAGCGCAACTGTGGCAGACGCGCGACACCTGGATATGCAATGACCTGCGCCGCGACCTGGCCGCCCTGGAAACCGCTCTGGGGGCGCTGGCTGTCGAGGTGGGGATGCGGCAGACGATGATCGCCCCGCTGATCGTCGGGGGCCGACGGCTGGGCATCATTCAGGTAGCCAACCGGCGCGATGGGCGCGACTTCAGCGACGACGAAGCACAATTGCTCTCCATCTTCGCCGGACAGGCGGCCATGCTCATTGACAACGCACGGCTGGTGGGCGAAATGCAGCGCCGCACCCATCACGCCGAAGGGCTGCGAGCAGTGGCCGAGATCGCCACGCGCGGCACACCCAGCCTGGAAACGCTGGAAGACGTGCTGGTGGCAGTGGCGAACATCTTGCGTTCGGAGGTAGTGCTGACGGCGCTGGTAGACGAACGTAGCGGCGCGTTGGTGCTGGACCCGCATCATGTCTGGGGTGTAGCACTCGACGAGCCGTATCGCATAGATGTCTACACGCCCGACTTTGAGCAGAGCGTGCTGGTGTCGCGCCGCCCTCTGCTCAGCAACAACCTGACAGCCGACGCGCGCGTGTTGCCCCCCTATCGTCCGCTGATCGAGCGTCATGGGCTGCGCGCATGGGTACAGGTGCCGTTGCTGGTGCAGGATCGCGCCATCGGCGAGCTGATCGTCGCCAACCGTTCCGATGGCGCGCCCTATGATGAAGAAGACGCCGATCTGCTGGCGGCTATCGCCACGCAGGTCGCCGCGCTGATCGATCGCCTGCGGCTGCAGACTACCGGCGGCCAGGACCTGCACTTGCGGGTTCAGGAACTGAGCGCCCTGGGCCGCGTGACTCACGAACTGAGCCGCACGCTGGAACTTGACCGCGTGCTGGAAGTGATCCGTCAAGAAGCGCTGCGCTCCACCGGCGCAACGGCGGTGAGCATCGTCTTGCTGGCCGAGCGCAGTGAGTGGGAGGCCGAAGATGCGCCTTTGATCGAGCAGCGCTTCGGTGAAGAGCGTGTCTTCAACGAACTGACGCCCGCCGAACGTACCGCCATCCTCAGGGGCGAGCGTCTGCTCATAAACGACTATCAGCAAAGCGACTATGAGCCGCAACCGGCCAGCGCGCGTTCGTCGTTGATCGTGCCCATCTCTCTTGGCGATCAGGTCATCGGCGCTTTGCACCTTTACAGCACCCAACCCGGCACCTTCGACCAGCGCATGATCGAGTTCGCCCAGGCGCTGACCGATCAGGCGACGCTAGCCATCACCAATGCGCGGCGTTACCAGGAGCAGATCGAGGCCAACCGTGCTTTGCGCGTGCGCGCCGAGCGTATGGGACGCATCTTCCGCCTGGGCGAGATGTTCCGTCAGGGAGCCAGCCTGCAGGAATTGCTGGAAGAGGTCGCGCATAGCATCCAGGAGACGGTTGGCTTCAATGTGGTGCTGATCAGCGTGGTGGACGAAGAAGCCGGTGTGTTGCGCCGCACCGCTCAGGCCGGCCTGCCGCTCTCGGTGTTCGAAGAACTACGCCAGACTGCACCTCCGCTCGAACAGGCACACAGCCTGATGCAGGACAGCTTCCGCATCAGCAACAGCTATTTCCTGCCCGCCGAAGGCAGCGAAGACCTGACCGCCGGACTGCCGACTTACGCCGTGCTGCAAGAGCGCATGGGCAGCGGCCCGCGCGCCTGGCACCCCGACGACCTGTTGCTGGTGCCTCTCACAGGCTCTGGCGGGCGCTTGCTGGGGCTGATCAGCGTGGACGAGCCTCAATCGGGCCGCCGCCCCACCTTCGCCATTGTGGAAGCGCTGGAGATTTTCGCCAGCCAGGCCGCCTTCAGTATCGAGAACTATCGTCTGATCGAGCGCATTCAGCAGGAGGCGGAGGCCACCCGTCGCGAGCGCGATCGCCTGGCCCAACTGCACCGCGTGGCGACGCGCATTCAGGCTGCCAAAGACATCCCCTCGCGCCTGCAAGTGGTGGCCGACGGCATTCGCGAAGCAGGCTGGGGTCATGTGGTCATCACCCTGCGCGACGAACGCCTGGAACCTACAGCATTGATCCAGGCGGGCTATACGTCCGACGAAAACGCCCTCTTGCAAGAGGAGATCATCCCCGGCGCAGTGTGGCGGCGCTGGCTCAACGATCTGGCCTTTCACGAGCTGCGCACGGGCGCGGGTTACTACCTGCGCTACGACCATCCCTGGGTGCGTGAGAATGTGCTGAAGGGACAGGTGATCACGCCGTCCAGCGTGCCCGAAGGGGCCTGGCACCCGCGCGATGTGGTCTACTTGCCGCTGATCGGGCAGGATCAGCAACGCATCATCGGCATCATCGCCATGCGCGATCCACTGGACGGGCGCGCTCCTACCGAAGCCTCGCTCCAACCATTCGAACTGTTCGCCGCGCACGCCGCCGCGGCGATCGAGACCGGTCGGCTCTACCAGGAAACGCTGCGCGCCGCCGAGCAGGAACAACGTCTCAACGAGGTCATGGAGGCGGTGTCGGCCTCCATCCGTCCGGAGCAGATCGTGGCGGCCATCGCGCGCGGCCTGCAACGGCTGGTGCCTTTCACCCGCATGAGCGTGGCGCTCTACGACGATATAGCCGGTCACTTCGACGTGTATCAGGCCGAAGTCACGGGCATCAGCGCGCCGGAAGTGGTGCGCGACGTACCCCTGGAAATCAGCGGCACCGCCACCTGGGAAGTCTACCGCGCCGCTACAGCGCGCTTCTACCGCCTGGAACGTCAGGCCGACGCCCGCGAGCAGTTCAGCGACCTGCGCGCCTGGTATGATGCAGGCGAGCGCAGCACGCTGCTGGTGCCGATGATCTCCGGTGTGCAGGCGATCGGTGTACTGCGCCTGGGCACGGAATTGGAGAACGCCTTTGGCTTTGAGGAAAACCACGAACTGATCCAGCGCCTGGCCAATCTGTCTGCCGTGTCGCTGGAGAACGTGCAACTCTTCGCGCGCGCTCAGGAACGCGCCGCCGCCCTCGACGCACAGGCACAACGCATGGCCTTGCTCAACCGCGTGGCGTTGGCGCTGGCGCAGACCCTCGACCTGGAGAACATCTTCGAGATCGCCTTGCGCGAGGCGGCCATCTCCCTGGGCATCACCGACGGCGCTGCTCTGCAGATCGATCCAGAGCGCAACCTGGCACACGTGGTCGTCGAATATCCGCGTGGCGACACCCCGCCAGAACTGACGCTGGAGGTGACCGGCAACGCGACGCTGCGTCTGATCCAGAACGAAATGGTGCCGATCGTGGTCGAGCAGGTATCCGGCGACCCACTCTATGAAGCCCTGCGCGCGTGGCTGCGCCGCGAAGATGTCTATCGCTCACTGTTGGTGCCGCTGGTAGCAGGCGGACAGGCGATCGGCGTGCTGTGCCTGAATGCGCTGGCCCCAGAGCGCATCTTCACCGATGAGCAGATCGAGCTGGCGCAGACCATCGCCAGCCAGGCGGCCATCGCCGTGCAGAACGCCGCGCTGTTCGAACAAACAGCGCAGCGCACGCGCGAACTGGAGACGCTCTTCGAGTCCGCCCAGGCAACCGCCGTCACCCTGGACCTGAACGAAGTAGCCCGGCGCGTGACTGTGCAGATGGTGGCCGCCCTCAGTGCAGACGCCTGCACGGTCTTTCTGTGGGACGATGTCAACGATACGCTGGTGGTGCGCGGCGAGGTCAGCGCGCGGTCGGCGGACGTGTTCTCGGAACAGGTGGGCGACGTGTACAGCCTGGCCCCCTACCCGCTGCGCAGCAAAGCGCTGCGCGAACGCACTCTGCTGGTGGTGCGCGCCGACGACCCCAATCTGCCCCCCGGCGAACGCGATCTCATGCTGCGTCATGCGGCGGCTTCGCGCGTCCTGATCCCCCTGGTAGTCAACGACGTGGCGATTGGCCTGGTCGAGGTGGAACTACTCGATCCGGAGCGCAGGTTCCTGCCGGGGATGTTGCGGCTGGCCCAGGCGCTGGGCAGTCAGGCGGCCATCTCCATCGAAAACGCCCGTCTGCAGACCGAGACGCGCCGCACCGTCGAGGAACTCTATGTCATCAACGACATCTCTAGCGGTCTGTCTGCAGCCAACACGCTGGAAGAACTGTTGCAGGTGATTGATACGTTGCTGCCCAGCCTGACCGATGCCGACGTGCTCTATGTGGCGCTCTACGACCCACTCAGCCAGCAGATCAGTTTCCCCCTGGCCACCAATGTGCTGGACGAAGAACCGCTGAATGAGCCGCCGCGTCCCCTGGGTCGCGATGAGTTCTCCGTCGTCATCGAGCGGCGCGCCCCCTTGCTGCTGGCCGGGCAAGACCTGTACGACCTGCGCCACAATCTGCAGATAGAGACCATGATGCCGGAAGCGCGCTGCTTCCTGGGCGTACCGCTCTTCGCCGCCGATGAGGTGATCGGCGTGCTGGCAGTGCGCAACGACCGCAATCCGCTGGCGTTCTCGTCCGGCGATCAGCGTATCCTCGCCACGGTCGGCGCACAGCTTGGTATCGCCATTCAGAGCATGCGCCTGTTCCAGCAAACGCTGGAGCTGGCCGAGGAACTCGAACAGCGCGTGCGCGAGCGCACCGCCGAGCTGGAACAGGAACGCCAGCACATCGCCACGCTGTACGGCATCAGCACCGAACTGGCCTCCAGCCTCGACATGGATCGGTTGCTCAGCCGGGCGCTTGAACTGGTAGCGCACGCGGTCGGCGCAACGCATGGCGCGATCCTGCAACTTGACCGCGAGGCGGAAAGCCTGGTCTTCCGCGCGCACTACGGCTGGCCAGAAGGAGCGCGGCCCGGCAATGGCGTAGAGCAACCCACCCTGACCCTCGACGAAGGACTGGCCGGTTGGGCAGTGCGCCATCATCGCTCGGTGGTGATAGACGATGTCCAGCAAGACCCGCGCTGGCTGCGGATGAGCGCGGCAGACGATATTCCCCGCGCGGCGATGGCAGTGCCCATCGAAACCAGCGAAGACATCCTGGGCGTAGCCATGCTCTATAGCGACCGTCCCGGCGCTTTCACCGAAGATCACCTGCGCCTGGTGACGGCAGCCGCGCACCAGGTGGCCAACGCCATGAACAACGCCGAACTCTACAGCCTCATCCGCGATCAGGCCGAGCGGTTGGGCGCGCTGCTGCGCCAGGAGCAGATCGAGGCGACCAAGAGCGCCGCCATTCTCGACTCGGTAGCCGATGGGGTGCTGGTCGCGAACGAATTTGGCGAGATCATTGTCTTCAACCAGACTGCATCGCGCATCCTGGGGCTGCCAGTGGAAAGTGTGTTGGGCCGCACCATGGCAGACATAGCCGGTCTGTACGGGCCAGGCCGCGCCCGCCTGACCAGCGCCGTCCAACGATGGATGCGCGATCCGGCCAGCTATGAACCGGGCGAATTCCTGGAAGAGCGTCTGGAACTGGACGGCAAGCGCGTGATCAGCGTGCGCGTCTCGCCGGTGTATCTGGACGAACAATTCCTGGGCACAGTGTCGGTCTTCCGCGACATCACCCGCGAAGTAGAAGTAGACCGGCTGAAGAGCGAGTTCGTGGCGACCGTCTCGCACGAGCTGCGCACGCCCATGACCTCGATTAAGGGGTACGCCGATCTGTTGCTGCTGGGTGCGGCGGGCGAAGTGCAACCGCAGCAGCGCAGTTTCCTGGAGACGATCAAGAACAACGCCGATCGGCTGAGCATTCTGGTCAACGATCTGCTCGACATCTCCCGCATTGACCAGGGCCGCGTCGAATTGCGCTTCGGGCCGGTAGAAGTAGCCGGCGTGATCGAGCAGATCGCCGCCCATCTACGCGGTCGTTCCGAAGACGAACGGCGCGCCAGGCAAGTGATCGTCCGCCTGCCCGACGATCCGACGCTGACTGTCTGGGGCGATTACGACAAAGTGGCGCAAATTCTGACCAACCTGGCGGACAATGCTTTCAATTACACGCCCGAAGGCGGCACGATCACCCTGTCCGCCGAGCGCGACCCGGCTACTGGACAGGTCATCTTCGCCGTGTCCGATACGGGAATCGGTATTCCGCCAGAGATCGCCCCGCGCGTATTCGAGCGCTTCTTCCGGGGCGACGAATACAATGAACTGGTGATGGACACGCCGGGCACGGGCCTGGGGCTGGCCATCGTACGCGAACTGGTACAGTTCCACCGCGGCGAGGTCTGGTTCGATAGCGAGATGGGCAAAGGAACGACGTTTTATGTGCGGTTGCCAGTGCGCGCGCCGGAGATGGAGACGCTCGACGCTGCCGCGCGCGCTGAAGGGTAGTGATGAGAGTGCCGATGGCTCGCATACTGGTTGCCGAAGATGAGCGGGATATCCGCGACCTGATCGAGTTCACCCTGCGTTTTGGGGGACACGAGGTGATCACCGCCCGCAACGGTGAAGAAGCAGTACAACTGGCCCCCAAAGAGAAACCCGACCTGATCTTGCTCGACGTACGTATGCCGCGCATGACCGGCTACGAAGCGTGTCGCGCCATCAAGGCCATGGATGGTCTGCAGCACATACCGGTAGTCTTCCTGTCGGCCAAGGGTCAGCAGAGCGAGATGGAGTCCGGCATGGAGGCGGGAGCTTACGACTACATCCTCAAGCCCTTTGCGCCGGATCAACTGAACGCGCGGGTCAACGAAATTCTGGCCCGCTTTGCCAGCCCAGCAACGCCTGCGGAAAAGGCTGCCCCCGCCGAGGCAGAGCATGAGCGCGATCACGATTGAGAACGATCTCATTCATTACGAAGTGCTGGGACGTGGCCGCCCTGTGATCCTGGTGCATGGCTGGCTGGGATCGTGGCGTTACTGGGTGCCGGCGATGGGGCACCTCAGCATGAAGTATCGCGTTTACGCCATCGATCTGTGGGGCTTTGGCGACTCCGGGCGTAACGCGGCCCGCTATTCCTTCGCCATGCAGGTGCAGTTGCTCGAAGAATTCATGGATCGGCTGGGCATTACCAAGGCGGCGTTGGTGGGGCACGACCTGGGCGCGGCGGTGATCGCCCGTTTTGCTGTCACCCATCCCGATCGCGTGCCGCGTCTGCTGGCCGTCAGTCCGCCGCTCTTCGCCATGCCCGAAGACAGCCCCCCGGCGACCTCTTCATCCCCCGCCGCAGCAGAGGCGGCCACCCAAGCAGGCCCGGAAGCTCAGGCGAGTGTCGCGGCAAATGGCTCCGCCGACGCCACACCAACGGCGGACGACAAAGCAGTCACTCCCCCATCAACCTCGACGACGCCGGATACCGGCGCGTCCGCTGACCCGCCCGCCGCAGCCGCCCCGGTCACGCCGGCTACCGCCCCCGAAGCCGCCCTGGAACAGAAAGCGCGTGCCATCGGCGAGGCGCGCCTGGCAGCGGCGACTGGCAAACCGCTTCTGAACATACCCGCTGCCGCTGGCAGTGAACCACAAGCCGCCCGGCCAGACAGCGTAGCCAATGCGGCGCGCCCCAACCCGCTCAAACAGCATCTGTCTAGCTTCGACCGGCTGGAATTGCTCAAGCAGCATGTCGAGGCCGGACCAGATCAGGACAAGCTGCGCATCGAGGTGGAAAAGGCCGATCCCGCTGCCTTCACCGCCAGCCTGGATGCCTTCGCGGAGGTAGACACGCTGCGCGACCTGCGGACGCTGTCCATGCCCGCCGTGCTGGTCTATGGCGAAAAAGACACGTTCGCGCCCGTGCCCGCGGAACCCATGCTCAAATCTCTGACCAACGGGCGCACCACCTTCGGCGTGATCTCCCTCTCTGGCACGCGGCACTTCCCGATGCTGGAAGATAGCGCGGCCTTCTCGCGCCTGGTGCTGGCCTTTCTCGAAGCGCCCGACGTGACCCGCATCGAACTCAAGGATCAGTGGGTACGCCGCGTTCGCTGATTCGTCAGCCTGTCTTTCTCTGCGCAAGACAGGGCGTACCACCGTTGCTGTCAGTCCGTTTCGTCAGGCGTGAAGCCTATTGCGGCCAGCGCCGCTGGAATCTCCGAATTAGCCATGAACAGCTTCCAGGGTAGACCAGTGCGATAATTCTCGATCATGACCACGATGGGGGCCTGATTCAGACCCATGAAAATGCTGGAAACGTAGTTCACGGTTGGGTTGAAGGCATCGCGGAAACCATAGATGCCCCACAGCTCACGCCCGCGCTCATAGTAGAAGTGCTTCAAGGCGGCCAGGGACTCATCAGGGGTGTAGGGGAAAGCGCTCAGCGCGGCGGTAGGAGTGATTGTGCCGTTGTCGCTCTTGGGCGTCGGATCGTGCGCCAGATACCCCGTGTGATCGTCACTCGCTGTCAGACCCCAACACTGCGGCCCATAGCCTTCGTAATGGCCAGGATTGGCCACGCAATAGCGATAATTGGTCAGCGTCAGCAGACGGTTGTTCTCAAAATAGTTGGTATAACGGTCGCGTTTCCCGCGCGGATCGAAGCCCAGAAACGAATAGTGAGTGAAGAACAACGGACCGCCAGTGCCCACCCCCACTGGCAATCGCAAGCCGTAGTATTCGTTGCCATTGATGTAGCGGTCCCCGTGCATGGTCTTGCCCCAGTTCTGGCGGTAACGGCGAGCACGCGGCGCTTGCGATGCCCAGCCCGTGTAATAGAGCGAGGGAGGCACCGGATGGGTGGGAGAAGCGATGGCCAGCAGATAAGCGATCAGCGTCTCGTTCCAGCCGATCAGCGGGTGATTGATGCGCCAACCAAACGTCGGTGACCAGTGCCAGTAGAGGTAGTCGGGGTCTTCGGGGTTACGATACCAGTCCCACTCGACCTCCTCCCACAGGCGAGTGATAGTCTCGCGCACGGCGCGTTCTTCCGGCGTGTCCTGGTCGAAGTACTGGCGGGCAGTGAGCAGGCCCTGGATCATAAAGGCAGTCTCCACCAGATCACCGCCGTTGTCGTACCGCCCAAAGACCGGAACGACCTGACCAGTTCGCCCATCCAAAAAGTGTGGCCACGCCCCGTGAAAGCGTTCCGCCTTCTGCAAGAATGCCAGTATCTTGTGCAGATGCTCGACAGCCGCCGCCCGGCTCACGAATCCACGCGCCGCCGCGACCACCAGCGCCATCACGCCGAAGCCCGATGCGCCTAATGCCACCAGGTGCTCGTCCCCCGGCACGCATTCGAGCGCCATGCCCGCGTCGGGATGCGCGTGTTCCCAGTAATAGCGGAAGGAGGCTTCCTGCACCATCGTCAACAGCTCGTCGTCGCTCAGCGGGCGCAGGGTAGTCTCGACGACCGGTGACGGGGGCGATTCCTGATAGGCGTGATTCACCGTCGTCACCCGATAAGCGATGGTCTCTGCTGGCACGTCTACATAGTCGGCGAAGCGATTGAACGCTGGCGGCTGAACGCCTACTGGCTGGAACTCCCCACCATTGACTGCACGATAGATGACGCAATACTCCACTTCTGGGTCGCTAAGGTGCTTCCATTGCAAATCCACATGCCGGGCATAGGCGCGGGCCGTCAACCGCTCAGGAGGGGCAACAGGCCGTCCCTCGCACTGAGCGCGTAGCTTGATCTCGTCCAGATACAGGGTATGCCACTGCCCGTCATCCACTGCTTGAGTGAAAATGACTTTGCGCAACAGGCCAAAGTCGAATTGCTCTGTATCAGTGCTGAAGATGCTGAGGGGAATCTGCACCCATGTCCACTGCCCGGCGGGTAGGTCGCTGATGAACTCCGGCCAGCGTAGCAGCCGAGATAGAGTGGAATGCCCTCCAGCCAGCGCCAGCGCCAGGCCAGGCAGATGCTCGACATCAACGGGCTGTGCCGGGTAGCACCAGAACGTCAGAGTATCGCCTTGCAAGCGCAACGGTCGGCCTCGCCACCGCTCGACGTGAACCTCGGCCTGCCAGTCTCCCCCTGGGCGCGAACACCAGGTCAATTCCAGTGCATTCGGCGGGCTGACGAAAAAGTCCGTGGTGACTGGCAACTTGTGGCCGACCGTCTTGACTTCACTGGGTGGGACACAAGCGCAATGACTATGATAGTAGCTGCGCGCTGTCAGGCTATTGTCGAAGATCAGGTGACTATAATAGTCCATACGAGGCAATTCCATGCTTGTTTTGCCCTCACCGTGTGGCAGAAGCAGCGATCACCTGGCGGTAATACTGCGCGCTGCGTTTGAGAATACGTTCGCGCGTCACCGGATCAACGTGGACAATCCCAAAGCGCTTTTCGTAGCCATGCGTCCACTCGAAGTTGTCCAGCAAACTCCATACGAAATAGCCTTTCACGGGCACACCCTGGGCCAGCGCCGCCTCGGTCGCGGCCAGATGCGCCTGCAGATAGGCGATGCGCTGTGGATCTTCGACCACACCGTTGTGGGGCGGCGGATCATCGAAGGCTGCCCCATTCTCGGTAATGTAGATGGCCGTTGGTGCGTACTCCTGCTTCAGGCGTAGCAGCAGGTCTGTCAGTCCTTGCGGGTAGATTTCCCAACCCATGGCCGTTATCTCGGCTCCTGTCTGAGGCACATGGCGCAGGCGCAGCGGCAGTTCCCCTTCGGCGTGCTCAACCACGTTGCGAATATAGTAGTTCACGCCCAGGAAATCGAGCGGGACAGCAGCCGTCCTCACCGCCGTCAGATCGATCCGCGGTAGCCACTCTTGCAGCAACGTCACCATGTCGTCTGGATAGACCCCTTTGAAAAGCGGATCCAGGAACCAGCGGTTCAAAAAACCGTCCTGCCGACGAACCGCTTCGTGGTCTTCGGGGCGGTCGGACGCGGGATAGACCGGATTCAGGTTGAGCGAGATACCGACTTCGGCATGGGGCGCATTGCGGCGCAGCAGGGGCACGGCTGTGCTATGCGCCAGCAGCAGGTGATGCGCAGCCTGACAGGCCGCGGTCAGGTCGGCCAATCCGGGAGGATGGCCTGCGTAAAAATATCCTACAAAGGCGACGATCCACGGCTCGTTATGCGTGATCCAGCCGAGCACCCGGTCCCCTAACCGGCGCGAGATCATGTCCGCGTATTCGGCAAACCACGCCACACTGTCAGGGTTGAGCCATCCACCGCGATCCTGCAACGCCTGCGGCAAATCCCAGTGGTACAGCGTGACCAAGGGCTTGATCCCAGCCCTGAGCAATTCGTCTACCAGGCGATCATAGAAAGACACGCCCGCTGTATTGACCCGCCCGACACCTTCTGGCAGGATGCGCGGCCAGGCAATGGAAAAACGATAAGCTTGCAAGCCGAGATCGCGCATCAGTGCGACATCTTCGCGAAAGCGGTGATAGTGATCGCAGGCAATGTCACCCGTATCCCCGCGTGCGATGCGGGGCGGCAGCGTATGGCAGAAGCGATCCCACACGCTCTCACCGCGCCCGTCTTCGCGCACCGCTCCTTCGATCTGATAGCTAGCTGTAGCCGCTCCCCATAGGAAAGTGCTCGGAAAGGGCATCGTTTTACCTCCGGGCGCTCAGACAAGGATATAGGGGCGTATACGCGCCCCTATTCCACGCGACCTCACAGATTGACCGACTACTGCCCGGCCTTAGCCGTCTCCAGGTAAGCAGGAGTCACCGCATAATCGCTTTCTTTCTCCACAAAGCCCATCTTCTCCAGCGCCTTTTGGACGTGCTCGTTCTGCCCGAACAGCTTCCACACCAAGCCATCCTGGTAGTTAGCAATCATTAGCAGAATGTCGCCCTGGTCAATACCAATGTGTTCCCTGGAGTACCAGTCTTCTTCGGCGTTGATTGCGCTCACGAAGCCATACTCGCGCCACACCTTTGTCCCATATTTGCTCAGCATAGCGCGCATGGACTCGAAGGCTGCCTCCGGCGTGAAGGGCAGACAGGCAATGGAGGCATAGGGCGCGACAGTCCCGTCGTGTGTGCCGCCTGCACCATAGGCCTTATAACCGCGCGGACCATCCGACGCGCTGATGCCCCACACGCCATCCTGATAGGTAGCGAACACCTCGGCATTGTCTATAGCGAACTGCCGATTGCGCTGACAGGCGCGCACTGCGTTGTTGAAATAGTTGGCATAGGCGTCTTCGCGATCGCGCAAGTCCAGATAGGCCAGGGGATATTGGTAGACGAAGAGCGGTTCACCAGGCAGGTAGATGTACTCGCCAGACACGTTGACTGGGCGCTTCCAGGCATCCCACGTCTCAGCGGGCACAGGATGGGTCGGCGAGCCAATCGCCAGCGCATAGAGCAGCAGGCTTTCGTCGAAATGGTCCCAGAAAGCGGAGAGGAAACCAATATCCGGCTTCCAGCCCATCGAGATCATCGTGCCGTTGGCCATCATCCACTGCCAGTCAATCTGTTGGTAAAGCTGCTCGGCCAGCGCCTCGACTTCCGTACCCTGGAAGTACTGACCAGCCGTCAGGGCTCCGGCAATGAACAGCGCTGTGTCAATGGAAGAAAGCTCACTGCTCCAGACGCGCTCGCCGGTTTGCATGTCCACGAAGTGATAGAAGAAACCATGCTCTCCCTGTACTCCGCCTTCAGCAAAGGTTTTCAGGGTAGTGAGAGCGCGCTCGTAACCCTGGTCGTAGGTGATCCAGCCCCGATCCACACCTACCGGTATAGCGGCCAGTCCAAAGCCAACCGCCGCAATACTCGATGGCGAATCGGGCGTGCTGCGGTCTTTGATCAGGCCATTGGCGGGGTTGGCCTCATACCAGAAGTAGTCAAAGGTTTCGTGTGCGACGGCGTCTAGCAGACCCACGTCGTCGAGAGAGAGCAGCAGATCAACCTCGCGCTGATAGACCGCTTCCGGTGAATACTCCGCCGCCACTTCTGGTGTTTCGACGCCGGTCAGGTAGGCACTGCCCAGGTAGAACGGCTCGGTGAGCGGCGTTTTGCCTGCTGCATCTTCATAGAAGAAAGACAGATACAGAATGTAACTGCCTCCTTCCTGCGGCTCGCGCATAGGTTGGAGCGGCTCATAGACGATGCGGTTCCAGCCTGTCTGCAGTTGAGTCGCGCCGCCGAATACACCGCCAACCCAGGCCCACTCACCTGTCACATCCGCCATGCCCATGAAGAAGCGGTTGGCGTTCAGCGCATTCTCCGGCGGCAGGTATACCTCCAGTTCGACTCTGCGATACAAAGCCCAGTCTTGCAGATCGGCAGCGCCAAGGGGAAAGGCCAGCTTTGTCTCCTCTGATATGCCGCCAGGGGTCACCTGAAGGGTTGGGGCACCCCCTGGCGATAGTAGCTCCTGGCTGAGCGTAAAGGTCGAGCCAGTATTGTCGTCGCCCAGCGTGCCGATGTCCTTGTTCTCCCATGCCGCCCAGACGATCTCTGTGGGCAGGGGAGCGGCAGCTTCTTCGCCCTCTTCTTCCGCGACCGGTACGGTCAGATAGACACTGCCGAGATAGAACGGCTCGCTCAGAGCAGTCTTGTTGCCCTTGTCGTCGGCGTTCATGAAGGCCAGGTATACGAAATACGCGCCGCTCGTATTGATCTTCTGCATCTGTGGATCGAGCAGGAACACCGCGCGCGTCCAGCCGGAGTCGCCCTGGAATTCGCCCCACGTGCCGCCAGCCCAGGTCCATTCACCGGTGATGTCGCCCATACCCATGAAGACGCGGTTCGGGTTGAGCGCGTTTTCGGGCGGCAGGTAGACTTCGAGTTCGACCTGCCCGTGTGTGATCCACTCGCTCAGGTTAGCCCCACTGACCGGAAAGGCCAGCTTGGTCTCTTCGGCAGTACCGCTGGGGATGATTTGCAGCGAGGCTGCGCCCCCTGGAGTCAGGATGTCGGTGCTCTGGGCGAAGTCGGTGCCCGTGTTGTCATCGCCCAACATACCAGGGTTCTTCTGTTCCCACGCCTTCCAGACGATAGGGCCAGCTTCGGCAGGCGTAGTCGCTTCCTCAGCGCCGACCAGGATAGCGCTGCCCAGATAGAATGGCTCAGTAAGGGGCGTTTTTGCGCCTGCCTCCTCATAGAAGAAGGAAAGATACACATTGATCTTGTTGGCATTGGGTTTAGGCTGGCGCATGGCGGAATCGGGCGTGAAAACGATGCGGTTCCAGCCTGGCTGGGCCTGCGTATCGCTGAACACCCCCCCAATCCACGAGAATTCACCAGTGACATCCGCCATGCCCAAAAAGAAACGGTTGGCGTTCAGTGTGTTGCCTTCTGGCAAGTACACTTCCAGCACAAGCTGCCGGTAGTGCGCCCAGTCCGCCAGGTCCGCGCCCAACACAGGGAACGCCAGCTTGGTCTCCTGCGACGTACCACCAGGCGTCACCTGAAGCGTGGGATTGCCAGCAGGCGAGAGTAGCTCTTGGCTGAGCGCAAAGGTCGAGCCGGTGTTGTCGTCGCCCAGCGTGCTGATGTCCTTGTTTTCCCACGCTAGCCAGACCAACTCGCCTTCCTGGGCGGCGATCCGAGGGGGATAACCTGCCAGCAGCAACGCAGCAAGAATTACCCCCAACCCAACAAAGAGTATTTTCTTGGCCATAGTGCCTCCTTAGGACAATTCTCGCTCTCCACGCCAAACCGCAGCGAGAAGGGGCGGCGTGAGCGCACGTATTTTCTTCAGTATAGACCTGACAGGCCGGTTTGTCAAAACGCTTTTACAGTCACAATGCCCGATATCACACCTCTTCTCGGCCATTTTCACGTAAGAAAATCGTCCGCAGGGTCTTGCGCCCACCTTCGAAGTGATGTTATAATGAAAGCGCTTCAATGAATTGTGTGTCATTTCGCTTTTTGGTGATTGCCTCATGCCTGCAACCATCTTCGACGTTGCCAAGCGCGCCGGTGTCTCGATTGGAACTGTGTCGCGGGTGATCAACAACCGTGACCGCGTCAGCCCCGAAACGCGCGAACGCGTGTTGCAGGCCATCCGCGAACTGGACTATCAAGTCAACCCCTTCGCCCGCAGCCTGGCCAATCAACAGACGGATACACTGGGGTTGGTCATCCCTCAGGTCAACGATCCCTTTTTCTTCCAGATCGTGCGCGGAGTCGAGGATGCCGCCGCAGCGGCTGGCTACAGCCTGCTGATTGCCAGTCAGCCCCGACACACGGGCGAGCACCGTTACCTGCAACTCTTTCGGCGGCGCAATGTGGACGGTATGGTGCTGGTGGCCATTGACGTGTACGAACACGAAGTCCAGCAGGTGATCAAACGAGGCGTCCCCATTGTGCTGGTACAGCTCGACATTAGCCGGAATATCCCCACCTTTTTGGCGGATAACTACAGCGGCGCGCGCGCCCTGGTCGAGCACTTGATGGAGCATGGCTATCGCCGCGTGGCCTACATTACCGGCACTGATTTCACGCCAGACAATCGCGAGAGACTGCGGGCTTTGCGCGATGTCCTGGAAGAACACAGCCTGGCGCTCCCAGAAGAGTACATCGTCCAGGGAGACTATCTGGTCGGCAGCGGCTCGCGTGCTATGCGGCAGTTGCTCAGTCTGCCAGAGCGCCCGGAAGCCGTATTTGCCGCCAATGATCAGATGGCCATCGAGGCCATCATGGTCGCCCAAGAACAGGGACTGCGTGTTCCAGAGGATATCGCCGTCGTTGGCTTCGACGATATTCCCATGGCGAGTTCCATCGCCCCCGCTCTGACCACCGTGCATCAGCCGATCTACGAGTTAGGATGGCATGCCACACAGACGGCCCTGGAAATGATCAAGACCGCCAGGGATGAGCGCCCACGTATTGCCCCCCGTCTGACCCTGCTGCCAACCTCGCTGGTTGTTCGCCGTTCGTGCGGTTGTAAGCGGTAATTTGCCCTCTACCCCACGAATGTTTCTTGGGCGGTCTTTGTAAAAGCGCTTTTACAAGGGAAGAAAGAAGAGGAGGAGAAGAACATAGACCTCATCAGCCGCTTCAAATCGTCAAGAAGAACGCAAGATAAGAAAGGAGCTATAGAGATGTTCTACCTTCGGAATTCATTAGTGCGTCTGGCCCTGATCCTGGCAGTGGCGAGCGTCTTGTTGGCCCCGTCAGTCTCCCGCGCTCAGGAACAGCCCATGGCCGACAAGATTCGCGTTTCCATTGTAGCAGGGGCCATGCAGGACACCATGACCCGCCTGGTGGAAAAGTATCAGCAAGCTAACCCCGGTGTGACGGTGACCCTGGAACTGGAACCGGAAGGCGGTGCCTTCCAGGCGCTGATCGCTGCTGGCAATCAGCCCGATCTGATCATCACCTCGTTTGGGCCAATGCTGGGCACGCTGGCCGAGCAGAAAGCCGCGGTTATCCTGGACGAACTGCCCGGCGCGGCGGAACTGTTCGAACGGCTGGTTCCGGCCACCCTGCAGAAGCTCTACGGCCACTACTACTACGTGCCCATCGGAATTGACATCACGCTGATGATCTACAACAAAGCCCTGTTTGAGGAAGCCGGTCTCGACCCGAACGACCCGCCCACGACCTGGGACGAATTCCTGGCTGCCATCGCCGCTATAGACGCCCTGCCACCTCGCGAGAATGGCGATGAGGTCTATGGCACAGTCTTCTGGAACGAAGCGCTGCAGTGGGGTGGCTGGTACTGGAACATGCTGCAGCCAATCTACCTCAACGCCAACCAAGGTCGCTGCCAGTTACTCAATAACCTGGCGACGGACATCATCTTCGATCGCGAGGAGTGCGAACTGGATAAGTTCTTCGAATTCGTCAAAGCAGCCCAGCAATATGCACCCCCTACCATGGAGAAGAACTTCTTCGGTCGCAACATTGGCACCTGGCTGCAATACGGCTACTCGTGGGAACCCAACCTCCAATCGGCGGCGGGACAGCCGATGGTGATCGGCGAAGATGTGGGCGTCGCGCCAGTGCCCGTCCCCAACGAGGGCGACACCAGCTTCACGACCCTGGGTGGGCGCGCTATGATGATCCTCAAGACTACACCGGAGCGCGAAGCCCGCGCCTGGCACTTCCTCCAATTCCTGATGGAAGACGAAAACAACTATCAGTTCATCACTGAGTTGGGTTACCTGCCCGCGCTTCTGTCGCTGCAGGACGATCCCTACTTCCAGGAGCCGGCCCGTCAACCCTTCGTGCAACTGCTCGAACACGGTTATGTGCCAGAGCAATTCGCCACGGCAGAGCGAGCAGCCTCGGCCCTGCAAGGAGTTTACTTCCAGGTAGTGGTCGAGGGGGCCATCCCGCTGGAAGATGCGGTCGCCGCTGCGGCCAAGGCAGCGCGTGAGGCCATTCAGAGTCAGTAAGGCTTCTCCGGCCAGGCGGTGGTGTGCGCAGCAGCGTACACCACCGCTTGTTTAGAGCACACCAGGACGATCGCACGAGGGAACAACATGGAATTGCCCGCCATCACTCATTCGCCGCCCACAGCCCGCTCCCGCCTTCTACAGCGTATCCGGCAAACCTGGTGGGGTTATGTATTCGTCTCGCCCTGGATATTTCTATACCTTGTCTTCGGCCTCTATCCGCTGGTCTTGTCGTTTTTTCTGACCTTTTTCAACTACTCCTTTGTCACTCCTGGCGATCGCACCTTCGTCGGCATCGGCAACTGGATTCGCGGGATAGAAGACCCGCTCTTCTGGAAAAGCCTGTACAACATTGTCCTCAACCAGACTGTATTCATTTTGCTCAAGAACGGCCTGGGGCTGCTCCTGGCCGCCCTGCTCTTCCGCGTGACTGTTGGTGCGCGGATTTTTCGCACCATCTACTTTCTGCCAGTCATCACTTCCACGGTGGTACTGATGACCGTGGGCGACAACCTGGCTGGCCCTGGCGGTGTGGTGCAACTGTGGCTGATGGACATCGGCGTGCTGTCCAAGCCGGTCTTTTGGAAAGCCTACGATACGCTGCCCATGATCATCATCGCCATCATCAACACCTGGAAGTGGTTTGGCATCAGTACGGTGATCCTGCTGGCGGGCATGTACGGCATAGACCCGCGCTTGTTCGAAGCAGCCGCCGTAGACGGAGCGAACGGCCTGCAAATCTTCCGCCGCATCACCATCCCCATGCTCCGGCCTCAGCTCTTTTTCCTGCTGGTGGTAGATGTCATTAATGGCTTGCAGATGTTCGGCGAGATTCTCAGCATTGGTTTCAACGTCTATGGGGGCATCAAGAATCAGGCTCTGACCCCCGTGCTCTATCTGTATGCGCAGGCGTTCGATCAGGCAAACGTGGGTTACGCTTCGACGCTGGGACTGATGTTGGCGGTGATCATTGCCGTGCTCACATTCCTGCAGTTCAAGTTCGTCCCGTCACGGCTCGACTGAGGAGGAGATCATGCGAACCCACAAGCGTATCTCCTTCTCGCTGCTCCTCACCTATGCGATCTTGATCGTTGGGGCCATCGTGGTTGTCTATCCCTTCGCCTACATGGTGGCCAACTCGTTCAAGACGGGTCGCGAGATCATGCACGCACCCCGGCAACTGATCCCCTCAGAGCCAACGCTGCAAGGGTACACCGGCGTTTTCGAAGAACTGAACGTCCTGCTCTTGTTCAGAAACACGTTGATCGTGGCTATTTCGGTGACGCTGGAAAATGTCTTTCTGAGTGCCCTGGCTGGCTACGCCTTCGCCAAAATCCCCTTTCCGGGGCGCGACAAAATCTTTGCCTTCATGCTGCTGACGATGATGATCCCCGGTGTGTTGTTCCTCATCCCCACCTACGTGCTGATGTACAACATCGGCTGGGTGGGCCGGTTCGAGGCACTCATCATTCCGGGTGCGGTCTCCGTCTTCAACATCTTTCTGGTACGGCAGTTCATCACCGGCATCCCGGATGAACTGATCGAAGCGGCTCGCATTGACGGAGCGCGCGAAACGACTATCTTCCGGCGCATCATTCTGCCACTAGTACGCCCGGCCCTGGGTACAGTCGCCATCCTCACTTTCATGGGCAGTTGGAATGATTTCATGGGGCCGCTGCTCTATCTCAACCGGCCCGACCGCTGGACTTTGCAGCTGGGTCTGCTGCAATTCCGGGGCACAGTCCCCGGCGAAAACGCCGAGCAAATATGGGCGCTCACCACGTTGATCACGCTGCCCATTCTGCTCATGTACTTCTTCATCCAGGAGCAGTTCGTCAAGGCGTTCGCCAACGTATCTCTGAGCAAATAGCGATGGTAGAAGAAACGCTTCCACTCGAACCGCCCCCTGCACCGCCCACGCCAGGACGATCGCGAACGTTGATCCTGGCTGGAGGAGCGGTCGTCCTTTTCTTTCTATCCTACCTGCTGGCCTGGGGCAACGCCTATCGCCTGTCTGCCGGTTACCTGCAAGACGCTGACGACAGCTATGAACAGGGGCGCTACCTGGACGCCCTACTGGGATATCAGAAGTTCAACCCTGCTCAGCGGCGCTATGTACAATATGGCGGCTACATTCAAGTGCAGCGCATCTGGGAAAATCGTTATGCCTGGCCCAAACCGGCTCTGGTGGAACGCGCGCAGAAACGCATCAACGAAATTCTGGAACAGCGGCTGTCCATTGCCGAAGCAGAGCAATTCATCCAGGAGAACATCGGGCGCAACAACCCGTATATGGGTATCATCTATCTACGCCTGGGGGAGCTTTACGAAGCAGACGGGCGTCTGCGCGACGCGGAGGACATATACTCCTCCTTCCCCGATCTCTTTCCCAAAGACCAAGCGCTTGTCGAGCGTGCCCGGCGCAATCTGGAACGTCTGCAGCAACAGGCCACAGGCAGCATCCTGTCTTCTTGAAGGATGACACGCAGCATGGATCAGCTACACAACACCTACGGCTATTTCAGCGACGATGGTCACGAATATATCATCACTCGCCCCGACACACCCATGCCCTGGATCAATGTGCTATCAAATGGTGACTATGGGCTGGTGATCTCACAGGCGGGCAGCGGCTATAGCTGGCGCACCCATGCCAGCCTGAACCGCATTACCCGCTGGGAACAAGACCTGATCCGTGACGAATGGGGCAAATACCTCTATCTGCGCGATATCAGCAGCAGCGAGTTCTGGTCACCGACCTGGCAACCCTGCGGCGAATCGCTTGACCAATACCGTGTGCGGCATGGCCTGGGCTACACGGTGATCGAGAGTCGGCGCGGGACGCTGGGCAGCCAGTTGACCTGTTTTGTGCCCTTGGACGCACCTTGCGAAGTCTGGTTGCTGCGCCTGGAGAATCTGGGCGATCAGCCCCGCGGCCTGCAGGTGTTCACCTACCTGGAATGGCTTTTGGGGGCAGCTCCAGACTGGCACCGCGAATTTCACCGCACCTTCATCGAAACGCAGTTCCACCAGGAACACGGCGTGCTGTTGGCTACTAAGGTGCTGTGGGAACTGCCAGTGCAGAGCAAAACACACTGGAATCACTCGTGGCCGTATGTGGCCTTTCACAGTGCGTCCGAAACACCCGCTGGCTTCGACGCAGACAAGCGTGATTTCCTGGGGCGGCACGGCACCCCACACCGTCCACAGGCCGTTGTATCCGGTCGCTGGAGCAATCGCGCCGGTCGCTGGGGAGATGCCATCGGCAGCCTGGTCCTGGAAATGACCCTTGCGCCAGGCGAAACGCGGGAGATCGCCTTTACGCTTGGCGCGGCTGATGATCGCGAGCAGGCGCTAGCGCTGGCGCAGAAGTACAGAGACACGGCGATCGTTTACGCCGAATTGCAGGCTGTGCGCGAATACTGGCGCAATCTCATCGGCACATTAAAAGTTGAAACACCCGATCCTGCGCTGAACTTGCTGGCGAACGGCTGGCTGGCCTATCAGGCTATCGCTGGGCGGCTCTATGGGCGCACTGCCTACTACCAGACTGGCGGCGCGTATGGTTTTCGCGATCAGCTTCAAGACAGCCTGGTGTGGCTGCTCTTGGGCCGTCCGGAGAAAACGCTGGAACAGATTCGGCTGCACGCAGCCCATCAATATCAAGATGGCATCGTCTTGCATTGGTGGCATCCCCTGGCCGAGACGGGGATGCGCTCGGATTACAGCGACGATCTGCTCTGGTTGCCCTTTGTCACGCTCTACTATCTGCACGCGACAGGTGACTTTTCCTGCCTGGAACAGGAAATCCCCTTCTATGATGGGGGAAGCGCCTCACTGCGGGAACATTGCCTGCGCGCCTTCGAGGTGGCGCTGCGCCGCCGCAGCCCACGCGGTCTACCGCTCATCTTGAAAGGCGACTGGAACGATGGACTCAACGCGGTTGGGGCCGAGGGCCGGGGCGAAAGCGTCTGGATGGCGCATTTCCTGCACTACCTGCTCTGTGCCTGGGCTGCCCTGCCGGGCGAAGATAGCAATACCGCTGCCCGCTTTCGTCGCGAAGCGGAAGCTCTGCGCGAAGCAGTGAATCAGCACGCCTGGGATGGAGCCTGGTACTGGCGTGCTTCTACCGATACAGGGCTGCTGGTTGGTTCGCAACACTCGCTGGAAGGGCGGATTTTCCTCAACGCGCAGACCTGGGCAGTGCTAAGCGGCGTTGCCGATGATCAGCGCGCCCGTCAGGCTATGGCCTCCGCCCGCACACACCTCTACTCGCCGTACGGCCCGCTGCTGCTGGCTCCGGCCTACACACAACCCGACCCGGAGATCGGCTATCTATCGCGCTACGCCCCTGGCACGCGCGAGAACGGGGGTGTGTATTGTCATGCAGCCTGTTGGGCCGTGCTGGCCGAGCGTCGCCTGAACGGTGCCCAGGCCGCCTATGATCTGTGGCGCAGCTTTTGCCCGCCTGTGCGCGGCGCAGACCCTGACCACTACGCGGGCGAGCCATATGTCATGCCCGGCAACATAGGCGGGCCGCAGGCGGCTGTTCCTGGGCAGGCCGGTTGGACATGGTACACTGGCTCGGCGGCATGGTACCTGCGCGCGCTGATCGAAGGTGTGCTGGGCATCGAAGCACGGCTGGAAGGTCTGCGAGTGCACGCGGCCTTGCCAGACGGCTGGGAACAATACCACGTCCAGTACAGGTTTCGCGGTAGCCTGTACGACATCACTGTACGACGGGCTGCTGCCGGCGAACGGCCAGCCTGTCAGGTAGACGGTCAGTTCTGGACGGGCGAGTATTTGCCGCTGCCCACAGGCGACAGCATACACGTGGTAATTAGCGTCTGAGGGGACGCTGCACTGCGGCCTGGTGCGGGCGCTGCTCGTCACCACGCGCATTACCGCCGGAGCCTGCTTGTTCAAATCGCCACCCCTGCACTACAATGTTGCGCGTGGATCGCGTGTGCAAGACGCCCATCGTCGTACTCACCAGCAGGAGGCGCAGCGTGACCGCGTGGACGACCTTCCGCCAAGTGCATTGGCATCGCGAAATCGGCTGGCTGGTAGTGCTGGCTGCCCTGTTCCTGAGCGCCTGCGGGCAGGGCGACGACACCGCGCCCATCCCCACCCTGGCCCGCCTGGAAGACCTGGCTACCGCGCGGGCCACGCTCACCGCGCCGTCGGAGCCTGCCCTGGCTTCCGCCTCGCCCACCATGGCCATGGCCCAGGTGCACAGCCCCACTCCTTCCGTCACGCCATCGCTCACCGCGACGATCTCGCCGTCGCCCACCGCAACCGTCACCCCTTCGCCGACGATCTTGAGCACTGCCGCGCTGGAGGCGACGGGTATCGCCCTCACCAACACGGCCATTGCTGGCATTTTGCCCTTCACTCAGACGGCAGTGGCGGTGTATGCCCTCACACAGACGGCACAGGCGCAGATCACCCCTTCGCCGACGCCCCCGCCGCCGCCCGCCGAACCGTATCAAGTCGTCTTCTATAGCGATCGTAATGGCAACGACGATCTCTACCTGATGACGCTAAACGGCGTCGAGCGCCGCCTGACCGGTTCGCTGGCCAACGAGCGCGAGCCATCGTGCTCTCCCGACGGGCGTTCCGTCGTCTTTGCCTCCGATGTCACGGGTAGCTATCAGATTTACCTGTTACCGCTCGATCAGACGCGACCCCTTCAGCTCACCAATTCGGCGGGCATGAACTTCGCGCCAGTCTTCAGCCCCGACGGGCAGCAGATCGCTTTCGTCTCGACGCGCAACAACGGCGTGCCTACTATCTGGCTGATGAACGCGGACGGCAGCAATCAGCGCCAGGTGACGACCGCCCTGGGGCGCGATACCTCGCCATCGTGGAGTCCCGATGGCAGGCAGTTGCTGTTCTCCAGCGAGCAGTTTGGCCCGTGGAACGTCTTCCTCACCGTGTTGGAAGAAGATGTCGAGGGGGAGTTTCCAGTGATGCCCCCCGAACTCAGCGCAGAAAACCAGCTCTGGCCCGTCTTCGACCCCACCGGCGAGCGGATCGCTTACACAGTGTGGCCGGACCTGAACGATCCGCAGACCGCTGACATCTGGCTGCTGGACTTCGAGTTGCCGGAGCCGCGCGCCATTCGCGCCAGCGACGTGGCCGACATCGCCTGGGCCTGGGGAGATGATACCCATCTGCTGGCCTCAGTCGGCGGGCCGGGTGATGTCCAACTGGCGCTGGTAGATGTCACGAACGGCGAAACCGTCCGCCTGACGAGCAAAGGGCGTTTCAATGGCGGGGCGCGGCTGTGCACGGTTCCACCGGAGCGCCTGGCTCCGGAGCCGCCCCTCGCGCCCACACCGACTGCTACCGCTACGCCGACGATCACCCCGTCGCCCACGCCCAGCCCTACCCCCACCCCCGACATCGTGCCCGCGGCGCTGCACAGGGCGGCAGGGATGAAACACATCGTGCAGCCCGGTGATACGCTCATGCGCATTGGCTATCGCTATGGGGTTAACTGGATGACGCTGGCCTCGCTCAACAACCTGCCCGATCCCGATGTGCTCAGCGTCGGGCAGACGCTCACCGTGCCGGTCACGCGCATCGGCTACTCGCTGCGCGGCGGCTATCAACACCCCGACTCCGATCAGTTGCCGCGCCTGCGCGTGCGCAAGGAGATCGTGGTCGAACTGGATCAGCAGATCGTCAAAGCCTACGAAGACGGGCGGTTGGTGCGCGTGGTCACCGTGTCCACGGGGCTGCCCAATACCCCAACCGTGCAGGGCGAATTCAGCATCTACCGCAAACTGCCCGCGCAGACCATGCGCGGCCCCGATTATTACCTGCCCGATGTGCCCTGGGTGATGTACTTCTACCAGGGCTATGGGCTGCACGGCACTTACTGGCACGATAACTTCGGCCAACCCATGAGTCACGGCTGCGTCAACCTGCCCACCGACGAAGCCGCCTGGTTCTATCAGTGGGCGGAGATCGGCACGCCGGTGCTGGTGCGCCGCTGATGCCAGTGCCATGGCCTTACCAGGCCGTCAGCGCCCGTCACCGGTGACGGGCAGACCGCGCCGACCAGCAGGGGATAGGCCCGATGACTATGCCGTGACCAACCCGCGCCGCGTGTGTTACTATTACCGGCATACCAAGGAGGCAAACACCATGGGTATTCTGCAAGGAAAAACTGCTTTAGTCTTTGGCGTGGCCAACAAACGTTCCATCGCCTGGGGCATTGTGGAAGCTTTCCTGCGCGAAGGGGCTACGGTGGGCATCAGCTATGCGGGAGAGGTGCTCGAAAAGCGCGTGTTTCCGCTGGCGCAGGAAGCCGGCATAGACTTCGTCGAGCAGTGCGACGTGACATCCGACGAGCAGATCGCCGCCACCTTCGCCAAAGCGAGAGAGCGCTTCGGCACCATTGACGTGCTGGTGCACTCGATTGCCTATGCTCCCGGCGAAGACCTGGGCGGGCGCTTCCGCGATGTCAGCCGCGAAGGGTTCAAACTGGCGCTCGACATCTCAGCGTACAGCCTGATTCCTCTGGCTCGCCATGCTGCCGAGTTGATGCCCAACGGAGGCAGCATCATGGCGCTGTCCTACTACGCGGCAGAGAAGGTCGTCCCCCGCTACAACGTGATGGCCATTGCCAAGGCCGCGCTGGAGAACATCGTGCGCTATCTGGCCGTTGACCTTGGCCCGCAGGGCGTGCGCGTCAACGCGCTCAGCCCTGGCCCGATCAAGACTCTGGCGGCAGCGGGTGTGCCGGGCTTTCGCACCATGCTCAAGTACAGCGAAAAGATCACCCCGCTGCGCTCACAGATCACCCAGGAAGACGTGGGCAATGTCGCAGCCTTTCTGGCCAGCGACTGGGGACGCCAGATCACCGGCGAGACCATCTACATTGACGGCGGCTATCACGTCCTGGGCCTCACCGTCACCGAAGAGGACTTCGAGGACTGAGCCAACCGCCTACCTCCATCCCGCAAAACAAAATGGGGGGCGCAAGCTTTGCGTCCCCCTTGTTGAACCTGTGTGACGCATACGTCCATCTACCCCGCGCGCCCGTCGTGCTGACGAGCGCCCGACATGGCCGCGACAGGCCCGCTGCCACCGCGCTTGTGCGCCGGGCGCGTCAGCGGCTCAACGCGCGCTCCCACGTACACGAATTCGGTTTCTTTGGCCTTCATCCCCCGTGGACCACCGCCCACTTCTTTCTTGCCATCCTTGAACCTGATTTTCTCCACCAGGGTAATGCTCACCCCGGCGTTGGGCAGCAGCCACAGGGTATGATACTCGTCCCAGATCGAGTTGCGGTAGAACTTGAGCACGGCATCGCGATCCAGTGCGCGAATTTCCTTGCGCACGTCGCTCAGTTTCATGGCGCTCAGACGCCGCGCCAGTTGTTCGCGTGCAACCTCGTCCATCAGAACTCCCCTCCGCTGACAGAGAGCCGAATTCGAACCCATGCCGGGCATCATTGTAGCATAGAAGACGCTGCGGGTGCATGGCCTTAGCCGCGGGTGTAGGGTACAATGAGCGCGGTAGTGTTACCCTGGCGGCCTCCATGGACATTCACCCATTCACCATCTCTCAACTGACCAGCTATATCCGCGACCTGTTCGACCAGGACGAACTCTTGCAGGATGTCTGGGTGCAGGGAGAAATCAGCAACTTCACGCGAGCCTCTTCCGGGCATCTGTACTTCACGCTCAAAGACGAGCGCAGCGAGCTGCGCTGCGTGATGTGGCGGCATACGGCAGCCTGGCTGAGCTTCGAGCCGCAGCACGGCGACGCCGTCCTGGCGCATGGCACAGTCACCGTCTACGAGCCGCGCGGGCAATATCAGTTGATCTGCGACGCGCTGCAGGTCGCCGGGGCAGGCGACCTCAACCGGCAGTTTGAGTTGCTCAAAGCAAAGCTGGATGCCGAAGGGCTGTTCGATCCGGCCCGCAAGCGCCCCCTGCCCGCTTTTCCACATCGCATCGGCATTGTCACTTCGCCGACGACGGCGGCCTTTCAGGATGTCCAGAACGTTTTGCGGCGGCGCTACCCCCTGGCCGAGTTGATCCTCAGCCCAACCCTGGTCCAGGGTAAAGAAGCTCCTCCGCAGATCGTGGCCGCCCTGCAACGGCTCAATGAGCGCGACGACATAGACGTGATTCTGCTGGTGCGCGGCGGCGGTAGTCTGGAAGACCTGTGGTGCTTCAACGACGAAGCCGTGGTAAGGGCTGTGGCCGCCTCGCGCATTCCAGTAGTGACAGGGGTAGGGCACGAGATTGATTTCACCCTGGTGGATTTCGCCGCCGACCGTCGCGCACCGACGCCCTCGGCGGCTGCCGAGCTGATCACACCGGACGCGCTGACACTGCGAACCGCTACACGCGACCTGGCAGCCCGTCTCGCCCGCCTGATGATCGCCCTGTTACAGGAGCGGCGCGCTGCCGTGCGCGGCCAAATGCGTCTGCTAGAACGGATGTCCCCCCTGGTGCGCATCCGCAATGATCGTCAGCGCGTAGACGATCTGCTGGCGCGGGCGACGCTACGCCTTCAGCACAGCCTGCACCGTCACCGCGACCGCCTGGCGGCACAGACGCGCGCCCTGGAGAACGCCAATCCGCAGACTCTGTTGCGGCGGGGTTACGCTCTGCTCACCCGCACCGACGACGGTGTCCGCGTCACCAGCGCACACCAGGCTCCGGAACACACATCGCTGGAGATTGCCCTGCACGATGGCCGCCTGACCGCTACGGTTCGCCATCGCCAGTTTGGGGCCTGAGCGCGCCCCTGGAACGAGAGAGGCTATGGACGAGGCGCACACTCTGGTTGCCGGACGTTACCGGCTGGACGAGCGGATCGGGCGCGGGGGCATGGGCGATGTCTTCAAGGCCGCTGATCTGCACACAGGCGATACGGTGGCCATCAAGCGCCTGCACCAGGCTGTCCTCGAAGAGAATCCGGACATCCTCGACCGCTTCATCCGCGAAGGTGACGCCCTGCGGCAACTCAATCACCCCAGCATCGTCACCATCCGCGACATGGTCGTCGAGGCTGGGCAATACTACCTGGTGATGGAGTATGTGGGCGGCGGCTCGCTGCGCGACCTGATCGACTCCCAGGGCCGCCTGCCGCTCGAAGGCGTGCTCAACCTGGCGCTCGATCTGACCGATGCGCTGGCCCGTGCGCACCGGCTGAACATCATTCACCGCGACATCAAACCAGATAACGTGCTGCTGGCCACCGATGGCACTCCCCGCCTCACCGATTTTGGCGTGGCACATCTGGGCAACCGCACCCGTCTGACACAGACCGGCTCGGTGATCGGCACCTACGCTTACCTCAGCCCCGAAGCGTGCAACGGCCAGGAACTGGACGAACGCGCTGATATCTGGTCGTTCGGCGTGATGCTCTTCGAGATGCTCACTGGGCGCGTACCCTTCCAGGAAAACAGCACGGCGGCCATCCTGACGGCGATTCTCACCAAACCCGCGCCCGACCTGGACCGGCTGCGCCCTGGCCTGCCGCGCCCGCTGGTAGACCTGATCTACCGGATGCTGGAAAAGGATCGCGAGCGGCGTATCCCCAGCGTGCGCCTGGTAGGGGCTGAACTGGAAGCGCTGATCCGCGGGTTGGATACTCCTCTGCGCAGCCTGGTTCTGCACGCCCAAAAACTGGACACCGGCGGTTCGCGCTTCGCCACGCCGTCCGACGAACACGCGCCGCCGGACGTTCCGGCCATGCAACGCAGCGACGGCGCACAGACACACGGTCTGTCGGTCTATGCCAGCCCAACTCCCCTGACGCCCGTCACCCCTATCAGCGGCGAATACCTGGCTCCCGGCAACAAATGGAAGTGGATCGCCTTCATGGTGATGGCAGTGGTACTGGGGTGCTCAGCGGTGCTGGTCGCAGCCATTCTCAGTGGCGGTGCGCGCTCGCCAGACCAGGAGCGCCCTGCCACCGCAGCGGATACCGTCACCCAGGCAGAACGTACCGGCCCCACCGCCTGGCCAGAGCTTGTCCCTGTTGCGCCGGGCGACTATCTGGTGCTCGTGGCGCAGTTCGAAGCGCTGTCGGGCATCGGGCAGATGGTTGCCGGGCATCAGACCGATGTGACGCGCTTTGTGGTCGATCATCTGCAAAAGACGCTGGAGGATGCCGTCCCCTTTTCCAATATCGCGGTGCGCCGCTACCCGCGCGAAGTGACTTCCGACCAGCAGGCGCGGGCAGTAGCAGCGCATTACAGAGCTACGGTCATCGTGTGGGGCAATTACACGCCCGGCCTGATCGAAGCCAACGTGCAGGTAGGCGTGCTCGATGCCTTCCCGTACAACCATTTCGAGCGGGGCGTGCTGGAACGAACCGCCAACGTACAACTGCACATGACCGACGCCCGCACCGAATCGCTGGCCCCCTTCGTCCTCTCAACACTCAACATCCTGTTGACCGCTGACGGCAATGCCTTCGAGACCATGCGTATCGGTGCCATCCAGGAAGCGATCTCCGTCCGGCCTGCGCAGACCGCCGGCACGGGCGTCTCGACCCTGCTGCACCGTCACCTGCTCGGCGGCGTGCCAGCCGAGGCCAGCGCTGCCCTGCGCGACGCCCTGGCGCTCGATCCGGGCAATCCTCTGCTCTATACGTACGAAACCATTCTCAAGCAACGCCAGGGCCGGTATGACGAGTCACGCAACGACGCGCTCACCGCGCAACGACTGGGTCCCTCTGGTTGGGCTATGCCCATGCTCTTGCTGGCGCACGCCACACACGACGAATCCGTCTTTCAGCTCTTCGACCAGGTCATTGCCCTGCGCCCCGATGACTGGTTCCCGCACTTCTATCGCGGCGCGATCTACTATCTGTACGGCAGCACAGAGCCGGGTGCGCGCGATCTGGCCCGCGCCGATCTGGATGCCGCCATCGCGCTACACCCTGGCGCGAACTTCCCCTACATCTTTCGGGTTTTGCTAGCACTGCACGAAGGTCGCCTGGACGATGCGTTCCGCGACATCGAGACTATTCTGACCGAGTTCCCCGATCCGGGCTTCATGGACCGGCTGGTGCGGGCAACCTTTGGCGATCAGCGCACCGATCCCTATGCAGTCATGCTGTCGGCGGTCGCCAATCAGATGCTGGGCCGACACGAACGGGCCATTGCCGACGCGACAGCAGGGTTGACTCTGCTGCCCGATCTGGCTGATTTCTATCTGGTGCAGGGAGTGTCATACTGTGCCCTGGGAGACTATGAGTCCGCCGAAAGCGCTTTCTCTGCAGGGCTGTCGCGCGAACCGGATTTCTGGCTGCTCCATCTGTTGCGCGCCGATGCCCGCCTGCGGCGCGGCAACCAGGCAGGCGCAGAAAGCGACCTGGCGGCCCTGCGCAGCAGCCCCCTGGCCACTGTCTACGAACCGTTCGCCGCAGCCGTCCGCACCGGAGAGAACGGCTGCGCCACCATGCTGAGCGTACAAAACCCACTGGCGGAGCAGACTCCATGAACGCTCAAGACCTGAGTCACCTGACCTTTGAAGAAGCTTATGCGCAGTTAGAGGCGATTGTCGCGCGGTTGGAGTCGGGCGAGCTGACGCTTGACGAATCGGTGCAACTGTACGAGCAGGGACAGGCCCTGGCCCGCCATTGCAGTGACCTGCTGGACAAGGCCGAACTGCGCGTACAGCAGATCACCGAGGACGGCACCCTCACCCCGCTGGAGTAGGCAACCGAAACCCGTTTCGACCAATCTGGCAAAACTCGAAAACTGGCCATTGACAGCATCTGAGGTCGGGTGTATACTGCACCCTTGTAGTGAAGAGGTTGTTCGTAAGTCGGCAATGGACCGTGTGCAACTGAATCAGCTGCACACGGTTTTTCGTTTGTCCCGTAGCAACTCCTCTCTCTCTACGAAACCTATCTACCATCTGTATCGAGGGAAGGAGTCCCCCAACATGTCTCAGCGAGTTACTGGCACGGTCAAGTGGTTCAACGCCCAGAAGGGCTATGGCTTCATCGCGCGCGAGAACGGCCCCGATGTCTTCGTCCATCATTCGGGCATCGTCGGCACGGGTTACCGTGAACTGCACGAGGGTGAGCGCGTGGAATTCACCGTCACCCAGGGCCCCAAGGGCCTGCAGGCGAGCGATGTGGTTCGTCAGGACCGCTAACCGTCACCCTGTCGCCTAGAGCACACACGCGCCCCGCGCCATTCGCACGGGGCGCGTTGTTTTTCTCAGCCGCGCACCCTTTGCCAGACCGCCCGCGGCAATGTCACCGCCTGCTCGACACGCAGCGCCCACGCCGTCCCCCAGAACGCCCCGGCCCCCAGCGCCAGCCCCCCCAGGCTCTGCCCCAACGCCGGGCCGCCAGACCAGGCCGCCAGCAACCCCCACACGGCCAGCGCCATCGTCCCCGCCGCTGCCAGTGTCCGCGCCGCGCCGCTCAATACGCGCCGCTCGTCCAGTCCGCCGACGCGCTTCCGTAGAATCAGCCACAGGGCAGTGCTCTCGACGGCAGTTGCCAGAGACATGGCCAGGGCCAGCCCGCCAAACGGCCCGTGCGCAAAGTCCGTGCTGTCCGGATAGCCGAAGACGCGGATGAGCACCAGCGACAGGGCGATGTTGAGCAGCATGGCCGCTGTGCCCACCTTGACCGGCGTCCACGTGTCGTGCAGGGCGTAGAAAGCGCGCACCAACACTTCCAGCACGGTGTGTCCGGCCAGACCCAGGCTGAAGAGCGCCAGCGCCCAGGCAGTGCCCGCCGTATCGGTCGCTGTCCACTCACCGCGCTGAAACAATACTGTCACCAGCGGCCTGCCGAGCACGGCCAGGCCGATTCCCGCCGGGATGGACAGAAACAGCACGCTGCTCAAGGCATTGGCCAGCGTGCGGCGGAACTCGCTCACCTCGTGCCGCGCGCTCAGCGTGGAAAGAGTGGGGAAGACCGCCGTCCCCACGCTCTGCCCCAGCACGCCAATGACCGTGAACATCAGCGTGAAGGCGATGCTCAGGGCAGCGACGCTGCCTTCCATCATGCCCGAAGCGAGCGCCGTGTTGACCCAGAAGTTCACCTGCACCACGCCCAGGCCAAGCACGCGCGGCCCCATCAACAGCAACACTTGGCGCACACCGGGAGTCCACCAGCCGGACGTTGGACGGAAGCGAAAGCGCAGACGCCAGAGCATCGGCAATTGGATGCCCAGGTGCAGCAGCGCGCCAATCACCGCGCCCCAGGCCAGGCCGTGAATGTCGCCGCCCCGCGCCAGCACCAACGCCCCGAATATCAACCCGATGTTGTACAGGCTGGGCGCGAGCGCAGGAGCCAGGAAGTGCTGATGGGCGTTGAGCACGGCCATCATCAGGCCGCTGATGCCGAAGATGAGCACCGTTGGCAGCATGAGGCGCATCAACTCGACGCTGAGCGCCTGCGTGGCGGGCGCAGCATTGGGCATCAACAGGCGCTGCACGATGGGTCGGGCCAGGGCGAAGGCCAGGATAATCAGGGCTGTGGCAGCGAGCACCAACAGGCTGATCACCCCGTTTGCCAGCCGCTGCGCTCCTTCTACATCGCCTTCAGCCAGAAAACGTGTGAAGACGGGGATGAACGCCGAGCCAAGCGCGCCGCCAGCCACCAACACAAAGAGCGTCTCCGGCACGCGCTGCGCCGCGACAAAAGCGTCCAGCCTGGCCCCCGCGCCGAAGGTGGACGAGATCGCCGCCTGGCGCACCAGCCCCAGCACGCCGCTGACGACGAAGGCCAGCATGAGCACGGCTGCTGCGCGGGCGATCTGCCGGCCCGTCAGGGCGCGAGCAGAGCTAGGGGGTGAAGAGGGCATGAGTGTATCCGCTTTCTGGGGTAGAGTACTCAACGAGGTCTAAGAGACCGTGTAGAAAAATGCCTGCTAATGGAGAAAACATAATGATTGGCCCGCCAGTTTACCTCACCCCCAGCCTCGCTTCGCTCGGCTTGCCCCCTCTCCGCG